>ERZ808240.4217-NODE-4217-length-12966-cov-4.926187_pt1 | contig 12966 bp, 11 predicted proteins | sample MGYA00521084_ERZ808240 | MGnify/ENA primary metagenome ERZ808240 (study PRJEB31516, sample SAMN03275571) | gut metagenome | biome: mammalia-associated habitat; material: feces | host: Papio cynocephalus | place: Kenya | collected 2012-08-06 ... | reverse complement strand
GTCAATGGCTGATAGCTAGTTTCAATATATGGTTTTTTTATAAACGAATCATCGATCACAATATTGTTCCTGTCTACAATCAAGATGTTGTCAGAATAGATTGGATAATCTTTTATGTACGGATTCACTGTAATAACTTTCGTCTTTGTTAACAATGCATCAAATGAACGAGTCGTGGGACCTTTTTGCGTAGATTGCGGTATATCTATAAGAGCTTTCGATTTTCGCATATACTCTATATACTTTTCATACGTCAATGGTAAGTCATAACAAAACTGTCCATTCGTATGTACGGGATCATATAAATAAATAAACAGTCTGTACTTTTTTCCATACTTTGAATACAGTTCATCTGCAATTTTCTGTCGATCTGAATGAGCTGATCCAATAAAAAGAATATCATATAAATCTTCCGAATCATGACCTATTGTTTCATTTTGGACAAACATCGGACAATACGAAAAATTATACCTTTTACATTCAGAAATATTATACGCAAATTTCTCATCGAAAAACTTGATATGTGATTGCTTTATCAGGTTTTTCACATCATCCCACGCATAGTAGATAAACCGCGCTTGTGGATTTCTTTCCTTTATCACTTGATAAAATTCATCACACAAAAAAGCCCCATTGATACAAAATACTATCGAGTAATAATTCTTTGCTGTACTTACTTTTTCAAGCGTTTGCATCAAATACTTGGCTTCGGCTCTTTCTTGATCGTGTTCATTGATCTCTAAAGAAGTTTTTCGTAACATCCATCGAAATTTACTGCATTTTTTATATTCTTCAAGAATTGCCTTATCATATTGATCACAATTAAGCCACGTTACTTCATAATTTTTTTTTAGCTGATTTTGTAAACTTTTCTCATACCCCATAAATGAAGGCATTAAAAGTAAAAGCCTTTCCACTGGATCCATCCTTTCAATTATACATGCTCTCGTAGTAACAGCGTTGTTTTTTCGATGATATCTCTCCAAAAGAACCGATTTCTCGGAATTTTTGCAACTGCTTTGATTTTTTTAATACCTGCCTCATTTTTTATTATTTGCTTTGTATCTTTGTAGTGCGAAAGTTGCTCCAGCTGCCCATGAAATTTTTCAGTGTCAAGAAACTCTATAATGGACTCTTCCGTGAGCGAATCGATCCGTTTCATATTTTTGGCAAGATAATCTCTTAGGAGAAATTGCTCTGCCTCATGTGATTTTGATACGCCACTCTGACGTATTCTATAACTCAGTTCAACTTTCGGGATATTTCCAACTTTATATCCATGAGCTATTGCCCGCAGAATAAAATCGTAATCTTCACAATGAGGTACATGCCGATAACCATTTAATTCTTGATAGACTTTTAACTTGGCCAACCATGTAGGATGTGCCAAACAGTTTCCCCAACGCATAAACAACTTGACATGAGAAGCTGTAACAGGAAACCTCATAGCACTCTTTTGAACAGTATCATTTTCGTCTATTATTTCAACAAATGATCCTATAATATCTAAATTCTTCTGCTGCATATATTGCATTTCATCATTCAAGCGAGTTTTCCTACTAATATCATCAGCGTCCATTCGTGCAATAAAGTTTCCTGTTGCTTTACTAATAGCCCTATTTAAGCTTTTGACTAAACCGATATTTTCTTTATTCTCTATAAATTTTATTCTCTGATCATTTGCAGCTTGAACTGCCGTCTTTATATTCTTGTTTTCTGGATTATCGCTAATGATTATAAATTCAATATTCTGGTATGTTTGATTTATAATGGAGTCTATACTTCTATTCAGTTCATCGAGCGACTCATTATACGCACTCATAATCACTGAGATTTTAGGTGTGTTGTCCATTTCCGCTCTCCTATTATTTTCTTTCAACCTCTTTGCCCGGAATTCCGACAATCGTAGCGTTTTCAGTTAGACAACTTTTTACAACAACCGCTCCTGCGCCAATTTTAACTCCATTGGCAATCTGAATAGCACCTAGTATTTTTGCACCTGTTCCAATGTCAACATTATCACCAATAATTGGACACCCTTCGGTCTTACCATTATTTCCTATGCAATTATCTCCATGCAACATACAATTTTTTCCAACTTTAGATTCTGCATTTACAATAATATTACCGTAATGCCAAATATGTAATCCTTCATCAAAAACTCCTGCTGGTATATAAATTCCCAATTTTGTACCCAGTCTATTCTTGCTCATTCGATGAATAAATCTCGAAATAATATTGCTTGCTTTTTCTTCCGCGCGTAATTTTTTCTGAAAACAATACAGATACCATTCATGTTCTTTGAGCAATGCATACTTTAAAAACTTATTATTATTTTTGAAATATATTTTTCTTGTATTTTCCATTACTTACTCAATTCTCTTCTTTTTATTCTGAAGCCACGTCAAGAAATATACAACATAAATCCACATATGTTCCATTGCAAAGTTGTAAACGTATTGTGACTTATTAAAAGAAGCTTTTGGATAACTTCTTATTATCGTTTGGACATCTTTTCTTAAACAAATTTTTCGGATGTTTTGAATTGCCGTTCCAAAACCATTTTTATCCGCATAAAACACCTCAAGTTTAATGCAAGTACGAATATGACCAATAAAATTTGTATCCAAACGATATTGTGCTTCATCTGGTAAATTCAGTCCCTGTATTCTTACACACATATAGCGATACAATTCCATAACAAGTTCCAATTTGTTTTGCTTGTATGTATGTGTCAAAGAACCCTCATTAAAACAATAATAATAGACAGGTTTATGAAGAACATATACTTTCTCACACATGGGATAAGCCTCTATGCTAAATGCTAAATCCTCCCATATAAATTTTCTCTCAGATGGAAAGACAAGATTATTTTTTTTGAACAAATCTTTTTTATATAATTTTCCCCATGCAGTATAAGAAAGAGCATCTAGCTTGTTTCCCATATTGCCCATCATATGAACCATAAGAGACTCTTTAATTTCTGTCCCACAGTATAAACGCTCCTGCAATGTAACTTTCTGTGCCTTATTTTTATAATAGTGACTCGCAATTACAATATCTGCATCTGTCGCAACTGCCTTTTCTAACATAGACTCAATAGCATCCTGTGTTAAATAATCATCTGAGTCAATGAATGTAATATATTTACCTGATGCTCTTTCAATACCATAATTTCGTGCCAGACCAAGTCCCTCATTTGCTTTATGAAACACTCGAATTCGAGAATCTTTTAGTTCATATTTCTTACAGATCGAAAGTGAGGTGTCTTTTGATCCATCATCCACCAAGAGAATTTCAAGATTAGGATAACTTTGCCCAATAAGTGAATCAACACATCGTTTCAGATATTTTTCTACGTTGTATACTGGAACAACAATTGATACTTTTTGCTTCATCCTTTCTTCCCCCTCAATACCAATTCAACAAAATTCCAATCTTTAATGCAAACGTTCCACCGAACGTTAACCTTTTGAAAGTCGGATCAAATAAAAGTGACATTTTGTCTTTGAACACTTTTTTGTAATCACTCGCTTTTTTCAAAAAAGCCCGATCCTCAGGTTGTAGAAGATCACTGTAAAACTCTAACATTGCCGTGCTGATGTTGGGATACGACTTCTTTTGCAGCGTCTTTTTCAGTCTATATTGAATTGCCGTTGCTTTTGTTCCTTCTCCTGTAACGCTGGTATCATACCGAATCCAATAGTAAAGCTCTTCATCTACATAATATACTTTACCAAACCAATAGCATAATGTTCCAACCCACATATCATGTGGTAAATCCTCCACCTCTGGCCACACTCTGCAAACCAGCTCTTTTGCGCTCTTATTGATAACCGTTGCTGCACCATAATTGTATGTTTTAATTAGTGTAAGTTTCTTTGTCAGCTGTTCGGGTTTCAAAACTTCAGTCTGTTCGTCCAGGCGATTCAGTTGGACATCACTCCGCTGCATTTTGCAATACGCCAGCTGTGGGATCCGATCTGTTTCCCGCATTACATCAATGCACCTGATCAACTTGTTCGGTTTCCAGACATCATCCTGATCCGCAAAAGCATAGTAATCCGCATCACCGCACATCGAAAGACCCAGCCAAAAGCTCTTTGCAAAGCCAACATTCTCTCCCTTTATGATTTCAATTTTGTTTTGCGGATGATTCTGTGCATATTTTTGTACAATTTCCACCGTATTATCTTTACTGCAATCATCTCGAACTAAAACCTGAACATTTACACCAGTCTGCTCAAAGATTGAATCCATCTGTCGCTCAATATGCTTTGCTCCATTATATGTCGAGATAATAACAAGTACTGATTTCATACTTGATTTTCTCCTTTGGCTAGTATTAATCTTAATTTCGACTTTACACTATTTTCCATATTAATCTCATTAAATGCCCACAATATAAATGGAAGGAATGAGTAATCGACTAAGTCGTTATCCATAAAATTAGTAACCAATACTAATATTAATGTTATCAATATATATCCATTATTTTTATTTTTTTTTTGCCAATAGATATGCAACAACTATATAAAATATAATTATCAGCACTCCATATCTAAGCATCACATAAAGATACCCATTATCTAAAACTACTGAATTCAAATTTACACCATTAGCGTATGTAACATTATCACTCACATAATCTTCATTGCTCATAATGTTTATCAAATGAATACCTATACGCCTTATTTTAAAAATTGCAAGCCGAAATCGACCTGAAAAAAAAGTATCTACCGCATTCCAAATGCCACCTTTTAGCAGTAAAAAAGTCATTGCTATTGAAAAAATGGACATACCTGGAATACTTAAGATCGTTATCCAATACAAGCCTTTATGCTCATTTTTTTTCAATCCTTTTCTCCAAAAAAGCAAACAACATGACAATATTATTGATACCAATAATGCATTTCTAGAATTGCAAAACAAGTTGACAACTATAGAAAAAAACATAAAACATAAAATATAAATCCTTTTAAAATTTTCCTTCACCAAACATATATAATATACCTCCAAATAAAAAATCAAAAGTGGCAAAACATTACTATGATAAAAGCCAAACGAATGCCTATTATATGCTATATCAACTACAGTATTACGGCTTGTAAGAATATCCGGTAAAATTCTTAATAGGCATGCTATCAACACCATGCTTATCCCGGCAAATAATATTTTACTACTAATTTTAAAAATTTTCTCAATATCTATTCTTTTCAAATTGTAAATCAAAAGTACCAAAATGCTCCAATACAAATCCCCCGTTTTAACAGCATACATTAGCGTCAGAATAAGTATTCCCACCATCTTTACAAAATCATTTTTTCGATGTTTCACATAAATACATGAAAAGATTATTAAAAAATATGAACACAGTCGTAAAATTTTTGCCCAAATTCCGATATTTCCGCTATCATACACGTCTCCCAAAAACAAAGATATATAAAGAGTTATATATGATAGATAAATTAAAATTTCACTTTTTTTTACTTTAACTTTCACTTTTTCACCTAACTCGTCAACATTTGATATATACACATAAAACCAAACTTAAATGATCTAAGTTTTATCCCATAAACAATACTCCAGCCAACAATTCGAATATATCCGCTAACTCGCCCTTTAATTCCATTAAGCTTCGAATAATACAATGTATCTTTTATTCTAATTTTGAATCTACTTATATATTTCTGAAGATTTCTTTCTGAATTTCGTTGAAAGAAATTTTGTTCAATTTTTACTGGCAATACACAAAAATGCATTTTTCTCTTTCGAAAATCATCAAATAGTTTTGTATCCACGCAATCCATAAACAACCCCTCATCATATCGGTATCCCTGATATGCTCTTAACCTCACTGCCAAGCAGCTATTAATTGCGTTAAATTTATTTTCGGGTATTGTCTGTTCTGGTGTTTTTATATATTTACCTTTTAAAAATCCCACTTTATTTGGCGAATAAATAACACCATCTTGTCCATAAATTATTGGTACAAAAACGTCATATAATAAGTCTTTCGAAAACTTCTTCAAACATTCAAAATATTCTCGCCTAACAGAAGTGTCATCGTCAAACCAAATAACTATATCATTTCCATTTTTTTCCTTCAACAACGAGAGTACATAATTATAGGCTTTCGAAAGTCCAATGTTCCCATCCATTTTGTAATATTCGATTTGGCTATCATTATAGCTATTTTCATTTTCTTCTACATACTTTTCCTCACTATTGTCTAACACGATAATATGGAATTTATCATCTATCGTTTCCAATAAACAACGAACAGTTATAGAGTCTTGAATTTTCTTATTATACAAAACAACAACAGCATAAAATTCCATCATATTTTATATTTCTTCCATTTTATTCAAAGTAAACACATCTTCATATTTTCCACAAATCTTATTCCACGTATACTCTTCTGCCACACGCTTTCTAGCTTTCTGCCCCATTTGAACAATTTCAGCAGGGCTCATCTGATCCGCTTTATCAATCAGCTTAGCAAGACTTCCTGGTTTACGACTCCAATAAAGCGCACAATCTTCTGCGACTTCTTTATTAAACCCAACATCAACCAGCAGATTCAAATCTGTGCTGCCGAGTGCCTCAATCAGTGACGGATTAGTACCACCAACCGAATGTCCATGGAAATATGCATAGGCATTCTCTCGAATCTTTTTAAGCAACTCCTGCTCATAAACAGTACCAACAAACTTAATTCGCTTGTCATTCTTAAAATGAAGTTTTTCTTCCAGTTCATTCAGGAACTTATCATTCACGTTTGTAATGAGTGCAAAATCCTTCTTGCTGTCACTCTTCATAAATTCTCGAATCATGACCTCAAAAGAATTTTCAGGGACAAACCGTCCTACGACAAGATAGTAATTCTTCTTTGTAAGTCTCTTTTTTTCATACCAGGAAAGTAGTTTTTTATCATTATCCGCCAGTTTACTTGGCGTTAGATCCGCACCATATGCGATAAAAGTCGTTTTGGGATTTTTACCTTTAATGCCCTTACCGTCATAACACCCATGAATATATTTTTCGATGTTAATAGAATCACAGATTGCGAGATCACAATACTTGATCATCATCTGCTCCGAAATCTTCCAATACTTTCTGATTGGTGCTGTCCACTTTGCTCTCATCCACTCGTGCCCGTCCGGATTAAGATATACTTGGCCGCCTAATTTATGAATTTCTTTATAAAAATGATGCGCAAATGGTCCGATACGACAAGCCATAATGTAAACAATCGGATGCGGAATGTTATTCTTTTTGATATATGCACAACATTTTTTTAATGCAGCAACATCATAGTAGATTGCCTGCGCAGGTCCAATCTGAGGAATTTTTATCTTAAAACACCGTGCATTATGAAATTCAAATTCATATTCTGACAATTGCGTAACCCCATCCAATTTTGTTTCATCCATACATCCATCCCCATTTGCTTTACAAGCAACATGATATTTGATATATGGATTGTTCTGATGATATTCCGTCAGTTTATATACAAAGGTCTCATATCCACCATATGCACCAAGGCTTTTAGCTCCAACTAAAAAAACATTTTGAATATTTTTTCCGTTTTGCATTTTATACCGTCACATCTCCTATTTATTACCCGCACAATCTCAGTTCTTTTTCTTCACCATACAACGCTTTTTAAAGAATGAAATACCATAACAAAGAATTTGATCGTAATCATCCTCATACTCTTTTGCATACATCCGATCATCTATCTGCTGCAGCGCCGTATCACACTCGTTTTCCAGATTTTCCAGAACCTTTGTGTACTTTGCTTCAAAAATTGCTACCCGACCGTTAATGGAATCATAAACGACCACATCACTCCGGCCTTCTCCATGCTCTTTATTGGAATCCACCATATATCCTGCGCCTGTGAAAATACCTGCAAGAAACGCATGGTAAAAGTCCTCACGGTAATCATGATAGCTGATAGTTCTGCGCAGCAAGACATTCATTTCTTTTGTAAGGCTTTCACTGTCACCGTTCCAGACGGCATCAAACAAGTTATTTCGATTCCATTTTTTAGCACTGTCATCAAACCATTTGATTACAGTTGTCTCAAAAATCTCCCTGATTTCCGCATTTGGAATCATAAGAGCAGTCGTTCCTTCCGGAAGATCATCACCATAATCCTCCTTGCGCGCCTTCGTCAGATATCCGGTCAGATACAGCAGACTCCAGAGGTTATCCTCAGAAGAATGCAGATAATCATAAGTCAGATTTTCATCTATATGCTGAACAATACAGCCTCCTGCCATCAGAGACTCAAGCTTCTTTGTAATATTGCTGCCAGCATAGTCAATAAACGAGCGGATAATCGCATTGTCGCTGGTGTTTTTCCAGTAACTGACCGGTTTCGCCATCGGATTTCGCTGTAGCTCCAACAGGTAGTTCATCACATCCCATGGGCAGTAAACATCAAAATCGCCAAAGTGGTATCCATCATACCATTTTTTTATGTTGTCGGCCTGTCCGGTCAGATCAGCATCCTTTAATAACTGGTCAACTTCCTCTTGCACGAAACCGAAATACTCATTCAATCGTGAGTTTGTGATCGTATCTGATACAAAGTTATTCGTTCCCGTAAAGATACTCTCTTTCGCAATCTTCAGACACCCCGTAATAACAGCAAAACGCAGTGCCTGATTGTCTTTAAGCGCCTGCATCAGACCTTTCATGACATCCATCATTTCCTTATAGTAGCCTTTATCGTTTGCTTTTGCAACCGGAACATCATACTCATCTATAAGGAGAACCACAGGTTTCCCGTAATATTGCTGCATGAGCATTGTTAAAAGCATAAGGCTGCTCTTAACCTCTTTTATCGAACCAGAGCCATGTGCCAGATGTGTAAATGCTGTTTTCTGGAACTCTGTCACATGTTCTCCTTCCAATAAATAGAGATGCCTGTTATACAAATCTGCTATTACCATAGTGAGCATATCAAAAGCTCCGGTAAAATCCAGACCATCCACCTGCCGGAACGAAACAAAAATGGTAGGATATTGATTCATCCACTCATCACACAGTGTCTGATTCTCTGCAATTTCCAGTCCTTCAAATAACTTTCTGCTGTCTTTGCGAATGTCGAAAAAGTTCTCCAGCATACTCATTCCCAGCGTCTTGCCAAATCGTCTTGGACGGGTAATCAGTGTTACTTCCGCTTTTTCACTTAAAAGTTCCGCAATTAAGCCGGATTTATCAACAAAGTAAAAATGATTGTTCCTGATTTTTTCAAAATCCGAGATTCCAACAGGAATGTCTAATTTGTTCACCTCTGCCCTCTCCTTTCCCATTTACCGCTCACATCGCGCCTTCATGTCTCAGCACGACTCCCACTGTTTTGCACAATATTTTCACATCAAGTCCCAGGCTCCAGTTCGCAATATAACTGCGATCGAGTGCCACCACCTGTTCAAAATCCGTAATCTCACTGCGCCCGCTTACCTGCCACATCCCGGTGATCCCAGGTTTGATAGCCAGGCGGCTTCTATGGTGCAACTCGTATTTCACCCACTCATCTTCCGTCGGTGGACGTGTACCTACCAGAGACATATCCCCTTTGAGCACGTTCCAGAACTGTGGAAACTCATCGATGGACCAGTCGCGGATCTTATTTCCAAGCCCCTTTTTTATCGTCCCGTCCGGCAGACGCCTGCTGCCGATAATACGCGGGTCAAAATCCAGTTTAAACATCATTCCGTCCGATACACGGTTTTCTGCGGCAAGTGCCGCTTTGCACTCCTCCGCATCCAGATACATACTGCGGAATTTATAGCACGTAAACTTCTTGCCATTCTTTCCGATCCTGGTCTGTCCGAAGAAGATCGGACCGGGCGATTCATGATAGATCATCGGTGCAAGGATCAAAAACAGAATTCCTGTAAGGATGCAGCCAACGATGCCTCCGAGAATATCCATCAACCGTTTGAGAAACAATTCCCAGGTACTCACGGTACGGATGCTTGTGGTCAACACCGTGTATCGTCCGAGATTTTCCACAAACTGTTTGTTTGCCGCTAGATCCATCCGGTTGGCAAGTTTCAGATGTACCGTTACCCCCATCTCCGTCAGCTGGTCAATCCATCTATCTACCCGCTGATCATTTGGCTGCAGATCGATAAACACTTCATCCACCCATGCATGGCACAAGTAATCCATGACGGATTCGCCCTCTGCCACAAATGGGATGTCCCCCAGTTTTTCGGGAAGTGTTTTCTTTTCATTGACATCGATCACAGCGATTCCACGGATCTGAAACAGTTCATAGCTGTGATGTTCGATATCTTCCCGCACCTGTGGAAGATTGGTCCAGTCTGTCAATATCACGATAGAATTCTTTCTTCCAAGCCGCAGATTCCGCAACACATGCCGTTTCCAGAGAATTCTTATTCCATAACTGATTATAGCATAAAATATAGCGGTCAGAAACAGTGTAATACGAGAAAAATCCCCTGCATCTTTTACAAAAAATAGATAAAACACGGCAAACAGTATTACCAGACTGACCTGGCGCATGGTTGCCGCCAGTTCTATGAGTAGTCCACGTTTCAGTACATTCTTACATGTATTTAAAAAGAACATCATGCATACATCAATCAGGATCAACACGATGGCAAGGTTTCCATACACGGAATTGGAATATAAATTCAGATTCCGGTGTCTGACGAGATATGCCAGGAAAAAAGAAACCTGCAAACACAGAATATCCAGTATTACAAAATCAATGTGTTTGATCCAGCTGTTTTTTGCTTTCTGATACATGATGCCTCCCTTCTTTCATTTTTATTGTTCTTATTACTTTTGTTGATTTCCAATTTTGTCTATAGGAAAGGGCACAGCAGAATCAACTCTGTGCGCCCCTTTCAGAAACCCAGAATTATTTAGAAACTTTCTTTACGGTTCCTTTGAATCCGGCTTTCTTCAGCTGAGCCTTAAATGCTTTCAGCTGCTTTGCAGACATACCGGAAACCTTAATTGTCATCTTTTTTGTGTCTACACCCTTAAATGCAGTCTTGTCAACCTTTACGGAAGCAGACTTGATGACGATTGTCTTTACAGATTTTGCACCTGTAAATGCCTGTGCGCCAATGGTCTTGATGCTGGCCGGAAGAGTAATAGTTGTAGCTTTCGTAGCATTTGCAAAAGCTTTTGCTCCAATTGCTGTAACCTTATAAGACACTCCATCCACAACAACCTTAGAAGCTACTGTAACGCTCTTCTTTGTTGTCTTTGGTAAAGCCTTTACGGTTGCTGTACCGTTTGCTGCAGTATTTACCTTTGCACCATTATCTGCCTTGACGTTTGTCTGTTTTTCCGGAGCTGGAGCTACTGTTGCAGAATCCGTTGCAGCATAAGCAGTGCAAACAGATCCAAACATCATAGTAGCAGCGGTAATACCTACCAGCACCTTCTTGATTAATTTGTTCATTGGGATATAATCCTCCTTCCCTGATTATTTATGTGAAAACCCTTTCGGGGAATCACCTACTTCTGCTCTGCGCCATAGCCATAATATCCATGTTTTCCATAGTAGCCATAGCCTTTTCCATAATAACTCCTGCCATAGTAGTTACCATATTTGTGATAATAACCACTTGCAGCACCTTTGGCACGGCTGAGTGCAATGCCAACCACCGGACACCCGGCACGTTCCAGCTGGCGGATCGAATTACGAACCATTACCTTTGGCGTTTCTCCTGCACGGACAACCAGCAGTGCGCCATCACACAGTGAGCCGATCTTTTCTCCGTCCGATACCAGATTCAACGGTGGCGCATCAATAAATGTATAACGATAATTTTCATCCAGTTCCTCAAATGTACCTGCCAGTTTCTGTCCTTCGAGAAGCATGGACGGATTAATAATATTTTCTTTATTCGGAAGGAGATCTCCCGCTCCGATATTGGTACGCAAAACATATTTGTCCAGCGCATCGTCACTTGCCAGATAATCGGAAGTTCCAAGAATTTTCCCACTATCTTCCCTGACGATCTGATATTTATCAACCATAACACTCTTTCGCAGATCCATGTCCAGAAGAATGCTTTTACTGCCGGCCTCCGCCATCTGCCGCCACAACTGCATAGCAATAAAGCTTTTTCCCTCATCCGGCACACTGGATATCACCATGATTTTTTTCACTTTGCTTCCAAGAAAGCTCACATTGACGCGCAGACGGTTCAGTGCTTCCTCTACCGCATACGGAAGTTTCGGCATATTCTGGACCGTCGCACGGTTTTTCGGTGTAAATTCCATTACTTTTTCTTCCTTCTTTTCTTTTTCTCTTTACTGATTGTTTTTTCTACCTCATCAGAAATTTCTTCGATTTCTCCCTCCGGAATAACAGTAAACGGCATGATACCAAATTCTTTTTCGACATCCTCTGCCGTATTTAAGCTGTCATCCATAAGCATACGTGCTACGAAGGTCACGGCTACGAGAAGCATTGCAAGAATCGCTCCGAGAATGGTATTTTTTGCGAGGTTCGGAGAACTTGGTTCATCCGGAACCACTGCATATTCCGCAATGGTCGGCTGTGCATTTTCAGATGCATTCATAACTTTCGGGATGTAGGTTACAGCCGTATCTACAAGTTCATTGACAATTGACTGTGCCAGCTTTGGATCATTGTCCTTCACCGACACGGCAAGTAACCGTGAATCCCCGACAACTGAAATGTCTACTTTTTTCAGAAGATCTTCATATTCCATATCCAGATTCAGGTTATCAATAACTTCATTGAATACAGGACGAATTTTGATCAATTCGGTATAATCCTGAGAAAGGGATGTTCCGATATTAAAATCCGACAGATCCAGCACACTTCCACTGGATGCAGAAATCATATACATTTTTGCAGTTGCGGTATACTTGGGTGTGATAAGAAAATGTGTGATGGAGCCTGCAATCGCTCCCCCGATCACAAATGCT
>ERZ808240.4216-NODE-4216-length-12968-cov-4.569891_pt1 | contig 12968 bp, 11 predicted proteins | sample MGYA00521084_ERZ808240 | MGnify/ENA primary metagenome ERZ808240 (study PRJEB31516, sample SAMN03275571) | gut metagenome | biome: mammalia-associated habitat; material: feces | host: Papio cynocephalus | place: Kenya | collected 2012-08-06 ... | reverse complement strand
TTCTCATATATGATGTCGTCCGTATGTTAACCGAATGTGTGTTAAACAGTAATTTGTTTACGCATGCGGTTCTCCATCAGGCACTATCTGCTTATATATCATCTCGCAGTCCTGCCTGGTGAATTGTATGCCCGCCTGCTTGGCTTTCTGACTTAGCGCAAATATTAGCGGCACAAGTTCTTCTTTGCTTTTTCCCTTTGACAAAGTTTTGAATTCGTTTAATAAAAGTTGTTTCCTGAAATCAGTTTCTGACATAAAAGTTTAATGACCTCTTTAATATATTTACATATATAAATATGTGTCATGAGTGTCAAATATGTATATGTTGTCTTTTGCAATTTGTGAAATTATGAGTCTTTTGAATTAAAATCAAGGTCAAGAGCATCGAGCTGTCGTATATACTCATTATACAGGTCTTTCTGGTTAGAGTTCATGATATTCTTAAACATTGCAGAATTGTCTTTTTGCTGATTTGGCGAATTATGGTTATTATTACATGAATAATTATTATCTTCATTATGTCCATGTGAATAGTTAAAGTTGTTTTTAGTATAGTTCTGTGTGTTGTTGTCTGTCATACTTTCATCGCTGTTTTCACCATTGCCGGATGTGTTACAGCCTGATGGATTATTAAACATTTCCATCATATTGAACATATCGGACATTTTACTGAAGCTTTTGTACGTATTAATCATGTTTATAATATTTCCTGAACAATAAGTTGTAATAGTTTTTATTAGCTGTTCGTTGTTTAGTATTTCATTAATGGGTGTGTTAAAAGATATTCCACTGCTGTTAGAACATGTCCTGAATATGTTACAGTTGGCAGGAGAATTGTAGAAGCGTATAGTGTTTTTTAATTCGTTGGTACGTATAAGTGTTGATATCCGGCGCTGCATATTATATTCCATAAAAGGGAGTATGGCCTTAAGAAGCTGTATATAATCTGGCTGTGTTATAATATCGAATTCGGTCAGAGGAAGTGGTTTAGACATGATTTACAGTAGTCCCATAATGTTTTGTAATAAATATATTCATAACAGTTATGGATATGACAATAAATAACAATTTAGAATAAGATAAATAACCTGTCAGCTGGAATGGGAATGAAATAAATAAAAGAAAGCAGCCATATAGTTACCTATATGTTATGCATTGCATAATAAATAAGCATATATTATATGGCTGCCCGTAAGATATTTATGATTTTGAAAAGATGTTATTACCAGATAGGGTATTATATTAAGTTACATTATTTATTTATAATACTAATGTATGAGACTTTTGTTTAATGATTCTTGTTAATTCAGCATCCGCAGCCGCTGTTGCATCCACCACAGCCATTATTGCATCCACATCCTCCAAAGCCTAATGTGTTGCCACAGTCGCCGCAGCCGCCACATAAGAGGAGAAGACAGATAAGCCATATACAGTTGTTTGAGCCACATCCGCAGCCGTTGTTGCATCCACATCCATTATTATCGAAAAGAAGTAAGAGAATAATAAGCCAGATGCAGTTGTTGTTACCACAACCACAATCTCCACATCCGTTGCATCCGCCGCAGTTTGTTGCTGCTAAATCACTCATAAATAATCCTCCGATTAAAACATTTACAATACAATAATATGAATGCAGGCTTGTTAGTGTTACTTATTTTTTATGAAATATTGCAATATTCATAAAATTATTATATCATCAAAGGGTATGTGCGATGGTATAACGCTGTGGTAAAAAGTGTATAGTACAGATGCATAGATAGGAGCGTAAAGAAAAGATATGAAAGTATCAGTTATTATTCCTTCACTGAATCCTGATGAGAAGCTTGTTACAGTTGTGGATTCGCTTGTTAAGAAGGGATTCAGTGATATAATATTAGTTAATGATGGAAGTGATGAGAGTCATATGTGGCCATTTGAAAAGGTGGGAGCATATGAAGAGTGTACGATTCTTACACATGAGGTTAATAAGGGAAAAGGCAGAGCCTTAAAGACAGCCTTTGAATATTGCATAAAAAACAGGCAGGACTATTTGGGTGTGGTAACTGTAGATGGTGATAACCAGCATCAGGCAGATGATATATATAACTGCTGTGAAGCTATGATTAACCAGGATAAGGTAGTGCTGGGTGTAAGAACTTTTGATGGTGACGATGTTCCATTTAAAAGCAGATTTGGTAACAATCTTACAAGTTTTGTGTTTAAAGCCATGTGTGGACTGGATATATCAGATACACAGACAGGCTTAAGGGCGATACCTTACAGATATCTGCAGACGTTCTGTGATATTGAGGGTGAACGTTTTGAATATGAAACAAGAATGCTTCTGGAGTTTAAAAGATCTCATATACCTTATATGGAAGTTCCAATAAGAACAGTTTATATAGAGGAAAATGCTTCAACACATTTTAATCCTGTTAAAGATTCTATAAAAATATATAAAGTTATATTTAAATACTCGTTTACAGGTACAGCAGTAAAATATGCGCTAAGTTCGCTTGCATCATGGGTTATAGATAATTTAATATTTAATTTACTTGATATTTTTCTCGTTATGCTTACAATATCATTAAGGCTTTTAGTAAGTACGGTTACAGCCAGGGTATTATCTTCTGTGTTTAATTTCACGATGAATAGAAAGCATGTGTTTAAGTCAGATAAAGATGTAAAGTCATCAGCAGTAAGATATTATATATTGTGGTTTTTCCAGATGTCAGTATCGTATCTGCTTGTGTACATATTTACAAGGCTTCTTGCTTCAGGTACAGTAGCAGTTGCTATAACGAAGATAATAGTAGATCTTATTTTGTTTGTTATCAGTTATAACATACAGAAAAGATGGGTATTTAAATAATATAAGAGGATTAAAAAATGTCATCTAAAAACAAAGGTAATTTTATTCTTCAGGGTTCCATACTTGCAATGGCAGGAATTTTTGTAAGAATAATAGGAATGGTATATAGAATTCCAGTATTGAATATTATTGGAAGCGAAGGAAATGGAATATATGGAACGGCATTTAATGTATATAATATAATGCTTGTTCTTTCATCATATGGACTTCCAATGGCTGTTTCCAAGCTTATCTCAGCGAGGTTTGTAAAGAAAAGATATAAGAGTGCAGAAAAAGTACTAAGATGTTCACTTGTTGTAGGATTTGTTACAGGTGGTGTGGCAGCACTTCTTGTATTTTTTGGAGCAGATTTTATAGAAAAAGTTGTATATGGCGGTGGTGTACCAGGACTTGCCATACCATTAAGAGTGTTGGCACCAACTATATTTTTTGTGGCTATATTGGGAGTCTTAAGAGGCTTTTTCCAGGGACAGGGAACTATGATACCGACAGCTGTGTCGCAGATTATTGAACAGATAGTAAATGCTGTTGTAAGTATTGTGGCTGGTTATATTCTTATGAAGGCATATGCTACAGCCAGCAATGTTTCTGCGCATGGTGCAGCAGGAAGTACATTAGGTACAGCTATGGGTGCTTTAACGGCACTTGTATTTTTTGTATTTTTATATATGTTATATCGTCCAAAGTTCAAGAAAATGATTGAAAAGGATAACAGTTCTAACTGGAGAGATACTAATCAGTATATATACAAGACCATTATCATGACTATGGTTCCTATTATACTTAGCCAGACATTTTACCAGATAAGTGCTCTTTTAGATGATGTAACATTCAGCAATATAATGGTAATGCGTGGCAAGACAGCCAATATCACAAAAGATCTTGGAAACTTCAGTTCAAGCTATACACTTCTTATCAGCATACCACAGGGTATAGCATCAGCATTGTCAGCTTCAATGCTTCCAAGTATAGTTGCTTCATATACGACAGGACAACATGAGAGTGTTCATGCAAAGATTACCAAGACATTAAAGACTGATATGTTTATAGCAGTTCCGTCATTTATAGGATTATTTGTTATAGGTGAACCTGTAATTAAGCTGCTGTTTGCAAGATATGATAGTGTACAGGGGGGAATAATGCTTAAGATTGGAGCTGTCGCTATAGTGTTTTATACACTTTCAACAGTTACAAGTTCAGCGCTTCAGGCTATAGACAGAATGAAGTCACCAATGTATCATTCATTTATATCACTTATTGTTCATATGGTGCTTGTAGTAGTGTTACTATTTACGACAGACCTTGGAATATATGCACTTGTTATAGGTAACGCATCATTTCCAATTATTATATTTGTACTGAATCTTATAACCTTGTACAGGGAGGAAGGTTACAAGCTTCCTGTTATGAAAGTGTTTGCAAGACCTGTTATCTGTTCGGCTATTATGGGCTTGTGTACATTGCTGACTTACAATATGATGTATAATGCAACTTCATCTAATTCAATATCAGTACTTGTTGCATTTGTTGTGGCTCTGATAACATATTTTGGACCATACTGGGTTATAATGAAGAAACTAAGTGATATTTTTTAGCAATTATGATTATTCACATATATGGTTGGTATCTATGCGTACAAGATACTGATATGTTATGTGTGATGCAGTAAATATATAAATGTGCGCAGAAATGAGGATTAGTATGCAGAATAAATTCACAGACCAGGCAAGGAGAGTTCTTGAGCAGGCTGCATTTGCTGCAGAGGTTAACGGACATAGTTATATTGGTTCAGAACATCTGCTTATCGGTCTTATACAGGTAGAGGATTGCCTTGCAGGTAAAGTGCTTTTGAACAATGATGTTACAGAGAATAAAGTGCTTAATCTTATATATCAGCTTATTGCACCAGATTGTGCAGTAAGTGTAAAGGAACCAGCGGTATATACACCAAGAGTAAAGAAGATACTTGCAAATGCAGCAAACGAGGCAGCAAGATTCAAGGCAGACAGTATAGGAACAGAACATATACTTATAGCAATGCTTAAAGAAACAGACAGCGTTGCTTCAAGACTTCTTAATACTATGGGGGTATCTGTAAAAAAAATATATACAGAGCTTCTTGAAGGTATGGGAGAGGATGTTTCGCGTCTTCGTGAAGATTTCCAGAATGGACGTATAAGGCAAAAAGATAAAAAGGCTACGGCAATGCTTGACCAATACAGCAGGGATTTAACAGAGCTTGCAAGAGAAAAGAAGCTTGATCCTGTCATAGGAAGGGATGCAGAAATACAGAGAGTTATTCAGATTCTTTCAAGAAGAACCAAGAATAATCCTTGTCTTATAGGTGAACCTGGAGTTGGTAAAACAGCAGTTGCTGAGGGACTTGCTTTACGTATAGTTGAAGGAGAGGTTCCAGAAACAATAAAAGATAAAAGACTTGTTACACTTGATTTGTCAGGGATGGTTGCAGGTTCTAAATATAGAGGTGAGTTTGAGGAACGAATAAAAAGAGTTATAGCAGAGGTTAAAAATGCTGGAAATGTAATTCTTTTTCTGGATGAGATTCACACAATTATAGGAGCTGGTGGGGCAGAAGGTGCGATAGATGCATCCAATATATTAAAGCCATCGCTTGCAAGAGGAGAAATACAGCTTATAGGTGCTACAACACTTGAAGAATATAGAAAACATATAGAAAAGGATGCAGCATTAGAGAGAAGATTCCAGCCAGTTAAGGTTGAAGAGCCTACAGAAGAAGAGGCAGTTGATATTCTTATGGGACTAAGACCAAAGTATGAAGAGCATCACAAGGTAAAGATAACTGATGATGCTGTAAGGGCAGCAGTAAAACTGTCAAAAAGATATATCAATGACAGATTCCTTCCTGATAAGGCTATAGATCTTATAGATGAAGCATCGTCAAGGACAAGGCTTGAAGCATATGCAGTACCTGATGATATTAAAAAACTTGAGAAACAGATAGAAGATTTATCGCAGGATAAAGAAAACGCAATAAAGGAAGAAAGATATGATGATGCTGCACAGATAAAGAAACAGCAGGCAAGAAAGAAAGCAAGACTAGAAAAACTTAAAGATAAGTGGACAGAACAGATGAATACATCTGATCTGCTCGTCGATGAAGATGTTATTGCAAAGACGGTGTCTATGTGGACTAAGATTCCTGTTGATAAGATAGCACAGGCAGAATCAGAAAAACTTATTAATCTTGAACAGACACTTCATAACAGGGTTGTAGGACAGGATGAGGCAGTTACAGCTGTTGCCAAAGCTATAAGAAGAGGAAGAGTGGGACTTAAAGATCCGAACAGACCAATAGGCTCATTCCTTTTCTTAGGACCTACAGGTGTTGGTAAGACAGAACTTTCCAAAGCACTTGCCGATGCTATGTTTGGAACAGATAATTCCCTGATAAGAGTTGATATGTCTGAATATATGGAGAAACACACAGTGTCTAAGCTTATTGGCTCACCTCCAGGATATGTTGGATACGATGAAGGTGGACAGCTTAGTGAAAAGGTAAGAAGAAATCCATATTCAGTTGTGTTGTTTGATGAGGTGGAAAAGGCACATCCGGATGTGTTTAATGTGCTTTTACAGGTTCTTGATGATGGACATATAACCGATTCTACAGGAAGAGTTGTTGATTTTAAGAATACGGTTATAATTATGACATCAAATGCAGGTGCAGAGAATATAGTTGCACCTAAGTCTCTTGGATTTGCATCGTCATCTACAGATGAACAGATTCATGATAATATGAAGAGCAAGGTTATGGACGAAGTTAAGAGAATATTCAAACCGGAATTTCTTAACAGAATTGATGATATTATAGTATTCCACATGCTTAAGAAAGAACAGATTGGACAGATAGTAGATATTATGATGAAGACTGTTAATAAAAGAATCATGGATCAGATGAAACTGTCGGTTGAGCTGGACGATGAGGCTAAGGCTTATATTGTGGATAAAGGATATGACCAGAAGTATGGAGCACGTCCACTAAGAAGGACTATCCAGAATGAGATAGAGGACGAACTTGCAGAAAGAATTCTTGAAGGTAAGATAAAGCCAGGTAATAAGGTGCTTGTGACATTAAAGGATAAGAAGCTGGACTTCACTCTAAAAAGAGGTCATAACAGATAAAAATTAACAAACAATACTAGTAAAATACTAGCATTGTTATACAATTTGATGTATAATCAAAATATAAATAATTGTTTGTGTTAAGAACTTAATCAGATAAAGATTATTATGTTAAGAAACACAACAAAATCGTAAAAACGCAGGAGGACAATAATATGCCAGTAATTAATGAGTTAATTCGTTCAGAAAAGGATGGAACTCTTAGCTTTGGTAATTATAAGCTGGATACTAAGTCTAAGTTATCAGATTTCGAGCATTGTGGAGATACTTATAAGGTTAAGACATTTAAGGAAATAACTAAGCTTGAGCGTAACGGTTCTTTCGTATATGAGTCAGTACCTGGAACAGCAGTTATGAACTTTAAAGCTACAGATACAGGCTTATCATTCAAGGTAGAAGGAAGCGAAGATGCACAGATTACAGTAGAACTTGAAGAAGGCGCTTCTTATAATGTAACTATAGATGGTGCATTTGAAGGCAGTATGGCTACTAATATGGGTGGTAAGATAGTTCTTTCAGTAGCTCTTGAAGAAGGAAAGACTGTAGGAGTAGAAGTAGTTAAGGCATAATATAAAAGATAATTATATGCCACACTTTGCATAAAGTCATTATCTGACATATGCAGGTGTGGCATTTTTGATATAATGAGCGCAAAAGAAAAAGGAGGAAAATGTGGCAAAAGGTAAGAGTACGGCTTTTTTTTGCAGTGAATGCGGATATGAATCAGCAAAATGGTTTGGACAATGCCCTGCTTGTAAGGCATGGAATACATTTGTTGAAGAACCAGTGGCTTCCAGGTCACAGACTAAGGGTGTAACGGCTGTCAGAAGGAATATAAATACTGACAATAGCCATCCTGTAAGTCTTAACGAGATTAATTCAGAGGAAAAAGAAAGAACGCTTACAGGAATAGGTGAACTTGACAGAGTGTTAGGCGGAGGAATCGTGCAGGGGTCGCTGGTGCTTGTAGGTGGTGATCCTGGCATAGGTAAATCAACATTGCTTTTACAAATGTGTTACTATTTGTCTGATTCAGGTAAAAGGGTGCTATATATATCTGGAGAAGAGTCTTTAAGGCAGATAAAACTGAGGGCTGAAAGAATAGGAGAATGCAGCGATAACCTTAAAATACTGTGTGAGACTAATCTTGATATTATAGAACAGATACTTAAAGATGAGATGCCAGAGGTGGTTATAATAGATTCAATACAGACCATGTATAGAGAAGAAATATCAGCAGCACCAGGAAGTGTGTCGCAGGTAAGGGAAAGCACATCTATACTTATGCAGCTTGCAAAGGGACTTAACATATCGATATTTATCGTTGGACATGTAACGAAGGAGGGCGTGGTTGCAGGACCGCGAGTTCTTGAACATATGGTAGATACAGTGCTTTATTTTGAGGGGGACAGATATGCCTCTTACAGAATATTAAGAAGTGTTAAAAACAGGTTTGGTTCCACTAATGAGATAGGCGTGTTTGAAATGCTGCAGGATGGTCTTAAAGAAGTGGAAAACCCTTCTGAATATATGTTAAATGGCCGGCCTGAAGGTGCTTCAGGTTCTGTAGTAGTATGTCTTATTGAGGGAACAAGACCTCTTATGGTTGAAGTCCAGGCGCTTGTGTGTGATTCTAACTTTGGTATGCCAAGAAGAACCGCAGCAGGAACAGATTACAACAGGGTTAATCTGTTGATGGCGGTTCTTGAGAAAAGAGCAGGCATGAGAATGTCATCAAGTGATGCCTACCTTAATGTTGCAGGTGGAATAAAAGTATCTGAGCCGGCACTTGACCTTGGAATAGTGATAGCCCTTGTCAGCAGCTTTAAGAATAGGGAGGTTGACAGTAAAACTGTAATATTTGGTGAGGTCGGACTTTCAGGAGAGGTAAGGGCAGTAACACAGGCACAGCAAAGGGTAAATGAGGCTGTTAAGCTTGGATTTACGACATGTATATTGCCTTATGTGTGCTTGAAAAATATTAAAAAAAATGATAAAATCAATCTTATTGGTATACATAATGTCAATGAAGCAATTGATCTTATATAAAGATATCTGTATTGCGATATATTTTTTTATAAGCAGAGTATAAAGATATTAGTGTATTTTTATATCATAGACATTTTAAATACATATTTGGAGGAATACAATGGATAATAATGATTTAGTCAGCAATCTGTCAGGAATACTTGATGGATTGGATTCGTCTCAGGAACAGCTTGAAAAAGATGCGTTTGATGTTATTAATTCATCAGATACATCACTTAATCTTGTAAAAGAAAGTATCTCAAGCGTTGAAGAGATACTTAAGATGATAGCTGAGCTTAATGAGGTAGCTGAAGAGTCAGCTGCAAGAATAAAGGAGCTTGAGAAGCTTTCTAAGGATATTGAACAGTTTGCAGGTGTTATATCATCAATATCAAGCAGAACTAATATACTTTCGCTTAATGCCTCTATAGAAGCAGCAAGGGCGGGAGAACACGGAAGAGGATTTGCAGTTGTAGCCAGTGAAGTAAGAAACCTTGCAGCGCAATCAGCTAAATCATCGAAAGAAATCACAGATACTATTAATATGGTACAACAGTCAGTTGGAAAAACAGTTGATTCGATGAAAAATATATACGAGAATTCTAACCAGCAGAAAGAGAAAGCTGATGAGATAGGAAATGTTCTCAACAAGGTCGTAGATGCTGCATATACTGCTAATGAAGTTGCAAGAAATATTGAGAATGAAATAGCATATCAGAGAGAAATCACTGATAAAGCAAAGAACGCACTGAAATAGTTATGATATATGAGGGGGATTAACATATGTATCAGTGTCAGAATTGCGGTGGAAGGCTGACTTTTAACATACTTTCACAACAGCTGCAATGTGATCATTGTGGCTCAGAATATGACCCATATGCAATAAGTAAGGAAAATGATGCAGAAGAAAGTAAAGAGTTTGATGTAACTGTATTTAAATGTCCACAGTGTGGTGGAGAAATATTAAGCACTGATAATACGGTTGCGAATTTCTGCAGCTTTTGTGGTGCATCAACTATTCTTACAAGCAGAGTGTCAAAGGAGCTAAAGCCGGGATATATAATTCCATTTTCGAAAACAAAAGAAGATTGCAAACAGGCATACAGGAAAATGGTTCGGCATGCATTGTTTGCACCTAAGGAATTAAAAGACGAAAAATATATAGATGGATTCAGAGGCATATATATGCCATACTGGACGTATTATATTGTCCAGCAGGGTCCTATATGTCTTAAAGGTTCTAGGAGCCACAGAAGAGGGGATTATATATATACAGACCATTACGATATTACAGGTGATGTAAACTGTCATTATAAAGGATTGTCATACGATGCATCATCGTCATTTGATGATAGTCTGAGCGAGGGAATAGCTCCATATGATGTTAAGAATATGAAAGTATTTACGCCATCTTTTTTAAGTGGGTTTTATGCAGATACAGCGGATGTAGCATCAGATGTATACAGGATGGAAGCCAAGGATATTGCGGTTAAAGAAACTTACCAATATATAAAAAAGACTGCACGCTTAGGAAGAGTGAGTCTTGATAACTATCAGGGAGATATAGAAAGAATGCTTGGAACCAGAGTAGCAGCTGAGGACAGGGCTATGTTTCCGGTGTGGTTTTTATCCTATCGTAATAAAGACAGAGTTGCATATGCAACTGTAAACGGACAGACGGGCAAGGTTACAGCAGACCTTCCGGTTTCACTTTTTAAATATTTTCTTGGTTCAGGTATACTTGCAATACCTATATTTATACTGCTGAATAGTTCGTTTACGCTAAGACCAAAGATTACGCTGGCGATAGCTTCGTTTATAGCATTGTTAGTGATAGTACTGTATAATAGTGAGCTTAAGAAAATATATATAAAGGACCAGAAGCTTGACGATAAAGGCAGGATGTATGCAGGTTCTGCAACAATAAGAAATGAATCAAAAGATGATCAGGAAAAAAGAAATCAGAAACTTGCATACGATATAGCAGATGCTATAGAACGCGGTGAAAGCAAAAAGTCTGCATTCAAAGGCTCATTAAATGAAAGAGTTAATAAAAGCCGGTCGGTTTCCCAGATTATATTTATGATTGTTACTATAATTTGTATAGCTGTTCCGGCATTTTATACGTTGCAGCTTACGTCAATACTATATGGTGGAAGTGATTTATCCTTTGGCACAGAATTTTTGGTATGTATTATCTGTCTTGTAGCCGGTGTGATACTTGCTGTCTCCAATCATAAAACCTATAAAAATATAGCGGGGAAAAAGATATCAGGCAATATAGGCTCGCTTATAGCTATGCTGATAGCTGTTATTATTCTGTGGCTGAATCCAGTATCTGATATATATTATTATGTGGCAGTTATTGCAGAACTGGCGGCTATAATATATACAATTACAGATCTTATAAGATATTATAATGTGCTTGCAACAAGAAAACTTCCACAATTTGATAACTATCGTGGGGGTGATGACAATGCCTGATAAAAAATACAAATACATAAAGATAAAAAGAAGAATGGCATTTTTGTCAGCTATTGTTATATTTGCGTGGCTCATAATTAACGTATCAAGGCATATGGTAATGGCAGAAGATGTAGGTGAGCATAAGTATAGTTATGTCAATCCAGAAACGGGATATGAAGCGATTGTTGAAGATGATGCAGAAATTATAGGCGAAAATGATTATCAGTCTTTATTAGAGCTGATGGAACAGATTACACCATATGGTAATGTGATGCTTAAGACTATAGCATCGAATAATATGTCGACAGAAAGCTATGTTAGAAACCTGTATAAGAATAGATATGGTTCTGAAAGTGGAACTATATTTATAATTGATATGCATAACAGAAACATATGGATACATAGCAACGGAAGTATATATAGCACAGTGACAAGCTCATATGCTGATACAATAACGGACAATGTATACAAGTATGCTTCGTCTAAGAATTATTACAAATGTGCATATAGTGTATTTGAACAGGAACTTGCACTTCTTAAGGGAAGAAAAATATCACAGCCTATGAAATATATAAGTAATGCATTGCTTGCAGTTGTTGCTGCGTTGCTTATTAATTATGCAGTTGTAAGATTCTATATAAGAAAGAAAGCACCATCAAGAAGTGCTGTTATGGAAGGGATATTCGTAAATAAAGCGTTTGATAATTGCAAGGTGAATTACACATACCAGAGCAAGACCTATTCGCCAGTAGAGTCTGATTCGGGTGGTTCATCTGGTGGCGGTTCGTCAGGTGGCTCTTTGGGAGGTTCATCAGGCGGCGGAGGCGGTGGTGGAGGCCACAGCTTCTAAATTCAATGATAAATAAATGTCGTTGTATATATGGGTGTGACAGATAAAATAATATCTGTTGCACCCATTTTTAAATATGTATTATAAATGAGATAGCATGTAAAAATATTTTTGAATACAATACATATTATACGAAATGATATAAAGATAAATCTTTGTAATTCAGACAAAAACGATGTAATGTTTAAAGTTTTTTGCCTGTAAGTACCGGATAATATTGCAAAGATAAATAAAAAAACGAAAAAATCATAAAATAGCTTCTTGAATAATATATAAAAATATATACATATGTATATAATAAATATACAAAAACAGACAAGAAAATAAAAAAATACATAAAAGGCATAAAAAGGTTTGCCCAAACAAATCCAGTATTTGTGCGGTATGAGGAGATGTTTGGATAAAAGATGAAAATCAAAATTGAAAAAAATCAAAAAAAGTTGAAAAAAGTTGTTGACATATGGGAGGGGTGGTGATATTATAATCAAGTCGCCGCGATACGACAGCGACACAAAAGCTTCTCAAACACAGATAAATACTGAGTTTGAAAGCAATGAACTTTGATAACTGAACAGAAAGACAACCTTGAAAATTCTTTTTAGAATTTCG
>ERZ808240.4215-NODE-4215-length-12969-cov-4.128543_pt1 | contig 12969 bp, 8 predicted proteins | sample MGYA00521084_ERZ808240 | MGnify/ENA primary metagenome ERZ808240 (study PRJEB31516, sample SAMN03275571) | gut metagenome | biome: mammalia-associated habitat; material: feces | host: Papio cynocephalus | place: Kenya | collected 2012-08-06 ... | reverse complement strand
TCTGAAAATCAGGTACTACACTAATTCATGTGTCCACTGTTATGGGTACATTATAATGAAGACGACTAAAGAAGGATTTGTAAGTGGAATATGCAAATTTCTTGAGAAACAGGAGTTAATTGTTTTTGTTGAAGAAGATGAAATGATAAAGACCACATCAAAGCTGGATAATATTATGGAATATAAGATTTTAAATAAAGATAATTATGAAAGAATAATGGAAGCACTGGGGGGTAAAAAATGAGTAAGATTTCAAGAATCAGAATACTAAATCTTTCATATAATCATGACACAATAAAAATTGATGATGAGACATTTGATTTTGGCGGAGAAAGCACATTAGTATCATTGCGCAATGGTGGAGGAAAAAGTGTACTTGTACAGATGATTATGAGTCAGTTTGTCAATAAGTCTTATAGAGATCTTGGAGACAGACAGTTTAAAAGCTATTTTACAACTAACAGGCCTACATTTATTATGACAGAGTGGCAGCTTGATAATAATGTTACAAGATTTTTGACTGGTATGATGGCAAGGAAGAGTCAGAAAGAAGATAACGATGTCGAAGAACTGGAAATGTATACATTTACGGGAAGTTATTCTGAAGGATGCCGTTATGATATAGATAATATACCAATTGTAAAACAGGATGGAAATAGAAAAATATTAAAGGGGTTTACAGAATGTAAAAATCTGTTTGAAGATATAAGTAAAGATAAAGATGGAGATTTCAGAATTTACGATATGGGCAGCAGTTATGGAAGAAGACAGTATTTTGGGACATTGCGCCAGTATCAGATTAATAATAAGGAATGGGAAAGTATTATAAGAAAGATTAATCAGAAAGAATCTGGTTTATCAGAATTGTTTAGTAATTCAAAAGATGAAAAAAATCTTGTTGAAAACTGGTTTTTAAAACCGATAGAGGACAAGCTTAATCAGGGAAAGAACAGGATAGATGAGTTCAGGAAACTGACATTTCAGTTTATAGAACAATACAGGAGTAATCAGTCAAAAATAGAGAAAAAAGTACTTATAGAAAAATATTTTGAAGATACTAAATCGCTTAAAGAAGATATAGACAGATATGTAAAATTAGACGAGGACAGATGCGAATATACCGCGCGAATGGCAGCGTATGTGAAGAAATTAAATAATGCAATTGGGATTCTTACAGTAAATCTTAATGATAAAAGCAGACTGCTTTCAGAGGTCGAAGATGTTATTAATCAAATAATGTATGAAAAGATGTCATATGAAATATACAGATTTATTGAAAACAAAGATGAAATTGTCATAGAAAGAACTGAACAGGAAGTTGAAATAACAAGACTTAAACATGTACAAGATAAATTAACAAGGCAATTATCTATATATGACTGTAGTAAACTGTATCAGGAATTAAAAGACATAAAAGCGGAGAAGGCAGAAGTTGAAGGAAAAATAGAAATACTTTTAAAGGATTCTGAGAATAACAGGAATAAGATTGAACAAATCGGACATAAGTTATATGAATATTATTTTTTGGAGTCAGAAAGAATTGTTCAGGAAAGTAAAAATAATGATAACGATATATCAGATAAAGAAAATTCATTAAATATGTTTGCTTCGGAGAAACAGAACAATGAAAGAATTATACGGGAGAAAAGTATTGAAACGGGAAGCCTGCAGAATTCGGTCGATTCATATAATGATATTGAAGAAGCATTTAACATAAAATTTTCGTGTGAAGTAAAGAGAAACATTCTTGGACTATATGAAGATGGTACACTTGAAGTTAAACGGAAAGAGTTGGATGAGGAGAAGCAAGAGGAAAATAACAGGCTTTCAAGATTATATAAGAAAAAGAATGAACTGGACATAGAGGTAAGAAAACTTTCACAGGAAGAAGTGGATATTGCAGCCCAAATAAGTGATGTGAAATATAAAATATCAGAACAGGTAAATAACCTGACTGAGCTAGAACATCAGAAAAATAGCAGAATAAGAATCATTAAATATGTCGGATTGGAAGAATCATATCTGGACAGAAAAGATGATATTATAAGCAGCCTTGTGAACAAGATTCAGAAATTGGAGATTGATAAGAAAAAACTTGTTATGTCACAAAGTGAACTGGAAAAGCAGTATGCGCAATTAAATGAAGGAAAGACAATAGAACTTCCAGATAATGTAAGAAATTATTGTAAGCAGAACGATATCAGTTATGTATATGGTATGGAATGGCTTAATAAGAATGGAAGAACACAGGAGAGTAATGCTAAGCTTGTAGAAAATAATCCGTTCATTCCTTATTCTATAATAATGTATAAAAATGCATTTGAAAGAATAAAGCTTATTGATGAAAAAATATATACAAGTTTTCCGATACCAATAATAATAAGAGAAGAACTTGAAATGCCATTTGATAAAGTTAAAGATAACTTTACAACATATGGTAATGTACATTTTTTTATAATGTTTAATAATCATCTGCTGGATAAGGCTGAACTTGATAAAATGCTTACTGATATCCAAAACAGAATTAATAATCTTACAATTCAGATACAGTCAAAGAATGATGATATTGAAATATTCAGTAAATATAAACTTGAAATGGAAAATCAGACATATTCTATTGAATTGTACGAAAATACAGAGAAAAGAATAGCTGAGTGTAAGGAACAGGAGACATGGTTAAAGCAAAGACAGATACAGATAAGAAATGAAAAAAATACATTATCAGATGAAAATGAAGATAATAATAGATTAATTAAGCAAAGTGAGAATCTGATAATAAAATATAATATAAGGACGGAGGAATTTGAAAAGTTATGTAATAAATATAAGAGTTATAATGTGAACCTTAATTCACTTATTCGTGTCAGAAAAGAACTTCAGGAATTGGAAAAGAAGAATAAAGATGTTGATGATAACATAAGTGAGATAACAGATATATTAATGAGTCTAAAAGCTAAAAGAACTGAATTCAAAAAAACAATAGATATAAATAAGATTAAAATGGAACAGTTTAGTTCTTATAGAGAGTGTGAAACTGCAAAATTAGATATTAATGCTGCACCTGAAGAACTGGAGGCTAAATATAATGCATTTACTAAAGCTGTGTCAGATTCTTTAGATGAACTTAATGAAAGATTGAACAAACTTACAGCCAGGGTGGCAAATAAAGAAAAGGATCTTGCTAAAAAGAGCAATAATGATATTGTTGAAGAAGAGTATAAAAATGTTTATTTTTCTGATGAACAGTACGATCATTTGGAAGAGCAGATTAACAAAACAGGAATAGCACTTAATGCTGCAATGGAAAATAATGATAAGCTCGCAGGTGCCCTTGCCGGAATTAATAAGGATATTGATTATGGATATAAGCAGCTTGAAGAAAAAACAGGATATAAAGAATTACTTTCAAAAGAGTTAATTACAGATGTTGAATTTGATAAGAGAATAAATCTTAAGAAGCATGATATCAGTGTTATAAGAAAAGAAATTGAAAGTTTTTCATCAAGGAAAAACGAATTATCAGGTAAATTAAGTGGAGTGTCAGAATATTCCGATGTTAAGACAGAGGTAACGGAAGAAAAAATGTCTGAAATATTCAATGAAATTCCTGATTTACTTACAATTGAAAAATCGGATTTAGACAGATATCAGGTAGAAATAAGAAGAAAACTGGCTAAAGCAAAAGAGGAATTATCTAATGAACAGAATAATATCTCGGAGACAATAAGAAATATTGAAGGTCTGAATGAATATCAGGATGTTTATTTTAAGAAAACATTTGAGAGCCTTTTGACGCAGATTAGTAATCCTCATAATCTTTCACTGCAGTATGATGTTAATAAGGCTGCTTATGAAAGTCAGTTGGAAAAACTTACAATTGATCTGGAAAATATTGATAGTGAACAGAAAAATGTTGAAGAAATATTCCTTGAATACATAAAAAGTGTTAATGCCAATATTGCAATGATAGATAAGAATTCTACTATAAATGTAAGAGGAAGAAATATCAAAATGTTAAGAATCCAGACTCCTGACTGGGACAGTGAGAAAGAACATTACAGAATACAGCTTCACGATTTCTTTGAAAGGGTTGTAAAACATGGCATTGAAACGATAGAGAATAATAAAAATCTTACAGAATATTTAGGTAATACTATATCAACAAAAAATTTATATGACTATGTTATTGGCATTAGTAATATCAAAATAAAATTGTATAAAATTGAGGCTGAAAAAGAAGTGCCAATATCATGGACAGAAGTTTCATCCAATTCTGGTGGAGAAGGCTTCTTGTCGGCATTCGTTATTCTTACATGTTTACTTAGTTATATGAGAATGGATGAAAGTGATTTATTCTCTATAGCAGAGGAAGGTAAGGTACTTATAATGGACAATCCATTTGCCCAGACTTATTCTGCACATTTGTTAAAACCTTTGATGGAGATGGCAAAGAAGACAAACACACAGCTCATATGCTTATCAGGATTAGGCGGTGATTCAATATATAACAGATTCGATAATATATATGTATTGAAGCTGGTAGATTCTAATATCAGAAAAGGTGTTCAAAGAGTTGAAGGTGAGCATATTAAGGGAGAAGAAGTTAAGAAGATGGTGTTGTCTGATTTTAAGACGGAACGGATTAATTTATTTGATATGGTTGAAGAATGAATATATAAGCGGGGCATATTAGAAATTATCCCCATTCCAACCCCAGTTAGAAACAGCCTGATATTTTACATAGTCAGGACGTCGGCAATAACGCCCACCAGTAATTTGAACGGCAGGCTGCGAAAGAACTATTTTTCTTCATTTTATGAATCTAATTCAGTTGTGTAGTTGAAAAAATTATAATATAGGTCGGAAAATAACAATGGAAAGGTTTTGGGAACTCGAGATAATATTGATTGTCGAATTTTGTCGAAAGTAAGGTGTTGAAGTGAAAGGGAAAAAGGTGGATAATGATATTAGAATAGTATAAATGTATTAGAAAAAATATAGGATGTGCTATGGCTAAATCATCAAATCAAAAATTAAAACTTATGTATCTTATGAAAATATTTTTGGAATATACAGATGATACACATAGTCTGACAATGGAAGAAATAAAAAATAAATTAAAGTTATATGATATAAGTGCAGAACGAAAAAGTCTTTATAATGATATAGAGAATTTAAGGTTATATGGGTTGGATATAATTGGAACAAAGGAAGACAGAACATATTCTTATCATATTGGTAACAGACAGTTTGAATTGGCAGAACTCAAATTGCTTGTAGATTCTGTTCAATCAGCAAAATTTATAACAGAAAAGAAATCGAATGTTTTAATTAAAAAGATTGAAGAACTTGCAAGCAGATACGAAGCAATACAGTTGCAGCGACAGGTGTTTGTTGCAGGTAGAGTAAAAACTATGAATGAGAGTATTTATTATAATGTTGATAGGATTCATTCGGCTATAGCAGATAATTTTCAAATAACATTTCAATATTTTCAATGGAATGTAGATAAAAAAATGGAACTTCGACATAATGGTATATGGTATAAAGTTAGCCCATGGTCATTGGCATGGGATGATGAGAATTATTATCTTATTGCTTATGATAGTGTAGAACATATAATAAAACATTTTCGAGTTGACAAAATGCTGCATATTAAATCAATAAAAAAATTTAGAGAAGGGAAAAAGGCTTTTAATAATTTTGATATGGCAGTATATGCAAGGAAAATGTTTGGAATGTATGGTGGTAAAGAAGAATATGTACATATCAAATGTGATAATTCATTTGCAGGTGTAATGATTGACAGATTTGGAAAAGATGTATCAATGGTTCGTTTAGATGAAGAACATTTTGTGACCAATGTAGAGGTGTATGTAAGTAGACAATTTCTTGCATGGATTATAGGTCTAGGTGAGGGGGTAACAATATCAGGACCACAGTCAGTGGTTGATATGATGAAAAAAGAAATAAAAAGATTAACTAATCAATATAAATAAAGAACAAAGGTTTGGAGTAAGAGGGATGTTTATTGGACAGAAAATATTGTATAATTTCAATAGAAAAAAATAAAGGCTTATAAAGCCTTTTAAATATCCACACCGTGGATGGTTCTTTCGAACGATTTGGAAAAATCTTTATTTGAACTTGTAGTGTAAATTCATATGATAGTCAATCTTATGAACAAATATATTATAAGACATATTTTATTTATAGTCAACTAAATTAAAAAAGAGAGGTATATCATGAAGAGTAGAAGGGAACAAAACTATTATTTGGGATTAGATATTGGAACAGAATCTGTAGGATATGCTGTAACGGATGAAAATTATAATATCCTTAAATTTAATGGCAAAAACATGTGGGGAAGCAGATTGTTTGACGAAGCTCAGACTGCAGCAGAAAGAAGAATATTCAGAAGTGGTCGAAGACGACTTCAAAGACGAGCATGGAGAATACAGCTTTTACAAGAGTTGTTCTCTGAAGAAATATCTAAATTTGATCAATCTTTTTTTATTAAAATGAAGGAAAGTCCATTGATATTAACGGATAAAACTAATGGACAAAAATATACATTGTTTAATGATGACGATTATTCTGATATTGATTATTATTCGGAATTTCCAACAATTTATCATTTAAGAAAAGCATTGCTTATCGAAGATAGAAAATTTGATGTCAGACTGTTATATCTTGCCCTACATCATATAGTTAAGCACAGGGGACATTTTTTGTTTCAAGGTTCAGTCAATAACGCAACATCTTTTCATTCTGTATTCGATAATTTAAAGATATGTTTAAGAGATGAGTTTGAAATAGAATTAGAATGTCATTCAGAAGAAAAAATAGCTGAAATTCTTAAAGATAAGAAAAAAACAAAAAGAGATAAATGTAGTGAAATACTTAATGAATTAGATATTGATAAGAGTAATAAACAGATAAAATCGATAATAACACTTATTTCTGGAATGAAAGCGAAAGTGGCGGATATATTTGCTGATGAATCATTATTAGAAATAGATAAGCCAAGTATATCATTTTCTGAATCATCATATGAAACGCTTCGGGTTGAATTAGAAGATGTTTTAGGTGAACGATGTGGTGTTATTGATATTATAAAATGCGTATATGATTGGGCAATATTAGCAGATATCCTGGCTGATGGGGAGATAAATGGAAAATCATATCTGTCAGTTGCAAAGGTTAATTTATATGATAAGCACAAAGAAGATTTGAAAATTTTAAAACAATTATTTAAGGAAAATCATAAAGTCTATAAGGAATTTTTTGTAGATGAAGGAAAAAGTAATTATTGTGCATATGTGGGATTTATAAATTCTAACGGAAACAAAAAGAATATAAAAAGATGTAATAGAGAAGATTTTATAAAAAATTTAAAGAATCAATTGGGAAAGATAGAAAAGACGGTCAGCAATCAGTCTGAATATGAATTCATAGAACAAGAAATTCAAGCAGATACTATTCTTCCTATTCAGGTATCAAAGGAGAATAGTGTAATACCATATCAAGTGCAAGAAATGGAATTAAAGGATATTTTAGCAAAAGCAGAAAAATATATGCCATTCTTAAGTGTAAAAGATGCGGATGGTTTATCTGTATCAGATAAGATTATTAAAATATTTGAGTTTAGAATTCCATACTATGTGGGACCTTTGAACAGATATAATAATACTAATTCTTGGATGGTAAGAAAATCTGATGGTAAGATTACACCGTGGAATTTTGAAAACAAAGTAGATAAAGATGCTTCTGCAGAAAAATTTATTAGAAAAATGACTAATAAATGTACATATCTCGTTGGAGAAGATGTTTTGCCTAAACATGCACTCCTTTATGAAGAGTTTAATGTGTTAAATGAATTGAATAATGTTAAAATTGGTGCAAATAAAATGAATGTTGAATTGAAAAAAGACATTATCGAAAATTTGTTTAAAAAGAAAAAGAAGGTTACGGGTAAGAATTTAAGGGAGTATTTAAAAAGTGAAGGATTGATAAATGACGATGAGGAAATTACCGGATTTGATATAAACTTTAAAAGTTCAATGTCTTCATATCTTGATTTCAAAAAAATACTGGGAGATAAGATTGATAATTATTCTGTTAAGATGATGGTGGAACAGATAATTTTATGGATTACAGTATATGGTGATGAAATATCAATCTTAAAAAGAGTTATCAGAAAACAATATGATAATAATCAGATATCAGATGAAGAAATTAAAAAAGTCAGTAGATTAAAATATCAAGGCTGGGGAAGACTCTCAAGAAAGTTTCTGAGTGAAATAGAAGGTGCTGATAAAGAGACAGGAGAGATTAGGACGATAATAGGTGCGTTGAGAGACACACAGGATAATTTAATGCAGCTTTTAGGACAGAAATATACATTTTCAGAGACAATAGAAAATATTAACAGTAAAAATATGAAAGAAATATCGACTATTTCATATAAGGATATAGTTGAAGATATTGCTGCATCACCTTCTATTAAGAGAGCAGTATGGCAGGTTATATTAATTTCTGAAGAGATAAGAAAAATTATAGGAAAAGAGCCGGCTAAAATATTCGTAGAAGTTGCAAGAGAAACTGGAGAAAAGAAGCGTACAGTGTCTAGAAAAGATAGATTAATAAGCTTGTATGAAAGTTGTAAAGACGAATCAAAAGACTGGAAAAAAGAATTAGAACAACGACCAGAGGATGATTTTCAAAGTATTAAATTATATCTGTATTATACTCAGATGGGTAGGTGCATGTATTCAGGAGAACCTATAGATTTATCAAGGTTGTCAGATGCAAATGTTTATGATAGAGATCACATTTATCCTCAATCCAAGACAAAAGATGATTCGTTGGATAATCTTGTTTTAGTAAAAAGAGAACTGAATGCTAAAAAAAGCAATGGCATGATTTCGACTGAAATACAGAATAAAATGCACGGTTTCTGGAAGGAATTATTAAATAAGGGGTTTATTTCACAAGAAAAGTATTATAGATTGATGCGTAAAGAACCGCTTTCAGATGAAGAACTTGCTGGCTTTATTAATAGACAGTTGGTAGAGGCAAGGCAGTCAAGTAAAATTGTAATTGGATTATTTAATAGAATGTATCCAGATTCAAAAGTTGCATATGTGAAGGCTAATCTGGTTTCAGATTTTAAAAATATGGATAATGTTAAGATAACTAAAGTGCGATCTTTAAATGACTATCATCATGCAAAAGATGCTTATCTTAATATAGTTGTAGGAAATGTATATTTTGAAAAATTCACTAACAATCCATTACAATGGTTAAAGAAGAATAGAAATGCTGAATATAGTCTTAATCAAATGTTTAATTATGACCTTATTAAAAATGACAAAGTTATATGGAAAAGGGGTAATGATGGAACACTAAGGGTTGTGTTAAACAATATAAACAAGAGGGATATACAATATACACAACAAGTTATAACTAATAAAGGTGGACTCTTTAATCAACAGTTAGTAGGTAAAGATGGAAATGCCAGTATGCCAGTAAAAAAGGGACGAGATGTAAACATATATGGAGGATACAAATCGATAACACCAGCATTTTTTACCCTTATCGAATCAGAAGATAAAAAGAGTAATAAACAAAGAAGTATAGAGTCCGTACCTTTATTCATGAAAAATCAGTTCTTAAATGATTCAAATAGTTGTATGGAATATTTTGAGAATGTGTATGGATTGAAGAATCCTAAGGTAGTGATATCACAGATACGAAAAAATACATATTTGATTATAGACGATTTTCCTGTGTTACTTAGAGGCTCAACAGGAAAGCAGTTAATATTACAATGTGCTGTTCAGTTAATGGTATCGCAAGAACAAGAAAGATATATAAAGAAGCTTGAAAAATATATTCAAAAGAATTCTCAAAGAAAGGATAAGAAACAAAATCTTTCAATTACAGAGTATGATGGTTTAACAAAGGAGAGTAATATAAGAATTTATGATATGTTTATTGATAAATTAACTAATACAATATATAGCAAAAGACCAGCTAATCCGGTTGACAAGTTAAAAACAAAAAAAGAACTATTTGAACAATTATCAGTGGAATGTCAATGTGTAGTTTTAAATGAAATATTACATTTGTTTCAATGTAAACCAATTGGAGCTGATTTAAGTATGCTTGGAGAGGCAAAAGCTACTGGTATAATAACAAAGAATAAAATTATATCCACTTGTAACAATGTTATAATTGTTAACCAATCAGTTACGGGATTGTTTAAGCAGGAAACGGACCTGCTTAATATATGAGCTGGCGTATAGTAGTCATATCTAATAGTGCTAAACTTGAGTACAAAATGGATTACATGATAGTCAGACAGTCAGAGATAACTAAGATACATTTGAGCGAAATATCAATGCTTATAGTAGAATCAACAGCCGTATCTCTGACTGCTGGGCTTCTTAGTGAACTTACTAAGAGAAAAATAAAAGTTATATTTTGTGATGAAAAAAGAAATCCGTCATCAGAATTAGTAAGCTACTATGGAAGTCATGATACAAGTGCAAAAGTAAGGCAACAGGTTGGGTGGACTGCTGAAATTAAGAAAATGATGTGGACAGAAATAGTATCAGAAAAAATTCGAAATCAACAAAGATTTTTAGAAGATTTAGGTAAAAAAGAAAATGTAATGCTGACTGAATATTTAAAGGAGATTCAGCCAGGAGATACAACTAATCGCGAAGGACATGCTGCAAAGGTATATTTTAACGCAGTGTTTGGCATGGATTTTTCAAGGAGTTTAGATATACCTATTAATGCAGCATTAAATTATGGATATGGGATAATATTATCAACTTTTAACAGAGAAATAGTATCTAATGGTTATATTACACAGTTAGGATTGTTTCACGATAATATGTTTAATCAGTTTAACCTCGGCTCAGACTTAATGGAGCCATTTAGAATACTTGTAGATAGAAAAGTATATGAAATGAAACCAGAAAAGTTAGAGAAAGAAGAAAAGTTACAACTTGTCAATATACTTAATCAGGAGGTTACAATTGATGGGAAAAGAAATTATGTTGTAAATGCAATAAAAATATATTGTAAAAGTGTATTTGATGCTATTAATGATAATGATGTGTCTTTAATAAGGTTTTATTCTAATGAGTTATAGATATATGAGAGTAATAGTAATGTTTGATTTACCTGTCTTATCATCATCTCAGATAAGAGAATATAATAAATTTAGGAAATTTTTAATTAAGAGCGGTTTTCTGATGATGCAAGAATCTATATACTGCAAGCTAGCTTTGAATGCTACTGTTGTTGATGGAATTGTCTCTAATGTAAAGAAAAATAAGCCGCCGCAGGGATTGGTGCAGATATTAACACTTACTGAGAAACAATATTCAAAAATGGAGATAATAGTAGGGGAAAATACTAATTCTACATTGGATGATGATAGGAGGTTAATAGTATTGTGAAGATTGTAAAAGAACAATTTGAATGCCAAATAGAATTAGAAGAAGGAAAGGCTGCTGTTTTAATATTAGAGAAACAGGAAAAGTTTACAGATTTTGTCAGTGAATTGAAAGAACAACTTTCAGATAATGATTTAGGCTGGATTTTATCAGATAATGGAGAAATATTACCATTCTCAAAAAATTTAGAGTTGATAATAGATCCATTTGCCACAGACCTTAATCAAAAAAGAGTTTTAACAAAACTATATACTGTTATGGAAAAGAGTGTAGTTGAGAGCGAAATGATGAATGAGTGGAGAATACTATATTCATCTATGTTGAGTATGGTATCTAATGTAATGGATAATATGCCATATATATTGCAATGTAATCAAGATGGCAATGTGACGGATCTTTTTAAACAGTTAGATGTCAAATTCGAGACTAATCCTGAGAATTTATTGGAAAAATTGATTGATTACATATGTGTAATTAGTGAAGTGTTTGGTAAGAAAGTATTTGTTTTAGTCAACATAAAATCATATTTTACAAAAGATGAATTAAAGTTGTTGTATAAGAAAATGTTTTATGAAAAAATATACTTATTGCTAATTGAAAATCATGATAATAATGATATTATTGAGGAGGAAAGAGTAATCATTATAGATAAAGATATGTGTGTTATCAATAAAAGTTAGAATAAAAATATTATCATGTGAATGTACCCATGTTATGTAGGAACATGATTGCTCGGTGAGAATCGGATTTGAGGTTTGAGAGTAGTGTAAATTCATATGATAGTCAAACATGTTGTGGTCTTTACAAAAACGCGATAAGTTTGAGAGTAGTGTAAATTCATATGATAGTCAAACATATAAAAACGTTCTTCGTTATTCTAGTGAGTTTGAGAGTAGTGTAAATTCATATGATAGTCAAACACTGTAAAGCCCCAAGACCCCTCTGCAATAGTTTGAGAGTAGTGTAAATTCATATGATAGTCAAACCAGAGTAGTAAAGTACACGGACAAACGTCTGTTTGAGAGTAGTGTAAATTCATATGATAGTCAAACGCACAAATCGTTAATGATGTGTCGGTTGCAGTTTGAGAGTAGTGTAAATTCATATGATAGTCAAACAGTACTACCACTCACAGTATTAGTTTCCGAGTTTGAGAGTAGTGTAAATTCATATGATAGTCAAACAAAAACACTGGTTGCCTTAATCTCAATTTGGTTTGAGAGTAGTGTAAATTCATATGATAGTCAAACTTTTTTACCCTCTTTTTCACGAATCTGGGAGTTTGAGAGTAGTGTAAATTCATATGATAGTCAAACCACGCCTCGCCTTAATTCGTCGCCGAAGCGGTTTGAGAGTAGTGTAAATTCATATGATAGTCAAACAAAGTGAATGGATAGCTAAGAACATGTGCAGTTTGAGAGTAGTGTAAATTCATATGATAGTCAAACTCTGGATTATTTATTTGTAGTGGTATAGTAAATTTGTAACACCTTGT
>ERZ808240.4214-NODE-4214-length-12982-cov-3.206235_pt1 | contig 12982 bp, 12 predicted proteins | sample MGYA00521084_ERZ808240 | MGnify/ENA primary metagenome ERZ808240 (study PRJEB31516, sample SAMN03275571) | gut metagenome | biome: mammalia-associated habitat; material: feces | host: Papio cynocephalus | place: Kenya | collected 2012-08-06 ... | reverse complement strand
AGGCGAGTCAAAGTGGTCTGTAAAGGGGCTTTTTAAATTCGCCATAAACAGCATAACCTCTTTCACCTCTGCGCCTTTGCAGATAGTGACAATATGCGGCGTTATAACGTTCATATTCTCGGTGATACTTGGACTTCACACCCTTATCAAAAAGCTTATAGGTGCTTCGGCAGTAGGCTTTTCAACTGTCATAATCCTACAGCTTCTTACATCGAGTATAATAATGTTCAGCCTTGGAATAATAGGATTTTATCTCTCAAAGATATACGAGGAGATAAAACAGCGGCCTAGATACATAATCCGTGATATCGTAAGAAAAGACGGCGAGGAGAAAAAGAATGGAAAAGACTAAGACATCTCCCCTTTCATTTGCAAAAAAGTGGTGCTATGACAAGCGGCTGTATTTTCTGGTGTTCTTTCTGCCTGTGGCGATAATGTTTTCTGCCTATGCGTTTTTCAAGATACACCCTATAGGTGACAGCTCTGTGCTTGTGCTTGACCTGAATGGTCAGTATGTTTACTACTACGAGCAGTTCCGTGACGCTTTCCACGGCAACGGCAGTTTTATCTACAACTGGTCACGAAACCTCAGCGGAGAAATGTTCGGCGTGTTTGCATATTATCTTGCAAGCCCTTTTATGCTGATACTTGTGCTTCTGCCGAGAACGATAATGGCGACCTCTATCCTTATCTTGCAGCTTGCGAAGATAGGCACGGCGGCTGTGACGTTCATGTTCTTCTTGAAAAAGATATCACCGCAGAAGCCTAAGACTATCTCACTTATCATATTCCCTACTATGTATGCTCTTATGTCATACATGGTGGTACAGCTTATGGACCCTATGTGGCTTGACGGACTTATCTATCTGCCGCTTATATGCTGGGGCGTTCACAGGCTCGTTGACGAGGGCAAGCTCGTGCCTTATATCGTGCCGCTGGCGCTTATGTTCATTGCGCATTTCTATATCGGCTACATGGTGGGAATTTTCACGTTCTTCTATTTCTGCTGGTACTGCCTTTCAAGAGAGGGCAGGATATTGCCGAAAAAATTCTTCTCACGCTGTGTGGCTTTCGGTATCGGCACGCTTGTTGCGCTCATGTGTGCGGCGTTCGTTCTCATACCGGTATACAATTCGCTGAAACTTGGCAAGTTTGAATTTACTGACCCTGATTTTTCTCTTGCAACGCAGTTTGATTTCCTTACGTTCATAACAAAGCTTTTCCCAATGTCATATGACACTGTTTACCCTGAGGGTATGCCTATGATATACTGCGGAACGGCTGTATTGATACTTGTTCCGCTGTTCTTTATGAACGACAAGATAACAATGAAAGAAAAGACCTCCACAGGTCTGCTCACTTTCCTGCTTGTTATATTAATGTATATAAAGCCTGCTGACATGGCAATGCACGGCTTCCAAGTGCCGAACTGGCTGCCTTACAGATATTCTTTCATATTCTCGTTCCTTATGATAGTAATGGCGTTTAGGGCGTTTGAAAACCTTGAGGGCATAACTGCAAAGAATATCGGCGGAATTTTCTTCGGACTTATGGTATTCCTGTTTTGGTGCGAGCGTGAGAATTACTCCCACTTCCAGCTTTTTGAAACAAAGACAAGCGAAACGGGTGACACCACAAACGTTATACAAGGCATATGGGTATCCATGATAGCATTAGCGGCATATTTCGCACTTATCTATCTTATAAAGAAATATCCAAAGTCAAAGGCCGTTTGTATCGTAATGGTAGGCGTTCTTGCGGTGGAGCTTTTCGCAAACAGCGCTGATACTATCGACAAGATAGACACTGACGTTGCATACAGCAAATATTCTTCCTATGAGCCTTACATGACACAAACGAGAAATGCTGTGTCAATGATGAAAGAATATGACCCGTCGCTTTTCTACCGCATGGAAGCGACTTTCCACAGAACTGTGAATGATCCTATCGGCACAGGTTACAAGGGCATTTCACATTCAAGCTCCACAATGAATGCACCTGCACTTATGATGCTTCACAAGCTTGGATATGCTTACGGCGGACACTACACAAAATATGACGGCACAACTTTCATGACGGACGCTCTGTTTGACATAAAATATCTTATGGACAAAACAGGCAACACCTCTTTTGTAGGCACAAGAGTTAAAGTGCCTGAGGAATACAAGCTCACTACAGAATACACAGAGGGCGACGCAACATACAAATTCTACAACAACCCTAACGCTCTTGGTCTTGGCATGGTATCGTCGCCGAGCATTGAGGACGTGACACTTTCTGAGGACAATCCTTTTGAAAATCAGAACATGGTATTCAACGCCCTCGCAGGCACAACAAAGGAATATTTCACAAAGATACCTGTTATAAACAGCGAAATGGAGAATGTTTCTACATCACAGCTTACTGACGGACACACGAAATACTTCCCTACAGACACTTCCATTGCGGAATGTCACATTGACTATGTTGTGAAAATGGATAAGGACTCATATCTTTATATGTATCTTCCTACCAAATATGAGCGCTCCTGCAACGTATGGATACAAGACGAGGACGATTATATGGACGGCTCTGAGCCTATGGAATATGCAGGTCAGTTCTTTGTGGGCGACAATTATTCTATTATGAATCTCGGCAAATTCTATGAGGGGCAGGAGCTTCGCATACGCATAACAGTGGCAAATGATGACAACGAGGCTTACTGGAAAGACCAGCTTTTCTACACCTTTGATTATGACAGCTTTGCGCAGACCTGCGCTGATATGCAGAAAAATGTGCTTGATGTCACACGCTTTGAGGACACTTACCTTGAGGGTACTGTTAATGCTGAAAACGACAGTTCTGTACTGTTCACTACCATACCATATGAAAACGGCTGGACTATCACTGTGAACGGCAAAAAGGTAACGGCTGAAAAATCTCTCGACAGCCTTATAACTATCCCTTTGGAGCAGGGCGAAAACAAGATAACGATGAAGTTCTCACCTGACTATTGGAAAGTATCACTTATCATAACAGGCTTTGGCGTTGTTCTGCTGGTGCTTATATTCCTGTTTGAATACAAGCGTGGAAAGGTCATGAAAAAGGTGCTTTCAAAGGCTAATCTTACGGCTGAAAGCAGTGAAAAAGTTGCCACACCTGTGATAAAAGATACAAATGATACAACGGACGAGCCTCTGAGGATATACCGCCCTGACAATGATGATGACGAAAAGCTTCGGCACATCAACGAAATGATGAAAAATATTCTTGGTGATGACGAGGATAACGGCAAAAACGATAAATAGCGACGGAAGTTGCGAAAAAAATCTATTGACAATGCTTTTGTAAAATAGTATTATAATAGGGACGGAAATTCTATCCGCCCCTATTTTTTCGGGCAACAGATAAAGACTTCACAAATGAAAGGACTAATCAAAATGGCAAAAAAAATCTACACAAAAAAACTTACATACGCAGGAATGTCCCTGTGCCTGCTGAGTTTTTTCGCATTTATTCTCTCGGCGGCAGGTGCTTTGGCTGACCCTGTGGGAAAGCTTATTTACAACAACGTTTTCACAAACAAGATAGACTTTATGTTCACACCTGACATTTTCGCTTATGTGAACATTTACGGACTCTCCTGCGCACTTGTGATATTCAGCCTTGTGGTATTTTTCACTTGTGCAAGAGCAAAGGGCAAGAAAAAGCTTGACGGCGCATTTGCAGGCTTTCTTATCCTTTTCCCGCTTGTTGTGATGATAACAAAGGGCGTTATGATATACTATGTTCTCGTTAAGGGTCACTTCTCAAACGCTATAACAATGGGCTATGACAACGATAAGTTCAGGGTAGCACTTTCACTTGCTGATGATGTTCTGCCTTTTATTGCGGCTTTCCTGCTTTTCATAGGCGGACTTGTTATTGCAGGCAGACTTATGGGCGAAGATTTTGCCGTTGAGATACCTGTTGCCGCAAAGGCACCTGAAAATACTCCTGCGCCTATACCAATGGCTATGCCGCAGGAACAGAGTTTTGCCCAGCCTGATATGTCACAGTTCAGAAAGCCTGACAATGCCGAACCTGTTATGTCACAGAGCGTAACTGAGCCTGAGCAGGCAGAGCCTACAGAAGCACCTACAGATACGGCTGATGTGACCGAACAGCCTGTCTGGCAGACCACACCTGAGAAGTGTCCGCACTGCGGCTCAGATCTGAAAAGCGGAGCTAAATTTTGCAGCGTTTGCGGAAACAAAGTTTAAAAAGCCACACCAATACACTTCCATAAAAAATACGGCATATGCCACTTTTGCGGTGACATATGCCGTATTTGATTTTTACTGTTCTGATGTGCTAGGGCTTGTAAGACCGTGCTTTACTCTGTCACGGACCTCCGCCCTCTTTGCGTCGTTAAATCTGTCGAGAGTTCCCACAAGATAGCCTGTTATTCTTCTTATACGCTGAAAAGGCACATCTGCAAAGTGATAATCAACGTCAACAAAGTCGCCGTCTATTTTAAGGTCGATCGCTTGGATAGTCTTTTCAGGGTAAAGCTTCTGCGCCCTGTCGATATAAGAATTTATCTCTGCCTGCGACATCTCGCCGCCTGTTACATTCACATTTACCATTTTACCATTACCTCCGTTTGCTTCGTCATTTATACATATTGTAACTGTGATAAAAGAATACCACAATATCTTGTATTTGTCAATAGTTAATACCCACAAAGCGCAGGGGGATAATTTGTAGGGTATGCCTGCACGGTCAGCCTTTCATTTCTTCTCTTATGCTTTGCCATTCGGGGCAGAACTTGCTCACCAACGCCCAAAAATCTTTGCTGTGATCCATAAAGACCAAGTGGCAAAGCTCGTGGAGGCAGACGTAATCAATGCACTCTCTGCGGAAAACGATAAGCTTTGAGTTTATGGAGATATGCCTGTTTGAGATACATCTTCCCCAACTTGCGGTCAGGGGTTTTATTGTGACCTTTTCAGGCACAAGCCCTGTGGCGGCGGACATTTTCTGCATACTTTTTGTTATCTCCGCCACTGTGAGATCGTTTATGAACTTGGTGGTCTGCTCTTTCACATAGTTTTGGTCGCTTGTCTTGTTCACGGCAATGAGAAGCTTGCCGTCTTCTATCCTCGGGGGAAAATACTTGTCAGCCTGAACAAGGGTCAGGGCAAGCTCGTTTCCCAAAAGTCTGAGCTTTTCGCCCTCGCAAAAATCTTTCGGCAGACCCACCGCCGCCTTGTCTTTCTGCTCTTTTATCCAGCCGAGATTGTTGTTTATAAAGCTTTCAAGCTGCTGTTTTGAACAGCCGTAAGGCACACGCACTGTCAAAACGCCGTCACGCATACCCATGTTAAGGCGGCTTCTTTTGGCAACGTCAAGAATAAAATCTATGCGCTGTCCGTTTTTATCCACGATAAAAGTATTATATTTCGGCACTTCAAAGCCCCCATATCCAAAAACGCCGCACATCCTTTTGTGCGGCGCTGAATTTTTTACCACTGTACAGCTATAGAGCTGTCTGTTGTAAGATAATCCTTATAAATATATCCCGTGAGTGGGCCGTCTATATTCATGAAAGTTATCTTCACATATCCGTTATCCTCATATTCAAGGACGTTTACCTGAACGCCCGGTGACATACAAACGATATTCTCGGCGTCATTATCAGGTGCAACATGAAGGTAAGCATACTCTGTAACATACATAACATCAAGCACGTCTGTCTGGCTTGACTCGTCGCTTGACGCATCTGTTACCGCACCGCTTTCGTCCACACTGCTGTTATCAGTAACGGACGTATCCGCAGGGGCGGAGCTGTTCACAGGTTCAGCCACAGACTCATTGGTATTTATAGTAGCAGTATTTATGCCCTTTGGCACTTCTGAGCTGTTGCTTGCAAAAAGTCCCTTGGCAAGCAGAAGTATCACGCACAGCACAAATATGCCCACGACGATTATTGCGACAACGCTCGCCGTATTTCCCGAAGCCTTGCGGGAAACGTTATTCTTGTTATTATCCATATTTCACACGGCACAAGCCGCCGCATTTCGCCTCCTTTTGCAGGAACACGCCTGCACACCTGCATACAAAGCGCAGGTACATACATATATTATAATATTTTTTATTATTAATGTCAATGACAGTTTAATTACAATATTGTCACATTTCCCTCTGTGATACCCCATTTTTGGGATATTTACCCTATTTGAGCCGATGATTTGACAATATAGCCAAATAGAAGTTTACTAATTTGATTAAAATACATATTAACAAAATCGGTGAAATATGTTATAATGAATTTTATAGGCAACACCACGCAAGGCACGCCTGTCGGCTTTGCACGCAATCCTTGTGTGGTGTTGCCTATACAGTGTATAAAAGAGGGGGCAGGAAGTTGCATAAGAATATTATCTGCGGCGCATTGTCTGCGGCAATGTTCCTGACCCTATTTTCAGCCTGCGGTCAACCTAGCGAAAGTGTGACCAACACAGGAAACTCCTCTTATATCGAGCAGGAGGAAGTCACCGACAGCCCTGCAAAGATATTTTTCTCGGCATGGAACGGCAGAGAGATAACCCCTGACACGGCTAAAGAATATGGTATGCTTTTCATGGACTCCTCAGAAGAAAGCGATATACGCTGGGCGGAGTTCTGTGAGTGCGTAAAAAGCGGCACTGAAGCTGAGATAACAGTATGCACAAGCACGCAGGTCATACACGCTGAAAGCTCTTTGGAGGGCGATGACGGCGTTCTTACCATAGACTCTGAGGACTTTTCAGAGGGCAGTATGAAAATATTCTCTCAGAAGCTATCCTCCAACAGCCTTTACAGCGTTTACGAGGACGGCTTGACGGTATATTATGCAGGCAGCAACAGGCTTTATCAGACGGAAAATGTAACTGATGCGCTTACTGACGTGCCTTTTGAGCAGAAAGTATATGAATGCAGCGGCGAAGCCAACATGACTTTCCCATATCAAAAGATGTTCTCAAATTACAAAGATTTCAGCGAATACTATGTGAAATACAACAGCGAGCTTCAGATACAGGAAATGAAAAAGGATATGGAAACCTTTGAAAACGAGGGCGGCTTCAACACCCATGTTATTTTTCTCAGGGGCGAGCTTTCGGGATATGAATATGTAGACTACAATGTAGTGAGGGCTGTTAAGGATAATGATTCTCTTTGCATATATGTGGCAAAAGAAATACCTGAGGACAAGTCAGGAGCTACTTCAAAGCGGCAGATAACGGTCACAGTGCCGTCAGAATATCTTGACGAGATAAGCCCGAAAAACATAAAATGGATAGTTTTCACGCAAGAGTGACAAAAGGCGGACAAGGCGGCTTGTCTGCCTTTTTTATTCTGAAAGTTGACAGATAAAAGCATTAGTATTATAATAAGGTCAGCACCTCATAAGGAGATATTTATATGAAGCTTTTTTACCCTGAGATATTTGAAAAATTCGTCTGCACAGGCTCACAGTGTTCTGACAACTGCTGTATGACAAATTGGGATATCGAGATAGACGAGGACACTTATGGCTTTTACAAAAAGCTTGACAATGACATAGGCAGGAAGTTTGTGAACTCAGTTACAGAAGACGAGGGTGTGAGATATCTTGTCCACTGCGACGGCAAATGCCCTATGCTCAACGAAAAGGGGTTATGCTCTGTTCAGCTTGCCTACGGCGAGGATAACATCTCAGACATATGCCGTGAACACCCTAGGTTTTACGAGTGGTTCGGTGATTACAAAGAGGCAGGCGTGGGGCTTGCCTGCGAAGAAGCTGTGAGAATGTATCTTTCTGATGATGAGCCTGTGAGATTTTTTACCAAAGAGATAAACGAAGAGCCTGACGACCTTGAGTTCGACCCCGAGCTGCTTGAAACAATGCTTTTTGCACGGACGGCTTTCATTGACCTGCTTCAAAACAGGGAATATTCTCTCCATGACAGGCTTGTGAATATTCTTTCAGCGGCGGCGGAGATACAGTATGCTCTTGATGATGAGGATATGGAGACGATAAAAGTCATTGCCGAAGAGTTTTCCCACCCTGAGGTAATAGCAGAGCGTGCGGAGAACCTTAAAAAAGCTCTGCCTGAAAAGCCTTTGGCTAATGCTGAAAATATGCTTTTTTATCTTGAACATCTTGACTTCATAGGCGACACGCTCCCACAGCAGATAAAGGACGCAAGCCGCTTTGTGAAAAAGCTTTCCGCACCCATAAAGGCTCAGGAGAGCGGCGAGTACGAAAAGCTTGCGGTGTATTTTGTATACAGATATTTCCTTAAAGCTGTGAGAGATTTTGACCTGCTGTCAAAGATAAAGGCTATGATAGTGTTCGTTTTTGCCGCAGAGGTCATAAACCTCAGCCATGAGCAAGACGCTCCCGCACGCTTTGAGACCGTCAAAGAACTTTGCAAGGAGATAGAATACTCAGGCGACAACATGGACAGGATATATGACGACAGCTATCTTTCCGATATTTTCTCTGACGCTTCTATGCTTGCGCTTCTTGAATGGACACTTTAGAGCAGAAGATAGCCAAGACCCAAAAGAAGCTTTATGTCTGCACCCTGCTTGTATAATATGTAAATAAGCAGACCGATAAGGGCTTTTTCTTCATCGATCTTTATATTTCCTAAATTTCCCCCAAGCAGACCGCTCAAAAGCGAACTGCTCTGAGGGGCTTTTTGTGGGCTTTGAGCATTTTGGGCGTGAGGCGCTTCCTCTGCTTTAGGTGGTGCAGGCTCGCTGTCATGGCTTGCGCCCACAATGCTTCGTGAACGCCTTTGCATTTCTCTCACACGGCGTATGGCTTCCTCCTGCATGGTGGTGAAATTATTTTCATCAGAATAAGCCAAGCAGATCACCTCCCAGAAGTCCGCTTTCTTTCAGTGCAGGATACACTGCAAAAAGCTTGAATATTTTTATGAGCCTGTCTATTTTCGCCTGATTTTCTTCTTTCAGCAGAGGTCGCAGGGCAAGAAGAAGTTGGATATTTTTATCGGGCTTTGAAGCCGTCTGCATTATGCTTTGTATCTTCATGAGTTTTGCAATGTCAAAGCCCCCTGCTTGGGTCGCTTGCGCAGGCTTGTTTTCCGCAGGGGGAGAAACTCCACCAAGGCTTTGGAGAAGCTGAGAAAAGTCCATGTTCTGTGGGCTTTGGGTGGGCGTTTCGCCCTGCTCTCCCTGACCGCCGTTATCCGCCGTGAGCATATCCGCAAGCTCTTTTATCTGCTTCATGCTTTCCTCGTCATTAAGCACATTCTGTATTTTGTTCATCAGATCGTCCAATTATTTCACCGCCTGTTCAAGCTTTTGTCCTGCAAAATACTATTTTCCCTGAAGCTTTTTAAATATTGCCCTTGCCTGTGGGGAGGACAATATTTTCTCGGCAGTTTTCGGGTCTGACAGAGCTTTTTGAAGCATCATAGCCTCGTTTTGGGGCATACCTTGAAGCGCTCTGTCATAAACGCCGCTTTCAAGCTGACCTTTCAGCACGTCAGGGGTAGTGCCGAGCTTTTTTGACGCCACTGCAAGAAGTGCCTGCATGGCTTTTGGATCCATAGAATTGAAGCTGTTTTTTGCGCTCATAAAAAATTCTCCTTTTTTCTATAGTATTTATAAATATTTATGTTATAATATTGCTTGTTATAACTGGTAAAGGGGTGTAACTATGAGAATAATCGTTTTTTCGGATACTCATGGAAATTATTCTGCAATGCACAAGATATTCAAGCGAAACGGCGACGCCGACCTGTTTATTTTTCTCGGTGACGGCGAACGTGACCTTGACAGCCTGAGAGTGCAGTATCTTGACAAAAAGATAGTAAACGTATCAGGAAACTGCGACTTTGCTTCGCTCACTCCTGAAAACGACATATACATGACCGACAACGGCATAAAGATATTTTTCACCCATGGTCACAAGTGGGGCGTGAAATACTCTACCGACAGGATATTCTACAAGGCAAAGGAGATAGGCGCACAGATAGCCCTTTTCGGACACACTCACTGCCGCTACTACGCCTATGAGGAGGGTATCCACATTTTGAACCCCGGCAGTGCAGGTCAGCCAAGAGACGGCAAGCCTGCAAGCTATGCTTATATCGACATCACAAAGGACGGCGGCATATTCTGTAGTCACGTTGACCTATAATATGCGCTGAACTGAAATTTTGTTAAACAAAAAGCGGACGAACACTTATCATGTTCGCCCGCATTTTTTATGCAAGAATTATAAATTTTATTCTGATATCTCTTTTCTTACCCTTTCAAGCTCATCAAGGAACATCTGATCCGCATGGCTAAGGCGGTAATTGCTCTGATAGATAAGAACGTCCTTATTAGTCTTTTTGAAATTAGGACATTTTCTCTGAGCAAGACCGTAACGCTTCAAGATCTCTTTCGGCAAAGGGCTTACCCACATGAATGAGTCAGGACAGGCTGAGAGGATATCAAACTGACTTCCTCGCTCATAGACGTAAATATGCCTGCTGTGGTTGTTCATCTCGGCATTTTTCTTCTGATAGGTCGTTGAAATATTCGGCACGATATTATCCCCGTGCAAAACCTCTATGTATTTATCTAGAACAGTTTCGTTTATCTCTTTTTCTTTGGCAAGCTGGCTGTTTTCACTTGTGATAAGGACATAATCAAACTCCCACACGTTATGATATTTCAGTTTTTTTTCTTCTATCATGGACATGAAAAAGCTTTCATACGCCACAGGATAACGGATTATACCCATATTATATTCGCACTCCACAACTGCGTTTATGGCTTCCATGGAGTTCGTTTCCTTTATTTTTGCGTCAAGCTCGACATTTCTGCTCATTTTGTTCACAAAGCAAGTGAAAGCGTGGGTTATATAGCTCGCCCTTGGCAGAAGCAGGGAGAAGTTCACGGCATTTTCGCCGTTATCCTTATAAAGGCTCTCCATTTTATCCATTTGCACAAGTATAGCCTTTGCATACTGCAAGAACTGCTTGCCCTTTTCTGTGGCAACAACGCCCTTTGCGCTTCTTTTAAAAATCGGTATGCCAACTTCCCTTTCCATTTCCTTTATGGCTTTTGACAGGTTAGGCTGACCCATATAAAGCGCAGAAGCAGCCTTTGTGATAGACCCTAGTCTTTCGACCTCTACCATATATCTGAGATGAGTTAAATTCATAGTTTTTCCTTCTTTTGTTATCGGTATGTAAAATCTAAATACTGTCATAGAAGATTATATATGCTTTCTGTCAATTTCATTATAAAGCTTTGTTAAAAACTTGTCAACCGCAGAGGGCGTTTTTTAACATTAATTTAACATAAAGAAGCGCCTGCGAACGCTTGACATTGACCTAACTCTCTGCTATAATCTTATATGTTTGAATAACAAAGGCTTACTTCTGCCGCCGGGTAGGAGTTTGGCGTCGGACCTGCTGTCGTTAGGCTTTAAAAGACAGCGGTGTTCGGCGTTTTTTTGTGGGATAAACGGAGGGTAAAAATGAAGAAAAATTCACATCTTAGGGATTTTGCCAGATACGCTTCACTGAACGTTCTTGGAATGATAGGCGTATCATGCTATATCCTTGCGGACACGTTCTTTATCGCAAAGGGCATGGGTGCAGACGGCGTTACTGCGCTGAATATTGCAATACCGATATACAGCCTTATCCACGGCACCGGACTTATGATAGGCATGGGCGGAGCGACAAAGTTTGCCATATACAAAAGTCAGGGGCGTGACGAAGCAGGAAGCAGAGTTTTCACTTGTGCGCTGCTTATGGCGCTGGTGCTTGGAGCGATATACTTTCTGAGCGGAGCGTTCTTGTCACTGCCACTTGCGAAACTTCTCGGTGCAAGGGGCAGCGTTGTGGGCATGACGAACACCTATCTGAAAGTGCTTATGATGTTCGGACCATTCTTTGTGCTTAACGACACTTTCAACTGCTTTATAAGAAATGACGGAAGCCCGAAGCTTTCAATGGCGGCAATGCTCACAGGAAGCTTTTCAAACATAGTCCTTGACTATGTGTTCATTTTTCCACTTGATATGGGCATTTTCGGAGCTATCCTTGCAACGGGGCTTTCACCTGTCATAAGTCTTTGCATACTGAGCGTATACAAATTCCGCAAAAAGAACAGCTTCCACATTGTCAAGGCTAGGCACGAGGCGAAGACCTTTGGCGGCATACTGTCCATAGGTATACAATCTCTTATAACGGAGCTTTCATCAGGCATTGTGGTGCTTGCGTTCAATATAATAATACTTGGTCTTGCAGGCAACACGGGCGTTGCTGCATATGCGGTAATAGCAAACACTTCTATTGTGGCGGTATCGATATTCACCGGTATCGCACAGGGCGGTCAGCCGCTTATCAGTGCGGCTCACGGCACTGGCGACAGAGATCGTCTTAGATCAGTGCTGAGATATTCTATTATAACACAGCTTGTGATCGCGCTTATTGTTTACCTTGCTATCGCAATTTTCACAACGCCTATCGCCGCTATATTCAACAGCGAGCATATCGATTCTCTCCAGCGCATGGCTGAGGACGGCATGAAGATATATTTCACAGGAATGTTCTTCTCAGGCTTCAACATAATAATATCGGCATTTTTTGCGGCCTCAGAAAAGGTAATACCAGCCCAGACAGTCACCATACTAAGGGGATTTGCTCTTATCGTGCCAATGGCATTCGTTATGTCAAAGATAGCAGGGCTTACAGGCGTATGGCTCGCTTATCCTGTTACGGAATTTATCGTGGCGGTGATATCCATAATATTCTATATGCGAAACAGGCACAAGGCTTAAAACATAACGGCAAAGTATCAGGCTTTGCCGTTTTCTTTTTTCGTATTTTTGCATAAAGCTTGAAAAAAGCTGATTTTTGTGATATTATAAAATGTAGTGATAAATTTTGCGGAGGTCAACTGACAAATGATAAACACAAGCGGCGACACGCTGATAATAGATATAAGGGATGAACTTTCC
>ERZ808240.4213-NODE-4213-length-12982-cov-3.324437_pt1 | contig 12982 bp, 14 predicted proteins | sample MGYA00521084_ERZ808240 | MGnify/ENA primary metagenome ERZ808240 (study PRJEB31516, sample SAMN03275571) | gut metagenome | biome: mammalia-associated habitat; material: feces | host: Papio cynocephalus | place: Kenya | collected 2012-08-06 ... | reverse complement strand
TAGTGATAAAAGAATATTAAACACAACATATGAATTACAAAAAGTATAGTAGATTTATATTTATTTTTATTGTATAATGGTTTTAGAATGGAGCAGTTTTATGATAGTTAAGTATTTTTTATATTTCATAATATATTCTTTTATAGGATGGTGTTTAGAAGTAACATGTAAGCTATTTCAGTATAAAAGATTCATTAATAGAGGTTTTTTAATAGGGCCATTATGTACAATATATGGGTATGGTGTTTTAGCTATTGTATTTTTAATTGGAAAAGACACATCAGATATGTTAGCCGTATTTTTAAAGGCAATATTTGTATGTTCATTACTAGAATATTTTACATCATACTTTATGGAAAAAATGTTTAATGCTAAATGGTGGGATTACTCAACAAAAAAATTTAATTTAAATGGACGAATTTGTTTAGATACAATGATTCCTTTTGGAATATTAGGATGTCTAGTTGTATATATAATTCACCCATTTGTAATTTCATTAGTAAATTTAATACCAAATACTTTATTGAATGTAATAGCTAGTGCAATATTGATATTGTTTATTGTAGATAATGTAATTTCATTTATAGTAACATTTAAGATAAAAAATCATATTAAAGATGATAACAAAGATAATACAGAATATATTAGAGAAGAAGTTTTAAAATGGATTAATAATAATTCAATACTATATAGACGTTTAAAAACTTCTTATCCAAATATTTTAATTAATTATAAAAATAGAGTAAATAAAAGATTAGAAGAAAAAAACAAGATGAAACTTAAACTAAAAAATATTATTAATACAAAAAAATAAAGCTATTTTATGGATCATCTATTGTAATTATTCTTTATGAATAAATAATATAGTATTAAATGAATATATCAAAAATTAATTAAATATAAGGAGGATAAAAATATGCAAAAATTTAACTATCATACTCATACATATAGATGTGGACATGCAGATAATAATATGTCTGATGAAGATTTTGTTAAACTTTTTATAAAAAAAGGATTTACGAAAATAGCATTCACAGATCATTGCCCAGAAAAAGAAATGATAGATATTAGAAAAAATATGAGAATGTCATATAGCCAAAAAGATGAATATTTAAGTAGTATAAAATCATTAAATGAAAAATATAAGGATATAATTGAAATTGAGACGGGATTTGAAGTTGAATATCTTCCTGGACAAGAACAAAATATTCTTGAATTAAAAAAAGAAACAAATAAGATTATTCTAGGACAACATTTTATATATGATGATAATCACAACTTAAAAATTTTTAGAAAAATAGATTTTACTGATGCTGATTTATTGAAATATGCTGAATATGTAATAACAGCGATGCAAAAGAGGATACCAGATATAATTGCACATCCAGATCTTTATATGTTAAATAGGAAAAAATTTGGAAAAGTTGAAAATGAAGTAGCTCATTTGATTTGCGCTGCTGCAGAAAAATATTCAATACCGCTAGAAATTAACTTAACCGAACCAGTTTTATATATAGAAGGTAAAAAAGCAAAAATAGAATATCCTTGTAAAGAATTTTGGAAAATAGCTTCCGAGTATAAAAATTTAAAAGTGTTATATGGAATAGATGCTCATTTTTCAAATCAAATTGAACAATATGAAAATGCCATAGAATTGACAAAAAAATATATAGGATTAGACGTTATTGGAAAATTACATTTTTGTAATGATAGATTAAAAGCAGAATAAAAAAATTATCCCAATATTTGTTTAAAATAAAAGATAATTTGTAATAATATAATTAATGTAGTAAAATGTATATGAGGAGTGATATAATGAAAAAATTTACAAGTTTATTATGGGGATTAGTTTTAATAATAGTAGGAGTTATATTAGGATGTAATGCTACTGGATTAACAAACATTGATATTTTCTTTGATGGGTGGTGGACTTTATTTATAATTGTTCCATGCTTTATAGGATTATTTAATGACAATGATAAAACAGGAAGTATTATAGGAATATTAATAGGTATTTTCTTATTATTATGTTGTCAAAATATATTAAGTTTTGAATTATTCTGGAAATTATTAATACCAGCTATATTAGTAATAATAGGATTATCTATTATATTTAAAGATGTTTTTAATAAAAAAATAAGTGAACAAATAGGAAAATTAAATAACAATAAAAAAGGTAGTTATTGTTCTACATTTTCAAGCCAAAAAATAAATATTGATGACGAATTTACAGGTACAGATTTAACAGCAGTATTTGGTGAAGTTACAATTGACTTAAGAAATGCCAAAATAAATGAAGATGTAGTAATAAATACATCAAGTATATTTGGTGGTATAGACTTATTTATTCCAGAAGATATAAATGTTAAAGTAAAATCAACTTCTATATTTGGTGGAGTAGATGATAAACGAAAAAACAGAAATAATGATTCTAAATATACAATTTATATAAACTCAACTTGTTTATTTGGTGGAGTAGATATTAAATGAGTACATCACAAAAAATAATTAAAAATGTAGCCATAGCCTTTGCTATATTTTTAATTGTTACTATATTTTCGAGTATATTAACTGGTATATATGCTATAACTCATATATTTGGTAAAAATAATATAGGTGAACTTAAAACATATGAAGTAGAATCATTTCAAAATCTAGATATTGATATAAAATACACAAATATCAATATTAAACAAGGTGATAAGTGTATTGTAGAAACAAATAATTCTAACATAGAAATAAAATCATTAAATAATACATTAAAAATATCAGAAAATAAACATAACATATTTAAAAATAATACTGGAGAACTTACGATATATGTCCCAGCTAATTTAGAAGAAACAAAAATAAATAATGAATCAGGAACTTTATATATAGAAAATTTAATGACAAATAAATTAAATTTAAATTTAGGTGTTGGTGAAACTATAATTGATAATATTGAAACAAATAATGCATATATAGATACAGGATTAGGAAGTTTTAAAATCAACAATGGTAAATTAAACAATTTAGATTTTGATATGGGAATTGGAGAAACTGTAATTACCTCTCTTATATCTGGAAATAGTAATTTGGATACAGGAATAGGCAATTTAGAATTAAACTTAATTGGTGATGATTATAAATTAAAAATAAATAAAGGCATAGGAAAAGTAACAATCGACAATCAAGAAATATCAGATAATGAAGTAGTAGGTAATGGATCTAATAATATATCTATTAGTGGTGGTATAGGAGAAATAAAAATATACAAAAAATAGGATTTAAAAAATCCTATTTTTGATGTATATCTAACTGATTATATGGAATTGTTATATTATTTTTATCTAACATTATTTTTATAGTTCTTAAAGCAAATCTTTTAGTAGATAATTTTTTATCTGGTGAACATATTAGTAATATTTTATATATTATAGCAGAATCACCAAATTCATTTATTCCCAAATATTTAACATCTTTTATATCATTATTTTCTTTTAATTTAATAATTATTTCATTGATTATTTTTTCAATTTTTAATGTATCTTCCTCATATGGTAATGGTATATCAATACCATTTAAATCAGATATTTTTAAAGATTCATTTATATTTCTATTAGATATAACTAAAATATTATCGTTGTTTACATCTTTTAATTTAGTTGATTTAACTCCAACTTCAATTACTTTTCCTTCAACTTCGCCAATTTTAATAACATCACCTACAGAAAAATAATTATCTACTATAATGTTGAATCCCATTATAATGTCTTTTAAGGCATCTTGTAATGCAAGTCCGGCTACTAATGAAACAACGCCAATACCAGCTATAATAGATGTTACATCAACACCAAATAATTGTAAAATAATAAGAAATAAAATAATTATAACAATGTAGTTGATAATATGATCAATTAACTTTATATAAGTTAATTTTTTCTTGCTTTCTTCTGTTTTAATAGAACCAATTTTTTTAATTGATTTATTAATAATTTTATCTTTTATTTTTAATATAACAATAGCTATTAAAAATGATATTAATATTGTCCATATATATTTACCAGTTAGTATTTCTTCTATACTCATATATCCTCCTATCATTAATATAATAACATAATTGAATTGATTTATAAATATTTTTATATTGAATATTATTTAATGGTGATAATATGAAATTAAAATATTTAATAATTTTATTTTTAATAATAAATTTAATTTTTTACATTTATATAATAAATGTAAAAGCAATAAGTAATAATGAATATAAAATAGAAGAAAAAAACAATAACTATAAAATAATAGTTTACTATCCTAAAACTGATTACTCTAAGTTAAATAATGTTATTAATGATAAAATATATGAATATATAAAGGAATTTAAAGAAAATGTTAATAGTTCTGATTATCCTATTAATCAATATTATTCATTAATAATTTTATATGATTGTTATGAGTATGACAATTATATATCTTATATATTTAGGATAGAAGATTATACAGGAGGAGCACATCCTAATCATAGAATTTATACAGTTGTTTATGATATTAAAAATAATGTAATAATTACAATAGATAATTTGATAAATAAAAATCAAAATATTTTAAATATATTTTCTGAAAATAGTAGAGAAATATTAAAAAGCAATGATAAAATAACTTCTTCAACTATGTTATATGAAGGTACAAAACCAAAAAAAGAAAATTTTACAAATTTTATATTCAGTAAAAATGGAATAATTTTATTCTTTCCACAATATCAAGTAGCGCCTTATAGCCAAGGTGAATTTAATGTAGTATTAGATTACAAAAAAATAAGGTAGAACCTTATTTAGAATTTTTAATATCAATCATTGCTTGTATATAAGCTTCAACTTGTATTTTTTCATCATTATTTAAAGAACGATAATTATTAATTAGTATATTTTCTTTCTCTGTTAAATAAAAATCATTCGGAGTAGGATTATCAGTTAATCCTAACAAATAATCGCTAGATGTATCCAATATTTTAGCCATTTCAATAATTGCTTTAAATCTTATTTTTATAACTTATTTAAAGAAAATATTAGTATTGAAATTAAATAGTTTAGGTATATGAAATGACTAGCTATAAAATTTTATGAACCTGAAAATAATTATAAAATTAATTTAATTATTCTTCTATACTAAAATTAATAGCAGCAAAATATTCCTCATTTGCTTCTAAAGCATCATTAGTAAGGTCTAATAATGGACCTTTTTCTGTTGACCAATTTAATTCTTTAAAACTAACAATTCCTTTATTGTTTTCTCCAGTAAAAACTAATGTAGGATTGCTAGTTAAAGTAATAATTTCATTATCAAATTTTTTAAAAACTAAAGCATTTTCTAGTATAAAACCATTTGCTGAAGTTAAAGGATTATTTATATATGCATATAATTTCCAATCTGAACTATTTAATCTACTATCAACTATTTTAGTTTTTAAATCATTAGTTTTTGGAAATATATAAGTATTATTTATAGGAATATTTGCAAAATCTATTGATTGATTTACTTCTAATAATGATAATTCACCAGTAAATGGAGTAGTGACTGTTCTAGTACCATAAATAAAACTACCTGATACATTAGATGTTAATTCTATAGTGGTATTATCAGGTATAGAAGATGTTATATTATATTCAAATAATCCATTATCATCAGCATTTACTATTTCTGAATTTCCATTATATTTAATTAATACATCAGCAAAACTATCAGTATGACCACTAATGGTATTTTTAGTTGAGTTAATTGGATGTATATTCATATTCACTGTTCCTATTGATAATTGTTTTCTATTTTGAAATGTAAAATTACCAATATTGGGTAATTTCGCTAATTCACTAGTGGTTATATTATATTTTGTGATAGATGTAAGTGCTGAGGTTATAGTTCCTTCTATTATAAGTAAACCATTATCTTTATACCATGAATAATCAGGTAAATTATTTATATCTCCAGCATTAGATAGTTGAATAGAATCTTGCCACATATTAATTCTAGAACAACTTATATAATAAGTTAATGGATTATCTGTATATATGACATTTGAATTTTTTGTATAAATTGTTAAATTTTTTGGATTATATAGATTTATTTTACAATCAGTACCTTTAAAGTGAATATTATAGTTGTCACTAGGAGTATTATCATATGAATTTATTATTTGTAATTCTGAATCTTCTTTCATAGTAAGACTTCCAAATATAGCCCACATTGGAATTCTTTGATGACTTTTTTCAATAAATATAAATGATGCTCTTTCATCTATTAAAACATTATTTACACCATATCTTGGTAGGGAAGCAAAACCGTTTCCGGTAGTTAAATGTACTTTTGTATCGTGAAGAATTGTGAAATTTAATTTATTAGTTCCAACCATAAATTCTCTTGAATCAGTTGATATGATTACTTCACTTTTACATAAAAATATAACATAGGGATTAGTAGAATCGCTTCTAAAAGCAAAAAGTTGAAAGTCAGAAGAACTACTTGATATATTTGTTTTACCACCTATGATGACTCGTTCAGCTTCACATACTTCTTGAGACTTTATTCCATTTGTATCTTCAATATTTATTACGGAATTAGTTATTTTGACAGTACCATATGGATTAAATGATAGTTGTGTTCCATTAAATATAATATTATCATAAATAGTTACTATTTCTTCATAACTATCATCTTCGGGTACACAAATAATACCATATATATTAGTATTTATTATTTTCATGTTAATAATTTTAACTTGTTTTGTAAGTGCTGTAGTAGATATAGTATCAAGTTCTTCCGAGCTATCCATTCCTGTTAAAGTATGAATAGTATTTTGATATGTTCCATTAATTGTTATGTTGCTTTTATTTGAATTTATTCTGATACCACTTTTTAAAGTAATGTCATCTTCTAAATAAATATATTCATAACCATTATTATTTTCTAGAACATTTTTTAATTCATCACCTGTAGATACTGTTACAGTTTTATTATTTATTATCTTCATAAAATCACTTTTCCTTTAATATAATATATGTTAGCTTGTTTATTAGAATAATGATGTTTAAATGAGTATATATAAAAGTATTTAATATCGATATAATAATTAAAACATTTAAAAATCACTATAAAGTGATTTCTTTGATAATTAAATTGATGCATTGTATTTTTTAATGATTAAATTTACATTTGAAAAATCAATATTAGCTGTACTGCTATCTCCTATAATACCACAACGAACATATACTGTAGTTTCGGTATCTATTTTTGTCATAATAGCTTCAGAACAATCCATTCTAGATGTAGTACCAGCTTTAACTTCAAATGAGAGATCTTGTATTACAGAACCATTTGTATTTGATAAATAAAATATAGCCCCGTGACTTTGATCAACACCTGATATTTGACCACATAAGGTTATTTCATAAATACCAGGTTGAATTAATGTAATGTTAGTATTATCACTAAGATTAAAATAAGTATTATTTTCTGGTATACTTAGTTGTTCTTGAAATGTCATTATTTTGGAATAATGTGCTTGAGCATAACTAACAAATAGAACAGCATCATAACTTGTAGGACTTGCTACAAAGGTTCCTGCTGGTCCAGTAGGTCCAATGTCCCCTTTAGGACCTGTAGGTCCAACTTCTCCTTGTGGACCAACATCTCCTTTGTTTCCTTTTGGAATAGTAAATTCTAAGGTATGTTCAAGACCATTTTTTGTATCAGTTACTTGTGCTTTTGTTCCTTCAACTCCTGTTACTGTATCGCCGATTATGAATGTTTCTGTATCTCCTTTTGGTCCTTTAATATTGCCAATATCTACCCAATCATTAATACTTGAATCCCATATATATAATTCACCATTTACAATATAAGTGTCACCATTTTTTCCTACAGGATGTTCTTTTTTTAGATCATCTAGCGAATTGTAACTTCCCATTATCTCTAATCCTTTACCTCTAGGTCCAGTAGGACCAACGACATATGGAATAATACCAGCTTTTCTTAATTTTGAACGTATTTCATTATTTTTTATAATTTCATTAATTTTATCTTTATAATTCATAATATCACCTCGATAATAGTTATTATAATTTATGTAATTATTTCTTTTCTTGGTAGTAATAGTATCTATTTTTATTTTATTTGTTTAAGTATTTGTTATATTTTTGATTAATATATATCAAATATAACTAAATTATTATAAAATATGTTATATTAATTATAATTAATATTTGTTAGGGGAGTAAATATGGAAAACACAGAAAAAAATAAAGAAATAATTGAAGACTGTATATGTGGTAATGATTTATTAATTAAAAAATTAAATTCAGATTGGTTTAATGTAAAAGATGATTCAATATATCAAAATATGTTAAAAAATATTAGCATAGGATTTCTTAACCCTATGTATATTGAAATTAATGACATTCAAAATATAAGTTATGAATATAAAAAAATTCAAAAATTTTTAAAGAAATATTTAGATAGGTATTCAAATATAAATAATATAACTTTGGATGATTTGAATCTAGAATTTATTAATTATGGAAAAACTGAACTTGTTTATGTGTTAACTGAAAAAAGTGGTAAAAGAATAACTTTACTTGTTAAGCAACCGGCAGTAAAATATGGAAAAGTTAAACAAGAAGCTGATAATTTATTAGAACTATCTAAGTTTCATAGTAATATAATTGCTCCGATTGATTTTTATGAATATGGAGATCAAGAATTATATGCTACACCTTATATTAATCAGGCAAGATGTATTGCTAGTAATGGTAGTTGGGGAATGTATGTTCCAGAACCTTATTATAGATTTGAACCTTTTACAAGAATACAAGAAGAAATTGTTACTACTTGTATGATAGCAAAGCTTATTAGTATGTATGATTTTAATAATAATCAAGGAATTAGTGCTTGTAAATTAGGTGGAGGAGATTTCATTTTGCCTAAAGGATGGGAGAAAGAAAGCCCAAATATAGAAAATACCTTATCTAAATTATATTTAATAGCTGCGAGAGAAAAAGTGAGATGTTCTTTTGAAAAATATATTGATATAATTAAAAATGAATTTTCAAGAAGAACAATTGAAGATAATCAAGATGAATTAATTATTAATCATAGGGGTAGGGTTCCAATAAAAATTAATTATATTGAAAATGGAATTATGTTAGGTAAAACTATTATAGAAAACAAAGAGGATAGTACTTTATTTGAAAAGGTAATTGTTAAAAAATAAATATAAAAGACAATAATAAACATTGACTAAAGTATATTAAATGCTATAATAATCTGATGAAATGAGGTAATTTTATGACAAAAGAAGAAAATGTAATAAATTATTATGTTATATGTAATAGATTAAAAAATGTTATTAGAACAGGGTGGAAAAATTGGAATGTTCAAAGAGAAAGAATTGAAAGTGTAGCAGAACATATTTTTGGAGTTCAAATGCTTGCAATTGCTATGAAATCTGAATATCAGTATGATGTTGATATTATGAAAGTTATATTTATGCTAGCAGTTCATGAACTTGGTGAAACTATTATTGGTGATTTAACACAATTTCAAATTTCTAAAAATGATAAAGAAAAATTAGAACATGAAGCAGTAAATAAGATATTAAGTGGATTGTTGGATGGTGATCAAATTGAACAATTATTTTTAGAATTTGATGCACATAATACAAAAGAATCAATATTTGCTTATCAATGTGATAAGTTAGAATGTGATTTACAAAGTAAATTGTATGATGAAGAAGGATGCGTAGATTTAAATAAGCAAGATGGTAATGATACATTAAAAAATCAAAGAGTTCAAGAATTACTTAAGAATGGTGCTTCTTGGTCAACTATGTGGCTTAAATTTGGGCAACAAGTTTATCCATATGATAATAATTTTAGAGCAGTATCTAATTATGCAATAAATAATAATATAGGTGAAACTAAATCAAAACGTATATAATAAGAAAGACAATATGGATCAATAACTTCTGTATTGTCTTTTTTATTGCTTTATTTATTTCTAAGTCTGTGATTGATAATATTAATTATAAGCTTATCTATACTTTTAAAAGAATTATGTATAAAATATTACTAAATTTCAATGATGGTATAGAGATTTTTGTAGCTTTATGGTATGATAGAAAAGTAATAATAGGTATCAAAGAAATAATCATATTTATTAAAAATTGTAAAATTATTTGATATGATCAGTTCTTGGTATTATATACTAAATATAATGATAAACTACACAAATAGTATCAAAGACATATATTAAATAAATTTTCTAAAGGAGGGAAAATAATGAAAAATGATATTATATATTCACAAACAACAAGAATTGTTGGTGAAAAAAATAACGTTGATAGTTTTAAATTAGGAATAAAAAGATTAGAGAATTCTAAATTTAATTATGCTAACTTGAATTTTTTTGAAATACAAGAATTACTTGATAAAGATAATTATGAAGAAATATTTGATGATTTAGTTAAATTTTTAAATACTTCATCTATAACATTTAATATTGCTCATGCTCCTATTCATTATCCATTCTTTTTTAATACTTACTATAAAAGAGATGATATAGATACATTAAATAATAGAATATTAAAATCTCTTGATGTTTCAAAAAGGGTAGGAGTAAAAAGAATAGTTATTCATGTTGGTACATATTTAGATGAAAATTGTAATTATGATATGGATAAATCTATAGAACATAACATAAAATATTTGGAACCTTTTGTAGAAAAAGCAATAGAAAATAATATTTTAATAGCAATAGAAAATGGAACACAAATGGAAAAGGATGAACCATCATTTAAAAATACAGCACCTTATATAGATGAACTTATCAAAATAGTTGAGTATTATAATAAAAAATATGATAGAGAAGTATTAGGTATTTGTTTTGATTTTGGACATGCCAATGTTGGAAATCTAGATATATATAAAGAAATAGTTAAAATTGGTAATAAATTAATTGTTACTCATATACATGATAATTATGGAACGGATTCCCATAATCAACCATTTGATGGAACTGTTAATTGGAATGCTGCTAGAAAAGCTTTAGCAGACATTAATTATGATGGAGAACTAACATCAGAAGTAAGATATTTAAAAGAAGAACTATCTGATTCTTCAAATATTGATAAAACTTATGATTTGATTAAAAAAATACACTTAGGTTATTAAAAATGATCAGAAGAAAACTGATTAAGCTTATTTATAATACTCAATAAATTTAGTGTTTAATTGATATGAATTTTATTCTAAAATTTTAAAAAGTATAAAAAGAATTAAATTATTTTGATAATTTTTTCTTTTTTTAATATTTATATAAAATAAAACTTACGAACAATTAAGTCTGTGAGTTGATTTCAAATGAGGTGGTTGTCGGAAATAACCACAACTTTTTTACTTCTTAATGATATGATACATATAATATCAATCTCTAATAATTTATATATCAAAAAATTTAGCTCATATAAGTTGCAAAAAAATATTTTTTATAATATTATATAATACATGTGATTTGAGGTGATATTTATGGCAAGATTAAGTGTAGGATATCTTTTTAAAAAGAAATTTGTTATTTATCAATCAAAAAAATTTGAAATATTTGAATTTGTTGATTACGTTACGGCCATCAGTTTTACAAATACAAGTGATAATGAAAGATGCAACATTATAAGTGGTAATAATGTTGGTAGCTATGCAAGTGTGATTAATAAAAATGCGAATGAAGAAGATGACTTTATTTTTATACATGATGATCTAAGTGAAGCAATAGAGAAAAATAAAAATAAGGTAAACTTTGTTGAAATAAGAAAAAATAAAATTTCCATAACTGCTAAATACTATTTAAGAAAAGATAACGGTGTTGGATTAACTCGCTTATTTAATAATGATTTAATAACTTTTTTGGAGAAGGAAAGTTCTAAAGATAAATTAAAATATGATGAAAAAATAGAATCTGATTCATATAACATGTTATATGAATCGGGAAAAGATGAAATAAAAGAATCAAAAGAATTTGAAAAAAACACTGATATTTCTGCTATGTATTCTACTATCAAAAAAACTGTAATTTCACAAGATGAGCAAATTATGCAAATTCTTACTTCGTTATTTAAAAATCAAAAAGTTGTAGAGTCAGACTTAGATACCGATTTAATAGCAAAATTAAAAGAAAATATATTAATATATGGTTCAACAGGAACAGGAAAAACAGAGATTTTAAAGAGAATTTCTAAATTATATAACATTCCTATTGTTATTGAAGATGCAACATCTTTATCAGAAACAGGTTATCAAGGACGTAAAATAACAGACATGTTAGAAGATTTATGTTTGGCTGCTAATGGCAATATAAAATTGGCCGAAAAAGGTATATTAGTGATTGGTGAATTTGATAAGTTGGCAGAAAAATCAGGTGATAATCAATCGCATGTTTCAAGATTAGGTGTTCAAAGATCTTTACTAAAATTATTGGATGGAACATTATTTTATTATGGAGATGACTACAAACAACTTACTACAGAAGATTTTGTGAAATATGGAATAATTCGTGAATTGATTGGTAGATTTTCGAAAACTATTGCAATGAATTCACTTGAAAAAGAAGATATAATTAAAATATTAAAAAACTCTGATTTTAGTCCATTAAATACATACAAAAAATTATTTGAAATGCTTCAAGTACAATTTGAATTTACCGATGATTTTATTGAATATATTGCTGATTTAGCTATTGCAAAAAAGAGTGGAGCTAGGAGTTTAAAAACAGTTTTTGATGATTGTATAAGTAGTGCATTATTTAGAATATTTGCTGGCGAATATTCAGGAATATCATTAGTTAAACCAGATGGCGAAAATGAAAAAACATATATTTTAACTAAAAAAATAAAGAGGAATTATATAAAAGAAGACAATTAATTATTAAAAGGATGATTAAAAACATTAGTGTTCATAAT
>ERZ808240.4212-NODE-4212-length-12983-cov-4.261216_pt1 | contig 12983 bp, 8 predicted proteins | sample MGYA00521084_ERZ808240 | MGnify/ENA primary metagenome ERZ808240 (study PRJEB31516, sample SAMN03275571) | gut metagenome | biome: mammalia-associated habitat; material: feces | host: Papio cynocephalus | place: Kenya | collected 2012-08-06 ... | reverse complement strand
CAGCAGCAGGAGCACAGATGGTTCTTTTCACAACAGGACGTGGAACACCATTTGCATCACCAGTACCTACAGTAAAGATTGCTACTAACTCAAGACTTGCTGGCAATAAGAGCAACTGGATAGACTTCAATGCAGGAAGAATTGTAACAGATGACCTTCCACTTGAAGATGCAGCTAAGGAACTCTTCCAGCTTGTATTAGATGTTGCTTCTGGTAAGAAAGTTAAGGCTGAAATAGCCGGATTCCATGATTTAGCTATATTTAAGCAGGGTGTAACACTCTAGTTTTAACTATTTATAATTTACATTAATAATTATTATATCAGGTTTAATATGGCGGATAGTCAGGGATGTATAACAGCTATCCGTCATACAATGTGTGTTCGAGACCTTCCACACGTAAAACAAAACTAAAGGAGATTAAAAATGAATAATACTAATACTAATTCAGGCAGTAGTGCAGCTGCCAACATTAAAAGCACACGTTTCAAGGTGGCATTTATAACACAGGGGGCTGTTATTGCAGCACTCTATGTTGTACTGGTTCTCATATTTAACTATTGCAGCTTCGGACCAATACAGTTCAGAATAGCAGAAGCACTTACGATTCTGCCATATTTCACACCGGCTGCTATACCAGGACTTTTTGTTGGCTGTCTGTTATCTAACATATTAGGTGGAGCAGCTATATGGGATATAGTTTTTGGAAGTATAGCAACGCTTATAGGTGCAGTTGGAACATATGCTTTAAGAAAGAATAAGTGGCTTGCACCATTGCCACCAATCATTGCAAATACACTCATAGTTCCATTTGTATTAAAGTATGCATATGGTTCAGAGGGAATATTTGCTATGTTCTTTGTAACTATTGGAGCAAGTGAATTTATCGTATGTGGTATTATTGGAATGTTACTTTTATTCGCACTTAATCCGGTAAGAAATGTGATATTTAAGGGCGTTGAATAAGCTGAAATAAAAGCTTAAAAGTGGATATATATGCGGAAGCATTAATAAGTTTTTGTTATGTCTGGATTTTTGGAAAACAAAAACTTCAGTAAAAATTTACAAAAAACATACGCAGAACAGAATTTAGATTTTGTGGATTGTATTTTATATGCCTACAAATTGCATAAAGGGGTACAATATTAAAACTTTTGATAAGAAATTAAATAAGTTATTGGAAACTAAGTAATATAATGGAAAAAGGCTGTCACCATAAAAATAAGTGTGATAGTCTTTTTTAATTTCGCTTATATACACGCTTGAAAATAAAAGACTCCATCCCTGGTAAAGAAATCATATACCCCATTATATTTTTCAATCACAGATACTATGCTTCTGATACCGATACCGTGACCGGCTTTATCCGATACAGGGATATTATTTACAAATATAGGTTCAACAGCATAAGTATTGGTGATGTTAATACATAATTTATTATTCTTATCAAACACCTTTATTGTGATAATACGGTTGGAATTAACCTCGCTGTAGTCAGAATGGTAGCCGGAATTGTAGTCATAAATGTTGTCGGATATGCTGTTATGTGAATTATTAACAGCAGTTGGAACAGCTGGTGTAAGTCTGCAAGCATTTATGGCATTTTCAAGAGCATTTGCAAAAAGACTGCAAAGGTCGGTTGGCTTGTATTCTGCAAAATTGGCAGCAGTAACAGATACCTGTGTAGTTATATTATATTCCTTGGCTCTGTCTATATAAGAGGATAGTATAAGGTTAACTGCTTCGTTCTCACAGTATCTTGTTATTTTACTGTTTTCAAGGCTGGTACATATTTCCAGTATATAACTTCTTGCCTGTGCGTAGTTGTTATCGTTAAGACAGCTGAGGATAAAGTTCATGTGGTGTCTTAGGTCGTGGCGATATATGGCAGCCTGTTTCTGATAGTCAGATAACTGCTCAATCTCTTTTTTTGTCTGTGTTGCGGCGGCAGAAAGGATGATGTTTTCACGTTCAGCATCGTTTTTTCTGTTCGACAGAGTGAGCGTAACGATTGACAATATAAAGTAGAGTATGACAATAAAGCTGTCCATAAACTCTATAACAACAGCTTCTCCTCTGTATAAAAGATCTGTGTATACAGTAAAAGCATACTCAAGAATATAATATGTCAGAGGCAGAAGAAAGAAGATAGAGATAATAGTCTTAGATTCATTCTTAAGTCTTACTATATAAGGTGAAAGATATTTTATGACAATATATATCAGTGGAACAGTGATAACAATAGTTGCAATATCTGATATCATGGGAATATTTTTAAAAATACATGCTACAGCGGTACCGAACCATTTGCGCGGTGTACACATAAGATAAGCCGATAAAACAGCTATGGATGATATATATATGTTTTTATGGCAGATGAATCTTATAACCAGAATCAGAGGAATATGGATAATAAAAGGATAGCTTTTATAAAGCATGCGTTCACCGAGGATTGCATAGCATACTGCCTGAAGCATGGCAAAGCCTATAAGCGTATATATATACAGCTTTTTATTATCCTCCCACGTAATATCGGCAAAGTAGAAGGATACAACTATTCCGAATATAAGTACGAAAACATAGTTAATAAGATTGAGTATTGTATATAGTTCTGCCATGAAATTCCCCCTGTTTTCATTATTCTTCCATCTGGAATGTAAGATATTGCTTTTTGATTTCGCTTACACGTCTTTGTGCGAGTGGAACTGCATTGTTGTTGGTAAGCTTTATTTCTGTTGTGTTTATGGTTTTTATATAGTTCATGTTTACTATAAATGAACGATGTGGCAGCAGAAACTCATTGTGTGCAGTCAGAGTGTCACATATGGATGAAAATACATCAGTTGATACTATCTGTTCACCACTTTTTAAATATATGATTACTTTTCGGTTAAGAGCTTCTGCGTAGATTATGTCACTGGTATGGATTTTATGTATCCCTGCATTATTCTTTATGATTATATTGTCTGTACGTTCCTGATGAAAGGTTTCCAGTATATCATCAAGTGTCGAATACAGCTGTTCTTTGACTACAGGCTTTAAAAGATAGTTAAAAGCTTTGACACTATAGCTGTCAACAGCGAACTCAGGAGAAGAGGTCAGAAAGATGATAGGAGCAGCTTTGTCAAATGTCCTGATTTCCCTTGCAAGTAAAAGACCATCCATTACAGGCATAATTATATCAAGAATATATATATCAAACTTTTCAAACCTTATAGTGGAAGCAAGCTCTACGCTACTGTCAAAGTATTTAGCTGTGAAGCTCTGATTATTGTCTGACAGGTATATATCAAGCTGTTTTTTAATCAATTCTAATTCGTTCTGACTATCGTCACATACCGCAATTTTCATAGTGATTCTATCCTCGTTGTTATTTATGTAAATTTAATAAATGATAAATGATCATTAGAGCTGCAAATGGCATAAAACACAGTATGTGCGCTATAAGCCTTTACTTCTTATATAATTATATATTGTCTCAGATTAAAATTCTATAAAATTTTTCGTCGTTCATGTCGAAAAAACTGTAATTCGTGCAATTTGCCCCACAAATAGTGATTTATCATATATTATACATACAAGATATAGTACTGCCTGTAATAATCTGTATTAACAGGTTATTGTTTCTGAATTTTACCTTTTAATTGATGAAGCAGTACAGATACAGGAAAATAAATATCGTTATATATGATTCTAAACATAAAGGAGGCGTCAGGATGAAAAGATTATTGAGTATACTTTTATGTTCAGCAATGCTTATAACAGCAGTACCAGGAACATATTATGCCCAGGGCTTTGATAACACTTCTGCGTATTCAGATTCCAGCAAAAGTCAGATTACAGAGATTGATTATCAGCTCAATGGTGGACATTATGTCAGCGGTTATAAAGCACCAGAGACATATCCTGCAGAAAAGCTGCCGGATAAGAATGATATAATCAATCAGGGTTATGAGTTTGGTGGCTGGTATGATAATGCTGAACTGACAGGAGAGCCTGTCACTAAGATAAAAGAGGGGGATTATTCAGGTGTAATAGTGCTTTATGCCAAGTGGATAGAAAGATATTACTACATAGATATACCTGAGAGTGTCTGTGTGGCTGCTGATAGTGCTGAACTTTCAGTAAGTGGACATGCAGGCGGTTTATATGAAAAGGATAAGGTAAGTGTATCTGTATCTTCTGATAACGGATGGGAGCTTGTCAATGGAAATCAGAAGTTAGGATATGGGCTGTTTGAACAGGATAGTGATCAGGCACTTACCAGTAATTCTATCATATCAGAGCTTACACCTGCGATTAACAGCAGGACAGGAAAATATTTTGTAAGACTTTCAGAGATTCCAGAATATGCTGGCGTATATTCTGACAATCTTACATTTGATATAGCATTTGATACAACCCAATACAATGTAAAGTATGTAACCAATGGAGGAACACTTTATACAAGGTCTGAGGACGATAGCAAAAGCAGTGTTGAGCTTACAGAAGAAACACTTGAGGCAGGAACAACTCTTGATTCTCTTCCAGTTCCAGGAAAAGCAGATGGAACATTTCTTGGCTGGTGTTACGATTCATCATGTACAGATTATGTAAATACAGGTGACAGACTTTTAAGTGATGTTATTCTGCATGCTTCCTGGGCAGATACACAGGAGCTTAAAACTGTAAGTGTGGATACTTATGCAAGAAGCTACGATGTTGATGCAAATGATTTCAACATAACTATAACTGATAAAAGTGGGAAGCTTACAGCAGATGAAGTGAAAAGTTATATAACAGTTAAGAATACAAGTGATTTATCTGACAGTGCATCTGTGAATGTTACATTTAAGGATGCTGTTGATGAAATGTATACATTTACAGCTGACAGTGCGGGTAAGTGGCAGGAGGGTTCATCTTACCGTTTTGAGTTAAATGATGACAGATTGTATTTTACTGGCTATGATCCTTCTATAAGAGAATATGATTTTACAGTATATAAACCGGAAGTAAGCAATGCGGCACTTGATAAGAATATACAGTACATAAGCTCTGACAGCTTAAGAGATCTCATGGTTGATGGCAAAGCTATTGATAAAATATCTGTTTCTGCCATGACTATAGGTGTGGATGGAACAATAACAGATTCAACACAGACAACAGGCAGTTTTGTTTATGGTGAAGCAAAGCTTAAGACGGGTGATAAAATAGCTGTATATGATGGAAGTGTCATTCCATCACTTAGCGGACAGGCAGTAACAGATGATGATGTATCATTTTTTGAGATAACATCGGTAGATGGCAGCCAGTATACTTACAGAGGTCTTGCGGCTGATAAGATACTTTTCGTACCAGATGTGCTCCCTGTTAATGTAAAAGATGATAAAGATAATAATGAGAATAATAACAGTATAACAATATCAAAGGATAAGCTTACATTTACAGATGAAGAAACTGAAAGTAATCCTGCATTAAACGAAGATACTACGATAGATAACGGGGATTATCTTGCATTATATAAGGATAATGATGAGATTATACAGTATGCAGTTATAACGGAAGTATCAAGTACAGATAGTGATTATATTATTGTATACAACTTTGTGACATGGGATGATGTACAAGCAGCTATGGATGTGTATCAGACAGACAATATCAAGGGTGATACAATCTTAAAAAAACAGGATGTACCAGCTATTGAAAGAAGCGTAGAACAGCAGGCGGTTGAGAGTGGATTTGCACAGAGTGTGGCAGATGAAGTGGCAAGAGCCGTCACAAGAACAGACTCTTATGAAGAATTGAAAAATTATCTTTCAGACAGTCTTGGCGCTGATGTTGATGTAGTTTCTGCTGATGGATATGATTATAGTGATGATAATCTGTCCGGTGGATATAACGATGAGGATATAGTATATGCAGGCAGCAGACCATCTGTTAAGATAGATCATGTGAAGGCAGATCTTACAACAGGCCTTAAGCATTTTGAGAATGTAAGTGGATTAAGGCTTGCACTTGATATAGGTGTTGAGATAGCGTTTTCTAACATGAAAGTAGTTGTATCTGCTACATTTGAGCAGGAAGTTAAAATGAATATCAACGTTAGTGGTAAGGCTATATGGAAATGGTGGAAAAAGATAATTCCATATATTGATGACTATAGTGTTGCTGTTTCATTGGATCTTTATGATTATACTGGTATTAACTTCAATGTGGATGTTAAAACAGCAGAAGGTGATGAAGATGAAGAGGAAGCTTCAAAACTTGATGAGGCTGTTAATAAGATATCAGAAGAATTAAAGAATATGATGGAGCTTGGAACAACATATATTTCTGAAAATTCTGATATATCAACCAGACTTGAAGATATAAGCGATTTAAAGAAAGCTGATGACGATGATGAAAAAGACGATGATAAAGAGATATCAGTAGCTAAGAGCCTGGCGGAAAGATATTCTGATATGCTTGAGAATGAGGCTGACTGGGTAGATCTATACACCAAGTCACTCACATCATCACATGTCAGGGTCATTGGAATTATAGATGTAGCATTTGATGTTGAATTCGTTGTATCAGCAAATGTTAACATATCTATGGGAATGACATACTGGTATCAGAATGCTAAACGGTATGTATACAGCATTATGGTATTCAGTAAAAATGTTTCAAGCGATACTATTGATTTATGTGAAGAAAAATATGAATTTTCTGTATATGCAATAGGTACTATAGGAATAAGAGCAGGAATAAGGCTTAGTGTAAGCGTTGGACTTATATCAACAAAGCTTGCAAGTGTAGGTTTTTCGGCAGAGGTTGGAGGTTATGCACAGGTATGGGGTTATCTGTACTATCAGCTGCAATATGCAGCTTCACAGGGTAGAAGTGCAAGCTCAATGGGTGCTATATATATGGAACTTGGTATATATATGCAGGTCGATTTTCTTGCACAGGCATTAGCTGTAACCTTCAGCTATAATCCAACACTTTTTGAGAAACAGTGGCCTTTGTATAGTGTTGGTGTTGTTGAGAATGTAGGTGACTTCGCTAACGACCAGGATGAATACAAGGATATAAGATTAAAGCGTGACATTAAGAGTGTACGTATTCCAGAAACTTATTATGAGATGCAGTATCTGGATATGAAAAAAGGACTTGATGATAATGGCGATTACTTCAAAAAGATATATGATGACAACGATAAGTATTATGTGATAACAATGACTAATCCAGCATTTACATATGATCCAGTTACCAATGTCATATCGGTAGACCCTGGCGATGAACCAGAACAGGATGGAGAGATGATAATAACATGGAAGAATCAGAAAGGTTCATTTAATACAAAACCTATAACTAGAAGAATTTCACTCCACTGGGATAACTTAAGAGATGGCTATTATATTGCTTTCCAGACTAATGGCGGTTCTGTTGTAGATACTGTTGTTGCCAAGTATGGAAAGAATATAGCTAAACCAGAGGATCCGGTAAAGCAGGGATATATATTTGCAGGCTGGTATACAGATGTGGGATGTACTAAGAAATATGATATTCCTGATGTTATGCCTAATGAGGATAAAATAGTATATGCAAAGTGGGAAGCAGCAGATATGACGTATAAAGTTGTTGATTATGTTGAAGAAACTAACGGTGTATACAATGAAGACAGATCAAGACTAGAAACAGGAAAAACAGATGAAACAGTAACGCCAAAGCCATATGAAAGAGATGGATTTATCACACCATCGATTCTTTCACGGGTGGTAAAGGCAGATGGAAGTACGAAAGTTAATTATTACTATGCAAGAAATAAATATAATATAAAGTTTGTTTCGGATGGAGAGATTGTTTCTGATGGTAATTATGCATATGGTACAAGGCTTCAGATACCAACTGTATACAAACAGGGATATGAATTCGCAGGATGGGAGCCAGTTACAGGACAGGTAGTACCGGCGGCTGACACAACTTATACAGCAGTCTGGAAAGAGTCAGATAATGTTATATACTCAACAAAGCATTATCTTGAGGATACGGATGGTGATTATGTGCTTGATAAGATAAATACTGACAAGGGTGCTACAGGTCAGGAAGTTACGGCCAACGTAGCATATTATGGAACTAAGTATGTTTTTGCAGGTAATAAGCCATCAGGCAGAATACTAGCGGATGGAAGTCTGGTGCTTAAGGTGTACTATGATAGAAGCTCATATGCTATTACATATGATACAACAGGTGGAAAACTTGATAATAATACACAGAATGCCAAGTGGGGAACAAACGTGATAACGCCAGTTCCTATAAGACCTGGATATGCATTTGCGGGATGGTATACAGATAAAGAATGCAACAACTTATTTGATTCAGTCATGCCATCAGAAAATATTACATTATATGCCAAGTGGGAAGAATCAAAGGTTAATTATACAGTAGAACATTATACCGAAAAGACAGATGGAAACGGATATGATTTGTATGACCGTAAAGTGTATACGTCACTTACAGGCAGTTATGTTACACCAGATGTTATTGGTATGGCGGGATTCAGTTCACCTGATAAACTGACTGTACAGGTCAGAGCCGATGGTTCGACAGTTGTTAAGTATTATTATAAGAGAAATATACATAAGCTGACACTTGTACTAAACAATGGAGAGAAAGATATAGTATATGAGTACCGCTTCGGCACTAAGATATCAGTAGGTCAGCCAGCAAGAGCGGGATATATATTTGCAGGCTGGGATAAAGATATCATACAGGTAATGCCCGATGAGGATGTTACATATACAGCGGGATGGAATATAGCCAGATTTACAATCAGCTTTAAGACAGGCGAGGGAAGCACAATAGAGGATATAACACAGGATTATAATACTAAGATAAGTACTCCAGAAAATCCTGTCAGAAAAGGATATACATTCCTTGGATGGGATAAGGAGATTCCGGAGTATATGCCGGCAGAGAATATGGTTCTTACGGCACAGTGGAAGAAGGATGTATATAATATTACCTACAATCTTGGAGGTGGAAGTGCCAAGAATCCGGAAAGCTATGAAGTTGACAGCAGAGTTATAACATTAAAAACACCTATGCTTAAAGGCTATACATTTACCGGCTGGAGTGGAACAGGAATAGATGGCGTGAGTATGGATGTTGTTATAACAACAGGTTCTGTAGGAGACAGGGAATATATAGCTAACTGGAAGGAAAACAGCTATAAGCTCCAGTTTATTCCATACGGAGATGGAACAACAGGTTCAATGGAGACAATGACGCTGATGTATACAGATAAGACAGCTATCATAGATAATACATTTAAACGTCCTGGTTATACATTTGCAGGCTGGGCAACTGAGGCTGGTGGAGAGAAACTCTATGATGATAGAGAGATTGTCAGTGGTCTGGCAGCCGAAGATCATGAAACAATTACTCTGTATCCAACATGGACAGCCAATGACTATACCATTCATTTTGATACTGGCGGTGGAAATGCTATAGATGATGCTATATATACATATGATAAAGAATATGAGCTGCCAGTTACAGAACGTGATGAGTACAGGTTTATGGGCTGGAGCGTAGAGGATGGCGGAGCAGTTATATATATGCCAGGTACATCTGCCTCTAATCTTGCGGAACAAGGTGAAGTTACGTTATATGCAAGCTGGCTTAAGATTGAGTTTAACTACAGTGAAAATGATAGTTATTATATCACTGATGATGATTCTGAGCCAGTGAGATTACATTTCTTTATAGGGGGTAAAACATCTGATAATGATATAGGGCAACGCAAAAAGGTTATATTCATGGATGGAACATCATATCCAGAATTGAAGCGTTTGTATAGTAAAATGAGTATTACAGTTACTTTCAAGGTTGATATGGATGTTGATGGATATGCATGTCTTGTAATTACAGGAAGAAGCGCATCTAATACAGAAAAATGGACAAAGTTAAAGGAACTGGATACAGATCTGAAAAAATACAATGGCAACACAATGACTTATACATATAGTATAGATATTAACGATACGGATGCTATGTGCTGTGAGTTTTCTGCACATGGAAAGAAGGATGACAAATATTGGCTGAGTAATGTGAGATTTTCAGCAAAATTTGAATAATAGAGTATGGGATTTATATTAGAATCTACATCATTAAACAAGACACAGGCTGGTTTGGTTGCAGTAAGCCAGTCTGTGTAAAGAAGGAGGGATTCCAATGAGAATATCTAAAAATAAGGTGATGTTAATTACGATTATAGCACTTTGTGCAGTGATTGCGGGTCTTGTAATATATATGATAACAGGAAAAAATAATAAAAATAACACTAATAATGATGGCAATAATTTTACGCCTTCACTTGATTCGAATGCAGGACAGATAGATTCGGGCAGGTCATCAACGGGTAACCAGCAGGGAATAAGGATTCCAGGTTATCCATCAATAACTATAGCGGCAGGAAAAGAAGATGTAACCATGAATCTTATGAATCCTGAAGGTAATCCTTGTTATTTTACATTTGAGATAGTACTTAAAGATACCGGTGAGACTATATATAAATCAGATATGGTGGAACCGGGAAAGGCAATATCTAATGTGAAACTGAGCCATAGTCTGGCAAAAGGAGAGTACAAGGCTGTTGTAAAGATAAGTACAGCATCACTTACGGATGGGTCAGCCATGAATGGTGCTAATGTTGAAACAACGCTTATAGTAAAGAGAGTATGATGAGAGGCCAGCGCACACATGGCATAATCAGACGTTAATAAATGTGTGCAGAAAAGAGGAATATTATGAAAAAATTGGCATCGATTGCACTTGGTATGATGCTTGCAGCAGCAAGTGTTGTTCCAATATGTGCACAGGAGACAAGAAATACAACTATTAATGTGTCAATAGATCCGACATATACTGTTACGATTCCAGCAAATACAACAATTGCAAGTGGTGAAGCAGAATGCAGTATAGGTGAGATTGCATTAGTTGATGCAAGGCTTGAGCCGGATATGGGTGTATGGGTATCAGCAGAAACGAGTGGAAGATTAAAGAACAGTAAGGATGCATCAAAAACAATAGCATATAAACTTATGAATGGTAATGAAGAGTTCAGGTCAGCCGGGTATATTGTGAGCGGAAGCAATACACAGCTGACGGTAGCTATTGATCAGACCGAATGGGATAATGCATATGCTGGCTCATATACTGATACGATAGTGTTTACTATATCTTACAGATAAATGTGTATGAGAAAAAGAAATAAAAAGGGATGTCCGGATAAGCGGGCATCCCTTTTGTTAGTTAATTTGGTTGAACCAAAATACTGAATTAAATTAAAGATAATTAATAAAACAGTTATTATTATCTCTGAACTCTGGCACCAGCACCACCAACGATACCTTCAACTTCCTTAAGTGAAGCCATTGTTGTATCACCAGGAGTTGTCATAGCTAATGCACCATGAGCAGCACCATAGTTAACAGCCTTTTCAGCATCCTCGAATGTCATAAGACCATATACAAGACCTGAAGCGAATGAATCTCCGCCACCAACTCTATCCATGATTTCAAGACCATCATACTGAGCAGCCTTGTAAATCTCGCCATCAGCCCAGCAGATTGCTGACCAGTCATTAACTGTAGCTGTCTTAACCTGACGAAGAGTTGTAGCAACAGCCTTGAAGTTAGGGTATGTAGCAGCAGCTTCGTTGATCATCTTCTTGTAACCATCAAGGTTAAGAGTCTTAAGGTTCTCATCGTTACCTTCGATTTCGAAACCAAGGCAAGCTGTGAAGTCTTCTTCGTTACCAATCATAACATCAACATACTTAGCAACTTCCTTGTTAACTTCCTGAGCCTTCTTTAAGCCACCGATAGCTTCCCACATAGATGGTCTGTAGTTAAGATCGTAAGATACGATTGTACCGTACTTCTTAGCTGCCTTACAAGCTGCAATAACAGTTTCACAAGCCTGTTCAGAAAGAGCAGCATAGATACCGCCTGTATGTAACCAACGAACACCTAAACCACCATCGCTCTTGTTCTTGAAGATGTAATCAAAATCAAAATCTTCTGGAGTAGCCTGTGAAATAGCTGTGTTAGCTCTATCAGAGCATCCCTTGGCACCACGGATACCGAAACCTCTTTCTGTGAAGTTAAGACCGTTTCTGCAGATACGACCGATACCATCTGTCTTCTTCCAGCAGATAAGTGATGTATCAACGCCACCCTGTTCGATGAAATCCTTCATAAGAAGACCTACTTCGTTATCAGCGAAAGCTGTGATAACAGCAGTTCTCATACCGAAACACTTGTGAAGACCACGGATAACGTTATATTCTCCGCCACCTTCCCATGCTCTAAAGCTTCTTGCTGTACGGATTCTTCCTTCACCTGGATCAAGACGAAGCATAACTTCACCTAATGATACAGCGTCAAATGTACACTCTTCAGCTGGTCTTAAATTTAATTTCATTTTTTTAGATACCTCCAAAATTAATTTATTACTTATGTATTTTACCATATAAATAAGATTTAATCCATAAGTTTAATTAAAGTTTTATGGAAAAATGCAATATTATGTAGAAATTATGAGTGAGGTTATATTGTATCCGGTGCGTTTCATTATATGTATTTATTTTATATGTCTGGTAATTAATAATGTTATAAGTAAGAGCTGTAAGATTATAATTCAGGCATATGCCAGTTGTCTGCCTGGGTTTTGTAATCATCAGACATTTCTATATATTGTATGCGTTCATAATCATCATCGCATTTATCAGCAAGTTTTTTGTAGCATTCGCTTAGCTGATAAAGAGGTTTGTTACCACTGCTTGATATGTCAAGTATGCTGCTTGATTCGAAAGCAGCATTGTAAAACCACATGGCGGCTTCTTCATAATCATTCTTTGAAAAATAATAATTTCCAAGTACAAGACATATTTCAGAAGATGGGTTGTTTACAGCTGTCTTAAGCGCAACTTTGAAGAACTATCCGTCTCACCGGTAA
>ERZ808240.4210-NODE-4210-length-12984-cov-32.101245_pt1 | contig 12984 bp, 7 predicted proteins | sample MGYA00521084_ERZ808240 | MGnify/ENA primary metagenome ERZ808240 (study PRJEB31516, sample SAMN03275571) | gut metagenome | biome: mammalia-associated habitat; material: feces | host: Papio cynocephalus | place: Kenya | collected 2012-08-06 ... | reverse complement strand
AAACAACCTTTATAATTTCAATGTACTACGCTCGTCCGTTTGCGCATATACGACGAAAGGGCGCCGAGGCCTATGATGGCTTCAGCACCCTTCCGGATACAATTATGTTCAATATTTTATCGGACTCTACGGACGCATATTCCCGCCCCCCCCGAAGGTGGTTGCAGCACAACGCTTCACGCTCATATTCATTCCGTTAAGTCTCATCTGTCTCTTTCACATTCAACGCCACAAAGGTCGCAATTCTCCCGCAAATAAGCAAATTTTTAACAATTTCTTCACATCACGGATTTTCAGCGGATACGGATTCGCCACTGAAGGACAACGCACGGCAATTCATCCACATATCATCCAAATCATCGGAATATCCTTCAGAAAGTTTGCGCAAACTTTTCGGATTTTTCGGTTGCAAATCGGGCGCTCACGATGTCCTGAGGGCGATTTCGTCGATTAGCCGCTGAATATTTCATTCAACGGATAGTTCTTCGTCCATTTGCAGAAAATAAGGCTTATGGAAATGAATGACATTGTGACAGACGGAAATATGAAGATTCCGAAGTTCGCGAGTCTCCTCTCGGACTCGAGGTTCAAGGCGGTGCTGGCGGAGCCGAGGAACAAGGAGGTTCTGCAGCAGCTCATCAACCTCATCCTTCCAGCATCAATGAACGGCACTCAGCCGCAACGGTAAATTCATGAAACCGAATTGAATACGCTGAGCCCTACAGCAGGCGGCCCTGCCAGGTCCGGCGGGCGAGGAGGCGGGATTCGAGGAGGCGGAGAAGCTCGACGTTACGGATGAGCCCCCATGGGGTCTCGTTCACGAAGCGCGGGGGGACCTCGCCGGCAAAGCGCTCGATGCAGAGGTCGGGGCGGAGGCGTTCGAGCATATCGACGAAAAAGTCTATGTAGCCGTCGAGGGTGAAGCGGATGAAGTCGGAGGGACGGGAGGCATATTCCCGCTCCATGGCGGTGCCCCTGACAATCTGGAGCTGGTGAAACTTTACGGTGGTCAGAGGCAGGGAGTTTATCATCGCGCACTCTTCCAGCATCATCTCACGAGTCTCTCCGGGCAGACCGAGAATGAAATGCGCCCCGCAGTCAAGTCCCCGGGCGGCCGTCATCTCCACAGCCTTTCGCGCCGCCGCGAAGTCGTGTCCCCTGTTCACGCGGCGCAGGGTCTCGTCATGGCAGGACTCAATGCCATATTCCACAATCACAATCGGAGCCGTCAGAACAAGTGGGGAAGCGCTTTCCGAATTCTCGTCCCGGCCGGCTCCCGCAGAGGAACAGTCACCATGCCCGGAACCGGCAGCAGTCGCAGAACCGCCGACGGGACGGGCAATCTCACGCCGCCAGCCTTCAAGCGCTTTCCCGGCAGCGAGTTCCTGCAAAAAGTCCAGTTTAGCCCCATCGACGCAGTCAGGCCGCGTTCCGATGACAATCCCCACCACCGACGGGTGCTTCAGGGCAGCGCAATACAGTTCACGAAGCCGCTCAAGACTCGCGTATGTGTTTGAATAGGCCTGAAAATAGGCGAGATAGGCCGCAGTGTTGCGGTAGCGCCCCCTATGGAACTCGACGCCCTCGTCAATCTGCTCCCCTATCGGCTTATCCGCACGGCTGTAGGCAGGGTGGAAGGCCGCATTATCACAGAAAGTGCATCCGCCGAAACCGACCTTCCCGTCCCTGTTCGGGCAGGTGAACCCCGCATCAATCACAACCTTCTGAAGCCTCGCCCCATAGCGCCGGCGGAAAAAATCCACATACGAGCTATAGCGCCTGCCGGGAGCGAAAAGTCCCTCCGGCATCATATCCCCGTCCATATTTTCATTCATACCAACCATTTTGCCTCACTCCAGATTTCGCACCGCCTCCTCAAAATCCTCCCTCGACCCGCGTGCGCGGTTCTTGATTTTCGCCCGGTAGTTGTAAATCGTGTTGGCCGAATAGTGCAGCAGCGAGGCTATGCGGCTCGACTCGGTGATTCCGAGCTTAATGAGCGCGAATATCCTCAGTTCCGGAGTCAGGATGTCGTCGCCCTTGGGAACAATCTCCGAGCCTTCCGCGAGCAGGGCATTGAACTTATCCACGAAATCGGGATAGAGATTGACGAAAGTCTGGTCGAACATCTTGTAGAACTCGAGTATGTCGTCATCGACCGGCGCAAGGCTCTCGATTTCGTCCGTCAGAGCCTTGGTCTTCCCCTGCCTGATGCACCTGAGAACCTTGTTGCGGTACTGCCGTGAGGCGCTGATGTTGTCCGACACCATACCGAGAAACAGAGTGATGTACTCCTGCTTCACCTTGTCCGACTCCTGCATCCTCGCATTGAGGCTCACCAGCCTGCTGTTGGCCGCAACCAGATCGTGATTCCGGCTGTCTATCTCAAGATAGGACTCCTGAAGTTTCGCACGCATAGAGTCCAGAATCTGCTGGCGTTTATACAAGAAAGCCAGAAGGAAAAGCAGAACCACAAACAGGACGGACATGCACAGGAGGAGGACAAGCGTGTAGCGGCTCTGTCTGGCGTGCTTCTGCTGGTAGGCATTCTCGATTTCAGGAAAGAACATCAGAATCTGCCACGGACGCAGCTTGCCGTTGTAGTGGAGGGCGTCCACCATACAGTGGTCGGCGGAATAGCGGAAGGCCCTGTCGATGTCGCCCCCGTTGAAAATCGTCCGCGCCAGATCGTTCAACGAGGCATAGTCCTTAGTCGCGCACATCACGTCCGCTATCGCCGAGCGTATCAGCCACTCCTCAAACGCCGAAGAATTCGTGTTCTCGAAACTGTGCGCATAGTAATACGCCGCCTCTGCATATTCCCGCGAATTATCATGACTGCATCCGAGCATTCCGGAAGAAAACTCTCTTACAGCCGCGACATCCCCGGCCTCGGCCGCCTCTTCCCTCTTCAGATTGTACCATTCCCAGGTCTCCTCTTCCGTCATCGCCAGCAGCAGTTCCCTGAACGCGTCGCGCCGGGAAAGCTTGTCATCATAGAACTCGGAGGCGGAAGTGTATGCCATCGTCTCTCCCCAATATGCGTGTTCAGCGCCATAATATTCCCTGAGCATACCATCGGGAATCGCACGACCACGGTAGCGGTTCAGAATGTCGGCCGCCTCAACGTGATAGCCCGCCTTGACATACACGACCGCCATCCTGAAATCGGCGGCCGCCACCTTTTCGAGGGCGCCGATTCTTTCCGCGACGCTCCTCCCCTTCCCGAGATAGGCGAGCGTCGAGTCGAGGCTATACTTCCGATAGTAGTCCGCAATTCTTATGTCCAGACTATAAATCTGCTCCGGTTCGGTCTGTTCGGAAAGCACGTCCTTCAGAACCCGCACCCCGTCACGGAAATATCCCTCATAGACGGCCTTGTTTTCGAGCGTTTCGTCCAGTTTCTCAAGAAGTTCATCGTTCTCCGGCGACGAGCAGGAAAAAAGAAAAATGGGAAAAAGGGCAAAATATACTATGCTGCGGCGGATATTCATCTGCGATGTAATGTTTTGTGGATATGCCCCGGTTTCGGGGATATATGTCCGTGGTTCGGGGAACAAATATATGCAAAATCGGGGATATACCCAATATCATGGAATATATCCCCGAAGAAAAGACACCGCCTGAGGAAAATCGCCGCAGGCAGTGAAGAGTCCGACAGCTACATCTTGCGGAAATCGATGGTCACATCGAACTTGCCGCCATCCAGGGCCGAGCAGTTCGTGACGGTCATACGGTAGGTCGCGCCGAGTTCGAGCGGCTTGAAGACCTTACGTTCCTCTTCATTTCCATCGATGACTGCATTCTCCTTGTGATCCACAATCAGCTCCACATTGCCGTCAAACGAAAGGTATTTCTTGGCCTCTTCCGTGAGCGTGACATTCCTCATCTCATCACCCCAGCCGGCCTGTCCGAAGAACTTGAAGGAAAGGAAATTGCTGGAAGTGATTTCTGTGTTGTAGCACCAGCAGTTGCCGACCATAGTCTCATCACCCTCCTTGCAGGCAACTCCGGTGAACTGATAGACACCGTCCTCAATCTGCGCGAGGGTAATCAGGAGACCGGAGTCCCAGCCGAGCTGACTGGCCATCGTAGGGTAGCCAACTCCCCAGCCCATGAAGGTGATCGCCTTCTCGCCGGCATAGGTCGCGGCCTTTCCGTCCGACTTCACATGACGGACAATCACATACTTGTCCTTGACATTCAGCTCGAATGAGTACCAGGCGGTTATGGCGTTGAACTTCAGACCTTCGGCGGTAAGTTCAAAATGATCCTTGTCAAACATCCATTCCTGAGGATTGTCGATGCCGGAGAAAGTGATAGTGCTGCCCTTCTCGACTTTCACGGCAGTGACCTTATAGACATCGGCTGACATCTTAAGAGCCTTCTCGCCGTTCACCGTGATGTTGAGCCCGGCAACCGTGACCTCAACCTCCTTGTAGGAAATCTTCGCGGCCTTCACGCCGGCGGTGAGGTCGAGGACAATTCTGTAGCCTTTCCCGGCCGTCACATCAGCAGCCTGAATATTTCCGCCATCAGTCATCTGGAATGCAGGATCCAGCTTCACTTCCGCAAAGTCGGCTCTGACAAACTCTCCGCCCCATCCTTTCTGATGGAAGAACTTGAACTCTCCGCCGGAAATAGCCAGCTGCCCCGGGACCGCGAGAGTGAACTCATAGACCTTGTCCGAAACCTGAGCCGCAGGGTAGGCACCGTCCTCAGTGTTCCATCCCGGACCTATCACAGGCTTTCCGAAGTTCGCACCGATTGCCCAGACGGCTCCGGAACCGTCCTCTGAAAGTGTGAGCACCTTGTTCTCATCCTTCATAGGCTCAACCTTCACGAACAGATTTTCCGTGTCATAAGTCATTCTGTACAATCCGTCGATTGCACGGAAAGTCACGGCCTTGGTTTCCTTGTCAACATCGAAGAAATCAGGGTCAAGCGTCCACGCCTCGACGTTCACGACATTGCCGAAGTCCATCTTCTGACCCTGACTGTATTTCGCCACAGACACAACAGCGGCGCTTCCGGTCGGAGACACGCTCAAGTCCGAAAGATTTGCCTTCAGAGTGTATCTTCCCGCAATGCTGGCTCCGAAAGGAATCAGTTCGCTGCCGTCAGCTGCCGTCAGGACGGAGCCGTCCCAGCCGAGAGTAATCACTTCTTCCTCGGCGGCCTCCTCCCCTGTGCCGGTCTTAGGCCTGAACGATGGAGTTACGAGGTTGGCATTGACATAGGCAGGGAAATCGTCGGTGAGCTCGTAGCTATAGTCGGCAGTCTTCTTCATCTTATACTCCTTCCCGTCCTCATCTACCAAGGTTAGCTCTTCGAAGTTAGGGCGCGTCAACGCGACGTCGAGAGTCTTTTCCGTGATGCCGAGGCCGACATTCTGTGCCTTCAGCACGAGGCTTGCCGTTCCGTCCGGGACATCCTTGAGCAGCGGCGCACGGAGCTTCAGCTTGTACTCGCCTTCGTTCTTCGTCCGCAAAGTGGCCGTTGCCACCTCTGTCTCGCCGTAGTAGAGGAAAGCCTTCACTGTGGAAAGGGCAAAGTCCGCATCGGCAAGCTTCAGGTCAACACTGATTTCAGCGCCCATATAGGTCGAGCCCGTGCTTGAGAGCACTTCCATTTCCGGGCCTTTTTCGGCCTTCACGAATTCAGGGGTCTTCGCGCAGGAAAGTGCCGTGAGAGCCACTGCGCCAAAAACCATCATATTCTTTACATTCAATTTCATAATTTCTTGATTTTAAGGATTTTATTTATCCGTCCAAAGAGCGGAGCAGATGCTGCCCGCCGGAACCTTCAGGTTCACGGTGTACTTTTCCGCGCCATAGACAATGGTCTTCTCCTCCCCGGACTTGTTGCAGACAAGCGTGCCGACTGTTCCGTCCGGGTTCATGAACACCATGACCTCAACCCCTGACGGTGCCGTATAGCCGCCGAGAGTCATTTTCCGGGCTCCCGGTCTGACAACGGCGCTGGCGTGGGCGACATTGTACCAGTGCGAGTTTTTGACGATGGTCCGGTAGTCGGACGAATTTATCGTCACGCCGCCGTAGCAGGTCTTGCAGGAGCCGTTGTGCGGGCTGTACGGGCCGTTCTTGTCATCCAGCATAAGATTCCACAAAGTCACTCCCATTCCGCCGCGCTTGAGCGTGCCGAGGAAGATTGAGGAGAAGTCGTTCAGAAGGCAAGAGGAGAAATTGTAGTTCCACTCGCCTATCGAAGCCTCCGTGAAATAGATGTCCTTCTCCGGATTTGCCGCCTCGATGTTGTCCAGTTCGGAGACGTCGCCGCCGTAGCTGTGCCATGCGGAACCGTCAGCCCACTTGTACGCCTCGGCGTCGGCATAGATGTTCAGCGGATAGTTTCTCTGGTCGGACTTGTTGTCATAGTTGTAGTTGTGGTCGAACAGGAGAATCTTCACGTCCCCGAGTCCGGCCTTTTCGAGCGCCGGGCCGAGAACCTTCACGAACTCCTTCTGGTCACGCCAAGGCATATACATGGACATCGAATTGCCATGGTTCAAAGGCTCGTTCTGCATTGTAATGGCATGAATATCAAAACCCTGCGTCTCCATAGTCTTTATCCATTCCACGAAATAGGAGGCATATGCTGCGTAGCACGAAGGTTTCAGACGACCGCTGGTCCAATTCGGGAAATCCTTCTCGAGATAGTCAGGGTCATAGTCCTCGTATCCGTAGGAACCGCCCTTCATCCACTTCGGGCATGACCATGGGGAGCCGATTATCTTCACGTCCGAATTGATGGCGTATATCTCCTTGAGCACCGGGAAAAGATAGTCCCTGTCCTCCGCCGCGACGGCGAAGTTTTCCAGCCCCTCCGTGTCGCACCAGGTGTATTCGTCCTTCAGACAGAAGTCGGAAGCCCCGATGCTGACCCTGATGAGGCTCGAGCCGACGCCCTCCGACGGAGAGAACAGTTCCGTAAGGAAGGCTGTCCTATCCTCTGCGCTCATCTTCAGGAGATTGTAGGCAGTAGCCGTCGTGATGGCAAGTCCGAAGCCATCGATCTCCTTTGCAGAATCGTCCTTGGCAAACTTCACCTGGTTCGGGCTCATGCTGCCGGGCTTTGCAAAATCCAGAGTCCCTTTGACGAAAAGCCGCGTCCCGTCACCGGAAGTCGTGTAAGTGACGACATCTCCGACGGTTTCCTGCGGCTTGCCGGGCTGCTCCGTCCCGCCCCCCGTGCCGCCACCACCGTCCTTATGCTCGGACGGGGTGCAGCAGCAGGCTATAGGGAAAGCGCAGGCAATCGCCAGAAATAACATTCTTATTTTCAGCCTCATAATCAATATCCGGCGTTAGGTGTCAGACTCGGGTTGTTATCCAGGGCCGTCTGAGGGATAGGCATGAGGACAGTCTCCGGCGTGAGAGGAAGCCTCTGCTGCCAATAACTGTCCTTCTGAGGCATCGCGTCGTGGACGGCCTTCGCCCTCTCGAATCCGTGGCGGAGCAGGTCATAGAAGCGGAAGCCCTCGAAGGCAAGCTCAAGACGGCGCTCGTGGAGAATGGCGTCAATGGCCTCGTCCTCCGATGCAGGCACAGGAATTCTGGCAATGCCGGCCCGGTCGCGAACCGTGTTCACGTATTCTATCGCGTCCGAGATGTGTCCCGTCTTCGCAAGAGCCTCGGCGTGAAGGAGATAGATTTCTCCCAGACGCATCAGTATGATGCTGGAGGCGTTGGTCGGAACCTTGTGCATGAACTTGTACTTGTTGGCAGGATAGTAGTTGGACCAGGTACACTCGTCCTCGCAGATGCAGGCGTTCTTCCTTTCCGTGTCGCCTTCCTTCTCGTATGCGGAAACAAGGTCTCGTGACGGTGTGATCCACTTCATCCAGCTGAAACTGTCGCTCGGATTGTAGGCGTTGCGGTGGAACATCATCCACACCCAGTTGCCGCTGGCGCGAGTGAAAGTGACTTCAAAGATGGACTCGGCGGTGTTGCGCACGGCGTCGTTCCCGTCATATCCCCACATCTGACCGTAGTCATCAACAAGGCTGTAGCCCATGCCCTCGACCGCACGGCAGTGCTCCTCGACCTTAGTCCAGTCGCGGCAAGTCTCCTCGGCATAGATTCTCGCGAGCATTCCGTGAGCGAAACCCTTGGTGAACAGGAACTTGTTGGAAGGGTCAACGTCCGGAGCGTTCTCCGCCGCAAACTCAAGCTCCCCGATAATCTGCTTATAGACTTCCTCCCGAGAGGTCCGCGGTGGATAGTACTCCTTATATACCTCCTCAATGTTTTCAGCGGTGATCGCCGGAGGAATCGAGTTCACCAGAGGAATGTCGCCCCAAATCTGAGACATCTGGAAGAGGTTCCAAGCCCTCCAGCAGTAAGCCTCGGACTTCCATTCGCGGCACTCCTTGTCGGTCATCGTCTCGTCGGCCTCTTTGATGCGGTCGATGTTGAGGATTATGTCGTTGCAGTTGCTGACCTGCCCGAGGTACCAGTCCCAGTCTCGCTGGACATTCTTGTTCTCGCCATCCTGCTGGTTCGCCTCGATTGCCATAAGCTCTCCAGTGCTTGTGCTTCCGCCGTAGGCGTTGTCGGCTCGGCATTCCGTATAGGCGAGCCAGTCGAGATAGCCTTTTTCCTGAATGTCCTTGACCCAGCTCTGATAAATCGCATTCCTCAGACCTTCCATATCAGTCCGGGTCTTGTACTGCGACTCGCCACTGTCATCCGTAACTTCGACATTTCCCTCATTGTAACCTGTCTCCGGGAAGAGGTTCAAGTCGCAGGAAGAAAGCGCGAGCACTGACAACAAGGCTGTGAAAATATATTTCTTCTTCATATCTCCAAATCTTTTAGAATTCAACGTTAACTCCGAAAAGTACGGTCTTCACGCAAGGGTAGGTTCCCCAGTCTATTCCCATGCTGGTGGCTGCCGTGTACTGACTCATCTCAGGATCATAGCCCGAATACTTCGTGAAGGTAATCATGTTGTCGAGGGTGACATAAGGACGTATCCTCGAAATGTTCGCCTTCTTGAGTGCCGGGTGCACGATGTCGTAAGAGAGGGTTATATTCTTGACTTTCAGGTACGAGCCGTCCTCGACCCATCTTGTTGAAGCCTTGAGGTTGTCAAGCTCGCCTGCCTTAGGGATGTCGGTCACCTGTCCCGGAACCCTCCAGCGCCTCACCGCGTCCTTAATCTGGTTGGCTCCGGTGTACATTCCTATCATCTCTATCTTCGATGCGTTGTAGATGTCGTTGCCCACCGACGAGGTGAGAAGGAAGCTGAGGTTCAGGCCCTTCCAGCTTATGGTGTTGGTCATTCCGGCCGTGAACAGAGGATTGGCGTCGCCGATGTAATGCTTGTCGGAAACATTGATCTTGCCGTCGCCGTTGCGGTCCTCGTAAATCACCATTCCGGTCTCAGGATCCACGCCCAGCGCGGTATATCCCCAGAACTTGGAAAGCGGCTCGCCCGGTGTCATCCTCACGACATACTCACTCAGGGCCTCGGAAGTCTGGGTATAGTAATAGACCTGCTGGAGGGAAAGCTTCTCAAGACGGTTGCGGTTCATCGAGATGTTGAAGTCGGTCGTCCACCTCCAGTCGTTACGGTCGATGTTGACGGAGCTGAGCGCAAGTTCGAGTCCCCAGTTTGACATTTCGCCCTCGTTTCTGAAAATCGAAGGGTTTGGAGCCGGAAGCGGCACGTTCATCAGTAGGTTCTTCGTGTACTTGTAGTAACCATCTAAAGTAAGTGACAGGCGGCCGTTAAACATTGACCAGTCAACTCCGATGTTTGTCTGGGTGGTTGTCTCCCAAGTCAAGTCCTTGTTACCAATGTTGGTCTTGCCCCCGAGTGTAGGCACTGCATCGGCATTGCCCTCTTCTGTCCAGTCTGAGTAGTTTATTCCGTACATCTGCACCCAAGCATAGTCATCCAGGCCGGACTGGTTGCCCTGCTGCCCCCAGCCGGCGCGTATCTTGAGGTCGTCAATCCAGCTGACGTCCTTCATGAAGCTCTCTCCGGAGATTCTCCATGCCGCAGAAACTGAAGGGAAGAGCCCCCAGCGGTGTCCCGGAGCGAGCTTGGACGAGCCGTCAGCGCGGAAATTCGCGGTGATGTAGTAGCGGCTGTCGTAGTTGTAGGACACGCGGGCGAGGTAGGACATGATGGACCATTTGGAATAGCCCTGCTCCTGACCCCTCAGGCCGCCTTTGTTTCCGCCGTTCAGTCCGAAGATGACATTGTTGTAGTCAGGAGAAAAGTGGCTGCGCGACCCCTTCAGAGTCTCCCAGCGGGAAGTCGTGGCGGAAGTTCCGGCCATAGCCTCGAAGTTATGCTTAGCATTCCAGGAGTTGTTGTAGGTGAAGATGTTGTCATAGACCATCCTCATATCATCAGTCCTCTTTGAAGAGGCCTCTCCGTGCTGAGTGCGGCCGTATGAAGTCTTGATCGGGTCGAGGAAAGTGTAGTCATGTATCCAGCGGCGGTCCATGGTAACCGTCGATTTGAACTGGAAAGTGCGGTGGAACTTGATGGTGGCGTGGCCGGTGAGCAGGAGACGGTCGTTCTGCGTGTAGTTGTTCTCCGTGCGGGCGAGATTCTCGGAAGGCGTGGTGAGGTTGGCTCCGTAGAACTCGGTCCAATACCAGTTCGGATTGGTCTCGCTCCAAGGCTTCGCGTAGGTCGGAGTGTTGATTACGGAAAGCACGACACCGGCGCGGTTGGATCCCTGACCGGAAATGATGCCGTTGTTCTTGTAGTGCGAATAGGAGATGTCCGCGCCGACATTTATCCATTTATACAGGTCGGAGTCCATGCTCGCCTTGAAGTTCACCCTCTTGTTGTAGGCGACCGGAAGTATTCCTTCCTCATCGGTGTAGCCTCCGCTGATGTAGTAGCGCATCTCGTCAGTCGCGTTGGATACTGAAAGCTGGTAATTCTGATTGATTCCGGTCCTGTAGGTCTCCCTGAACCAGTCGGTCTCGTCCTTCAGCCCGTCAGGCAGGGAGACGGCGCCGATTTCATCCATAAGTTCCTTGTATTCCTGAACGTTCAGCACCTCGTAGGTCCGCGCCACGTTGGCGAGTCCGACGGAAGCGTTGAGAGTAATCTGCGGCCCGCGGCCCTTCTTTCCCTGCTTCGTGGTTATGAGCACGACTCCGTTGGCTGCCCTCGAACCGTAAATCGCGGCGGACGAGGCATCCTTGAGAATCTGCATCGTCTCGATGTCCTGCGGGGAAAGATATGCAATGGCGGTATTTCCCGTACCTACAGGAACGCCGTCAACGACATAGAGAGGGTCATTTGAAGACGCGATTGACGAGGCTCCGCGTACACGGACCGTCATTCCGCTGCCCGGAAGTCCGCTTGTCTGCTGCACCGTGACGCCTGCGACCTTTCCCTGAAGGAATCCCGACGCCTCGGTGACCGGACGCAGCTGCATATCCTCGTTGGAAACCGTTGAAACGGCCGTGGTGAGGTCGCGCCTGCGGACCGTACCGTAGCCGATGGCGACGACCGCGTCGAGGGCGATGGCCTCTTCCTGCGCCGTCACATTGATGACGCTCCTGCCTGCAACCTGCTCGGTGACAGTCTTGTAGCCAAGAGCATTAAACTCTACCGCCCCCCCCTGAGAGCTCAGATTAAGAATGTAATTGCCGTCGGCGTCCGTAGTAGTACCATTCTGAGTACCCTTCTCCATCACGGTCATCCCCACTACGGGATTTCCCTGAGAGTCAACTACAGTACCCCTGACTGAATGCTGCTGCGCGAACGCGGTGAATCCTGCGACGAGCAGCACAACCATAGTAAGATATTTTCTCATGCGGTTGATTATTTAGTTTGTGTTATCAATACCCCGAGGACATTTCCCCGGTTTGTCACAAAGTTATGCATTTTGTCTTTCGGATGTTCGTCGCCCGAGGGCATAAGTGGACGATATGGACATAAAAATATGTTCACCAATCTGACATTCAATGCATTGAAAACGGCAAAAGGTGTAAATAAGTGGATAGATATGTGCATATTTTAACCTTCAAAGAGTCTATTCATCGCGGTCTTTGCGAAGATTTTGAGTAAATTTGCCGCATTATATTATAATACATAGGTATATGGATGTTCAAAGACTTTCGGCCTTCGCCGCTGCGATGATTCTCTCGGCGACGATGTTTTCCGCGACGACGGCTCTTGCTCAGGACACACAGACTTCCGAAAAAGGAAACGCGGAGACTCCGGAGCGTCGATGGGGAATCATAGATTTCTCGGTATCATATCTCAGGCAGGCTCCTGACTATGAATCCGCGCTTGAGACTCAGGAGCTGATGGGAACTCCGGTGGAGATTGTCGGGAAGCAGGGCTACTGGCTTCAGGTCAGGACTCCGCAGCCATACACGGCATGGTGCACGGACAAGGGGGTGCAGGAGGTCGATGAGGCGGGGATTGAGGAGTGGATTTCCTCCGGCAGATATATGGTCGTCTCGCCGCACTCCGCCGTCTATTCAGAAAGGACGGTCCGCTCGGAGGTGGTCTGCGACCTTCTGGAGGGGGACATCGTGCGGGCCGTGCCCGGAAAACTACGGTCAAAGGCGCACCCGCAAGGGCTGCCTGTACGCAGGAACGGTTGGGCAAAGGTGGAAACCCCCTCGGGACGTGCCGGATGGGTGAAGGCTTCCGACGTCAGGGATTTCCGCAAGTGGGCATCGGAAAGCGCGGCGACGGAAAAGACCGTGGTGGAGACGGCCATGCGCTTTGTCGGAACTCCTTATCTGTGGGGCGGGATGTCCCCGAACGGCTTTGACTGCAGCGGGCTTGTGCGCTTCGCCTATTTCATGAACGGCCTGCTGCTCCCGCGCAATGCCAACCAGATGGCGTTCTGCGGCCGCCCTGTGCCGGTGCTTGAGTGTCAGGCAGCGAAGTCGGGCGACGGTCCGGAGGAGGAATCGGGCGACGGTCCGGAGGAGGAATCGGGCGACGGTTCGGAGGGACACCTCGCAG
>ERZ808240.4209-NODE-4209-length-12992-cov-3.162171_pt1 | contig 12992 bp, 16 predicted proteins | sample MGYA00521084_ERZ808240 | MGnify/ENA primary metagenome ERZ808240 (study PRJEB31516, sample SAMN03275571) | gut metagenome | biome: mammalia-associated habitat; material: feces | host: Papio cynocephalus | place: Kenya | collected 2012-08-06 ... | reverse complement strand
TCATCGAGGGTGGCAATCAGATTGTCGAAATCTTGTTGTCGTTCGTAGATGGTTACAAGCATTTGATAGGCTGTAGCTCTTTTCAGCTCGTTGTGGGATAGTTGCTTGAAAATGGGAATGGCTTCTTTGAAGTTGCCGTTTTTCATCTCGTACTTGCCATAAGATTCGAGATAGAAAGTATTGTCGGGCGATTTTTCTATGGCTTTTCTATAAAGGACTTCTATCTGATTTGCTTCCAAAACATCGCTTTGCGATGCAACTTCGGCTAAGTCGAATAAGGCTTCCGGTGCATTAGGTTTTATTTCAAGTGCGCGTCTCAGCAGGTTGAATTGAGCTGTAAGATTACCTTTCTCGCGTTGCAGGACAGATTCCAGATAATAAAGATTGAACTTCTCATCATTGAGGGTTGCAATAGCTGAGGTTTTATTGAGCTTTTTTGCTTTGCGTGCAAAGGTTGGTTGGAATGTGGATGGCAATAAGAATGCAAGGAGAATTATTGTTGCGATAGTCCTCATGATTTTCAATCTTACTATATGCGTCTGCCTTTTCATTCCTTTTTGTAAGCTGTTATTTGATGCCGGTGTGTCCGAATCCGCCGGCTCCACGCTCTGTCTCGTCTAATGTTTCCACTTGTGCCCATTCAGCTCGTTCATAGCGTGCGATGACCATTTGTGCAATGCGCTCGCCATCATTGATGATAAAGTCTTCATCGGAGTGGTTAATCATGATGATTCCTATTTCCCCACGGTAGTCGGAATCTATGGTTCCAGGTGAATTCAGCAAGCCGATACCTTTTTTCAAAGCTAATCCGGAGCGTGGCCGTATTTGAGCTTCATATCCTTGAGGAAGAGCTATGTAAAGGCCTGTAGGAACCAAGGCGCGTTCATGGGATTTCAGAGTGAATGGTTCTTCCAAATTGGCACGAAGGTCCATGCCTGCACTGCCTTCTGTTGCATACGATGGAAGGCTGTGGTGAGAACGGTTGATGATTTTTACTTTCATGGTAGGCATGTTGGTTGCTTTAAGCGGCAAAGTTAGCAAAAGTTGTCCATAGTTATCGGCTTGAAAGCGGTTTGTTCATTCTTGCGCAGAAAGATTTTCATCAAATTCGTAACTTTGTGACTTCAACAAATTAAAGGATGATGGAAGTTATCGAGAATGATATAAAAAGGATGGATTGGTTGAAACTGATTTCGTCTAAGCGTTTGGGACAGGAATACGGGCATCGTGGAATGGCTGAGCACAGGACGGAGTTTCAACGTGATTACGACCGTTTGATTTTTTCTTCCCCTTTTCGCCGCTTGCAGAACAAGACGCAGGTGTTTCCTCTTCCCGGAAGTGTATTTGTGCATAACAGGCTGACGCATAGCCTTGAAGTGTCGAGCGTAGGGCGTTCTTTGGGCAATGATGTGGCCCGTGAGTTGCAGAAGAAACATCCCGAGTTGAAGGATACAGCCGTATCAATGTTGGGCTCTATCGTTTCGCCGGCTTGTTTGGCTCACGATTTGGGCAATCCTCCTTTCGGTCATTCCGGAGAACGAGCCATTTCCAGTTTTTTTTCAGAGGGTAAAGGTCAAAAAATCCGTGACCGTATTATTAGTGAATGCGGCGATGAGCTGGGTGGATGGCTGTGGAGTGACATTATCAACTTTGACGGAAATGCCAATGCCTTTCGTTTGTTGACCCATCAATATGACGGGCGGCGCAAAGGGGGCTATGTGATGACTTACAGTGTTCTTGCTTCAATTGTAAAGTATCCCTACACGTCTGTCTTGTCGGAGGGACGTCCCAAATTCGGTTTCTTTCAAAGTGAGGTGCATGACTATGAAACTATAGCCAACGATTTGGGCATTATTTGCCTGCATGATGATGGAGGTGCTGGCAAACGGTATGTCCGTTATCCGTTGGCTTATTTTGTCGAGGCGGCCGATGATATTTGCTATGAGATCATGGACATTGAGGATGCCCATAAGTTGCATTTGCTGACGACAGAGCAGACATGTGACTTGCTGCTTGGCTTTTTCGATGGCGACATGCGTGAAAGGATATGCTCTGCCCATCCTTATGTCACCGACCCGAACGAAAGAGTGATGTACTATCGTTCGTGTGTAATCAATATGATTGAGCAAGAGTGCGTGAAAGCTTTTGTTAATCACGAAGAGGAAATTCTGGAAGGGCGTTTGCAGGGCTCTTTGATAGAACATACAAGCGAAAGATGCCTACGGGCGTTTCGTGCTTGCGCCAATTACGCCAAAAAGCATGTTTATACTTCAAGGGATGTGCTGGATGTGGAATTGGCAGGCTACCGCATCATCTATACTTTGTTGGATTTGATGACAGATGCCATATTAGAACCCGGCAAGGCTTACAGCCGTTTGTTGATTGATCGTGTGCCTAATCAGTATCAGATTCGTCACCCGAAATTGCACGGCCGTGTCATGGGAATGCTGGACTACATTACGGGCATGACGGATGTGTATGCTTTGGATCTTTACAGGAAAATAACGGGTCTTAGTCTTCCCGTTGTTTAGCAAAGCAGATTCCATCATCGGTTATTTCAATGGCACGTTGCCGGTAAAGCGCCCCGATGGTCTTTTTAAAAGTCTTTTTGCTTACGTGGAAACGGTCGGCTATTTCATCGGCCGGCGTATGGTCGCCATATGGTAGGAAGCCGTCGGCATTGTAAAGCTCACGCATCAGGGTGTTGGCGAATCCGTCGATGAGTCTTTTCCCCGAGTGTTGCAGGGCAAGGTCTATTTTCCCGTCATCGCGCACTTGTTTTACGATGGCTTTCAATTTGTCGCCGATGTGTATGGGCGTGAATGTTTCATTTCGGTAGATAAGGCCTTCAAATGTGCTTTCAACGATGACTTTGTAGCCCAAATCTGTTTGTTTCCAGACGAAGGCATCAACTTCCTGGCCCGGAGCAAACGTCGGGTGGTCATCAGATATGTAACGATCGATTTTCGATGTGCCTACAATTCGTCCAGTCTTTTCATCGATGTAGATATATACCCAATAGCTTCTGCCTTGAACGAATCGCTTCCCTTGTTCACTGAATGGTACAAACAAGTCTTTCATCAGTCCCCAGTTCATGAATGCACCAAAGCGGTTGGTCCATGCTACTTCCAAGAAAGCAAACTGGCCGACTTCTGCCAACGGCGTTTCTTGTGTGGCCACCAACCGACCTGATTGGTCAAGGTAGACAAAAGCATTTACTTCGTCGCCGGCGTGCATGTCGTCTGTGACATATTTTTTGGGCATCAGAATCTCTTTGCCGCCGGCGTCGAGAATGGCTCCATGGTCGGTAAACCGTATGATACGTAGTCGGTTGAAATGCCCGATTTGCATGGCTGGAAAGCTTTGTTAGATGGTTGGATTGTCTGTTCTTGTATGCGAAATGATACCGTCTTTCATGTGTATGGTGCGGTCGGTCAGTGAGGCCAACGATTCGTCGTGAGTCACGATGACGAATGTCTGTCCCATCTTGTCGCGCAAGTCGAAAAACAGTTTGTGGAGTTCGGTTTTGTTTTTAGTATCCAAGCTACCCGAAGGCTCGTCGGCCAGGATGACGGCCGGATTGTTAATCAAAGCACGTGCAACGGCAACACGTTGGTTCTCACCTCCCGAAAGTTCTTTGGGACGGTGGTTTGCCCTATCGCTCAATTTCATGAAATTGAGTAACTCCATGGCATGTTCACGACTTTCTTTATAGCTGTTGCCTGCAATGAAAGCCGGAATCATGACGTTTTCCAATGCCGTGAATTCGGGTAGCAACTGGTGAAACTGGAATACAAAACCAATATTGGTGCAACGAAATTTTGCCAATGACTTGGATTTCATACCCGAGACGTCTTGGCCTGCAATGACAATGCTTCCTGAGTCAGGCTTATCCAATGTGCCTATGATTTGGAGCAAGGTGGTTTTCCCGGCACCGCTCGGCCCGACAATGCTCACTATTTCTCCTTTGTCGACATGGAGGTCAATGCCTTTCAGTACGCGAAGCGCACCAAAACTTTTTGTAATGCCGTTGATATCTATCATGCTATTATTTCTTCATGCAAAATTAGGCGTTCTTTTATGACGCACCAAATTTTTACGGATTAATAATGGAATTCAAACGGGTGGCTTGTGTTTTTTCGCTCAATGGGATCCGAGAGAAAATAGAAGTCAAAATATATAAGCATTGCTTCTTCGATTCTTTCGTAATATTGCACTTGTTGTTGGGATCTGATTGTGATAGTGTAATTTCTTTGCATTCAATTGTTCTGTAACTCAGAAATACTTTGTATATTTGAATGTGATTCTAAAATATAATTTATGAGAAAAGGTTTGATATTCTTCTTGGGAATTGTTACAGGGTGTGTATTAACTATTGTAGCACTATCTATTATAGCTAGTACCTACTCAAAATCGGATATTACTATTGCAGAACAGCAAACGGCATTTACTACCGCAACAAAATTTGAGGTTTTTCAAGTTCTTGAGGATGGAGCTTTGGCTAATTGCGAGGAAAAAGGCTATTCAACTTCATTTTTTACTGGTCCAGTTGTCTATATCGTGGCAGATGGCCAGAATCAGTTTTATGATGATCAGATAATTGAAGTACCGAAAGCTAAAAGAGCTATTCAAATAGGAACATTCCGATATAGGACTAAACTTGCTGAAAAAGTAGTTCCTGTAATAAAGTTTCAATAAGAATACAACCAATAGCGGGCTTCCAGATCAATTGTAATGTTGCACTTGTTGTTGGACTCTACAACAGCGTTTTTTCGCTGTTGCATGTGAGAATACGTGCAAAGGAAGGTGGAGTGTAACTTGTTTTTTGTACTTTTGCTTTAGCGAATGGAGTTTATACAAGAAAAAGCGAGATAAAAACATGGCAATCTTTAAAAGAGTGTTATTGAAACTGAGCGGCGAGAGCCTTGCCGGTCAGCAAGGATACGGCATAGACGTTTGCCGTCTTAACGATTATGCCGCGCAAATCAAGGAAGCGCGCGAGATGGGTGTCCAGATAGGTATAGTTATAGGCGGTGGAAACATATTCCGGGGCCTGAGCGGTGCAGGCAAGGGCTTTGACCGGGTCAAAGGAGACCAGATGGGAATGTGTGCCACTGTAATCAATTCACTGGCATTGAGCAGTGCTCTGGGTGCAGTAGGTGTGCCGAGCCGTGTGCTGACAGCCATTAGAATGGAGCCTATCGGAGAGTTTTATAGTAAATGGAAAGCTTTGCGTCTGCTGAACGATGGCGAGGTGGTTATCATGAGTGGCGGAACGGGCAATCCCTATTTTACCACTGATACGGGCTCGTCGCTGCGCGGTATTGAAATCGAAGCCGACGTGATGTTGAAAGGAACGCGTGTAGATGGCATCTATACGGCAGACCCTGAAAAGGATCCGACTGCGATCAAATTCCATGACATAACGTATGATGAGATTTACAATAGAGGTCTGAAGGTGATGGATCTCACCGCAACTACAATGTGCAAGGAAAACGGTCTGCCTATTTACGTGTTCAACATGGATATATATGGAAATCTGAAAAAGGTGTTGGATGGTGAGCAGATAGGAACGCTCGTGCATAACTAAGGGTGCTGTTTGCATACAATACGGCAAACGCTCCGGATAGCCATTGTATGGCTTTCGGAGCGTTTGTAGATTTAGCGGCTGTCAGGATGTTGTCAATCCGGATTGTTGTCCTCTGTTTCTTCAGCTTTTTCTTTTTGTTCCATCTTTGAACTCAATTTCCACGTGATGAGGAACGAGGCTAATAGACCCAAACCTGTTCCAAAGGCCAGCGAAATCCAGAATTCGAGCTGTCCTGTGCCGAAATTCATTAAACTGGCAAGAATCATACCTAATCCCAAGCCTATCAATGACAGGCCTCCCGTTAAGTTGGTTGTGGAAAATCTCCACTTTCTGTTGTGGCGTGGTTGATGGGCAACAAGCACTTTGGCCGTTTCCGGGTCGATGTTGTTTGCTTCTGCAATGGTCTTGCGGAGCTCGGTCTCGGAGCGTTTGTTGGTGATGCTTGTAACTGTGAGGCAGATAGCTATCACGATGGGGATAGCCATTGACATTACGATTGCTAAGATTCCTTCCATGTTTCTTATGTGTTTAATTGTTTGATTTGTATTCAGTGTTATGACTCTCAGAAAGGCATTTTATTACAAATCTTCGGCATGAATTTTTGTAATGATTGTAGAGAGCGAAATAAACAAGATGACAACAGTCAGTCCTATAAAGCAGAGTGCAACCGTCGAGAAGTTGCTGTGGGCTGCATTATTGTAGGTCGTCCAGCAATAGGTGGCAAAGATCAACGGGCAGCCGAAAGCAATGGCAATCATTTTTATGACTTTGCCAAGAACCGCATGGCGGTGGCTCTTCTGTATGTGTGACAGGATATTCTTGTTGATGGCTTTGAGTGTCTCATCGCGTTCGATGGCTTCAACAATCAATTGGTCGAGTTCAGTATTGTTCATGGTCGTGTGCTTTTAGTTGTTGTTTTAGTTTCTCACGTATTCGGTGAAGCTTCATAAGGACATTGGCAGGAGTGAGTCTGAGCTTCTTCGCAATTTCATGGGCTTTTAGTTTCTGATAGTAATGCAGACGGATGATTTCGCGATCTTGCGATGGCAACAGTTTGATGGCCTCGTGAAGGTGGCACAATTGCTGCTCATGTTCGTCATCGTAGGGCTCGTCAGCAATATCTTCGCAGACATCTGATGCTTGTTGCCGTTTCATCTTGTCGAGCAAGCTGATGGCGATGTGTGCGGATATGACGGAGAGCCAAGGGGCAAGTGAATTGCCTCTGTTCCACGCGTCAAGATTCATGTAAGCTTTGATGAAAGTCTGCTGGGTGATTTCGGCAGAAAGTTCCTTGTTGTGCGTAATGCCCATGGCTTTCGAGAATACCAGACCGGAGTACTTCTCGACGAGTACTCCGAACAGCCTTGTGTCGTGTTGCTTGAGGATATTGTCAACAATCTGCGAATCATCCATGCTTTTGTCCTTTTATGTTAGGACAGCTTTGCTTGTCGAGTATAACAGGTTGAAGTCTGAAAAGATGTGAAATGGGATCAGCTCCGATGTTTTAACCAAGAGTTTGCATCAATGAGGCAATGATTCCATCGCGAACCCCGATGCGTGGGGCTTGAAGGGACGGCACATTGGCGGCGTGAGCTATATTGAGAAATATTTCGGCAGCTTCAACGATGATTTCAGCGCGGTCTTGCTTGAGTTGGTAAAGTTCCATTCGCTGTTTTATGTCGAGGGGCTTCAACAGACTGTGCAGCTTTTCTATATTATTGGTAGTGATGGTGTCTGTATGTTCGTCAGGGGCGAACATGCGGCATATTTTATGGATGCTTCCCCCGCTTCCTATCAAGTGCAGGGGCTTGTATTGGCCGGATAGATTTTGGATTTCATCAATCAAGTCCTGCATGTCTTCTTGTCGTTGCGTATGGTTGTTCATACGCATGGAGCCAACACGGAAGGAGTGGGTGTAGAGTGGCTCACGGTTGTGGCATAGGCTGATGTCCGTGCTTCCTCCGCCGACATCGGCAAACAGCAGATAGCCTGTAGCAGCCTTTGGTTGCATGTAGTAGCTGAGCCGTGCAAGGGAGGCCTCTTCCTGTCCGGAGATGATTTGGATTTTTATGCCTGTCTTTTTGAATACAGCTTCAACAACTTCGATGCCGTTGGCTGCGTCTCTTAATGCGGCCGTGGCACATGCACGGAAGCGAACGACATGGTGTTTGTCCATTTCATCCTTATATTGGGCAATGGCTTGTATGAGCTTTTCTGTTTTCTCGTGTGATACAGTGCCACCGGCATAGACATCCGCTCCCAATTTGATGGGTGTACGGGTGAAAAAGTCGTATGTGGGGCGTACTTCCGGCACATAACGGCCTTTCATGCTTTCTATCTCTTTGATAAGCAGGCGGCAGGCATTGCTGCCGATGTCAATTGCTGCAATATGTGTCATGGGGGGGTAATGGAGATACGTATGATAAAAACAAAAATCTGCACGTCATTTGCGTCAAGGAAATGCCGTGCAGATTTTATGATATCAATGACTATTTACTTGACAGGGATGAGAGAACCTTCAACATCGGGAGAAACATTCAATTTAGCCTTTGCTGTGTAGTAGTAATTGCCTCCGACTTTTACGCCTTTTGCTTTTAGGTCTTTATTAAAGTAGACGTTCATTGTTCCGGCCAGGAAGCGCATGTCGGATTCTGTCTTGAAGCATGAACTCTTTTTCTTGCTGCCATCGGAAGCATTGAGGTAACCGCCGTTTTGCGTGATGGTGAAGTTGGGCGAAGAAGTGTTGTCATTGATAAGGGCTGCATAGACATCGGCACCATCAGAGTTTTTGCCGTTCATGGTAATGGTATAAGTGCCTCCGGTGCATGTGAACAACGAGTCGCTTTTCAGCCCTGCAGCATTGTCACCGTTAAGAGTCATGACAATATTGCCGCCATTAAGAATCAACTGGCCGTTTAGCTCGTCTGTCTTGTCGTCGGTTGTGTCGCATTGGATGCCGTCGCCGGCCGTATCCTTGATATTGATGTTGCCGTTGTTCATCTCAAAGTATTGACTGATGTGCATGGCATCGTTTGCTGCTTTTGTGATATTGATGATGCCTCCGAAAGTCTTTTTCAGAATGGTATATTCGTTTGACTTGTAAGCATGCTTGGAGTTGCCGGCAATGTTAAGTGTGCCGTTGCCCCTGAACTCTGCATGCCCCTTGATGCGGAAGCAGGCAGCTTGCGTGCCGCCGGTGCAGTCGGTGAGACTGTTTGTCGTTCCATCGGCAACATATACGTTGATGCGTTTGCCATTATCGATGTTGATGGCTGCTCCTTTGGAGCTTGCCAAGCTTACTCCGTTCAGGTAGAGAGAACATTTGTAAGCTCCTGTCTGGTAGAAAGAGCCGTTCTGACTTGCACCTTTGAGTGCATATTTGATTTCGTTGTCGTTTGTTTGTGACGATGCGATGGATACATGTGCCCCTTCCGTGGTGACGGTAAGATATGGGCTGACTTGTATGGGCACGTAGATTTTGGCCGCATTTCCGGCATATTCAACTATCACACTGTCGGTCGGAACGGTGTTGTCCTTGAATATGATGCTGTCGACGGCTGTCAGGGGGAAAGTGATGCCTTGCACGGTCAGCGTTTCTTTTCCGTATGTCATGTCACCGGCTGTGGGGGCATTGACTACGGTAGCGATGTTGTCTTGATAGATGTACATGCTTTGAGCGGAGAGCGTCAAAGCAGGGATGAAACAACTTATGAAGAATAGAAGCTTTTTCATTTTACGATGAATTTAAGGGATGTTTGTGCTGCTTTTACTACATATATGCCCGGTTGAAGCGTGTTGATGAGGGCTGGTTTGCCGTCAGTCGTTACTTTTGTTGACATAATCATGCGGCCTTTGGTGTCATAGACTTTTGCGATAGTACCGGCCGGAGCATTGATTGTCAGGGTAGAGCCGTCCAGCGAAAAGGCAGCATTGTCATTTCCGATAGACTTGATGCCTGTCTCGGTTGCGCTGAAGAACATCTTTTGTAGTGACGAGATAGGGAATGTTGTTGGCTTTCCGTCTTGCAATGCTGTCAGGATGTCGCCACTGAAAGTCAGCTTTAGGCCTTGAAGAAGCAAGCCTGTTTGGCTTCCGGTTTGGTTCTGCAGTACGAGAAACTTATATGTCTGTGCTGATGCAGACGATACAAGGGCTACTGCCATTAGGGTTGGAAGTACGAACTTTTTCATATTTGTTATTGTTGGTAATTTGAGACTGGAGTAGGCAGTTCGGTCTGCCGTTGATTGTTTGTCAGCCTTTTATTAGGCTTGCAAAGATAGTTATAAATGACGGTTGCGGCTGTCTTTCAAGTCTATCTTTTGTTAACGGATAAAGAAAAAGCAGCAAAACGCTCACGTTTTTGCTGCTTTTTGGAGTGGAAAGGCTATTTCTTCTTTGATTTTTTTGTCGGATCTTTCCAGAAGAGCCCTTTTATCTTGTAGGACACCTGTATGGCGTGAAGGTCTCCTTCGTCATCATCGTCTTGTCCGTCGTTATAGACATATCCGATGGACAGGTGTTGTCCTTTTGTTATTTTCCAGTCGGTACCTATGCTGTAACGATATTTGTCAGAAGAGAAGCCGTTGGAGAGGTTGTTGCTGATTTCCCATGAGACGTAAGGTGTGAGCGGTATGCGTGGAATGTTGTATTCTGCTTGTACCCGTGAACGCAGGTAATGCTTGCTCTTGTGCTCTTTGAGTTCCATTTCACTTTGGGGATAGCCATCACGCAGCAAGTAGCTTTTACCTTCATAGATATAGTCGCTTGTGCCTTCAAAATTGGTTCCTTCGTTAAAGCGGTACTTGTCTTCGCGCAACCAACTGTGATTGTATCCGGTGAGCTGATAGCGTTCGCGTAGGGAGAAGCTAAAGCGTCCAACGTCAACCTTGCCTTTCATCTCGAAGTGAAATCTGTTTTTGACACGCCAGAAAGCATTTTCTATATTGTATCCGCGCCATACGTTGCTGCTGTTGTAGTTGGCTTTCTGTTCGGAAGGGTTGTAGGCATAAATGAAATCATAGCCGATGCCTGTTTCCAGAAACGGACAGATGTCGTAGCTGAGACCCACTCCAAGGTTCCAACGCTCAACGTTGTTCCAATTGTTGTTGGCGCGGAAGCCGAGGCTGACATCTGCACTGAGGCCTGTATAACCTATTTTCTGTGCGATGCTTGCATCCGTCCATAGGCCGAAGTCATCGGCATGTGTGGGGGTGAAGTGGCTTGCTGCAATGATTAAGCCGAGTAGTAAACTTTTCTTATTCATAATTTTTTGGCATTTTGATAACGCTTTCTGCTGTGTTTGAGTCTAATGTTCCTTTGTAGAAAACCTTGATGAGTGCTGCATCGCGCAGGAAATCGATGGAACCTATTTCCACTTTGATGACTTTAAGTCCCAATCGCTTTTCGAGGTCTGCAATCAGTTCTTCGCGTCTTTCGGGTACTATGAGTTTGATGTTGTCGTATTTGACAAACTTGCACGAGACGTGTTTGGCCAGCAGATTGCTTTCACACGCTGCTACTGATATGATGAAGATGAGGTTGGCTACGAGTAGTTCTACCAGGCTCAGCTTGGCTGCCATGCCGTTGACTACTGACAGTGCCACCAGGAAAAACAGATATGTCATTTCGCGGATGGGCACTGATTCTGTGCGGTAGCGTAGGATGCCGAATACGGCAAAGAGACCGAGGGCGGCACCTATCTTCATCTTTGAACCATCCATCAGGTATATCAGCATAAAGATGCTCACGGAGATTAACATGAAGGTGAAATAGTAGTCACGCCGTTGGCTTTTAGGATAGTAGAAGAAGTGTGCGATAATCCATACTACTACCAGGTTGAGCAGGAAGCGGGTAATCATTTCAATCAGTCCGGGGATGTTGATCAGGTCTAATCCCATGAAGGTGGTTGCGCTAAGCAATAACGTTGTTGACAGTCCTAACATTGTATGATGGTATAAATGGTTCTATAATAGTTTTTTTATTTCTGCGTATTTGGGCTTGATAAGGTTGCTCTTCAGGTTGTCATTGGTGAGGAACGACCCGAAGATGTATTTGCTGTAGCCGTGCGGACGTATGCGCAGTTCCGTGAGAATCTCTTTGATGGGAGAGAAAACGAGGCCGTCTCGTTTCAGTTCTATTATGACAAGGTTGCCGGAATCTGCAGTCTTGTGGGTTTCGAAGTTGGTATATTGTATGTCGTAGTCTATGGTGAGTCGTTCTGTTTTCCCTTTGTTGACGAGGGTTATGCGTTTGAAGTAGTTTTGCAGACATGGGTGCAGAGTGTCGATGTGTATGCCTGTTTGTTCGAGCAGGTAGGTGTCACCTCCGCTTTCTATGACTTCTGTCTGTGATTTTACTTCGGTTCTTCTCTTTTTTGTTTTGCCATGGTTGTCCTTGCGCTTTATTTCAAGGTAGGTGAGTCCCTGTGAGTCTTCGTAGGTTCTGACGCGGACTTTCAATCGTGGCTTATGCCCGTTGTGGTGCATTACGTAGAAGTCGTGGTCATCGGTGTCCCAATATGTGGTGCGATAACGTGCGATGCGTTTGCCTTTTATTTCCTGCACGAAGTAGTCATCTCTTGCCAGTTCCAATACTTTCATCAGCCCTTCCTTGTTGGTAAGGAACTTTGTGTCAGTACGGTTCATGAGTTTTATCTTCCCCATTTGTTCCAGTTGGATGGCCGGCATCTGTTGCATTGTCCGGAGCAATATGTCGTCAGTGTTTTCGATGGCTGTAGTGTTTTGTAATGTCCTTGTAATATTCAAAGGCCAAAGTTAATAGAATTTGCTTGCAGATACAAGCTTTTCTCTTGCTTTTTTCGGTGTTTTCGGAAACTTCGGCATTGGTTTTTTGAGTCGGGGATATAAAACAGGTCAGGGCAGCATTGCCGTGCTTGGCGGTGATGCTGCCCTGACCTGATGGCTGTATTGTTTGTTTTTAGGCTTCTGTCTTGAAGGTTACGCGTCTTTCTTTTATACGGGCTTTCTTGCCGGTGAGTGCGCGCAGGTAGTATAGTTTGGCACGACGCACCTTGCCATATTTCTCAATCTTGATGCTGTCGATGCTTGGTGAGTTGATAGGGAAGATACGTTCTACCCCTACTGTGCCTGACATTTTGCGTACGGTGAAGCGTTTCTGGTCTTCGTGGCCGGATATTTTGATGACTACGCCGCGGAATACCTGAATACGTTCCTTGTTGCCTTCAACGATTTTGTAGGCTACGCTGATGGTGTCGCCCGACTTGAATGCGGGATACTCTTTCTTGGTGTTGAATGCTTGTTCAGCTACTTTAATGAAGTCTTCCATTTACTTGTGGAGTTTTGTTATGTTGTCAGTTCCGCGCAACATAACAGGGAACTCTGCATCCTGCCAGCGATTACGCGAAAAGCAGTGCAAAGGAACA
>ERZ808240.4208-NODE-4208-length-12995-cov-27.939413_pt1 | contig 12995 bp, 12 predicted proteins | sample MGYA00521084_ERZ808240 | MGnify/ENA primary metagenome ERZ808240 (study PRJEB31516, sample SAMN03275571) | gut metagenome | biome: mammalia-associated habitat; material: feces | host: Papio cynocephalus | place: Kenya | collected 2012-08-06 ... | reverse complement strand
ATATGCTGACGAAGTAATTTCCAAACGAGATTCATTACAATGTAAAATTTATAATTTATAATTTCTCATTTATAATTTGAACACGTGCTCATACGACAAGTCCATGTGCTTGCCGATACTGGTCACGATAACGCCAGCCCCCTGCTCCTTCGCCTCCTTCATCATGATTTCTCCCATGATGCGAGAGTTGTTGTCGTCGAGGTGACTGATAGGCTCATCGGCAAGGATGAAGTCGAAAGGCTGACAGAGCGCACGCATCATCGCCACACGCTGCTGTTGACCAAACGACATCCGTCCTATCTTGGCATCCACCTTGTCGGGAATGCCGAGCATGTCGAACCATTGCAATATCTGCTCACGGCTCTTGAAACCTGTTATCTTGTTCTTGATTTCCACATTCTCCATGGCAGTAAGCTCAGGGAAGAGGCGAAGTTCCTGAAAGAGATGGCTGATATGACGCTTGCGCATCTCCACCCAGTCGGAAACCTTATAGTTGGCGGTCAAATCATTGTCGAACATCACGCTGCCGCTATAGTCGTGACGATAGCCGAGCACATAGCTGCAGAAGGTACTCTTGCCGCTGCCGCTCTCAGCCTCAACGAGATAGAGATGTCCCTTCTCGAAAGAGACATCTTGCTTCCAAATCTCCGAATGCAAGTCATCGCGCTGGGCAAAGACTTGTGGGAGAACGGAATGAAACTGAATCTTTTCCACTTTATATCTTTAATATTAAATGTTCTTACTTCAAGGTATAGACCATGGTGGTGAGGTTGCCGAAGATAGGGGTAAGCAAACCGGTGACAGTAGAGATTGCATCGCCCTTGCCAGAACCTGCACCTGTATTGTCGCCAGCACCAGGCGTACTCCCCGTACCCTTGCCAAAATTGACTACCATCGCCAACTTCTGTCCGACGATGAGTTTCTGAATCTTGGCATCTATAGGATGATTGCTTGGCTTTACGGCATACTGCGCCAAGAGTTGGTCACTACCGCTAAAGTATTGCATATCATCAGTCACACCGAAGTAGAAAGAAGTCTTCCCATCGGTGTAGAGATAAGAATTCTTGCCCCAATTGGCAATCTTGGCCCCAGCAGGACATGATTTTTCCCAATAATCCACATCGCCAAGCCACTTGCTATGAGCGAGTTTGGCAGCCATCATCATCTTCATGTCAGCATCGGTGAGCGAAGGCATCACAATAGCCATATCACCATCCACGCTGCGGATGATGTTGTCCATATCCACCGCCTGATTGATGCCCATCAAGAGGGTCTGAAGACTGCGGTTGTTCTGCATCATCGGCAAGAACTGCTCGCCGTTGACATTCATAAAAATACCGGCCAAGGCATCATCAGGCATTGACTTCACATAATTGCCCTTGATGGGACGGTAAGTCTCTATGGCCTTTTGGATAGCCTCGTCTATCGACTTATTGAAAGAGAAAGTCTCGCCATGGATTTGCAAGATGCCCTCTTTCACCTCCATATCGGCGGCAATCACCACCTGTGAAGGGTCCGTGTCCTTGGGAGCACCAAGGGTGAAAGGAGCAATAAACTTCTCTGGCAAAGCCTGAGCCTGCGCCACCATCGCCACCGGCGAAGAAATATCCTCCAAGCGATCGAACATAGGAGAAGCAGTAATGCCCTCATCCTCATCCGCCTTGAGATACCTTACCATCTGCTGTTGAAGTTGCGCCTGGGCATCAGCCACCACAGGACCCATCACGAGGAGAGCCTTGTCGGAGAAGCCCACAAGCCAAGAGCTTTTCAAGACCGCGAAATGGAATCCCTTGCGCTCGGTCATGTCAGAGGCTATGCGCTTCTTGACCAAGGCGGAAAGCCAATCCTCCACATCGCCCTCGTCGCTCACCTTGGCACAGAGTCCCAAGTTGCCGTCGGCGCTCTCGAAGAGATACATCTTCTCCGTCACATCGATGCCACACTTATCGACATCATCCACATGGAGCAAGGACTTGAGCATTCCAGCCTTGTCATCGTCGCTTCTGCCCGATGCCATCTGCGCCAGATCCACCGAAATAATCGCCGTACTTTTCTTAGGGATGGCATTGAGGTAATCGCTGCCAGAACAAGAGCTTAGCAATCCAGCGAAGACTGCCAAGCAAAAAAACATCAAACTCTTATACAATCGTTTCATGATTACATAATATGTATTTATATCCTACGAAAATATATGTACCATATTCTCACATTATATCCTTCGACAAATATGCGCCATGTTCACAGCTACCAAGCCCGCTGTCTCGGTGCGGAGGCGACTCGTTCCCAAGGAAACGCTCTCGTAGCCATTTTCCAAGGCAAAACGCACCTCGTCGATAGAGAAATCACCTTCTGGACCTACCAAGACGGTGATGTCGTCCGAATGAGAGTCCGAGGCTTTTGGCTCCCCAGTAGAAGAAGCCGTGGAAGTGCTGCCAGTCTCGCTAATCTCACGGAAGAAATCTTTTTTCTCCACTTCCTCATAGCAATGGCAAATGAACTTACGTCCTGGTCTAGGCGTAGTGACGAACTCGCGGAAATTCTCCATCTCGTTGACCTGTGGTTTCCAAGCCTTGTGGCTCTGCTTTACGGCAGAGACCACAATCTTATCGATTCTAGGAACCTTGACGACCTTGCGCTCAGAAAATTGGCAATTGAGGAAAGACAACTCGTCGAAACCTATCTCGGTAGCCTTCTCTGCCATCCATTCGATGCGCTCCATCATCTTTGTGGGAGCTATCGCCAGATGTATGTGTCCGTTCCATGCACGCTGCTGAGGCATACTTTCCTTGATTTCGTAGAGACAGCGTTTGTTGGAGGCGGCACTCACCTCAGCACGGTAAAAAGTACCATCACCGTCCATGAGGAAAATTTCGTCGCCCCCTTTCAAGCGTAGCACTCTAAGTGCATGGGTAGCCTCCTCAGCTGGAAGCTCCGACTGGTTAGCCGCATCCGGCACAAAAAAATATCTAACCTCTTTCATCGTCGTTCATCGTTACTCAAACAAATTCAGCTTTTTTCGTTTGTCTTCCCTGCGCTTCATCTCATCACGTATGTAGGAAGCGCCCTCGTAGTTTTCCTCCTGGATAGCCTTGTCGAGTGCCTTCTGCAAAAGCGAATCAGGCAAGCTGAGGATAGGAAGTGCCACACTCATCACATTTTTATTATAAGGTGTGGAAAAATGCTGCAACACATCCAGGGAAGCATAAATAGGGAAACCTGCCGTAAGAGAAAGCAAGATGGCATCATCGATGCGAAGCTCATACGCCGTCTTGGTAGATTCGCAAACCAACTTAGCCCTGAATCCCATGTCTCTCACGGGTTCGATATTGATATGGTAACTCTCAGACTGCGTATCCTTGATGATATGGGTCAAAACATCTACCAAATGATTTTTTGTCTCCGAGATATGCTGCTCGTGGTTTTTGATTTCCGTCGCCATTTCCTTCTCTGTAACAATGGAGAGGGCACGCTTCTCGCTCTCATCGGTGAGGGTTATAACACAAGCATTGTCAGCCTCAGGAATCATAAAGGTTCCTTTATACAATAATTTATATTCCATTTTACTTATTCTCCTTCTTTGGTCTAAACAGTAAGGCGAAAGCAACACCGACCAACAGTGCATAGCCTGCGAAGATAAACCAGCAGGTCTGCCAGTCGCCCATTAAATATCCATTCTCCCAATGACAATAGTGATTGATTACCTGACCAGCAAGTATCGTGCCAACAGAGGCTCCCAATCCATTGGTCATCAGCATAAACAAGCCCTGTGCGGAAGCACGCACCTTAGGCTCGCACTTCTGATCAACAAAAAGTCCACCCGAAACATTGAAGAAATCGAATGCCACACCATAGACTACACAAGAGAGCACGAACAGGATGACACCCGGCATGGCTGGGTTTCCGATGCCGAAGAATCCGAAACGCAACACCCAGGCAAACATAGCGATGAGCATCACCACCTTGATGCCATATCGCTTGAGGAAAAATGGAATCAAGAGGATGCAAAGAGCCTCGGCCACCTGAGAGATAGACACCAAGAGGGTGGCGTTGTTAGCGGCAAAAGTATTAATCATCGCAGGGTCGCCCTTGAAACTGGTGATAAACGGAGTGGCATAGCCATTGGTTACCTGCAAACTCATGCCCAGCAAAGCGGAGAAGATGAAAAACATTGCCATCTCCTTGCTTTTGAAAAGCTTGAAGGAATCGAATCCCCAAGTCTCCACCCAGCTACGAGCCTCCTTCTTGACCAATGGGCACTGAGGCAAGCTGAAGCAATAGAAGAAAAGGACGATGCTCAACACACCCGACACGAGGAACTGGAAATGAGTGTATTGGAACTTGTTGGCATTCTCGCTCAACAAGAATGAGAACGACCCTTGATCCCAAGTGGCACAATTCACCACCCACATGGTAAGAATGAATCCCACCGTACCAAACACACGGATTGGCGGAAAGTCCTTGACGGTGTCCAAACCATGACTCTTAAGTATCGTGAATGCGGAGGTATTCGACAATGCCAAAGTAGGCATATAGAAAGCCACGCTGAATGTATAGACAGCCATGAAGACTGCCTCGTTAGGCATGGCAGAAGCCTGTCCCATCATAAAAAGCGCAATCATCGAGACTCCAGCCAAAAGATGACAATAGCCAAGGAGACGCTGCGGCTGGACATACTTATCGGCAACAATGCCCATCAATGTAGGCATAAATATGGAAACGATACCCTGGATGGTGTAGAACCACGATATTTCGGCACCCATACCGGCCTTGCCGAGATAGTTGCCCATAGAAGTGAGATAAGCTCCCCAAACTGCGAACTCCAAGAAGTTCATCAACGCCAAGCGTACTTTCAGATTCATAGTGTAATACCTTAAATTATCTGTTTATCTGTCTTATATCTTTATTTATCTGCAAATATAGATGCAAAGATACACATTTTTGAGAAAAGAATGCATATTTTTAAAGATTATCCTCAGAAAAGGCAGCTTATTTAACAAATAATGTGTAATTTTGCAGCCAAATTGAACAAAAGAAACGATAAAGAAAGAGAAAGAAAATAGAAATGTTATTAAAATTTTTCCTTACGTGTAATAAGATTGGAGCTTTCACCATCGGCGGAGGCTACGCCATGATACCTATCATGGAAAGAGAGTTTGTAGATAAGAACCAATGGATGGACAAGCAGGAATTTATGGACATCATGGTTGTGGCGCAAACCACGCCTGGCATCTTCGCCATTGACATGGCCAGCCACATCGGCTACAAACTCAAGGGCGTATGGGGCGGCATCGTGGGAGCCATCGGCATCGCCATCCCAAGCATCATCGCCATCCTTATCATCGCTATGTTTTTCCAGCACTTCAAGGACAACTATTGGGTAGGCAAGTTCTTCATGGGAGTTCGCCCTGCCGTCGTGGCACTCATCGCTGCTCCTTGTTTCAAGATGGCAAAAACCGCCAACATCAATCGCTACAACATTTGGATTCCTGTTGTATGCTGCGGTTTGATAGCCTTGCTCGGCATTTCTCCTATCTACATCATCATAGCTGCCGGCGTATTGGGCTGGCTGTATGGCAAGTACGTCAAAAAGGAAGATTAATAAACATCAGACACTACTACACATTAAAATCAAACATTACCGAATATGCTATTTTTAAAGTTATTCATCATATTTACCAAAATTGGTACTTTTAATTTCGGCGGAGGTTATGCGATGCTTTCGCTGATCCACAACGAGACTGTAGTCAAAAACCATTGGCTCTCCAACTCCGAGTTTACCGACATCGTGGCCATCAGCCAGTCAACTCCAGGCCCTATCGGCATCAACTGTGCCACTTACGTAGGCTACACCTCCTGCCTACATGCAGGATATCCAACGTGGGCTGCCTGCCTGGGTTCGGCATTGGCATCCCTCTCCATCATGTGGCTGCCTTTCATCATCATGATACTCATCAGCCGCTACCTCCTCACACACAAGGATTCCAAGATTGTGAAAGATATTTTTGCTGGTCTTCGTCCTGCCATCATCGGACTGATAGCAGCCGCTGCCGTTCTCTTAATGAACAAAGAGAATTTTGGTTCACCATACGAAGATCCATTTGTCTTTGGCGTAAGCGTGGCATTATTCCTCGCTGCATTCTTCTTTACGAAAGTTAAGAAAGCCAATCCGATATTGCTGTTATTCATCTGTGGCATCATCGGACTTATCATTTTTTAAAAGCAAAACGAGCTTTAAAAACAACAGAGCATTAAAAAGCAAAACGAGCTTGCCATCACGACAAGCTCGTTTTTAGTATAGGGACATAAAACACTTCCTAACAATAATTCACGAAGAAGAATCCCTATACAAAAAAAATTGATTGTCTCACGACAACCAATCTTTTATTAACCTTAATAATCTAATACCATGAAAAACACGATGCAAAGGTACAAATAATCTTGGACCCTGCAATATTTTATAGCAAAAAACTTTAGAAGTTTAACTCTCCTTAAAGGTTTTGCCGTTCCATTTAAGTTTTCTTTGCACTTTTATTGCATTTACACTCTGTTTATCCTCTGCCGAAAGAAGTGGAAGAGAGAGGCGAACCACGATAGCATCTTCACTCGGAAGAAGCATTGCATTCACCATTTTGGGCTCTATCATCTTCTTCAGTTCTAAGAAATGCTCTTCCGACATGGTATCAGGCTTCTGAAGCAATGAAGTTGCCAATGAATTCAAAGCCATGCCAACATCCAAGGAGTCCTTGCAGTTGTTCAATGACTTTAAGGCAAAACTAACATTTTGGGGAATCCAGTTCTGGTCGAAAAGATAAAGTTCACTCTCCTTCTCGGGTCCGGCAAAAGTCTTCACCACACAGAGCAGCGAGTCACCAGCCTCAGCCGGCAACTTCTTCACTTGCAAGGTTGACAACTTACTCATTCTGATTTGCAAGAAATCAGCCGTGAGCGTATCCATCACACAGTTATCTCCTAGGAGATTCTTCACCTCTGCCTTCACTCCCATCTCCTGCAACTCAGGCATTTCCTGTCGCAAATTCTTGTCGAGATAAGGCATCAGAGAATCTGGCATCGACACCAGCAAGTCCTTCATCGACTTGGCACCAACGCCCAAGCTTGCCAATAACAGGCAAGCACATATCATTATAATTCTTATCTTATTCATCACTACAATTCTTTAGACCACTTTTTTCCCCATGGAGTAAAAAGCCAAATAAGAAACGCCGTAGCGGGTATCAAACATATAGCAAAAGTTAAAGCCAATGTATTCATAATCTTAACGTTTAGATATTATAAAACCTATTATAGCAAAAACAGCAGACAAAACAACGCCTAATATTACTGCACTTACAGTACTACTTTGTTCAGTATTCACAATACCAAACAGAGCTGCCAGCCCTCCTAAGACCATAATGGCATAAGTAGACTTACTCATATCAAAGAAATATTTTACTACAGTTTCCCTAGTAAACTTTTCTTTCTCTTTGTTTTCTTTTGCTGTCATATTCGCCTATTTTCCGACAAAAGTACGGAAAAAAAATGTAACCTCCAAGTTTTTCCTTGCTTTTCTTTATAATTTAACCTTATTAGCATGAAAAAAGGAGAAAGCCCTCATGACGAGAACCTTCCCCTCCAATTATCTAATTCATTAATCGTACTTCAAACTAAAAGCCTTCGGCATCCGAAAACTTTCCTGATTATTTTTCTCTACAGGATTACTCCTCCACGGCAGCCTGCGCCGCAGCCAAGCGTGCGATAGGCACACGGAATGGAGAGCAAGACGCATAGTTCATGCCCACCTTGGCACAGAACTTAACGCTTGATGGCTCACCACCATGTTCGCCACAGATACCGGTGCGGAGGTTAGGACGAGTCTTGCGACCATTCTCCACCGCCATCTTGATGAGCTGCCCCACACCTTCCTGGTCAAGCACCTGGAACGGATCTACCTTCAATATCTTCTTCTCCATATATACAGGGAGGAAGGAAGCGATGTCATCACGAGAGTAACCGAAGGTCATCTGGGTCAAGTCGTTGGTTCCGAATGAGAAGTACTGAGCCTCCTCGGCAATCTGACCGGCGGTGAGGGCTGCACGAGGGATCTCAATCATCGTACCAATCTCGAACTCCACCTCGACACCATATTCTACGAACACCTCCTTAGAAGTAGCGAGGATAATGCTCTTCTGCTGCTTGAGCTCCTGAACGGTACCGATGAGCGGAACCATAATCTCAGGACGTGGATTGAAACCTTCCTTCTTCAACTGGCAGGCTGCACCGAGGATGGCACGAGTCTGCATCGCTGTAATCTCTGGGAAGGTGATACCCAGACGACAGCCACGATGACCGAGCATTGGGTTGTTCTCGGCGAGCGAGTTGACACGCTTCTGAATCTCAGCCACGCTTACGCCCATCTCCTTCGCCATAGTCTCCTGACCTGCGAGATCGTGAGGCACGAACTCATGGAGAGGTGGGTCGAGCAAGCGGATGTTGACAGGACATCCATCCATTGCCTTCAAGATGCCATAGAAATCTGTCTTCTGATAAGGGAGAAGTTTGGCGAGAGCCTTCTCACGACCCTCAACGGAGTCGGCGAGAATCATCTCTCGCATCGCCACAATCTTCTGATCCTCGAAGAACATGTGCTCCGTACGAGTCAAGCCGATACCCTTGGCACCGAATGCACGAGCTATCTCAGCATCATGTGGAGTGTCCGCATTGGTGCGTACTTCCATCTTGGTATATTTATCGCAGAGATCCATCAACTCCTTGAAGTCGCCCGATAGTTCTGCAGCCTTGGTCTCAATCTGACCAGCATAAACCTGTCCGGTTGAACCATTGAGGGAAATGAAGTCGCCCTCCTTATAAATCGTTCCGTCGATTTCGACGGTCTTGGTCTTGTAATCCACATTGATGCCACCGGCACCCGATACGCAGCACTTGCCCATACCACGAGCCACCACGGCAGCGTGAGATGTCATTCCACCACGAGCGGTCAAGATACCCTCTGCAGCCGACATACCTGCGAGGTCCTCAGGAGAGGTCTCGATACGTACCATCACCACCTTCTTGCCGTCCTCATGCCAAGCCTGTGCATCGTCTGCATGGAACACAATCTGTCCGCAAGCGGCACCTGGAGAAGCTGGGAGACCCTGTGTTATAACCTTTGCCTTGGAGAGGGCGAGCTTGTCGAACACTGGGTGCAAGAGCTCGTCGAGCTTCTGAGGCTCGCAGCGAAGGATGGCAGTCTTCTCATCGATCATGCCCTCGTGCAAGAGGTCCATGGCAATCTTAACCATAGCCGTACCTGTGCGCTTGCCGTTACGGGTCTGGAGGAACCAGAGTTTGCCTTCCTGTACGGTGAACTCCATATCCTGCATATCGTGATAGTGATGCTCCAACTTATCTTGTAGGGCATCGAGCTCCTTGTATAGTTCAGGCATCGCCTCCTCCATGGAAGGATACTTCGCCTTGCGTTCCTCCTCGGAGATGCCGGCACGCTCAGCCCATCGCTGAGAGCCTATCTTGGTAATCTGCTGTGGAGTACGGATACCTGCCACTACGTCCTCTCCCTGTGCATTGATGAGATACTCTCCGTTGAAGAGGTTCTCGCCATTGCCTGCGTCACGAGAGAAGCAAACACCCGTAGCGGATGTGTCGCCCATGTTACCAAATACCATCGCCATCACGGATACGGCAGTACCCCACTCGTCTGGGATTCCTTCCATCTTGCGATAGAGGATGGCACGTTCGTTCATCCAAGAACGGAACACAGCGCAGATGGCTCCCCAGAGTTGGTCGATAGGATTGGTTGGGAAGTCCTCGCCCGTCTGCTCCTTGATGGCAGCCTTGAAAAGTTCCACGAGTTTCTTGAGCGACTCCACGGAGAGATCCTTGTCAAGAACCACGCCCTGCTCTTCCTTTACTTTCTCGATGATTGCCTCGAATGGGTCGATGTCTTCCTTGTTGACTGGCTTCATGCCGAGCACCACATCGCCATACATCTGTACGAAACGGCGATAGGAATCATATACGAAGTGAGGATTGTTGGTCTTTTTCACCAATCCCTCAGCCACCTCGTCGTTGAGACCGAGATTGAGGATGGTATCCATCATACCTGGCATGGAGGCACGTGCGCCCGAGCGAACAGACACGAGGAGAGGATTCTCCACAGAGCCAAACTGGCTGTTCATCAACTTCTCGGTATGAGCCACGGCAGCCATCACCTCGTCTTGCAGGAGTTCCTTGATCTTCTCCTCGCCCACCTTATAATATTCGTTACAAGTATCTGTTGTGATTGTGAAACCTGGAGGGACAGGTACACCGATGAGATTCATCTCTGCAAGGTTTGCTCCCTTGCCACCCAATGACTCGCGCATCTGCGCATTTCCTTCAGCCTTCCCGTTTCCGAATGTATAAACTCTTTTTTCGTTCATTATGATAGGTTTAAAATATTGTTATAAATATTGTTATTATTGTTTGTTAATTGTGATGCAAATATACAGAAAATATTCGGAACCGCCAAACTTTTAAATGCTTTTTTGCTATCTCCAGTTTGCATTTTACATTGTTGTCGCACACACGCCTAAGTTTTTAACAATCTCCTATACTAGGATATAGAATGGGAACAAAATGAAAGTTGACAATCCAAAAGAAGTATCCAGAAAAGGGAACAAACCGATCTATCATAAAAAAGTTTTTTCTTGAATGAACTTGAATAAAGAAGCTTATTTATATATAATAAGGTACGCACGAGAAAATATTTCAAAAAAGATTTCGATGGTTCGCAAAAAAGTATTAACTTTGCAGCCAAAAGAAAATACAAAACATTATTATGGCAAGAAAACGTAAACCATTACCTCTTTTGGAAAACATCACCATCGAGGCTGTAGCAGCTGAGGGCAAGTGTATCACTCGTGTAGATGACCAAGTCATCTTCGTGCCTTTCTGTGTGCCAGGCGATGTAGTCGATTTGCAGGTAGTCAAGAAAAAACATAAGTATTGCGAGGCAAAGGTGGTTCGCTTCATCAAGAAAAGCGATGTAAGAGAGGAACCTATGTGCGAGCACTTCGGCATCTGCGGCGGCTGCAAATGGCAGAACCTGCCTTACGCTGAGCAAATCAAGGCGAAGCAGAAGCAGGTGGAAGACCAGCTCACTCGCATCGGCAAGATCGAATTGCCTGAGTTCCGCCCTATCATGGGTAGCGTGAAGACCAAGGAGTACCGCAACAAGATAGAATTCGGATGCTCCAACAAGCGTTGGTTCACCGCCGAGGAAATCGCAGCCCTCCCAAAGAAGGAGGACGACACCATCGGCTCGCTCAAGGAGCGCCACGCACAGAACGCCATCGGCTTCCACATCACCGGTGCCTTCGACAAGATTTATCCTATCAAGAAGTGCTGGCTGATGGATGACCTCTGTAACGAGATTCGCAACTTCGTGTTCGATTACGCTGATTCTCACGACTATACATTCTACGACCTGCGTGAGCAGCATGGACTGTTGAGAGACATGATGATTCGCAACTCCAACACAGGCGAGTGGATGCTCGTGTTCCAGTTCCACTACGATGAGGAGGGCGATGAGCAGAGAGCACTGGAATTGATGCAGCAGGTAGCTGATAAGTTCCCGCAGATTACTTCCCTCATGTATGTGAACAATCAGAAAGGCAACGATACCTTCAACGACCTGGAGCTCAGCCTCTTCAAGGGTAACGACCACATCTTCGAGTTAATGGAGGACTTGAAGTTCAAGGTAGGACCAAAGAGTTTCTATCAGACGAACACCGAACAGGCTTATCACCTCTATTGCGTGGCTCGCGAGTTCGCCAACCTTACTGGCGAGGAGTTGGTTTACGACCTCTATACAGGTACGGGAACCATCGCCAACTTCGTGGCCCACAAGGCAAAGAAGGTCATCGGTATCGAGTACGTGCCAGAGGCCATCGAGGATGCCAAGGTGAACTCCGAGGTGAACAACATCACCAACACCCTCTTCTACGCTGGCGATATGAAGGACATCCTCACCAACGACTTCATCGCCCAGCATGGTCGTCCAGACATTATCATCACCGACCCACCTCGTGCCGGAATGCACCCAGACGTCATCAAGGTCATCTTGAACGCAGCCCCTAAGCGCATCGTCTATGTAAGTTGCAACCCAGCCACACAGGCTCGCGACCTCCAATTGATGGATGATTACTACAAGGTGGCTGCCGTTCAGCCTGTCGATATGTTCCCTCACACTCCACACGTAGAGAACGTGGTATTGCTAGAAAAGCGAAGCGATGCCGACATCAAGCAGAAGCTGAAGGAGCGCAAAGAAAGAGAGAAAGCCATCGCCGAGGCTAAAGCCGCCAAAGAAGCAGAGAAGCTCGCCCTCGAAGCCGCCAAGGCTGAAGACTTGACTCCAGAAGAACTTGCAGCCCGCTAGGCGTTCCGGCGGATTTGCAATCCGACGGCAAGCAAGACATAAACAGATTTCCGGGGACTGAAAAATCCCCGGGAACTTTTACTACATAGGATTGAACCTAAAAACAAAATAGAAAGATGAAAAAAGGAATCATCATGGCGCTCATGGCTTTGACCGCTGTATCAGCCAGCGCCCAAAAGAAGCAAACCATCGAATTGCCATCATGGTTATCCGATGTGAAATTGTCGGGTTACGGTATGTTGCAGTATCAGGCTAGTTGGCAGAAAGGAGCCGAGAGCAACTCCTTCAATGTAAGAATGGGACGTATCTCCCTGGAAGGCCGTATCGCCAAGGACTTTTATTGGAAGACCCAATTACAATTCAATGGCAACACTTCCAACCTTGGAAACAGTCCTAGAATGGTGGATTTGTTTGCAGAATGGCAGAAGTACAGCTTCTTCAAGGTGAAGATTGGTCAGTTCAAGAACCCATTCACCTTCGAGAATCCGATGAACCCTATCGACCAGGGCTTCATGGCTTACTCTCAGAACGTGAGCAAGTTGGCTGGTTTCAGCGACCGTGCCGG
>ERZ808240.4207-NODE-4207-length-12997-cov-5.386571_pt1 | contig 12997 bp, 4 predicted proteins | sample MGYA00521084_ERZ808240 | MGnify/ENA primary metagenome ERZ808240 (study PRJEB31516, sample SAMN03275571) | gut metagenome | biome: mammalia-associated habitat; material: feces | host: Papio cynocephalus | place: Kenya | collected 2012-08-06 ... | reverse complement strand
TTATTACATATCCGGTTTTCTGTTTCCTTTGCAGATTGTTGTACTACGCAGACTAGATCCAGTATTACACAGTATATTCCGTGTATTATCCAAAGAGGCTGAAACCTCGACGATTCAGGAGTTCCTGAAAAATACAAAGGGAATGACATCCAAACGTGATATGAATAATATCAATGCCATATTGCAGGTAAGTTATGCTGCGAATCGAACTATATATCAGAAAATCAGAAGGGAGAAATTAGCCATGTGTGAAGCATTAAGAGATTTATTTCAGGATGAATTAAAAGAACAATATCAAGCTGGGGAAGCAAACGGGGTATCTAAAGGTATAAGCAAAGGTATAGTAAAAGGAAAAAATGAAATTATTCAGAATATGTATATCAACCACTTTTCAATCGCTCAGATTGCATTAGCAACAAATATGAGTGAAAAAGAGGTCAAAACCATACTAAATATAATGAATTAATTTGATTGAACATGACTATTTAAGCGTAATTTTTACCGGAAAATCCGTCAGAAAAATTCACGAAAATTCAAAAAATGAAAAAGTGTGCTCTGTAGAGCGTCAATTGTGCCAGCCCTCTTGATTTTTATTCATTTTATGTTACGATAATATTGTTCGAGGATCAGTCCTTGGACATCTTGGGGAGAGCGAGTTGTTGATGTTCGGACGCAACAACTCAAACTATGTTTTACATAGGGAGGCCATATAGATTGGGGAATCTATATGGTCTCTTCTATTTTTTGTTTATTTTATAAATTTCATATATCATATTTATTACAGAAAAATCCATGAGCAACTCCGATATCATCGAAGTCACTCATGGATTTTATTTTTACATATAAGTAATTACTTACTTACATATGGTTTAGCTGTTTTACCAGGTGCTGCTCCCCCCTTTGGGACAAGTTTGATCTCTATGCCCTCCAAACGTTTTGCATAACCCGCAGTTCCTGCCGGGGCACCATTCTTTGCCCAATCAAGCCAGCCAAATGTCTGCGCATGTACACGATAATAAATATCATAGTGTTCTGCCATCTTGCCTGTTAAAGTAATACAAATTGCCTCCAGACGCTTTGCCTCACCGCTTGTACCACTCATTACACCATTTGACTTCCATGTGGAAGGATTATTAACCTTTCCCTGCCATCCATAGGACTGCACATGTGTCGTATAACTAATACCACCACTATATGGCTTGTTTGTCAGTTTAATTTCGATGCCTTCCAAACGTTTTGCCTGTCCACTTGTACCGCTCATACTTCCGTTAAACTTCCAACCTTGCCAGCCGTATGTCTGTACATGTGTTCTGTATGTAACATTTGGTGTACCATTTCCTTCAATTGTAGGATTCATTGAAGATGTTGGCTTCGAATTTACTACTGGCGATGTTCCAGATAATGCAATATATGCACTTTTATTGACAGATTTAATACCATCCTTATTCTCGTCAATCTTCTCACCCTTCTTAACAATTATGATCTGAATTCCTTCCAGACGTTTTGCATAACCTGCAGTTCCTGCTGGCGCACCATTCTTCGCCCAGCCAAGCCAGCCATATGACTGTGCATGTACACGATAATAAATATCATACTTGTCTTTATCCGCGCCCGTGAGCTGAATCTTAATTGCCTCCAGACGCTTTGCTTCGCCTTCTGTACCACTCATATCACCATTGGATGACCAAGGCAGCCAACCATAGCTCTGACAATGTGTTGTGTACTGAATTCCTACCTTATCATTTCCACTTACTATTATCTCGATACCTTCCAGACGCTTTGCTTTTCCAGATGTACCCGACATTGCACCATCTTTTTTCCATGCCTTCTCCCAGCCAAATGTCTGTACATGGGTATGATAACTTACAGACATTGTAGGAACCTCAACATCCGGTGTTGGATTTGGCGTCGGTGTTGGTTGCGGATCTGGATTTGGCGTCGGATTCGGATCTGGTGTTGGTGTTGTTCCATCCTTTGGCAAAACCGTCAATGTACAGGTAACAGCTTCTGCCGTATCACCATAATTCGAGTTGTTTGAAGGTGTACATGTAATAGTAACTGTTCCTGCCTTCTTTGCTGTAATTTCTCCAGTCGTAGATTTAATAGTAGCAACCGATGTATCCGAGCTCTTCCATGTAACCTTCTGTGTTGTTGCTCCTTCTGGATTCAATGTCGCTGTCAACTTCAACTTCTCACCGCCAACCTTTACAGTTGCTGTTTCAGGAATACTGATACTCTGTAACGGCATATAGACATTTATCGTCTTTGTAAATTTCGTTTCCGTTTCACCAGGTACACTTGTAGCAAATGTAATAACTGTATTTCCACTCTTTACCGGTGTAATTACTGTTGAAACTGTAGCCTGTGTATAATCTTCATTAAACACAATCTTTCCCGTCTCAATCTTAACCACACCTTCTACAGATGGTGTACATGTAAGTGTCACATCTTCCTCTTTAATCTCACCATATTTCAATGCTTCTTTGAATCCCTGCAATTTGATTGTTGCTGTAATCGTTGTTTGCTCTCCATCCTTTGAAGCATTCAGTTTTGTTGTTGCTGGATCAGAGGACGACATTTGTGTAACATATTTATTAAACACCGTTACCTTACACATATCATTTGTCTTACCATCCGGTGATGTTGCCTTGATTGTTTCCGTTCCCTGTTTGATTGCTGATACTTTGCCATCTGCATAAGATGCATAGGTACCTGTATCTTTATTATTCATAGTCCATGTTAATTTATCTGGTGCATCTTTCTCTGCAACTTCATATGGTACATCCACACCATTTTCTTCTTTATAATATTTGATAGTTGCAGACAATTCTCTCTCTGAACCAACACGCATGGTATATGCGTTATTGGAAAGCTTGATCGAAGCTAATGCATCCAAATAAATAACATCAAACGTTTTCTGCTCTGTGGACAAATTTCTTGCCCATGCTGCTCCATCAGAACCAGCATATACATAAAGATCCAGCGCAGAATTCGTTCCAATAAACACACCAGTATTGATTGTCTTCACCGTCTTCGGAACCTGTATTTTTGTCAGCATCTTACAATTTCCAAACATCTGCTGTGGTAATGTCGTTGTTCCCTCTGCAATCTCAAGAATCTGAGCATTTCCCTGCTCATCTTTTGGATTTGTTAAGTTCGTACAACCATAGAAACACAGTTCTCCATATGATGTAAGTTTCTTTGACAAATACATGTATCCATTTAATCCAGACATCCCAGCAAATGCAGACTTACCAACTGAAGTGACAGTATCAGGCATCGCCAAATTTCCAACAAGCCCACTACAACCACTAAATGAGGACTCTCCAACCGTCTTCAAGTTTGCAGGAAGTACAAATTCATTTTTAAAACCACTACAATCTTGAAATGCAAAATTTGAGATAGTTGTAATACTATCCGAAAGCTTTAATGTATCAAATCCAGAACATCCGGCGAATGCATAATTCGACACATTGGTTACTTTCCCTGGAATTATTAAAGACCCGTTAAGAAAACTACATTGATCAAATGCATAGGCACCAATCGTATCTACGGTATCCGGGATTGTTAATGTTCCATTCAACGAAGAACATCCCTGGAATGCGTTTGCATTGATTTTCTGTACACCTTTTGGAATATCCACACTTCCAATCATGCTGGAACAGTTTGAAAATGCAGCTCGTGGTATATTCTTTAAATTCTTACTTAATACAAGTTTTCCATCAATATTACTACATTTATAAAATGCATACTTACCAAGCTGTGTCAATGTATCCGGAAGTGTAATTCCTCCTGTCAGCTTTGAACACTCAGAAAAAGCATAATTGCCAATCGTTTCCAATCCTGATGGTAAAGAAAGCGTTCCATCCATCCCTGAACACTTTTCAAATGCATATTGTCCAATGCTTGTAACCCCCTCCGGGATTACAATCGATCCTTTGAATGCAAGACACTTATCAAATGCATAAGCAGGAATGCTCGTTAATTTACTTCCATTTTCAAACGATAACGTACCCATGTTTGATTCAGCTGTATCCGCATATGCACTTTGAAATGCAGAATCTCCCATAGATTCAACTGAACTTGGAATAACAAGATTTTCCTTCAGCTTGGCGCCAGAAAATGCTTTCTTTCCGATTGATGTAAGCCCTTTTGGAAGTTCAAGTTTTCCTGCATTTGTTGAAGATGCTCCATAATTCAAAAAAGCTTCATCACCAATTTCTGTCACCTTGAGTGGAAGTACCAATCCATCTGCCATATTGATATTCTTACAACCAGAAAATGCCTGTGCATCAATGATTCCTCCACCATTAAATGTTATCTTTGTCAAGCCTTCACAATTATAGAATGCCTGTTTACCAATTTTGGTAACACCATCAGGAATCACAATTTCACTTGTCAATCCTGCCTGACTTTGAAATGCAGCCTCTCCAATCCAATTCAGTTTTGAGCCTTCCTCAATCGTAACTGACTTCAGTGTATAAACTTTTTGTTTTTCTCCTCCAGCAAATGCATTAGTACCAATGGATTCTACAGAGGCAGGAATATACACACTTTCTGGGCATTCTGTCAAAATGAATGCACCTTGATCAATCGCTGTAACTGGAATATTCTGATAGTCTGCAGCATTTGTGTACTCACTAGAAGCACTTACTTCGCTTGGAATAGTAATATTTCTATCTGTCTTATTTTTACCATATCCCTTAATAATAGCTTCCTTTTTTCCATTATTTACACGAATCTGATAAGACAGCGTATAATTCCCCTCTCCAGGTGTGTACTCTAAATATGTTTCTTCTGTAATCGTCTTATCCTCTGCAACAGTTTGCTCTGCATGCTGTAAATCATCACTTACAGATTCAACCTCCGTCTTGGATTCCTGTTCACTTGTTTCTTCTTGTGGATTTTCTTGTTCTGACGCTTCTAAAACTTGAGATGGCTCCGCCGCATATGTAACTGTTGGTGCTATATTGCTTGATGCCATAGCAACACTCAGTGCGACAACAAGCGCTCGATTCATTTTGCGTTTTCGCATAGTATCTCCCCTTTCATATTATTTTGTACGTTGTGGCATATATCGCCTAATTCCTAACTACATACATACTTTGATTATAACGATTCTTATAAAAAAGTCAATCAAATGACAAAAAAAGCATGGGACTCTTTTCAGAGTTTCCCATGCTTTTTAAAATATTTTTAAGTTAAATCAAAGAGATAATCCTTCAACATAACCTTGATTCTCTGGTAAACCTTATTACCTTCGGAATCGGTTGCTTCAATTACAATATATGTATATTCATTATTGTAATTCTCGAAGTACGATGGCTGAAGCTTCAATTTCGTTGCCGCTACTGTAACTTCCTTACCATCAGAATCTACATACTTCTCAGCAATCTGTCCGCCATCCTTATTCAACAGCTTCTCAAGAGAAGAATCATATCGGAATACATCCTTGATGATACCTTCCTTTACCTGTGTAGAATTCCAATCTGCAATCAAAACATGATTCTTATCTGCTACATATGAGCTATCACGATTTGTCTCTGAGTAATCCAAATCATAGTAGATTCGAACCTGCTTTAATGTTGCATCCTGATCGACAGTTACCTTAAAGCTGAACTCCGGATAAGAAGTATTCTCCTCAACCTTTGTATAATAATCATCGTTTACATCACGTTTTATGATGTTATTGGTTTCTTTACCATAGTCATATACATAAATGGTTGGCTGCTTTACACTATTACGAACAGAGTTACAGATAATATTGATGTACAGGTAACGCTCATCATTATTATCCTTTCCTACACCAGTAACCTTCGAATGTCCGGCACCACAGTAGTTTACGTTCTTATATGTGTAAATAAAGTAATTATCCATACCATCTCTCGGTGATGCTGCATAGATGGAAGAACCATCCTTTGTATTATTACCACCTGCAAGAGAATACCACACTGTCATATCATCATTTTCCACATCCAATGCATATGCCTGTGAGTGTGTTCCTGAAATGTTCAACTCAGACGCCAATGTGAATGGGAACAATGTTACAATACCCTGATTGTTCTGACTCGCTCTATCCGTACCATACTTTGTATTCTCCTTTGCAGAGAAGCTGGCTGCATTGTACCAATATCCGGCAATTGCCCAGCTCAAATCAGCATACCGGTAAGGAATTGCATATGGATTATCATTACCACTGACATTTACTGCATCTGTGTATGCCACAGATGTCAGATACTTGCTTGGCGTTGATCCAAATACTTTTTTCATATCGGAAAGCCAGCTTGTATACCGACTCTCTTCCTTCGTTGTTGACAGATTCGTCATAAAGTATTTGTCACTATCCTGCGTAGTTGTATACTTCACATAATTCTGATTTGCATCCGTTGCCTCAGGATCATTAAAGTGATATCGATCCATACCAAAATATGAACGAAGTGTTGCTGTCAATGTAGAAGTACCCTTATCAGAGAACTTTGTCAATGTATCATGGAACAACAGGAGCTGTCCATCATCTTCGATGTAAGACTTCAAATCTGCAAGTGCAACAGCCGAAGTAATATCATCTCCACCAAAATCTTCAGATGGTCCAAGAATAATTGTACTATATGATTCCTGTAACCAATCAGCACCTGCTGCATATCTTGTATATTTCTTGTAAAGCTCCTTATACTCAAGTTCTTTATCTTTTACCTTGAAGTACTCTTCCATATAAGTATTCATACTCTCACCATTTGGAAGGTATGCCTGTGATACATCATTATACTGCGCAGCATTACCATCAATAGAATAATAATCACTGTACGTTGATTTTGTCTTCAAACGGTTCAATTCCTGAATCAAAGTCTCTTTTGATGTATTACTTGAGAAAGTTGTCTTACCTGGATTTATGCTTCCTGACTGAATTCCGGCAATCAACTTATCAATTTCTTCATCGAGTTCTTTTCTTGCATCAACTGTTGTCTTCTGAATATCAACACCAGTTTCATCCTTCATGCTGGATGTTCCGGTTGCACTCTCGTTCTTCATAAACTGATACAACTGCCAATACTTGCCTGCCAACTGCTCATACTCACGTTTCTTAATAAATTTATATTTATCTTCCACTGTTGTGAGTGCATTATACTTATCGTAATCAGTATCTGTTGAATCAATCGTAAACGAATTAACAAGTGCCGCTTTCTCTGCATCTGTAATTGCTGAAGAATAATCAACCGTTCCATTGTCAACCTTGTAATCATATGCAGATTCTGCATCCTTTGCAGCCTGTTCAAACTCACTGCGAAGCATAATATCAATATCAAAATCATAGAGATCATCCACCTGATCTGCCAGATTGTTATCCCAGTCATCCATGCCCTTCACGCCCTTGCCAGGCACTTCAAGCTGACTGTCATAACTTACAATACCAAACGTATGCTCATGCTTACCTAAGTAATGACTTCCCAGCATACCATCCTTCGAATCCTGGAAATTACCACCATAAAGAGCTCCATACGCTGTACGATTTCCTGAATTCGTATATGGGTTATACTCCAATCTCTGATATGCCTGCTGACATACTGTACAGAAGTACAAGGAGTTATATCCCTCTGCACCTTCTCCTAAAGATTTCTGTCCATCATTTCTAGGAGATCCTGGCATGATCTGCAGTACACTAACCTGCTGCTTTTCCTGTGTTTTATTCTTCACATAAGCAATACCTGTCTGGCTGACTGAATTTCCATTCGTATCAACAACCTCAATCATCCAATACAGTGGACCATAGAAGCTGTCCGCGCACTGGTAAGTAAGCGAATTCGCATCACCGGATGTCATATACTCTTCTTTTCGATCAAAAGTGCTATTTCCATCGTCATCAATATACAGTTTAACCGTATAATTGGTACTTCCCGTGACTGTATATTTAAATTTCAATGTGCCATCTGTAATCTGTGATGTTTCATCATACCGATTATAGGTAGCTGGCATACTTGTGATTGTCAGCTTTGGTCTCTTCGCTGATGTTGCATAGATTGAACTCAACTCATTCTTTGGAGTATCTGCTGCACCACCCTTGAATACTGATACATATCCAGTTACCGAATCTCCAAGCGAACCATCACTTAAAATATCTTCCACATCCGTCTGATTAAAGTTCCACTGTACATTATCCTTATCAGTGCCTTCACATGCTGCCAATAACTTATACATATTAGAATCCGGATCTATCGAGTTCTGCAAATAGCCATCTGTCTTTGCAAGATTATATGCTGTTGTCAGGTTTTTACTTACTACAACCGGCATTCCTGCATCAACATATTCCTTTAATGCCTCATACCGGTTATATGTGATATCATTACCATTTAATACCGTAAAGGTATCCACATAATTTCCATTCAATCGAACCTTTGCAGTTGGGGTACCACTGTTTGCAGGTCCCGGAGACTGCGCCATAGCCGAAAGATCAAGGTTTACAATATCTCCATTGTGAGAATACATGGTGTAGATTGGCAAAGTTGTAATCTTTGACATATCTAAGCTTCCCTGATTGGACTTCAGAGTTCCGCCCCATCTTGCAAGACCTGTCAAGCTTCGATATTCCAACACATCCTTTAATGCAGATGTATTTCCACCAATATACACTAAGTCATACTTTCCTAAAACCTCTGACTTATCACATGCAAACTCCTCGGATGACATCTGCACCAAATTAATCTTGTCAATTGGTAAGTTTAATGCATCTGCCAATTTTGCCTTAGAAAGTTCCCAAGCATAATACTCTGTATTCTCAGCTAACTGCTCTTTCGTCTTTCCATTCACAACATTGGCTGGAGCTGTGTAATAATTACCGCTTCCATAGATACTTGATGCATTACCACTTCTTGGCTTGGCCTTACCTACTTCCTGTGCCACAGCTTCATCAATTGGATAACATGGCTGAATCTCTAACACCGTAAAGGATGAGGAGGAAGAGCCTCTGCCACCAATTCCACGATATTTCGATGCATTGATCAAGTCAGCGATAACCTTTGCTGTTGCTGCACTCTTTGAAGTCGTAACAACACTGAAGTCTGCTCTTGAAGTTACCATGATATTCTCATATCGTGCAACATACTCAGTTGTTGCTACCATATAAAATAACTTAGAGTAGTTTGTCTCTTTTAAATCATCCGGAACTTCAATCGCTGCATCAGATGATGTTCCCATATCTGCACCATATACGATATGAAGTTTACCATACATCGCTGATGCAAACTTCTTATAAAGATCTGCGGAAATCGTCTGATTATAGCAAGAGTCTTCAATTACAATCATATCGTACTGATCAAAATCAACAGACTCTGAATCAGCCAGTGTTACAATATCATTCTGTATATAAGTTGGTCTTACGCCGACACGATTATTATAACCATTCTTATAAAAGATTGAATTTGCATCCAGCTTATAGTACTTTGATGCTGCTGTATCCGCAATCGCCGATCCATCTGCTGCATACAATCCTGTTGCTGATGGATTTCCTGCTAACAACGCATCTGTCTTTGTATATGTAGTATTGACACCAATTGTCAAAATCTTTGCCATAGACATTGGCTGTGCTGAGGATCCATCTGAAGCAGTGGCAGTCGGGTCTGACTCATATACATCCGTCCATGCCCCATTTGTCTTCTGTGTCTGACCGTTAATTCCCAGATACAAAGAACCACCTGCATGCTGCAAGTACTGATCTGCCGTTAAATTACCTGCCCACTTGAATGTGTAATAATACTTTTCATTTGGACCAAATACGGAAGACGCAAGATCCTTCATATTCTTTGATGTTGACGGATCAACCGTTGTTGCATTTGGGCTGTCAATGACTAAAGGCTTAAAATCACCAACTGCATATGTATGCAGAAGATCGTATAATTTCTCACTCATGTCATTGTCTTTTGAAAACTTTGACGCTGAATCATTACTTACATAAATGAAATCCGCCTTTGAAATATAAGCAAGATCTTCATCACTTGTTACATTTCCACCGAAACATTTGTATTCGATACAACCATCTGCCATCGCCTGCTCGATCGTACGGTTTCCGTCAATAACATAATCCTTAAAGCCATTGGAACTAACAAATGTCTCTAAGCTTGATGCAGAAGATGATGAGATTTCAGCGATATGATAAACCTTATCTACTTCCGGATCTTCTGAATTTGAATTATCGATAATGTAATCGATAATCGTTTTTGTATCCACATTCTGACTTGCATCTGCTATAATTTCGCCATTCTCCAGCAAGCCGTCTTCGTTACCATTTCCAGCGAAGGAGAATGACGCAATTGCAACCGCAATCGCCGCAACGAACATAACAGATAATGCAGATATCAAAATCTTTGTTTTACGTTTCATGTTCTACTTCCCCTCCCTACTTTTTTGGTACTAACACATACGAATTTCTTGGATTCACTCTTCCATTTGTTGTATACGTCATATTTGACTGATTATAGTATAAATCCAGCTTGATTGAATTGTTTTTTGCATCAATGTTCACTGTACATCCAGCGATACCAATGCCAACCGCTCCCAGCTTTGCTTTAACATATGACAAATATGGATTATACAGATGTACAAACTTTGAATTTGAATCTGACATATCCACCTCATCATCCGATGCTGTCATGTATGCATATTTTCTGCCATAATACATGTTATTGTTTTCAAAATAAAAAGTCGAGACTAATGTGTCATTTATGCTGTATACAATTTTGGAATTTTGTTCCGTACACTGTACCTTTGTTGCTTCCCCTGTCAATGAATTCGTGATTACCTGTTCAGACAGAACACTCGGATTCCCACCCGGCACCAGGTTCATATCCAATGGAACGGAACTTTCAATTCGCAGATATGATATATATATTGGATCGTCTACATCAATATCTTTAAAATAAATTACATCTGCTTTTGAAACTGAACCACTGATTCCATATGCGGATGGATCTTTTACAAGTGCTTTTTCTGTTGCCTCATCCTTCACATAGAACTTTTTCGACATTGTTGCACTTGTCTCTTCTCCTACCGTTGCAAAATCCAACTGTTCTGATGCTGTATATCCAACCATCACAATATCGTTTGCCTGCATGATAGTGTCTGTAATTAAGCTATATGTTTCCTGCGCCTGTGTTTGTAACTTAACATCCACCTGTTCTTTCCTTGTTTGTGATACGCTCGATCCCATAAAGGAAGAAACTGCTAACATCAAGAACGCAAGCACTGCTATAGCTATAATCAATTCCACCAAGGAGAAGCCGCCGTTTTTATTATCTTTATTCATCTTCACGCCCCTCCTTAATGTAATGTATGGCTTCCATTTTTATTCAAAACCACGGTATTTAACAATGAGTCTTTGCTGTTACGATAAAACTCATACTGACCATCACCATATATACACATGCCTTGACGGTCATAAATTATATATACAGGCTTTTCATCAATTCCGGTAATATCCCGTTCCGTACCAGATGAATCTTTGTACTTCACCTTTACATATGCCGAAAAGCTCTCGCCCTTTCCACTGTTTGCATTTTCTGAATCATCAAATACATAACTGGAATTTAACGACATATCATTCCCGTTTCCTATATAATAACCCTTCTTTACATAATACTTACTACCACTTTTATAGACAGCTAATGCAAATTTGTAATCTGGCTGCTGTGTATCCGCTACCACGCACATTTTACCCTTTGCATTTTGTTGTGTTTCAGACAATGCTGTTTCTAACGTGATAGAGGCTTCCTTGGCTTTCGCATTATGCAAAATCGTAATTGTTACCATGGCCGCGCCAGTCATTATTGCAATAATCGCTATAACGATAATCATCTCTATGAGTGTGTAGCCTTTGTTATCTTTCATAAATCTTCTCTTCTCCATAGGCCACCTCTCTATTCCACATTCTTCATCCAGTTTGCGAAGCTTACAACATCTGTATAATCAATCATATCAATTGATTTTGCTTCGGAAGCGTCTGTGGAAGATGCATCCTCTTCCTTTGGCTCATATCCACGGAACAGACTCAATATCAATTTTGAATTATCATCTCCTGTCAGTAAGCATTCACGCAATACTGCTCTACAAATCTCAGCAGAAGAGGCAATTGTCTTTACATTTCCTGCAACATATACTTTACCACCGGCAATAATCACACCTTCAAAATCTGTGACACCATTTTTAGCCGATGTATCAAAGTATACATCTCCCTTTGTGATTACAACGCCTCGTACCTCACCTTTGTCTTCCTCCTTTGCCTTGATAACTACATCCGAATTACTTACCCATACGGAGTACCCAGATGCAAGATCCATAACATTTGCGCCCGAATCTGTACCTGAAATATTAGGTGTAATGTTTGTACTCTCTGTTATCTTTGACATATCCAGAAACTTGTTGATTGGTGTGATACTTCCATCTCCAAGCTTTTCATCATTGACTACCGCCTTAATATACTGCTTTTCTACTGCATTGTTTGCAAGTATAACTGAATCTAATGTAGGATCCTGACTATAATGTCCCAGATTCCACTTCATATAGTCATATTCCATTTCCAAATTATTGGAAAGCTGATATGCATCTGTATATTTAGATTCTTTTCCGTTCGCATCTACCGATCCGGTCCAGCTATTTCCTTCATTCATAGCTTGCAGACTATCTGAAGTCAAAAGCTTTGTAAGTGCATCTGTATTGTCCGCTCTGACAATACTAAATGTTGTATCTTTCTTCGTTGTAATTGCACCACTGGAATAAATACTTACATTTGGATCAAGGTCTGCATCCGGAAGAACAATATTTCCGGCATCAAAATCTTCATAATTACCAATGTCAACCAAATATTCCGCAATTACACTATCTGTAAGTCCTGTCTTATTTGTTGCTGCTACATACTTTCTATGCATTTCCAATTCAGCATTATAATCTTCAATAAATCCTGCAGCAAAATACTGTGCAGACGGGAATTCATCCAACCATGCATTATACTCCG
>ERZ808240.4206-NODE-4206-length-12999-cov-5.909765_pt1 | contig 12999 bp, 14 predicted proteins | sample MGYA00521084_ERZ808240 | MGnify/ENA primary metagenome ERZ808240 (study PRJEB31516, sample SAMN03275571) | gut metagenome | biome: mammalia-associated habitat; material: feces | host: Papio cynocephalus | place: Kenya | collected 2012-08-06 ... | reverse complement strand
CAATTTTTTCTTCTGTCAAATCCTGTTTAGGGCTTGACTTTTTATTTGCAGGCTTGTAATACATCAATTTGATGATATTATATAATACAATCAGGCTCTTTGCAAGAGAGACAACATGCGCTATACTGAAAGAAACGCAAAGGAGGACTGCTCTATGCCGGAAAACGCGATCCAGCACAGTCATATTTACAGCACCTATTTTGCCCCGCGCGGCAGAAGCCGTATTTTCAGCCTGGGCATTCAGCTCGCGCAGCTGTATTTGTCGCCGTTTGACCAGATCATCGGTGTGATCGGGGAGGCTGGCTCAGGAAAAAGCGTGCTGATCAAAGGGATGTTCCCGGGCCTCGAGCTGACCAACGATGACGACGGCGTCAACGTGCGCCCGCTGCCGATCCTCGACCAGGATTCGCAGACCGGCTTTTTCTCCCCGCATACCTATCATATGGACATCCGCTTTGAGATGGGCTTTCATCAGCTCAGCGAGCTCGCAGATGCGATCCGGCTGGCCGTGCGCCGCGGCAAGCGCGTCGTGATCGAGCATTTTGATCTGATCTACCCCCTGCTGGGCGCAAACGCAAACCTTCTGATCGGTGTCGGCGAGGAGATCATCATTACCCGTCCGACGATTTTTGGCCCGGAGCCGCAGGAAGTCTATCAGCGCGCCTATGACTCTCTGCCGTATCGGCTGATGGCGCATACGGCAGAGGATCTTTGCGAGTGCTTTTTGCCGCCAAAGGAGCTGGAACGCTGCTCGCATGACGACGTGCACCACGGCTTTATCCTTGCCTTCCCGGACACAGCGCCGGAGCTGGATCTGGATCAGCTGGAGCAGCAGGTCGCGGAGGTCATCGCGCGCGACGTACCGGTCGACTATGTGGACGAAAGCCATATCCGTATCGATCACGTGATCCACGAATGCACCGGCCCGCGTACCCACGTTCGTTCGACCGGAAAGGTGCAGGGCTTCCGCCTGCTCAAGCATTTTGTATTCGACCCCTATACCAGACGCTACCTTCTGGTCGGCTGCGTCGGCGAGGATTCCGAAACCTATATGCAGCGTCTGGACCGGCTGTAACAGGCACGCTTTGTTTTTTCATGAAGGTTTGCGCAGAGCACAAAGTGAAGGATCGCGCAGGTGCGATGTGGAAGGGGCAGCGGAGCTGCCGTGAAGGATCGTGCTTCGCACGATGTGAAGCGAAGCGTGCCACACACTTCCGCAGATACTTCCCTGCGAAACACCTTCACGGCGCGTAACGCTCCTTCACGTGCCGACAGGCACGCTTCACTCGAAAAAAAGAGCTTTTGTCCCGAGGGGACAAAAGCTCTTTTTTTCGTGGTGCAGCGGAGCAATCCAAATCCGAACCACTTTTCTGATTGATCACGTCCTGCAAATCGGCAAACGTGATAGTTTTCGCGCCTTCTTTGTAGTTAAACGTCAGGACCAGTTTGTCGTCATAGAGGAAGATCGCGTTGATGAAGGTATCGATGAGCATTTTGCGATGCGACTTCTGCCGCACATCGAGCTTGCGGAAGCGGTGGAGCCAGAACGTCATGAACTCAGCGCTGGACTTTGGCTTTGCCAGCTTTTCGCAGGCGAGCTTCGTCTCCAGATCGTCGCGGCGCGTCTCCAACTCATCCAACCGTTCCTTTGTCGAGCGCGTCAGGATGCCTTGCTGGATGGCGTTGAGCAGGTTGTTGATGGCGGTTTCCGTCTCACGGAGCTGCTGCTCGTAAAGCGGCACGTTCACGTTGTCGCGCTCCTGAAAGTCCATCAGCATGGAGACAATCGCTTCAATCGCGGCATCATCCATCACCATTTTCATCGTTTCGCTAATGACCAAATCTTCGATCCAGTCCTTTTTAACGGGCTTTTTGTGGCATTCGGTACTCTTTTTCTTGACGGAAACGCACTTGTAGTAGTGATGAACCACACCGGTGCGGCTGGTGCCGCTCTCGCCGCAGAGATACGCGCCGCAGTACCCACAGAACAGCTTCGTCGTCAATAAGTAGTCATCCTCGGCTTTGTGACGCGCCGGGGCTTTTTTATTCTTCGCCAGCTTTTCCTGCACCCGGTCAAAAAGCTCCTGCGGCACAATGGCGGGAATCCCGTCCGGAACGACCACGTCGCGGTACTGAAACTCCCCAATGTAGCGCCGATTGTGGAGCATATGCCCCACGCTGTTAAGGGTCATTTTCTGCCCCCATGTGTTGGTAACCCCCTGCTCATTCAGCCAGTTCATAATGGAGGAAATGGTCTCGCTGCCGTCGTACCGCTTGAAGGCTTCCAATACGAACGGCGCGGTCAACGGGTCGATCTGAAAATGCTGCTCCGCGTCGATCACATAGCCGATTGGCAGCGTCCCGCCGTTGAATTTGCACTTGAGCGCGTTGTCCGTCATGCTGCGAACGACCTTTTCCGAAAGGTCAGCGGAATAATACTCAGCATAGCCCTCAAGGACAGATTCCAGAATAATACCTTCCGCACCTTCGGAGATAACTTCGGTGGCTGAGACGACCTTCACGCCGTTCTTTTTGAGCGTTGCCTTGTACCGTGCGCTGTCGTAGCGGTTTCGTGCAAACCGGTCGAGTTTCCAGACGATCACCATGTCGAACAGGCGCTTGCCGCTGTCCTTAATCATGTTCTGAAATTCCGGACGGTTGTCGGTCTTTGCGGAATACGCGCGGTCAATATAGTGCCGCAGAATTGTGATGCCGTTTTTCTCGGCAAAGGCAGTACATTCGCGAAGCTGCCCCTCAATGGATTCCTCGCGCTGGCTGTCCGACGAATAGCGGGCGTAGATCACAGCTTTCATCGCTTCACCTCCGAGAGCATCCGCACGAGCGTGTCCTTCAGCCGTTCGTTCATCACCGAACCGGGCTCAAAGCACATCTCCACGAATCTTGTAAGCTCCGGGTTGCTCTGCACAATATCCGGTTTGTTTTCATACCATTCGCCGTGCGGGTTATCTGTCCTGCCGTAGAGATAGTCCATCGACACGTCAAACCGATCCGCGTATTTGAGCAGCAGCTCGGGTGTCGGTGTTGCGTCGTCCAGCTCATAACGCGCCATTGCCGACTGTGACGTGCCAAATTCCTTTGCCAGCTTTGCCTGCGAAAGCCCGATGCTTTCGCGCAGCGCCCGCATCCGTTCGCCTAGGATTTTCAAAAGGCTCACCTCCGTTTCTGCTTCCATTATACCCGAATCAAAAATTTTGTCAATCTGTTATTTACATAATCCAGCGAAATCTGAGCGAGAAAAAGCGTCCGGAGGGCGCGCTGCCAGCCGGTCAACCGGATGTGTTTAGGGGTTTGGGGAAGACGTTCCCCAACAAGCAACGCGAGGAAACGGACGTGTCCGTTTCCTCGCGTTTTGCAGGTGTGTATAAACACTTGCCCTGCTTGCCACTTGTGAATCGCCTGATTTACTCGATCTCCTGCTCCAACTCGGCAAACAGGTTTGACGCAAAAAACTCCTGAATCGTGATACCCAAGCCATCGCACAGCTTTTTGATTGTCGAAATCGTTGCGCTGTTGTTGCGGCCGCTGACGATGTTATTGACGGTCGATTGTGTGACGCCGCTCATGCTGCACAGTTTATTGATGGAAATGTCCCGCTGTCTGCACAGCTCGATGATCCGCGCCCGAACCGCCTCTCCGATGTTCATGCGTATGCCCCCTTTATGAAAGAGCATAGCTGAAAGCCCTTGAAAAGATTAACTCATTTGAGTTATAATTATCTCAAATGAGTTAGCATGAATGTATGCTTGGCGGCTGGCTTACAATTTATCCATTCGATAGATTGGAGGTCAGACTATGGACTATGGCTATGCACGGGTTTCGACAAAGGAGCAGAATGAGCAGCGGCAGATCATCGCGCTCACGCAGTTCGGGCTTTCGGAAAAAAGCATCTACGTGGACAAGCAGTCCGGAAAGGATTTTGAGCGGACGCAGTACCGGCGGCTGGTGCGCAAACTGAAAGACGGCGATACGCTTGTTGTCAAGAGCATCGACCGTCTTGGGAGAAACTATGAGGAAATTCTGGAACAGTGGCGCATCATTACGAAGGAGAAGCGCGCCGCGATTGTGGTGCTGGACATGCCGCTTTTGGACACGCGGCAGAACCGTGACTTGACCGGCACGCTGATTGCGGACATCGTCTTGCAGTTGCTCAGCTATGTCGCGCAGACGGAACGTGAGTTTATCCGGCAGCGGCAGGCGGAGGGTATCGCGGCAGCCAAGGCGCGGGGCGTGCGGTTTGGACGGCAGCCGATGCAGAGGCCGGAAAATTTCCCGCTCGTGCAGCAACTATGGGAACGTGGTGAAATATCAGCAAGGCAGGCGGCGGAACAATTAAAAATTACCCACCGGACATTTCTCCAGTGGGCAAAAGAAGCGGATACATAAGTACAGATTTTTATCCATTGAACGTTGGAAAGTATCTTGAAATATTTAGGTGAAAATGTTAGTATTATTTTATTCGAAGAGACGTGTATTTATAGAAATCAAATTGGTTAACAAACTGTAATTTCGTATCCACCTGCATCAATATACTCAACATAATCACATGAAAGGAAAGAACGAAAATGAAAAAACGCATCATCAGCATTCTGTTGGCGGTATGCCTGATATTCGGGCTGCTGCCTGTCGGCGTTCTTGCCGCAAGCGCGACCTCGGGCTCCTGCGGCAAAAACGCCACATGGAGCTACAACGCCGCAACGAAAACGCTGTCCATCAGCGGCAGCGGCGACATGACGGATTATGAGACGGACCCGGCCATGGGAATTGAGAATAGATGATGATAATCGATTTGCCATTGCCAGTGCATATCCAAACGCGAATAGATTCGGTTATTTTGAAGCCACTCTTGACGATCTCAACAGCTTTACTTTCAGAGATTCAAATGTAACGACAATTATCATTGACGTTGCCTCTGATGATAAGGTGAAAGTATCAACAGTGGATGGAACCGCTATTGTACAAAAAGGCAGCATTCTATCAGCCAACGGAATAAATATTTCAGAAGATTTTCTGGATATTGAAGGTGAAAACAGTTCCAATTCTTCTGGATATTCTTATATTCTCCGCGGCAACGCTGACTATGTTACACTTTCAAATGTCGATGGTGACAAACTGAACGCAGATATCCAAATAGGAAAATATTCTGTTTCCATTGATGGCACGTTGGATTCCCTCACGGCAGGTAAAAACGGGACAGTCGATATTAAGAATGCAGAAGACGATATCCAGCTTGATCTGGCGATCAACGACGCAGATTTTGACTTCGTATCTATTTCCGGAAAAGCAGACGGCGATACAACGCTGTCTGTAACGTCTAACGCTGTGACCGTATCTGGCGAAATCGCAGATATGGAATTTACGAATATGAACCGGCAGGCAGAAACATCTACCGCAGTCGTTCACGGAGATTTGGACGCGAAGTTTACGCTGAGAAATGATACGGTAGTTGCAGCTGTGGATAAAGATCACAACGGTACATTTGAAACGACGCTGGATAGCGATACTGCACAGCACCAGTTCAAGTATGTTATCAACGCCGACAGTACACACACCGCCCGCTGCACGCTTTGCGATAAGACGATCACAGAAAACCACGTTTTTGTGAATGGCGTCTGTGTGTGCGGCGCAAGAAAAACAGGTGGATCTATTGATGACATTTCTAATGGAAGCACACTTCCGATCACAAATGATCGGATCAACTTCACCGACGTTTTCAAAAGCGACTACTTCTACGACGCAGTTCTCTGGGCGGTCGAGAATGGGATCACGACCGGCACGAGCAGAACGAGATTCTCCCCGTATGCGACCTGCACCCGTGCGCAGGCGGTCACATTCCTTTGGCGTGCCTCCGGTTCGCCTGTGCCCAAAAACAGCCGTATGCCGTTTGCAGACGTCTCTCCCAGCGCGTATTACTATGACGCGGTTCTGTGGGCGCTGGAAGAAGGCATTACGACCGGTACAAGCAGCACGACGTTCAGCCCCGATGCGGTCATCGACCGCGCACAGGCCGTGACGTTCCTGCACCGCGCGAATGGCGCACCGTCCGTTACGGGACGCACCGCGTTTACGGACGTGCCGCAGACGGCTTATTACGCAGATTCCGTAAAATGGGCGGTCGACCACGGAATTACAACCGGAACGAACGCTGCAGCGTTCAGCCCCAATGCATCCTGCACCCGCGCACAGATCGTAACATTCCTGTACCGAGCCAGATAATTCGTGAGATCATAGCACCTTATCCCCCCCCAGCGCCTCCGGGTGCTGGGGGATAATTTCTGCGCTGCAATCACTTGACAGTTTTTCGTTCCTGCGATAAACTAAAACCGCAAAGACATATGCAGCTGCGACGGGCAATTGCTTGACAAGCGGCTGCATTTTTATTTTGATTGGATGGGATAGATGCGATCAGATACTCAAAGACGCGCAGGAACAGGTTCACACGGATAGAATTTCTTGGAGGCAGCATTTGAGCAGGCGGAAGAAGCTGATTAACCACAGCGGCATCCCGCAGCACGAGCTTGAGAACATTGCAAGAGTTCTCCTACCTGATATTCTCGCCTATTACGAGAGCGAGGAAGGGCAACGGGAATTTGCCGAATGGAAAGCGCAGAGGGATGCGGATGCAACCGACAATGAGGCTGAGAAAATCGCCTGAAGATACAGAATCAGGACGGCAATAGCCGTCCTGATTTTTTCTGATTGACTAGAATCATTTCGGGTGCTACCCTAGTTTCTGCAGGTTTGAATAAAAGAATCTGATTGCAATCCAGCAAAACGGTTATAATCCGAAAATGCGGCTCCAAACAGTGGCGTAATGTTTTTCACAGCAGAACTCTGTCGCTGGGGCGACTCGCTTGTTCTGAACATTTTAAGCACTGGCCATGCGAGCCTGTGCGCACCAGATAAGAGCTTGAACTGTTTTGCCAACGGGCCCCTCTTTTATATCGACCTATTATGTGTGTCTTTGGATTATACTTCTGCGATTGGAGTACTTGCCTCTAAAAATGGGGTAGTGTCCAGTGCTATTTTTGTCTGGAGGATATCTGCGCGCTGTCCTCGAATAATCGCTAAGACTGGTGGGATATTGTAGCATTGATTGTCGGCTAAGAGCCATCTATCGTGCCACTTGAACTCCTTGTCAGCAATCACTCTCCAACTCAATTGGATTGACCGGGTGAACAATTCTCTTTTCAATGCAGTATAATCCGCTTTAGCGCTTTGGGTCACATTCTCGCTGCCAGAAATGATGGTTACAGATGAAACCCCTTCAAAAGGTAACCCATCCAGAAGTATTTCCAAGCCCTCTTTACGAAAATGCTTATCAATCCAAAATATAGATCCACGACAGGCACGCACTATCTTTCTGAGATTATAAACATTACTGAACGGTGTGCTTGGGTTAATATAGTACTGTTGGATTGGCGCTTCTTCCTGAGAAATCTCTTTAACATTAAATTGCTTATTCTTTTTGTCATATACCACGATTCCAAACTTGTTCAGAAGAACCAGCAAGGAGACTACGTCCCCGTACTCAATTTCTCTGTCTGCAATGCTGTGATAATTCAGCAATGTCCTCAACTGCTCAACAGACTGTTTGCCACGACCATAGAAAACTTGCCCTACCAAGTTGACTACTGGGTTTTTTAGTAGCTTCTGTTTCAGAACTTCATTGGCTTTGAGAATATCCATGTGGATATACATAAGTTCAAATAGGGCTTTGCCGTCTTGGGTGAGACGGCAAGAAACTCCGTCAATAATCTCGGCGTTCAAGAAGAAACCAAGCACACCACTAGGGACAGCCTTTTCTTTCTGCAAACGAGAACTGTGGAATACCGGAATCCCATCAGCCGTACTTATGCAGTCAAACATTGTTCCCAAATCATAGAGTGTGTCTTTGATACTTTTGTCGTTAAGGCAGAGAATATACTCGTGATTACTCATGGATAGGACATCTGACATGGTCATTCTACTTTGTACACTTTTTTGAACATGAGTGCAATCATATCCTTCACATACTCGGCATCGTCCTGCGTTGCGTCGATAGGCATATACAAGACCGCTTTACGTTTGTCACCAAAGGAAATATTCAAAGGAGCAGCAAACTCTTCACTGGAAGCCTGAAAAAAGCCCCCAGTAGTTGGTTCCGAAGCAGCATTGTTACAGTTAGCCGCATTAACCTCCTTTGCAGCAATATCGGAGGACACCTGAGGCGTTTCAGTTGTGATATCCAGAATTCCATTTTGAACAGCGCCGATTTCAGTAGCTGTTTTTATAAATGTGGTAGCAGCCACCTTTGCAACTGCAGGAAGGATGCCATAGTGATTGACTAGAATATTTTCCAAGGTTTGAGTCTGGGGCATTGATTGACCAGTATACTCAGAGATCAATTCTGCATACAGTTTAGGAGTCTTAAAACATTCAAACTTGAGAGCTTGTAACTCGGCTGCCCCCTCTGTGGGACGTGCAAACCGTCTTGCTGGCTCTAAAAACGAAATGGTTTTACCAGAAGATGTGGAAATGAGCCCATATTGTCTCGCTGAACTAAGTGTGTACTTAAAAGAATTTGTTGTTGCTTTAACGCCACATGTTTCGGCGGCAACCTCATATGAAATGGGCTTGTTTTGGGGATAGTCCCGAAACTTCTCTACAAAGGCAATCGCAGCACCCAGCGTAACTGCAGGGTATTCCTTGCTCTTGGGTTTGGATTTCTTTTCGTTGGTATTCATATTGTTGCCTCCGTTTTCTTTATATGTTTATAAAATAGCATATATTAGCGTTCATGTCAACACACGTAAAAAGCATCGCTGTGTTCCGCAAGCACGCTTAAGTGTTTTATCAAACTGCCATTTCAGCAAAGGCTGAATTGACTACAGCTATTTTCTTGTATAATTGCCCATACGTCAGCATTTCGTGTTTGTCTTGTTTAACTGGAACTGCTTCAAAATGAAATACCGAAAATTGCTGAAACAGCTGGTATTGGAAAAGATAAGCCTCTTGGAACGCTTGCTCCCCCCCCTGTATTTGCCCGCGCATACTTGCTCTAACTGTCCCAGAAATTAACCTGTCCTCTGCCGTCGGAGCCAACATAGCGTGTGCCTGTTTTAGTATCAGTAATGAAATGTTCTCTAACTACAACAGCTATCTTTTCTTGCTGCTCTTTGTATGCTATTTTGTTGCAAAATATTTTGCGAGTGGCTCATAGGGCGGTAATGTTGTATCCCGCAGCATGAGATCGAGAACATTGCCAGAATCCTGCTGCCAGACATTCTCGCCTACTATGAAAGCGAGGAAGGGCAACGGGAGTTTGCCGAATGGAAAGCAGCGCGGGATGCGGCAAAAGCAAAAGACAGCAATGGCGTAAATGTAGCCTGACGATAGATATAAGATAAATTTAATGGGTATGTACTCCTGAAACAGCGGCAAAGGGGATGGCAGACCGCCATCCCCTTTGTACGTTTTTATTTAGTTTTCATGGGGCTTATACTCCGTGACAGCATCCAAATACGCCTCGACATCTCCATTCAGAATGAGATTGGCATATGCGAGTGGGTCGTTGTAGATGAGATAGTCCAGTTCCGAACGCTGGAATCGGTTGTCCGCCACTTCATTTTCAACGGCGGTGCAGTTGATCGAGATCATGCTGCCGTCCTCAAACCGCAGCTCTACGCAGCCCGTGTCCATGTTGAATTCACAGCTTTTGATGTGTTTCATAATTGTCCTCCTTTTTCATCTTCGGTTTCCTCTGCCCTCTGGGTTTGGATTCCGGGCGCTTGATGACGCCGTTTCGGAAGTGCGTATCCTCAAACTTTTCAAAGAAAACAAATAATCCGAACCCGTCTCCAATTAAGAAGATCTGGTTCGGATTATATTGGTCTGGTGCCGGTGGCCGGACTCGAACCGGCACGCCATCGCTGGCGGTGGATTTTGAGTTTTCAAACATAGTTGGATTTCAGTGGAATCCAACAGACTCTTTCAGAATTATCAGGACACAAAAAAGCCAGTGTTTTCAATGCTTCCAAGCGTTTTGACGGCAAAAATCCAGTCATATCAATCCCCTTTCAATTTTGGAGTTTTGCGTGTCGAAAAAGCGGCTTGGAGGGATGTTGGAGGGATGCTGGCTTGCGAACAAGCGATTCTTCCTGCCATTGACGAAAAACAACATGGAGGATCGCACTATGCAGAAAAACCGCAGCTATTACGATCAGCTTTTTGCATCCTACCCGGATGTCGTAACCGTTCCGCAATTTCGGGCAATGCTCGGTGGAATCGGAGAAAGTACCGCACTGAAACTTCTGCGTGAAAACCGAGTGCAGCACTACTTCATCCGAGGGTCATATCTGATCCCGAAAAAATATATCGTGGACTACGTTCTCAGCACACATTACTGTGTGTATCGCATGAAACTGAAAGCACGGATTTAGGGGGTGAACTTCAAAATGACACATACAATCGCCATTGCCAACCAGAAAGGCGGCGTGGGGAAAACGACGACGTGCGCAAATCTCGGTATCGGTCTGGCGCAGACTGGGAAACGGGTCTTGCTGGTGGACGCGGACCCGCAGGGGTCACTGACGCTGAGCCTCGGATTCGCCTGCCCGGACAAGCTGCCTATTACACTTGCAACCGTCATGGGCAAGACGCTCATGGACGAACCTATGCCCTCAAAAGAGGGCATTTTGCATCATGCGGAGGGTGTGGACCTCATGCCCGCGAATATCGAGCTGTCCGGTCTGGAGGTTTCTCTGGTGAACGCCATGTCGCGGGAAAAGATTCTCAAACAATATCTGGACACCGTAAAACGCGACTATGATTACATTCTCATTGACTGTATGCCGTCGCTTGGGATGCTCACGATCAACGCGCTTGCGGCAGCTGACAGCGTTCTCATTCCCGTGCAGGCGCAGTATCTTCCCGCAAAGGGTCTGGAGCAGCTTTTGCAGACCGTTGCCAAGGTGCGGCAGCAGATCAATCCGAAGCTGCGTATCTATTATGCGCGGCAGGGCAGTCCGTGGGCGCTGCGGCATCTGAGCGGTCTGAACGCGGACGGTACGCCTTCAAAATACAACGAGCGATACGAAAAATGGCGCGTCCTGCTGGATGCGCCATTTCTCATTTCGGACAAGTGCTGCGAGGTAATGAAAGAACGCCCCATCCGCAAATATGCCAGAGCAAACGGTCTGCACATGATTGTTGGCACACTGGCGTGCGAGAGCATACGTCGTCAGAGTGCATACCTGAAAAATGGCTGCAATGCTTACGGCAAGCGCGACCCGACCTCACAGCCGCTCTCATTCTGGACAGAGCAGGACGTTCTGGCATACCTCAAACTGACAGGCATCCCGTATGCGTCTGTCTATGGTGAGATCGTCGAGGAAAACGGCAGGCTGGCAACGACCGGCGCGAAGCGCACCGGCTGTATGTTCTGTATGTTCGGCGTACATCTGGAAAAGCAGCCGAACCGCTTTCAGCGTATGGCGCTGACGCACCCGAAGCAATATGAATTTTGTATCCACAAACTCGGCTGCGGTGCGGTGCTGGATTTTCTCGGTATTCCATACTGCCCCGGAGGTGACAGCGTATGAGTAAACGCGCCCCAAGGCTGCAATTCACCGATGAAGAACTCGCCGCCCCGGAGATTTCCAAGGCGGCGAAGAAAGCGGCAAAGCGTATCGAGAAGCTGGAACGGCTTGAGGCAAAGATTCCGGTGAAGAACGGCGCAGAAAAGCCGCACCCGACATCCAAGCTGCAGCACGCCGTTCGGGATGCCCCCGGCGCAGTTGTCCGTTCGGCGGCGCACCGGGAGGTTGCACAGCATGAGGATGATAACGTCGGCGTAGAAAGCGCGCACCATCTGGAACAGGCGGCTGAGAATAGCGTTCATTTTATAGAGGCGGCGCACCGATCTCACCAGCTCAAGCCATACCGCAATGCAGACCGCGCGGAATCCCGCGCCGACAGTGCCAACCTCGACGCGCTGCAAAAGCAGGCGCAGCGGCAGAACCCGGAGCTGCAAAGCAATCCATATTCCCGCTGGCAGCAGAAACGTGCCATCAAAAAGGAATACGCCGCTGCAAAGGCAAGCGGCGGTACGGTGTCTGCATCCGAAGTGACCGCCAAAGCAGCCAAACGTGCCACAGAGGACACGAAAAAAGTGTCCGAGTGGATCACAGAACACAGGAAAGGCTTTTTAATCGCGCTGGCGATTCTGCTTGTTGCGGTGTTTTTACTGAACATTGCGTCATCCTGCTCTGTGTTGGTCGAGGGCGGCGTGACGGCGCTCGGCGTTTCGACCTACCCCAGCGAGGACAGCGATATGCTTGCCGCCGAAGCGCAATACTGCGCGATGGAAGCGGAGCTGCAAAGCAAGCTGGATAATTACGAAGCGACGCATGATTACGACGAGTATCATTTTGAGCTTGACGAGATCGGGCATGCAGAACAGGCAGATACGACGTGCATCTGTACGACGCATTGTGAGGTTGGCGCGATCAACACAGATTGTCCTGTCTGCAAGGCCAGTATGCCGGACTGCATGGGAAAGACGCAGACAGTTCAGAAGGACCCAGAGCCGATTGCGGATTCTAAGTCGGAGGCAGTCACAGATACAAAAGCAGACAGCGCGCAGAAAAAGAGCAATGCGCCGCTGATCCTGTTGCTGCTCGTGCTTCTCGGCGGCGGCTTCGCGCTCTACTGGTTCAAGCTCCGAAAACCCAAGCCGGACACCAAAGGCTCTGCCGACCTCGACGATTATGACTTCGGTGAAGAAGATGATGAGCCGGAAGAAACCGTCGATGAGGACGAGTCGGTATGACATGGTTCACAGACAGTCCGTTTGAGCGCATGATGCGGGAGGTTCCGAGGACGCAGCCGCCGGAGCCTGTGCCGCAGAAAGCCGCACCCAAAGGACATCCCTGTTATGGCTGCGGGCAGTACGGCGCGATCTGCGTCCGCCCCTGTTACCGCGACCGTGAAAAACACACC
>ERZ808240.4205-NODE-4205-length-13005-cov-3.984865_pt1 | contig 13005 bp, 13 predicted proteins | sample MGYA00521084_ERZ808240 | MGnify/ENA primary metagenome ERZ808240 (study PRJEB31516, sample SAMN03275571) | gut metagenome | biome: mammalia-associated habitat; material: feces | host: Papio cynocephalus | place: Kenya | collected 2012-08-06 ... | reverse complement strand
ATCGAGGGCATCGGCGGCACAAACCTGCTGGTCATCGCGGATGGGAGTGCATCTGTCACGGAGGCGGACTGCCCCGACGCGCTGTGCGTCGGCATGGGGAAAATCAGCCGTACTGGGCAGTCCATCGTCTGCCTGCCTCATCAAGTGGTGGTGGAAGTGGTGGACGAGTCGGAAGAACCCGGCATGGACCTGATCGCCGGATAGGAGGGCATATGGCTGGAACAAAAAATCGTAAGCTGGCGCTCTATGGCCTGCTGACTGCGCTGGCGCTGATCTGAGCTATGTGGAGGCGCAGCTCCCGGCCTTCTTTGCTATGCCCGGTATGAAGCTGGGGCTGGCGAATATCGTGGTGCTGCTGGCGCTCTACAGCATGGGTGCAAAAAGCGCGCTGGCGGTCAATTTTGTGCGCATCGTTCTGGTGAGTGTCCTCTTTGGCAATGGCGTGAGCTTCTGGTACAGCCTGGCCGGGGGCCTGCTGAGCGGAGTGGTGATGATCGCACTGGGATGGTATCTATTGGTGCTCTGGTTTACCGGACTGGTGAGCGGCGTGGTGATCGGCCTGCTGAGGGCGGGCTGTGCCGCCGGCTGGAGCCCGCATTGCGGCAGGGAGCAGGGGATGAAAAAGAGGTTTATTGCAGTGCTCTGTCTGGGGGCGGCTCTGCTGTCCGGCTGTGGGGCGGAACCATCGTCGGCGTCGGCGGATGTGTTCGCCATGGACACCTATATGACTGTCACCACCTATGGCGAGCGGTGCGAAGATGCGCTGGACGCCGCCGTGGCGGAGATAGAGCGGCTGGACGCCCTGCTCAGGGTGGGAAACGCGGACAGTGAGGTCAGCCGTATCAATGCCAGCGGTTCCGGCAATCTTTCGGCCGATACGCAGGTCATGGTGGAGCGGGCGCTGGACATCTGGCGCACCACCGGCGGCGCGTTCGATATTACGGTCTATCCCATTATGCAGGCCTAGGGCTTTACTATGGGAGATTACAAGGTACCAAGCAAATCGGAGCTGCAGGCCCTGCTCCGGACCGCCGGCAGTGACAAGTTGACGCTGAATGGCTCCGACCTGACGCTGGGGGCGGGACAGGGCATCGACCTGGGCGGCATTGCCAAGGGCCATACCTCCGACCGTCTTATGGAGATTTTCAGAGCGTATGACCTGATCGCCGGGGCGGTGTCGTTTGGCGGTAATGTCCAGTGCTACGGCACGAAGCCGGACGGCGCGCTCTGGCGGTGCGGCATCTGGGCGCCCAACGCGCCGGACGATCCGAATGCCCTGCTGGGCGTGGTGTCCGTGGCGGACCGGGCGGTCATCACCTCCGGGGCCTATGAGCGCAATTTCACGGATGAGAACGGGCGGGTTTACCACCATATCATCGACCCGGCCACCGGGACACCGGCGGACCGCGGCCATTGCTCCGTTACCGTGGTCAGCGCCGACGTCACTTTGGCCGACGGACTGTCCACCGCCTGCTATGTTATGGGGCTGGACAAGTCCATCGAGTATTGGCAGAGTTATGGAGAAAATTTTGACCTCATCCTCATGACCGATGAGAATGAGGTCTACGTCACCGCCCCGATCGCGGACAGCTTCACATCTGACTATACGGTGCATATCGTGCAATGAAACAGGCGAGGAATGAATCCCCGCCTGTTTCTATCATTCAGTAAATTGGCCGGTCGTGGTAGGACGCGGATTTGATGAGCTTGAACACGATGATGTAGAGCACAATGATGAACACCGTGAACACCGCCGAGGCCAGAGAGCCGCCGACCATAGCGCAGGCGTCATAGAAGCCGTGGAGTGCCACGGGCACCAGAAAGCTCAGTGCCAGATTCTTTTTTTCACCCGCTTCATTGCCGTAGACTGAGCACAGCTTGGCCCGGCCATAGAAGATGCCCATGAACACGGAAAAGCTCAGGTGGCCGGGCACGGCGGTGACCGCCCGGGTCAGGGCCACGGACAGGCCATAGGTGAACACGTACTTGATGTTTTCGAAGGCGGCAAAGCCGAGGGCGACGAACACGGCGTAGACCACCGCGTCGAAAAGGTAGTTGAAGTTCGGGTTGCGCCAACTGAACTTTTTTAGAAAGAACAGCTTGGCCCCCTCCTCCACGCAGCCTACGACCACAAAGGCGAGGATGATGTAATAGAGCCGGGTGGGGTGGCGAAAGAAGATGCCCAGTATATTCTCTCCCACCGTCTCCAGGATCAGTGCGGCGAAAGTGGCCAGCACGCCGCCGCCCAGCATGAGCGCCAGCAGGGCAGGCGGCTCCTTTTCGATGGTGTCGTGGCGGTAGACATAGCGCAGGAGGAAGAAGGCGGGCAGGATGGCGGCCAGTACATAGACCGCCGTGACATAGTTCAGTACATACAGCATGGGTTCAGCACCTCGCAGGTTCAATTTTGCTACCCTCATTATAACCTGTGTTTCTTCGGCTGTCACCCTGCTTCAGCGTTTTTTGCGCCGCAGAGAGGCGGAAATGTCGCTGAGTGCCTCGGCGGCCTCGGTGTCGGTGCGCCGGGAGCGAGCCAGGTCTCCAAGTGACAGCATTCCGACCACCTGTCCCTGCTCCACCACTGGCAGGCGGCGCACCTGCCGCTCCGCCATCAGCCGTGCGGCGACTGAAATGGACATTTCCGGCGTGATGACAGAGGGTGCGGGGGACATGATGTCCCGCACCGGCACCCGGCCGGGCTCCTCCCCGGCGGCCACGCACCGGGTGACGATGTCCCGGTCGGTGACGATGCCCGTCAGCGTGCCGTCCGCCGCGCAGACCGGAAGCGCGCCCAGCTCGTGGCGGCTCAGCAGCCGCGCCGCCAGCGCGGCGCTCTCCTCCGGCGTGATGGTGACCACGCTTTTGCTCATCAGATCCCGTACCCGCATTTGAAATGCCCCCGTTCGTGAGAATATGGAAAACCCCTCTGTGCTCAGTCTGCCCGAAGCACAGAGGGGTTATTCTCATTTGCGGACCCTTTTGAGGGTCAGTTCAGGTCGTTCTGTTCAGAGAGCGCAAACGTAATATCCAGCGTCTCGCCATCGCGCCACACCGTGGCGGTGATGACGTCGCCCACATGGCGGCTGGCCAGATCCACATCGCCCACCTGCCGGATGGGCTGGCCGTCAATGGCGGTGATGATGTCGCCCACCTGGAGCCCCTGAGCGGCGGCGTCGGAGTTTTCATAGATGGTGGCGACATACAAGCCGTCCGCACCGATGCCCTCGTCAGCGTCCACAGAGACGGCGTAGCAGGTGATGCCGATGACCGGGTGGCCGATCTCGCCGTCGGCGCACAGGGCGTTCACCACCCGCTGGACGGTTTTGGCGGGAATGGAGAAGCCCAGACCCTCCACCGTGCTGGTGCTGGACATGATCTTCATGTTGTCGATGCCGATGACCTGACCATAGATGTTGATGAGCGGGCCGCCGGAGCTGCCCTCGTTCAGGGCGGCGGTGGTCTGGATCAGGGTCATGGAGTAGCCGTTGACCTCCACATTGCGGTTCAGCGCAGAGATGATGCCGTTGGAGAAGGTGCTCTGATAGCGCACGCTCAGCGGGTTGCCGATGGCAAAGCATTCGTCGCCCACCACCAGTTCTTCGCTGTCGCCGAACTGAGCGGGGGTCAGCCCCTCGGCGTCGATCTTCAGCAGGGCCAGGTCAGTGTTGGCGTCCTCGCCCACCAGCAGGGCGTCGTAGCTTTCGTTGTCCGCCGTGACGACCCGGGCGGCGGAGCACCCTGCCACGACGTGCTGATTGGTCAGAATGTAGCCGTCCTCAGAGAGGATAACGCCGGTGGCGTAAGAGCCGGCATTGTCGCTGTAGGCCATGATATTCACCACGCTGGGGGCCACCCGGGCGTAAATCTCCTGGTAGCTCAGTTCTTCCATCCCGGCACGGGAGACGGTCTCCAGCGTAAAGGAGCCGTCCGGCGTATAGCGTTCAATGGCGCTGGGACCGGTGAGCTCTGCCTCACTCTCGCTTCTGCTGTCCGAATCGCCGTCGGGGTCAATGTCCACGGAGAAATCGTCATCGGAGTCGCCGCTGCTGTCCGCGGTGCCAAAGCCGGAGGGAGTGGTGGAGACGACGGAATAGAGCCGGTACAGCTTGGAGCGGATCACCAGTGCGGCACCCGCCGCGATCAGGGCGATGACGATGGGGAGCACGATCCTGCGCCAGCGGACTCTTTTTCGCTCGGGTTTGGCGGCCTCGTCGGCGTAGTCCGCATCACAGGAGCCGATGGCGTGGCCGGGGGCGGCGCTGTGCCCTGCGGATTCGTCCCGTCTGGCGTGGCGCGTTGGGCGGGCGGATGATTTGGGCGGCGTATCCCACGGGTCATCCCCATAGCCGCTCCAGCTGCTGTTGTTCTGGTTCCAGTCGTCCATTGGTGTCTCCTTCCGGTGCGTCCTGATGCCGGTCAGCCGGCCAGCGTCAGGGTGAAGATAAATTCGGTCACACCGTCTTTACTGGTGACGGTGATGTTTTCCTTGTGGTTGTTCAGAATGGTCTTGACGATGTAGAGGCCCAGACCCACGCCCTCTTTGTCGATGCTGCGGGAGCGGTCGGACTTGTGAAAGCGGTCAAAGATCATATTCAGCTCGTCGGGCGGGATGGTCTCCCCCTGATTTTTGACGGAGATATAGGCCTTGGTGCCCTTCGTTGTGATGGTGACGGCGATGGCAGTGCCGGGGGCGGCAAATTTGGCCGCATTGTCCAGCAGATTGTAGCACACCTGGGTGATGCCGTCCGGGTCGCCCCAGACTCGCACCGGGTCGTCGGGGATATGGACGTCCATGTCCAGCTGACGGCTTTTGATCTTGCCCTCCAGCGAGATCATGACCTGCACCATCGTTTCGCTGATGTCAAACTCCACCTGGCTCTGGACGGACTCCCGGGCCTGAAGGGCGCTGACATCCAGCATACGCCGCACCAGGCGGCTGAGCCGGGCGGTCTCGGACGAAATGACCTGCAGAGAGTCGTTGACCTTTTCCGGCGGGATGGTGCCGTCCAGAATGCCGTTGGTGAAGCCGGAGATGGTGGTCATGGGAGTCTTCAGTTCATGGGAGATGTTGGCCACAAACTCCTGACGGCGTTTCTCTGAGCTGGCGATCGAGTCAGCCATGGCGTTGAAGGCGGCGGACAGATCGCCGATCTCGTCCTTGCGGCCGGTGTCGTCCACCCGGACGTCATACTCGCCCATGCCGAAGCGGCGCACCACGTCTGCCATCTCCCGCAGGGGTTTTACCTGCTGCATAGAGAAGATGGAGCAGGCGATGCAGGCGACACACATCACGATCACGGCCACAAAGAAGAACAGCGTGGCCAGCGACTTCCACAGTACCACCAGATCGGTGGCGGAGGCGGTCATGAAGATGAAATACTGCACGCTCTCGCCCAGGCCGGTCTGGAGACAGATGGGGGCACCGGCGGCAAAGTGGACGCCGGAGTAGATGCCGAGGTCGGACATTCCGGAGTAGATGCCGTTATTGATCATTTGGCTTGTCACGTCAGACGAGATCACACTGCCCACATAGTCCGGGTCATCGGTGCCGTCGGCCACATAGCGCAGGACGGTTCCGCTGGCGTCGCAGAGCACCAGATCGGAGTCGGAGATGTGGGACAGGGCGGGGCCGTAAATGGGGAATGCGTCCTCCGCCGGGTCAAAGCCGCGCTGAAGGATGACCTGTGTCATGCTGGCGGCGTAGCTGACGTTTTCTGCCATGCTCTCTTTCTTCTCGCGCACCATATAACGGTAGCTCAGGGTCGTGAAGGAGGCGGCCAGCAGAATGAAGGACAGCAGGATCAGTCCGGCGGTCAGCAGGAACTGGCGCCGAAAGAGGGTGTTTTTCATTTTGCGGCGTTCTCCACAAGCTCAAACTTGTAGCCGACGCCCCAGACGGTTTTCAGGCTCCACTGGTCGCTGACGCCCTCCAGCTTTTCGCGCAGGCGCTTGATGTGCACGTCCACGGTGCGGCTGTCACCGAAGTAGTCAAAGCCCCAGACCTCATCCAGCAGCTGGTTGCGGGTGAATACCCGGTTGGGAGCAGAGGCCAGGTGGTAGAGCAGTTCCATCTCTTTCGGGGGCGTATCCACCCGCTTGCCATCCACCAGCAGCTCATAGGAGTCCAGATTGATGACCAGTTTGTCAAAGGTCAGCTTTTTCTCCTTGCCGGTATCGCCGCCGTCACCGAAGCGGCGCAGCACCGCGTGGATGCGGGCCAGCACTTCCTTCATTTCAAAGGGCTTGACGATATAGTCGTCCGCGCCCATCTCAAGGCCGTTGACCTTGTCCTCGGTCTGGCCCTTGGCGGTCATCATGATGATGGGGGTCTTGCTGGCCTCCCGGATCTTGCGGCAGACTGCCCAGCCGTCCATCACGGGCAGCATGATGTCCAGCAGCACCAGATTGGGTTCCCATGCGCGGAATTCCTCCACGCCCTTGCCGCCGTCCTGGGCGATCTTGGTCTCAAAGCCCTCCTTCTCCAGATAGAGCTGGAGCAACTGGGCAATGTTGCTGTCGTCTTCTACAATGAGTACCTTAGTGGCCATAGGGTAAGCACCTCGCTTTGAATTGTGGTTCATGTCTTGTGGAAGGGGCATTCTGAGGGAGCACAGTGACCGACTGCGGCCGCTTTTTGCGTGCAAGCGGCCAACCGCCCGGAGGGCGGCTCTTAGGCCGGCACGAGAATCTGAAAACACCAGCGTATTCATTTAGATCAGCTGTGTATTGAAGGTTGGTGCTGTAAGATTCTTCGCTGCGCTCAGAATGACGTGGAATTGGAGACTTTTTTTTCGCAGCATCCCACCGCCTGCCAGCCGGCGGCCAGTACACGGCGCACCAGTGCGTCCTCGGCGGGGGAGGCAAGATACCGGTCAGCCAGCGTGATGAGCTGCTGTGCGGCCTTTGGGGCGCTGTCTTCCGTCAGCAGAGCGTAGAGAAGCGCCGCTTCGTTGACGAGCCGCCGGTCAGGGGCATTGCGGCCCCGGTTTTGTCCGGCCAGCTCTGTGCACCGCTGCACCCGCCACGCGGGATTGCCCCGGTCGAGCCGGGCGGCGGTGAGTGGGTCGCATCTCCCGGCCAGCGCGTCCAGCCGCCAGAGGGCGGCGTCGATTTTGGCAGGGAATGCAGGGATAGGGGGCGTGTCAGCGGTCAGCTTTTCTTCCGGTGCCGTCCAACATCGCACGGCGTCCCGCCATTCCTCGCCAAGCTCCAGCGCGATCCATGTCCCGGAGGGGGCGGCGCGCTCAAAAAACGCGTCGGCGCTCATGGCCTGTGCCAGCGCCCCGGCGTCCAGATGGGCGGTCATGGGGAACGGGGCGGCCAGTTCGCCGCCTTTGCCGTCCGGGCGAAAGCGGACGGATCGGACGGGGCATACAGCATCGTTTCCCAGCCTGCGGGCGGCCTCGGTCAGCAGTGCAGCGGCTTTCAGCCGAGCTGCGGTCAGCGGATCGGGCATCTCAGCTCTTGACCGGCGTATTTTCCCGCGCGTCGATGCAGAACAGGCTCTGTCCGGCCAGCATATGATTGATCTCGATGTCGTAGTCGATCTCCAGCCGTCCGCCGGTCAGCTCCAGCGTGGAATTCAGCCGGCGGGCCCGGACGCCGATCTCCATATTGCCATAGGGAGTGGAGTAGAGCGACATATGGCGGCGGCCTTCCTCAAAGACCATTTCCGACTGGACACTGCCCAGCCGGAGCAGAGTCACCTTTTCCGGCTCCACCTGAAAAACGGTGGTGGTGCCCTCCATGCCGGTGAGCTCGCTCTCCTCGTAGCTCAGGCGCAGTGCACCGTCCTGCACTGCCAGCTTGCCCTCGGTCACCAGCTCCATGGTGTCGGGCTCGGTGCCGGAGTAGTCCTGGGTGCCCCGGATAGAGATGATAACGTCTTTTTCCATAGTTTCGGTTCTCCTGACAGATCAGTAATTTTCGATGGCGATCTGCTCCACCGGCTCGGTGACCTCCCGGTCAAGGAAGATGGAGGCCAGATCGTGGAAGGACTCCACGCTGTCGCTGACGTACCAGCGGCAGGTGCCGTGCTGGGTCAGGTCGGCGCGCAGATCATGCTCACGCAGATAGCCCGCCAGCTCCTCGGCCACCTCGGCGCCGGAGTCCAGCAGGGTGACGCCTGGGCCCATGTAAGCGCCGATCACATCGGTGAGCAGGGGATAGTGGGTGCACCCCAGAATGAGGGTGTCCACCCCGGCGGCCCGGACGGGGGCGAGATATTCCGCCGCAATGGTCTCGATGACCACGTCGCCGGGTCGGGTGCGGCCATTCTCCACCAGCGGTACAAACAACGGGCAGGAGCGGGCGGTCAGCGTCACGTTCGGGTTTTCTGCCCGGATCACCCGGTCATAGGCCCCGGTGCGGATGGTGGCGGGGGTGGCAATGATGCCGACCTTTCCGTTTTTCGTCACCTGCGCCGCCTTTTTGGCGGTGGGGAACACCACGCCGAAGATGGGCAGGTCGGTCTGGGCCCGCAGGTCGTCCAGCGCGATGGAGGACACGGTGCCGCAGGCGATGACGATGGCCTTCAGGTCAAAACTGCGCAGGAAGTTCACGTCCTGCATGGCATAGCGGCGGATGATTTCCCGGGAGCGGGTGCCGTAGGGCACCCGGCCGGTGTCGCCAAAGTAGATGATGTTTTCATTGGGCAGCAGTGCCGCCAGACGGCGCACGGCGGTCAGGCCGCCGAGGCCGGAATCAAACACGCCAATGGGGCGGTTATCCATGGGATTACCTCCAGTGTCCGCCGAAGCAGCGGACTGTATCACTTGTGCGAAAAGTATGTGCACCTTAATACCTTATGATAGCACAACGCGCCGGACAAGTAAATCATTTCCCGCTTTTTGTTATCCTTTGTCACCCCTGGCACGATTGACTTTCCGGCAGAATAGACTATAATAATCATACCAATGAGGCGCACTATGTGCGCACTTGGAAGGACTCCGCGTGTCAGCGGATAAAGGAGGCGGTCCTCTGTGGATCTTCACTTGACAACGAAGCAGTTCCGGCGCCTGCTGGATATGGCGTATATTGGAAACTGGGTCTTGAATTCCGCCCGGGGCGAAGACCGGTTCCGGGATTATGACGAGGTGGAGTCCCTGCTGTTTGCCAAGGCGGCGCAGGAGGGGATGCCTGCGCTGGCAGAGCTGTGGCAGGGCGAGGTGGTGCCCTCCCGGGCCTTTGCCGAGGGCGGCATTCACGAGGCCATTGCCGACTATGAGGACGCAGTGTTCTTCGACATTTTGGCGGAGGAGCTGGCCCGGCGGGACATGGACGATGCCGCCATCGACGAGAGCAACTTTGCCGAACTGACCCGGCGCATGGACGCCTATATGGCGGAGTTCGAGGCGCACGGCACCGACCATGTGCAGGTCGAGAGCGATTTGATTTAAATTCTCAAAAAGAGCTCACCCACACAGTGGGTGAGCTCTTTTCTGCGAGGGGCTTTACCGTCCACTGCGCGCACGAACTGCCGCATTTGGCGGGCTGTTCGCACACTTGCTGGGCTGAGAAGAGTTTTTTCCGAGGTACAGAAGGTGAATTGTCCCGCAGGAGCAAGAGAAGCCACCCTGGGGTGCGCCCTCGGAAAAACAGATTTTATCTTATTCCGTCATCTGCGGATGACGGAACTCTGTGAGACCTGTGCTCTGCTGCGGGTCATCACTGCAAAATAAAAGAGGGACGGCTATAAAAACCGTCCCTCTTTTTATTTTTTATTTCGTTGCCGGAAAGGCTGAAAGTCTTTCCGAAAATCACGCTTACGCGCCCTCGGCTTCCGCCTCGGCGATGGCTTCTGCAACCTCGCGGCGCTTCTCCTCAATGGCCTGCTGAAGCATCATATCCTTGACCTTCATCAGGCGGGTGGTGGAGTTGCGGTCATTTTCCTCCAGCTTCATGGAGATGTACTTGATGCTCTCCTCGGTCTGGGGGATCATAACGTATTCCAGCGCATTGACGCGACGGCGGGTCTTTTCGATCTCCTCCGCCAGCAGCTGGGTGGTCTTTTCGATCTGCGCCAGCTTCAGCATATCCTGAAACACGGAGGACAGGGCGTCCACCGCGCCGTCCAGCTCACAGCTGGTCATGGCGAAGCCGTAGGGGTAAATGTCCCCGGCGGCGCCGCCGGCGGTGCTGAAGTGATACTCCGGCACGTTGACGGACATGATGTTCTTGGTGGTCATGCCCAGCTCTACGCTCTGCTTGGGATAGAGCAGGGACTGCTCCAGCATCTCGGCGCTCATCAGGGCAGAGGCCACGGTGAAGGAGGCGTGGGCCTGCTTCAGGCCCTCCTCCACGCGCTGACGGATTTCGCGGTTTTCCCGCACCACATCGAGGAACTGCTTCATGAGCTCGTCCCGCTTGTCCTTGAGCAGCTTGTGGCCCCGGGTGGCGGTCTTGAGCCGGCCCTTCAGCCGGGTCAGCTCCATGCGGGTGGCGCTAACAGTGGTGTTTGCCATGCGAAATCCCCCTTATTCGGCGTCTTTCTTGGGCAGATACTTGGCGATGTGCTCCTCTTTGATCCGCTTCAATTCGCTCACGGGCAGGATGCTCAGCAGCTCCCAGCCCAGATCCAGGGTCTCCTCAATGGAGCGGTTCTCCTCGGGGCCCTGGGCCACATAGCGCTTCTCGAACTCCTCTGCGAACTTGGCGTAGAGCAGGTCGGTGGGGGACAGGGCGGCCTCGCCCAGAATGCTCATCAGTTCCTTGGCCTCCTTGCCGGTGGCGTAGGCGGCGAAGAGCTGGTTCATGGTGCCGGCGTGATCCTCGCGGGTCTTGCCCTCGCCGATGCCCTTGTCCTTCAGACGGCTCAGGGAAGGCAGCACGTCCACGGGAGGCACGATGCCCTTGCGGTACAGCTCGCGGCTCAGGATGATCTGGCCCTCGGTGATATAGCCGGTCAGGTCGGGGATGGGGTGGGTCTTGTCATCCTCAGGCATGGTCAGGATGGGGATCATGGTGATGGAGCCCTCCTTGCCCAGCTGACGGCCGGCGCGCTCGTACATGGTGGCCAGGTCGGTGTACAGGTAGCCGGGATAGCCGCGGCGGCCGGGCACTTCCTTCTTGGCCGCGGAGATCTCACGCAGAGCCTCGGCGTAGTTGGTGATGTCGGTCATGATGACCAGAACGTGCATATTCTTCTCAAAGGCCAGATACTCGGCGGCGGTCAGCGCCATACGGGGGGTGGCGATACGCTCGACGGCGGGGTCGTTGGCCAGGTTGGTGAACAGCACGGTGCGGTCGATAGCGCCGGTGCGGCGGAACTCCTGCACGAAGTACTCGGACTCCTCGAAGGTGATGCCGATGGCGGCGAACACGACGGCGAAGTTGCTGGCGCCGTCCAGAACCTTTGCCTGACGGGCAATCTGAGCAGCCAGCTGAGCATGGGGCAGGCCGGAGCCGGAGAAGATAGGCAGCTTCTGGCCGCGGACCAGCGTGTTCAGGCCGTCGATGGTGGAGATGCCGGTCTGAATGAACTCGTTGGGGTAGTTGCGGGCGGCGGGGTTCATGGCCAGACCGTTGATGTCGCGGTACTCCTCGGCCAGAATGGCGGGGCCGCCGTCTATGGGCTCGCCCATGCCGTTGAACACGCGGCCCAGCATATCACCGCTGACGGCCAGCTGAAGGGGATGGCCGAGGAAGCGGACCTTGGACTGAGCCAGATTGATGCCGGCGGCGGAGGAGAACAGCTGGACAACAGCCTTGTCGCCGTTGACCTCCAGCACCTTGGCGCGGCGGATGGAGCCGTCGGTCAGCTCCACCTCGGCCAGCTCGTCATAGGTGACGCCCTGCACATGATCGACCACCATCAGAGGGGAGGCGATCTCCTGGATCGTGCGGTATTCTTTAATCATCAGTCAACCTCTCCTCTCTCAGCGATCTCTTCGATCTGGCTGGTCATCTCTTCGGCGATGCGGGCATAGGTCTGCTCGTACTGGTCCACGGGCACGCTCTTGGCGCGGCCGATGCCGGCGCGGGCGCCGATGGCGAACAGGTCGGACACGCTGGCGCCCTTCTGGATGGCGGCGCGGCACTGGCTGTCGTAATCGAGGATCAGCTGCATCATCATGGCCTGACGGCGGTAGTCGGAGAAGGAGTCGATGTCCACAAAAGCGTTCTGCTGCAGGAAGTCCTCGCGGATCATCTTGGCGGTCTCCAGCGTGAGCTGATCGGCGGCACCCAGGCTGTCCTTACCGACCAGCTGGACGATCTCGTTCAGGGAGGACTCCTCCTGAAGGATGGTCATGGCGCGGGTGCGGTTCTTGAGGAAGCTCTCGCCCAGATTCTCGTCAAACCAGGGCTTCAGGTTGTCCAGATACAGGGAGTAGGAGTTCAGCCAGTTGATGGCGGGGAAGTGACGGCGATAGGCCAGGGAGGAGTCCAGGCTCCAGAACACCTTGACGATGCGCATGGTGCCCTGGCTGACGGGCTCAGACAGGTCGCCGCCGGGAGGGGAGACCGCGCCCACGGCGGTCAGGCTGCCGCGGCGCTCCTCGTCGGAGCCGAGGCACTGGACCACGCCGGCGCGCTCGTAGAACTCGGCGATACGGCTGGCCAGATAGGCGGGATAGCCTTCCTCGCCGGGCATCTCTTCCAGACGGCCGGACATCTCACGCAGAGCCTCGGCCCAGCGGGAGGTGGAGTCGGCGATGACGGCCACGTCGTAGCCCATGTCGCGGAAGTACTCGGCGATGGTGATGCCGGTGTAGATGGACGCCTCACGGGCGGCCACGGGCATATCGGAGGTGTTGGCGATCAGCACGGTGCGCTTCATCAGCGTCTCGCCGGTGCGGGGGTCGATCAGCTCGGGGAACTCGCGCAGAACGTCGGTCATCTCGTTGCCGCGCTCGCCGCAGCCGATATAGATCACGATGTCCACGTCAGACCACTTGGCCAGCGCGTGCTGGACGACGGTCTTGCCGGAGCCGAAGGGGCCGGGAACAGCGGCGGTGCCGCCCTTTGCCACGGGGAACATGGTGTCGATGACACGCTGGCCGAACT
>ERZ808240.4204-NODE-4204-length-13007-cov-6.093885_pt1 | contig 13007 bp, 12 predicted proteins | sample MGYA00521084_ERZ808240 | MGnify/ENA primary metagenome ERZ808240 (study PRJEB31516, sample SAMN03275571) | gut metagenome | biome: mammalia-associated habitat; material: feces | host: Papio cynocephalus | place: Kenya | collected 2012-08-06 ... | reverse complement strand
CCATCATCTCCCATCGAGTTAGAGGAAATGCGGAACAAAAACCAGTTCATATCAATGAGTTCTTCGCAGCGTTATACGCTGCAATTTGTTCTCGTACCCGATTCGATTGACTAACTTCCACAGACATCGGTTCGACTCGTATATACAGACGATAGAGCTCACTTGAATCAGCGTATTTACGAATATTGGCCGCCAATTCCAGCAACAGCAGTCGCATTTCTTCACCTAGATCACCGTCAAGGTACACTGATTCGGCATGTGATGCTGACCTGCTTTGCACCACAAGAAACTCACGCCATGCCCTGAAATCCAGCCTCGCTCAATTCCTGCCTCTGCCGATCAACCAGCGAGGTAAGATCAAGTGACTCACTCGTCGATTGCCCAGAAGAACGCAACGCCGCGGCAATATCGTGCATGGCGTGCGAAGATTCACGGCTGCGTTGCAACACCGACTGCCAATCGTCATCGTCCTGATGTCGGCCGGCGAGCGCAGCTTGATTGTATTGTGATTCTCGAAATATTACTGGCCGCATTGATAGCAGTTATCTGTCTGTATAACAACTACACTGCAAATCTCGTTCTTCTGGCAGCCATTATTATTGTTAATTTTATTGGTTTTATTATTCGCGACACCAAGATATTTCTTGACCTGTTCTGCCGTAAAGACCAGTAGTGCAAGCACAAGATCTAAACGCTGGCGGCCCGGATCTACCCGGATCGCCAGTATATGCGCGAAGAGGATTCCAACTACTTAAACAGATAGTTCACAAAATTGAGGGGCCATTCGGTGCCTTTGGTGACGTTGCCGAATCCGAGCACCGCATTATCCGGCAGCCCCTTGGCCTTCCAAACGTCGGATTTCGACAGATTCAGACCGATCGGGGCATGGTCGGCGCCTTCCACGAGATCATCCTGATACACCACCGCGTCGCCGAGTTCGGCGAGCTTCGCGGAATCCAGCACGGCCGTCGGATCGTTGATGCTGTTTCGCTGCGCCAATTCGCACATCAGCGGCTTGGTGCCGACCAGCACGTTGATCTCGCCCGACGCCATCATTGCGGCGAGCTTGGCCGAGTCGTCAAGGTACGATCCCCCGAGCAACGCGGACTGCCCCGTACCAGCCTGCGACGACGAGGACGCATCGGCGGACGCCGACTCCGACGGGGACGCCCCGGACGACGAAGTCGAAATGACGAAATTCGAGTCAATGGAGAAAACGCGCGAATCCTCCTGTGGGTATTGCGCCGCGAAATCATTCTGCAGATCCTGCAGCTGCCGGCTGTAATCCGACAACCCGAAGGACGCCACATACAGCTTCGTTGACGGCGCACGCGTGGCATAGAAAACGATCAGACCGATCACCAAGGCGACAGCGGCCACAACCGCCACGGTTCCAACCAGAAAATGCTGGACGAAGAAGGGGAGCTTGTCCTTGTTGGGCAGCTCCCTGAAGGTCTTCCATTTGGATTGCCTGGCATACACATTGGTTTTGGCCAGATCGGCCACCGCCGACAACTGCTTATCGGACAGACCTGTTTCGATGCTTTTCCTATCCATGCACGCTCCTCGCATTCCACACGTCACCACGATTTCCGCAACCCCAAGGAACTCGTCTTTGAGACAGCTCTTGGCGTACTGTACCACCGTGTCCTCGAAACCAACGGAAAAATCCTTGCCCCGTGGAATACTGGGACGTCGCGCCCCTGTAGCTCAGTCGGTTAGAGCAGCGGACTCATAATCCGTCGGTCCACAGTTCAAGCCTGTGCGGGGGCACACGGCAAAGGCTCCGGTTCGCATGCGGTACGCAGCGAACCGGAGCCTTTTCAGGACGAGGGTTTCAGACCGTCAATCGACGACCGCGCGCACCGACCGTCCGGATGCGAAGCGATCCAACGCGCCCGTGGCGGCGATGGCCCGGAACAGATACCAGGCGAACACCCCGGCGACAAGCACGCCGCCGATGATCTCACAGGTCATATGAACGATGCCGCGCGGGGAGAACAGTGACACACCCTGATAGCGGAACAGCAGCAGATAGAAACCGTATTCAACGGCGGTGGCGGCGCCGGCGGCCATGCTGAGCGGCAGGTTGTACTTGCGGTAGCGAGCCAGGGCAAACGGCAATTCGGCAAAAATCCCCTGCAGGGCCGCCGAGAAGAACACGAAGCCGAAGGAGAACTGGTTGCCGAGCAGCATCTGCACGGCGACACCGACGATGTTGACGAAGACGGCCGCCCCGGGCTTGCGAATCACCACAATGCCCAGCGTTCCGGAAAAATACCAAATCGCGTGAAATACGCTGGACAGTCCCGGCAGAATCGCGCCGACCACCGCGAACAACGGGCCGGACACGAAATTGAATCCCCACTGAATGACACCGCAGGCGACGCCCAGAGCGGCACCGACCGCGATATCGGCGGTCCCCCACCGAAGAGAACGACGCAATGTTGATTGGATGGATGTGGACGCAGACATGGTTTCACCCCTGTGATCCTCGTTTCCGCTGTGCATCACATGCGGAACGCCGCGCACTGTCTATGGCAATCGGGCGTCCCTGGACCTGCGCGGCTCGGGCGGAACGCCGAGCGCCAATATAGCAGTCGACCCCCCAAACGCAACAGCCCGACGCGCCAGGGAACGCGACGGGCCGTGCAACATCATGCAACATGCGCAAGAGGCATTGTTCGCGGCTGCGCTACGCCGCCCGGCCTCCCGGACTCAGCAGGCCGCCGTCGCCAGTCATGTCGGCATGCGCCGAAGGCCGCGAGCACAATACTCGCCCGGCTCGGATATTCGCCAGCACGGGTGCATGCTGATTGAGCGCGGTGTAGAAATCGGGCGCGTCCAGCAGAATGCAGTTGCCCGGCTTGCCGGTCTCGAGACCATAGCGGTCGGCGATGTGCAGCGTGCGCGCACCGTTGTAGGTGACGAACCGGAACGAATCCTGCAATTGGCCGTACCCCATCATGTGTTCGATGTATACGCCCATCATGAGCACGTCGAGCATATTGCCGTCACCCAGCGGATTCCACGGGTCGCGCACATCATCCTCGCCAAGCGCCACATTGATGCCGTTCGCCGCCAGCTCATGGATACGGGTCACGCCTCGACGCTTCGGGTACGTGTCGAAGCGTCCGCCAAGATGCACATTGACCAGCGGATTCGACACGAAATTGATGCCCGACATCTTCAACAGGCGCATGAGCTTGTAGGCGTAGGCGTCATTGTAGGAACCCATCGCGGTGGTATGCGACGCGGTGACGCGGTCCCCCATGCCCTTTTCGAGGGCCAGGGTGGCCAATACCTCGAGATTGCGCGACTGCGGGTCGTCGATCTCATCGCAGTGCACGTCCACCAGACGGTCATACCGCTCGGCCAGATCCATCAGGAAATGCACCGACTCCACGCCGTACTGCCGCGTGAACTCGAAATGCGGGATGCCGCCCACCACATCGGCGCCGTCCCTGACGGCCTGCTCCATAAGCTCCTTGCCATGGGGAAACGAAAGGATGCCGTCCTGGGGGAAGGCCACCACCTGCAGGTCCACGACATCCTTCAGCTCGTCGCGCAGTTCGATCAGGGCGTGCAGGCCGGTCAGTGTCGGATCGGTGACGTCCGCATGCGTGCGGACATGCTGGATGCCCTGCTCCACCTGGCGACGGATGGTGGCGCGGGCACGCTCCTTGACATCCTCAATGCTCAGGGTCTTCTTGCGCTCGCCCCAGATGCGAATGCCGTCGAACAGCGTGCCGGTTTCGTTCCATTCGGGCTGGCCGGCCGTACCGGTGGAATCCAGATGGATATGAGGATCGACGAACGGCGGCAGCAGCAGCCTGCCGGCACCGTTGATCGTCTCCTCGCCCGCCTCGGGCTTCAGCGTGCCGGCGGGCGCGAACCGCTCGAACTTGCCGTCGGCAATCCGCACGTCCTTGAGTTCGCCCTTGTTGTCTACGTTGACGCTGGTGATCAGCATGGTTTCGTCACGCCTCCCCGCTCGTCGCCGCGCGCCTGTCCACAACACAGGTCATCAGCAGCCAATAGACCAGCGCCACGATGATCATGTTCGGGAAGGTGGCGCCCACGGTGGCGGTGAGGAACGGCACCTTGCCAAGCAGTATGTACAGCACGACGCCCAGCAGCCAGCAGCCCAGGGCCACCCAATTGATGCCGGACGCGTACCAGAACCGGCCGCCTTCCGCGGTGAGGTCCTTGCGTGAATAGTCGCCGTGGTTGCGGATGAAGAAGTCGGTGAGCATGATGGCGGTCACCGGACCAAGCGCGCATCCGATGTAATCGAGGAACAGCGTGAACGAATCGAGGAAGCTGCCGATGATCAACGGGATAAAGGTGACCAGGCAGGCGATCAGGGTCACGATCCACAGCGCGGGGGTAAGCTTGAGCTTGGTGGCGATATTGGTCAGCGATGAACCGGCCGCCATCAGATTCACGGCATTGGCCGTCATGGAGGTCAGAATCACCACGATCAGAGCCAGCGCACCCAGGCCGAGCTTGCTGGCGATGGTGGACGGGTCGGAATTGTTGGCATCATAGGTGCCGGAGGTGATGGCGATGGAGATCGTGGCGACCAGACCCACCAACGCGAACCAGCATACGCCGATGAACGCGCCCACGAACGGCACGATATGAGACCCGGACGGTTTCTTGGAGAAGCGGGTGAAGTCGGCGGCGCAGGTCACCCAGCCGAGGTTGAAGGCGGCGAGTTTGTCCACCGCGACGCCGGAGGCCATCTGGTCGCCGGCCGGCGGCGTCCAGCTGAGAATCTGGTCGAAACTCACCTGTTGGAACACCGCGATGGTCTCCCAGATCGCAAAGACGAACACCAGCACCACGCCGACGCGTTCGATGATGCGCACCGAATTGGCGCCTGTGGAAACGGATGCCAGATGCAGCAGGCTCATCACCACGATGCCCACGATGATGCCCTTTTCGCCGCCCGGTTCGCCCCATACCGGCCAGCCAAGCATCTCGTTGAGCAGAATCGACACCGACGTGGCGGCGATGAACGTGTTCACGGCCGTCCAGCCGACATACATCACCATGTTCATCACACTGGGCACGTAGCTGCCGCGAATGCCGAAGGACGCGCGCGCCGCACCCATCGTGGTGGCGCCGACCTTGTAGCCGATGTAGCCGATGCCGGCCAGCGTCAGATAGGCAACGATCGACGACCAGGTGAGGTGACCGAGCGCGCCGCCGAAACCGCACGCGGCGATCACGCCGCCGATGAACCAGGTGCCGTTATTGGCATTGGCGGCCACCCATGTGGCGAACATGTCCCAATTGGAGGATTTTCTCTCCTGTGGCTCAATGATTTCGAGCGCATATTTGTCGGATGGTGCGGACGCGGACATCCCTGCTCCTTATCTTGTGATCGATTTTCCGTCGGATCAATGATGGCCCGGGTATGTGTCGGACGCGATTTCCGGCGTTTTGCCCGGGCTTGTTTCCATCCGACCGTAGACTGGAGTTACCCTATCCACAGCGTTCAAGGAGCAATATGTCCGGAAAACTCGCCAACAAAGTCGTCGTCGTCACCGCCGCAACCCGCGGCATCGGACTCGCCATCGTCACCGCCGCAGCCAAGGAGGGCGCGACCGTGTATCTGGGCGCCCGCAACATGGAACGCGCCGCCGCCCGCGCCGAGGAGGTCAACGCGGACGAAACCGTCAAGGCCAACGGCGGACTGGTGAAAACCGTGTACAACGACGCGACCAAGGACGAAACCTACACCGAGATGATCGACGCGGTGAAGGCCGCCGAAGGGCGTGTGGACGGACTGGTCAACAACTTCGGCACGTCGGACCCCCGCAAGGATCTGGACATCGAGCACACCGACGTCGACACCTTCATCAACACCCTCACCGTCAACCTCAAGTCCGTGTTCATCACCTCGCAGGCCGCCATCAAGGCGATGCCCGAAGAAGGCGGCTCGATTGTGAACATCTCCTCCATCGGCGGCGAGGTGCCGGACATCTCGCAGATCGCCTACGGCACCTCCAAGGCCGCGATCGAACATCTCACGAAGGACATCGCCGTGCAGGTGGCGCGCAAGAACATCCGCTGCAACGCCGTCCTGCCCGGCATGACCGCCACGGACGCCGTGCAGAACGCCCTGAACGACACCTTCCGCACCATGTTCCTCAAGTCCACGCCGATCAAACGCATGGCCGCCCCGGAGGAAATCGCCGCCGCCGTGGTGTACTTCCTGTCGGACGGCGCCGCGTTCACCACCGGGCAGTGCCTGGCGGTGGCCGGCGGCTTCGGACTGGCCACCCCGGTCTTCGGCGACCTCCAGTCGCTCGCCACCGCTCGCGGCTGATGGCCGAGCGATCCCGTTCGGCGGCATCATCAGCCAGCCGCCGAACGGATCACGGCCGTGGCGCACCAGACCGGGGCGTATCGTTCAGGCCCGCCACCATGGACGCAGCGGATACCATTTGCCATCCGGATGCCCCACACGATCGGGCTTGACGGCCAGGAACTGATGGATCTGGATGCCGTCGATCTCGAAGTTGAGGGCGCAGGCGGCCATGTACAGCCCCCACACCTTGGCCCGTTCGAATCCAACCTGCCGGACCGCGTCATCCCAATTCGCCTCGAGATTCTCGCACCAATGATGCAGGGTCAGCGCGTAATGCTGGCGCAGATTCTCCTGATGCACCAGGTTGAAGCCCGCGTCATGGATGCAGCTTTCGATGAAGCCTGGGGCTCCCAGATCACCGTCCGGGAAGATGTACCGGTCGAGGAATTCGTCCTGGCCGGGCCTGCCATCCGGTTTGTCGTGGCTGATGGTGATCTGGTGGTTCAGCAGCCTGCCCATGGGCTTGAGCAGCTTGAACATCTCCTCGAAATAACTTTGGTAGTTCTTGACGCCCACATGCTCCATCATGCCGATCGAGCAGATGCCGTCGAAGTCGCGTTCCGGCACCTCGCGATAATCCTGCACGCGCACCTCGGCCAAGTCCTGCAGGCCCTCGCGGGCGATCCATTCGTTGGCCCAATCCGCCTGTTCGCGAGACAGGGTCACGCCAAGCGCCTTGATGCCGCGGCGGGCGGCGGCAATCACCATGGAGCCCCAGCCGCAGCCGATGTCCAGCAGCCGCTGCCCCGGCTGAAGCCCCAGCTTGTCGAGAATCAGGCGCAGCTTGTTCGCTTGTGCGTCCTCGAGGCTCATGGCCTCATCGTCGAACACCGCGCAGGTGTAGGTCATGGAGGGCCCGAGAAAATCGGCGTAGAACTCGTTCGACATGTCGTAATGGAAGCTCACCGTCTCCGAATCGGCCTTCTCCGTATGCGGCATGAGCCCGCGCTTCATGCGCGCAAACTTGCTGGGCCCTTCGGTTTGCGGCACCGGCGGCCTGTGGAATCCATGGCTGAGCACGGCGGCGGCCAAGCGCGCCAGCTCGGACGGCGACGGCCTGCGCACGTATGAGGCGAGGTCCAGCAACCCACGCAGCACGGGATACGGATTGGCATAGCTGATGCCATCCACGTCCAAATCGCCCAGCACATATGCCCGCACGGCGCCGATCTCGTTGGGATGGGCCGCCAATTGGTAGATGCAGTTCGGACTGGTGATGCGAAGATGCAGGTCGGCGGACGGTGAGCCGAAATACGACCCGTCAAAGGCATCCATGCGAATTGGCGTCTGAGGAGCGAGGAACATGGCCAGCATCTCGCCCACCGTCATCGATTTTCCATTGGCCATAGGGCCACCCCTTTCATGAAGCGCGGAATGTATACCACACCGATAACAGCTTAGTCCGTTTCCAATGCCCTGGCGGACCACTGACCGGCAGACGGAGGGGCGCGTACAACGGGCGATTGCGTCGGTGTGCACGGGGACTCCCGGGAATGTTGACGAGCACATTGGCTATGCTGGGCGATGGTTGGAAGGCATGGCGAGGAGCAGGATTGGACGCACCCTTGATCACGAACGTGGATTTTGACATCGACTCGGCTTCGGATGCGGGTCTCACGGTATTGGAATATGGCGAGGACATCATCGAGTCCGATGGCATGCAATCCGAAAAGCGATATGTCCAGCATGGCACCACCACCACCTTCGAGCATTCCATGGCGGTGGCGCAGCGGGCCGTGCGTCTGGTGAACCGCTTCAATCTCGACCACAGAGTGGATATGCGCGATCTCGTCGTCTCCGCCCTGTTGCATGACTACTTTCTCTATGACTGGCATGACAATGCGGAATGGCATCGCCTGCACGGGTTCACCCACGGACGCATCGCCTGCCTGAACGCCATGCGCGACTTCGGAGAGGCCATTGTCAATGACGTGGTGGCCGACTCCCTGACCAATCACATGTATCCGCTCACCAATGTGCCGCCGAAATATCCCGAGGGCTGGCTGGTGTCGCTCAGCGACAAGATCTGCGCCACGTCGGAAGCCGTGAACCTCGACCGTTTCCGCGGCGGCCGAGAGCTGGAGGACCGCGAGGCGTTGCCCATCATCCCCTCGATGGGAGCGACCCGTCCTATGTCGTCGGCCGATCCCATGATCGACGGCATCGGACCGGTTCGTTCCGGAGCGTATCGCACACTGCTGGCGCTGCGGCGCGGACGTGACGCGATCATGCGCTAACCGCGATCGGGCCTCCTCTCTCTTCTCCCCCTCTCCACCATCCCATCGATACCGCCCGAAACCGGCATCAATTTCGCGACACTCGCCATCTCCTCCGATAACTACGTAGTTTCTTCGGTGAACGTCAGGTAAACTCTAGGTGTTCAACGATGAGGAACGAGGAGTGTGAGACGACGCCTTGGACGTGACGATGACGCATTTCATTCAGCAAATGCTTGCAAGCCCGGCACTGATGCTGACCACGGCGCTGACCCTTGGCGTGATTTTCGTCAACGGCTGGACCGACGCCCCCAACGCCATCGCCACCTGCGTGACGACCCGGTGCATGAAGGTGCGTTCCGCGGTGATCATGGCGGCCGTATTCAATTTCCTCGGCGTGCTGATCATGACGCAGATCAACGCGTCGGTCGCATCGACGATCTCCAATATGGTCGATTTCGGCGCGGACAGCCAATCCGCACTGATCGCGCTGTGCGCGGCCCTGTTCTCCATCGTGATCTACAGCGTCGTCGCGGCGCGATTCGGCATTCCCACCTCCGAAAGCCACAGCCTCATCGCCGGATTGTCGGGCGCGGCGATCGCGATCCAAAACGGCGTGGCCGGCATCAACATGAACGAATGGGTCAAAGTGATCTACGGCCTGGTCGCCAGCCTGCTGTTCGGCTTCGTCATCGGATGGCTGGTCTGCAACATCGTCACGCTCCTGTGCGCCGGACTCGACCGCCGCCGGGCCAACGGCTTCTTCCGATACGCGCAGATCGCAGGCGCCGCGGCCATGAGCTTCATGCACGGCGCTCAGGACGGGCAGAAATTCATCGGCGTGCTGTTCCTCGGCATGGCGTTCTGCAGCGGACAGACCGGGGCGTCCGGCGTGGTGATCCCGGTATGGCTGATGCTGCTGTGCAGCGTCATCATGGGCTTGGGCACCAGCGTGGGCGGCGAGCGCATCATCAAATCCGTGGGCCAGGACATGGTCAAGCTCGAGAAATACCAGGGGTTCTCCGCCGATCTTTCAAGCGCCGTCTGCCTTATGCTCATGACGATGCTCGGCATCCCCGTGTCCACCACGCACACCAAAACCAGCGCGATTATGGGCGTCGGCGCCGTCAAGCGCCTGTCGGCCATCAATTTCGGCGTCGTCAAAGACATGATGCTCACCTGGGTGTTCACATTCCCCGGCTGCGGCCTGATCAGTTTTGCCATGGCCAAACTCTTCATTCTGGTGTTCTAGCGAAAGGAAACAATCCCCCGATGGCAAAAATCAAGGACTCTTTTTACTTTGATTCCTTCGACCAAAGCGCCCAATACGCCCTCAAGGCCGCCACCATGCTCAACGACCTGATGCATGATTTCAAGCCCGAGGAGCTCAGGGAACAGATCACCCGCATGCACGGGATCGAGCAGGCCGCCGACGACGTGCGCCACGGTTTGGTGGACGCCCTGGTCACCGCGTTCATCACGCCCATCGACCGGGAGGACGTCGCCGAGCTGAGCGCTCGCCTCGACGACGTAACCGATGAAATCGAAGGCGTGCTGCACCGGATGTATTACGACAACGTCCTTGGGATGCGTCCCGAAGCGCTCGGCATGGTTGACCTGCTGGGAAAATCCTGCACGACCATGGCGGAGCTCGTGGCCCTGATGCGGCAGTTCAAAAAGCAGAAGAAACTGCGCAATCTCGTGTTTGACATCAACCACATCGAGCAGGAGGCCGATGCGCTGTTCGTCGAAGCCATGCGCACGCTGCACACCACCTGCGACGATCCGATGCAGGTGTTCGCCTGGCACGAGGTGTACTCGCAGCTCGAGGAGTGCCTCGACGCCTGCGAGGAGGTGGCCGACGTCATCGATAACATCGTCATGAAGAACAGCTGACCGACGAACGCAAGCGCATCGTCGCGTTCGTGAACGGGGATCCGGCGGCCGCATCGTCATGCCACTCGATCCGGGCACCGAACGTTTTATGCACCACGTTTAGGCAATGGCCGTGGTGTCGATGCGCGTGAAATACTCGGCGTCCGACTCATGGTCGATGCGGGCGCCGAAGTGGCGCTGAACGGCCAAGGACGCGGGATTGCTCTTATGCACCGACAGATACGCCTCCGTGATGCCGAATTCGTCGCGTGCCTTGATGAGCGCTAGCCGCAATCCTTCGGTGGCGTATCCGCGGCCACGCCATTCCGGGGCAATGCCGTATCCGATGTGCCCCGCGCCTTCCTGCAATGCGTCGTTGAGCCTGTGCCGCAAATTGAAGATGCCGACATAATCGCCTCGATCGTTCATGAGGATGTATTTGGTGGCGGGCACCCATCCGGGCTTGAGACCGATGCCGGCGGCCTCGTTTTTCAGACCCCGCACATAATCGGCGAAAGCTGCCTTGCTCATGCCCGCCGCAGGATTCTCAAATCCGTTCTCATCCGCGGGAAACCTCCCGAACAGCGCATACACCCGTTCCGGACCACCCAGCCATGGTTCCATCAATCGCACAACGGGATCATAACATTCCCAACCGTCCCAGCCACAGCGCATCTTCAACGATAAGGCTGTCGATTTTGCGCCTGCCTAATTCGCGCAACAAGTCATACGGGTCCCTGCCTGCGAGCGCGGTCGCATCAAGATACAGCGGCCGATGCCCGTCTATCGTCACCGCGCCCTGCGCAACCGACTGCACCGGCCCGTCAAAGCACGCCACCAGCCGGGCAATGGAAACGTTCGGTTCGCCTTCCGCAAGCACCGCGGCATAGGTGGAGTATAAGCGTCGCCGTCGAGTCTCGTAATCGGCGCGGTTTTCCCCTTCTCGCCGCCGTCCGTCGACAAGGTACGGCAAGCCTGTGGTGATGTAATGGAAGAACGGCGCGTTGATGGCATCGCATTCGGCGCGCATCACATCACGCACCACCTCGGTCCCCGCTTGTTCGAGGATGCGCAGGCCGTTGCCCGCCACAATCGGATTGGGATCGATGGAGCCGACCACCACCCGCGCGATTCCATGTGCGATGATCAGATCGGTGCAGGCCGGTTGCGATCCGACATGGCAGCATGGTTCGAGTGTGTCGACGATCGTGGCTCCGGTCAGATCGATGCCATGGGTATCGGCGTAGTCGAATGCCATACGTTCCGCATGCGGGCCGCGATAGCGGTCATGGTAGCCAGTGGCGAGAATCTCGCCGTCTCGCACCACCACCGCGCCGACGAGCGGATTCGGATCCGCCCAGCCAACGCCGTTTCGAGCCAGATCAAGCGCCATCGCCATGTACCCGTCGTAGGAACCACCCGTCCCTATCACCGCATTCGTCGTCATGCAGGCACTTTACCGCCCTGGTTATACGATATGACACATGTTCCGTCCGCACGCCATGCGTTCGCGCGGAAAGTCACGGGGAAAGGAGCCGGCCATGCAGCGCCCGATTACGACAGCGATACCGTTTCTGAGCCAACCGTCCGAGGAGGCGCGGAACACCGAGGCCGATCTTGCCGTGGCGCAGGATCTGAAGGATACGCTCGACGCGCACCGCAACGGCTGCGTGGGCATGGCCGCGAACATGATCGGCGTGCCCAAACGCATCATCGCGTTCGTGGACGAGGATCTGGGCGGCCGCATCACACTCATGTTCAATCCGCGCATCACCGCGCAGGATGGCGCTTACGATACCTCCGAAGGATGCCTGTCGCTCAACGACAAGCGCCGCGCGTTGCGCTACCAGCGCATCGAAGTGGATTATATGGACCGTAGGTTCCGCGAACGCCATGCCGCGTTCACCGGCTTCACCGCGCAGATCGTCCAGCACGAGATCGACCATTGCGACGGCGTGATCATCTGATCGCACCCGACTCTCCCCATATACCCAGCGTCGTATCGTTCCGCGCGAATAGACGGCCGCTGCCAAACGCCGCGTAATGGTGACGCCAGACAATATCGTTTGAATCGCCCCATGGTCTCCGGACTAATGACAGTGGTGTTGATGCGCTGGCGACGCAACGAATATTCATCTCCGAACGCTGCATGGAACCGCAGTCCGGTCGAAGCGTTCAAATCAGTACGGATCCAGGCGGCATCGGCCTCGACGCCTGGAATCAGCGCAGGGATTCGTATCATCCGGAGCCACCGGTGAATGCAATCGGAAACATGCCACGCTAGACGCAATCAAAAGCACTGCGGCCAGACCAAACTTCTCTCCAGCGACACCGCAGAACGTTCCAACGCGCATCATCCGCAAGGAGGCCGCATATGACAACCGCGACGACATCATCCCGCACAGACACTCAGACCTATACGATGAGGCAGACCTGCGAATTGACCGGCACGAACTATGAAGCGCTGAAGTTCTACTGCGATTCCGGGCTCGTGCCGGGAGTCGAGCGGGACCAGAACAACCGCCGCATCTTCG
>ERZ808240.4203-NODE-4203-length-13010-cov-4.104438_pt1 | contig 13010 bp, 7 predicted proteins | sample MGYA00521084_ERZ808240 | MGnify/ENA primary metagenome ERZ808240 (study PRJEB31516, sample SAMN03275571) | gut metagenome | biome: mammalia-associated habitat; material: feces | host: Papio cynocephalus | place: Kenya | collected 2012-08-06 ... | reverse complement strand
CTTCTTCACCGGCCTGTGCCTGTGGCCGCCTTGCGCGAACATGCCGCTGTTCGAGGCCGCCATCAATGGTCTCGGCGGCGCGATGAGCGTGCGCATCATCCACTACTTCATGATGTTCGTGTTCATTGCGTTCACGCTGCTGCACGCCTATCTGGCTAATATCGAGGGTCTTGCTCCGTCGAAGCTCATGTTCTTCGGCAAAGAGCACGGCGGCCTGACCTACGACATCGAGAAGCACAACATCTCTGGTGTCGACAACCTGGGCCACGACGAGCACTAATTCCGCAACGAACGGAAGATTCGCTTACCAGAAGAGCTCGCGAGCAATCGCGGGCTCTTCTTTTTGTATCGCGGGCCTTTCCGCCGAGGTATTTGACTTGCAGCGCTTCAGCGGCGCTTCGCCTTGCGTGCGAAACGCCTCGCGCGCGGAAATCGCATGCGCGTGTGTTGGACCCCATGCGAGTGCGGTGGTTCAGGCGGGCGCCGTAATGCGGTTGAGGCGAGAACGTCTGTCGCGCATCGTCGTGCGCGATATGTCCCAAATCCTGATTTGTGACTGTACGAAATGCCGCATTTTCAGGGAAACCTGCGTTTCTCGCAACATAACCCCAGGTCAAATTTCGGGGATGTGAAAGATGCGTGCCTCCTGAGCCGAAAACGGCAGTCACAAATCCGAATTTGGGACAGAAGCGAGCAAAACGTCGTTCGCCATGATAGAGTGTGCGTCAAACAGACCGTCGAGAGGCGTCCCCATGGCTATCGTGGTTGGCAAAATCAGCGCTTTGCGCACATGGCGCGCATTCGTCCTGTCGGGCGATGGCGGTTCTGTGCCGAATGCGAGCGAGCGCCGGCGCGCGACGAAAAAGGCTGTTGCGTTTCTTGCTTCCGGAAAGACGCCCGCCATGCCTTCCGAAGTCGCGCGAGAGCTCTTCGGGGCCGGGCAGGAAATCGAGGCGTTGGTTTCGGTCCCTTCTGCTCGAAACGCAGCAAAGGAAATTCACGCCTATGTTCGCAAAGGCCCCTTCCATCCCCATTCCTTTTATGAGGTATGCGACGGCGTCTATGCGAGCACGCCGGAAATGGTCTTCTGTGAAATGGCGAACGGGCTTTCGCTTGAAAAGCTCATCCTTTTCGGTTTCCAGCTCTGTGGTACCTACTTCGTTCTTGACGGTGAAATCGCTTACGGCACGAGACCCTTGAGCAGTCCAGAACGCATAAAGGAATTCGTGGAGCGCTCGCCTCGGTTCAAGGGATCCCAAAAGGCCGCGAGGGCCGCCAGCTACATTGTTGCTAATTCCGCGTCGCCGCGCGAGAGCATACTTGCGATGCTGCTATGCCTTCCTTATTCGCTCGGAGGCTACGGCATCCCGCGCCCTTTGATGAACTTCGAGGTGAGGTTGCCTCGCTCCACGAAGGCGACGGGACGCGCGTCGCTGCGCTGCGATTTGTTCTGGCCCGACGCGAAGCTCGACGTTGAATACGACAGCTCAAAGTATCATGCGCTAGAAGAGTCGCTCTCGACCGATTCCATAAGGCGAATCGCGCTCGAGTCGATGGGGATCACGAGCATCAACATTACGGCCGAGCATATGCGCCGGGCATCGCTTTTCGATGAGGCTGCGCGTGGAATCGCCCGCATTCTTTGCAAACGCATAAAGGCGCCCGGCGATTTCGCACGGAAGCAGGACCGTCTTTGGGCGGAGGTCGGTCTCGCCGCGGCAACCGCGCGTGAATGCCGCGGCGCTTCTCGTGCGAAAAGCGGCGGCGTCATGCGGGCGGCGGAAAGAGCGCGAGAACGTTCGAGCGACACTGCGATGTGCTGAGCTCGGGGTTTTGAGAGGCATCGAGGGCGCAAGGCTCGAATTCTGGATTCGATACTGGTGATTAGCTGATTTTGTCCCAAATCGCGATTTGTGACTGTAGATTTTGGCTTGGGAAGCGTGCGTCTTCCGTGTCACCGAAATTTGACCTGGGGTTATGCTGAAGGAAACGCAAGCTTCCCTGGAAATGCGGCATTTTGCACAGTCACAAATCCGAATTTGGGACAGAAAATGTTGGAGGATGATAATTGCATGATGGTTGGGGCGGAGACATGCGCAGGGCGGTCGCATTCATCGGCTCGACCTGCGTGGCAGCAATTGCCGGGCTCCTATCGGGCCGACTCGGGTTTTCTTGGGGAAGGCGCCGCGGGTTTGGCAAAGTTCGATACCATGGAAACCGTGTTTGTTGGTGCGTGAAAGTGAGCGTGTATGCTGCGAGTGAACCATGCGATTCTGCATGTGTGCGATTTCGAGTCGTGCGTGAACGTGTTCTCGGACGAAGAGATTGATCTGGCCGACCGCAAGGCGAAATCGTACGTGGGCAAGACGTGCCGCAAAGCGCTGTCGAGCGTGGAGAACCGCCGCGGCGAATTCGAGGTGGATTCGGCGTTCAAAAACGAGATCAAAGATTATTTCGCCAACCAAGTCGACTTCGTAAGCCTGTCGCGCCAGTGCGCCCAGTTCATCGCCGAAGAGCTGGGCCATATGGAATCGCCCGAGAGCTGCGACGTGCTGGTGGCCGATTTCGAAGACGACGCGCCGAAGGTGTCTGCCGATACGGCCAAGGAAGACCAGGAGGCGGCGTACGAAGCGCAGGGCAAGCGCTACTTCGCCATCGTGATGCTGAACAGCCGCCCGGCGTTTATGCACGAAGTAGGCAACGGCGAGGCCGGTACGCGCGTCGACATCGCGCGCCACCACGCCATTCTGCCGAACCCTTCGCAGAAGGTGGCAAGCTATGCGCTCATTGAAAGCAAGACGCTCGAAATTCTGTTCTGCGACAAAGAGCGCGAGATTTCCGGTGAAACGCGCCTGCTTCTGCCCGAGTGCTTGTTGCAGTGCACGAGCGTCGTATCCAGCAAGGAAGTCGTGGACACGGTGACGCGCATCGTGGAAGAAGTGGCGCAGGAATTCGGCGCGAACACCGCTGTGGCCGCGTCGAAGGCGAAGGCGTACGTGAACGAGAACGCCGATGATTCGGAATATCTCGCGCCGTGGGACATGGCCGAGGAAGTGTTTGACGACGAACCCATGCAGAAGCGCTTCGAGGAAGCCGTTGCCGCCGAAAACCTGCCCGACAAGGTGCCCATGGAGAAGAAGGCCGCGCAGCGTTTGGCGCGCAACCACAAGATTCGCACCGACACGGGCATCGAAATTACGTTCCCGACGGAATACTCGCACAACCCCGATTTCATCGAGTTCGTCAGCATGCCCAATGGCATGATTTCCATCGAGTTGAAGAACATCGGCAACATCGAGAATAGGTAGGGCCGTCCGTTCGCCGCACGGGACATGCAAATCCGCTTCGGGCAGGTCCTGGCTCGCACGAACAGCACATTAAGTGCTGTTCGGCTCGTGCGGAATCTTGCGTATTCGCACGTCCCGTGCGGCGAACTGCTCTTCCATGTAACGATTATGGTCGAGATTAAATCATGGACCTCGTTCGAGATTTTGGCAGTTATTGAGAACACCTGTTCGATTTTGCTATACTGGTGCGCATGGATAACGAACAGACATACTTCAACGCCATCCAAAAAACCACGGGGCTTGCGGCGCCCGAGGAACCGCAGCTCAATGCCGCGCAGCTTGAAGCGGTTACCACCACCGAAGGCTTTGTGCGCGTTATCGCGGGCGCAGGCACGGGCAAGACGCGCGCGCTCACGCATCGGTTCGCGTATTTGGTAAACGACCTGGGCATTCTGCCGGGCAATATTTTGTGCGTCACGTTCAGCAACAAAGCCGCGAACGAGATGCGCGAGCGCATTCGCCGCGTGACGGGCGACAACGACACGGGCTACATTTGCACGTTCCACAGCTTTTGCGTCACGGTGCTGCAGGAAGATTCGCATGCCGTCGGCTATCCGCGAAGCTTTTTGGTGCTTGATAATTCCGACATCGATGCCATGCTGCAGATTGTTTACGACGAGCGGAAGATCACGCTGCGCGAGAAGACGTTCGGTAAAGCGCGCGACATGATAGAGATGCGTAAAACCGCCACGCAGCTGGATTATTACCTCGACCTCATTTCGCTTCCTTTGGCCGATTTGAAGCAGAAATACCTGGATGCGCGCAAAGTGGACGACATCATCTTCTACGGCTATTTGTACCAGCAGAAGAAGTGCTTCGGGCTCGACTACAACGACCTCATCAACATCACGCTGCATATTTTTCGCGAGTTTCCCGACATTGCGGCGAAGTGGCAGCAGCGCATCGAGTATGTGATGGTGGACGAGTTCCAAGACATCGACGGCCAACAGATTACGCTGCTCGAGGCGATTATCGCGCACCACAAAAATCTGTTCGTGGTGGGCGACCCTGATCAAACCATCTATACGTGGCGTGGCGCCGATGTGCGATACCTGTTGGATTTCCCCGAGGCGCACCCCGGCACGAAGACCATCATGATGACGGAAAATTATCGCAGCGTGCCCGAGGTGCTGGGCGTGGTGAATTCGCTTATCGAAAAGAACAAACTGCGCATTCCCAAGCGGTTGGAGGCTCGGCGCGTGCAGCATGGGCCCACGGTGTGGCACCACGCGAAATCGCCCGAAGACGAGGCGGTGTGGATCGCCGAAGGCGCGACCAAGCTGCATGAGGCGGGCGTGGCCTATCGCGATATGGCCGTGCTGTATCGCGCGCATTACGCGTCGCGCGCGGTGGAAGAGGCGCTGCTGAAGGCGAAGGTACCGTACACGCTGTATTCCGGTGTGCCGTTTTTCGCGCGGCGCGAGGTGAAAGACGCGCTGAGCTACCTGCGGTTCGTGGCATATCAAGACGACTTGTCGTTCGCGCGCATCGCCAACTTGCCGAAGCGCAATATGGGCCAGCGGCGCATGGCGTTTCTGCGCGACTGGGCCGATGAGCATGAATGCACGCTGTACCAGGCGCTCGAGCAAACCATCGACGACGAGATATTCAAGCGCACGAAGGCCAAGCAGCTGCTGGGGCTGGCAGAGCGTTTCCGCGGGCAGCTCGAGGGCCGCGCGGTGAGCGACGTGCTGTCGGCCGTGTTGAACGAGAGCGGCTACGACCGCATGCTTCGCACCGAGGGCAGCCAAGAGCGGCTCGACAACGTGGCCGAGCTGAAGCAGAGCATCTATGAGTTCGAAACCACGTGCGGCGAAGAGGTGACGCTGGAACATTACCTTTCTCATGTGGCGCTGCTCACCAATGCCGATGCAATGGACGCAGGGGCCGATAAGGTGAAGCTGATGACCATCCATGCGGCGAAGGGCCTTGAATTCAAGCATGTGTTCGTGTGCTCGATGACCGAGGGCATTCTGCCGTCGAAGAAAACGCGCACGCGCGAGCAGATGGAAGAAGAACGCCGGCTGGCGTTCGTGGCCATGACGCGCGCCGAAGACGGGCTGTACCTCACCGAGGCCGAGGGCTTCACGCATAAGGGAACACCGCGCTACCCGTCGCGTTTTTTGCTGGATATCGATCCGTCGTGCCTGCTGTTTTCGCATAAGCCCGACCAAACGGTGCTCGAGGCGGCTAAGGCGGCCTACGCGGCTAACGACCAATGGATTGCGGGCATGATGGGCGACGTGCAATTCCGCGAAGGCAGCCGTGTGCGCCATGCGGTGTTCGGCGAAGGCGTGGTGGAGGGAATCGACATGCAAAAGCGCGCTTACATCGTGCGCTTCGACGGCCTGGATACCACGCGCGCCATCAGCTTCCGCGCGAAATTGGAAAGCGCGTGAACGTGTTGAATGTTCAGAGCGTTTAACACGTTGCAAGTGAGTGAAAATGAAAAGCCCGCCAATGCGAGGCGGGCTTGAAGTGGGATGCGGCGCAGGGGGAGTGCGCCGCTTTTCGTGTAGGCTAGCGATAAATATTAGTCGACAGGTACTTGAATGCATTGTCGGCGCAGATGGCCACGATAGTTTTGCCTGCGGCTTCGGGCCGCTGCGCGATTTTGGTTGCGGAAAGAATTGCCGCAGCGGCGCTTTGGCCCAAGAAAATGCCGTCGGTTTTCACTACGGTGTGGCCGACCTCGTATGCCTCGTCGGCGTTCAGGTCGAGCACTTCGTCGGTCTGCATGTCGAACTTCGTGAAGTATTCGGGAATGCGGCCAGCCGGCACGTCGTGGAACGCAAGCACGCCATCGATGGTGTTCACTTCGGGATGCGCCGGGTCTTTGCGCGATTCGACCGCCGGCTGCGCGCCGATAATCTTGATATTCGGGTTCTGCTCGCGCAGGTATTTGCCGCAGCCCACAAGCGTGCCGCCCGTGCCCACCAGCGCGGTGAAGTAGTCGACGTTTCCGCCGGTGGCACGCCAAATCTCGGGCGCGGTGGTGCGGTAGTGCGTAAGCGGGTTCACTTCGGAAAGCCCCTGGTTTATATAGAACCAGCCATGGTCGTCGGCATATTTTTGTACAAGCGCGTAGAACTTGTCGAATACCAGGCCCTCGGTGGCCATAAGCTCGGGCACGCCGGGAATGTCCGAAAACTGCAGCAGCGTGGCACCATACGCCTTCAAGATTTGCGAGCGCTCGGCAGATACGCCGGGCTGGATGACGGTGGCGAACTTGTAGCCCTTCGCGTTGGCGTACGCCGCAAGCGCGATGCCCGTGTTGCCGCTGGTGAAATCGACGATGGTATCGCCCGGTTGTATCGCGCCGCGAGCCTCGGCGTCTTCGATCATGCCCAGGGCGATGCGATCTTTCACCGAGCCCGACGGGTTGAAATATTCCAGCTTCACTAAAATGCGGGCGGAAAGCCCCAGTTTGCGTTCGTAATTCGTCAGCTCGACGAGCGGCGTGTGGCCTACGAGCTCGGCAAGCGATGCGTATATTTTATCTTCCATGATGGGCTCCTATCGCTCGTTTTTGAAGAATGAATACTCGAACAGGGGCGTCAGGCGCTTGCCGGCGCGGTTCGCGTACAGGCGCAGCAGTGACGACGCGCAGCCGGCGGCGCCGCTGTACAGGCCCAAATAGCTCACGACGCGATTGGGAATGGTGCGCGTCCACGCGCCGAACCATGTGCGCTGGCCGGGCTTGTCGTCGGCCACGGTGGAATCGCCGATCAGCACGTCGGCCGTGCGGCGCGCGTATTCCAAGAACTCGCCTTCGCCGGTGAACTCGTACATGTCGACGAAATGCTCCAAAATTCCCGGCGTGCCGCAGCACTGGCAGTTCGCATTCCAATATCCCCAGGAATAATGCTCCGGGGCCCCGGCGCGAATAATGCCGCGCGACAGCCATATGCACCAATCGCGGTAGCTTTCGTCGCCGGTAAGCTCGTAAAGCTTGCGGAACGGCAGCACCGTGCCCACGGGGCCATGGCACGAGCTTAGATAGAACTTGTCGGTGGTAGGGCCGGTAACGGGGTGGTCTTGGTAGGGCACCAGCATGCCCGTTTCGTCGCCCACCGCGATGGCTTTCAGATATTCGACGCCTGCCTTGGCAAGCTCCAGGTAGCGCGGTTTGGGCGCCACTTCGTAGAGCAGGGCGAACATCCAGGCTGTGCCTGCGGTGCCGTGACTGAAATTGGGGAACGTGGTGTCTTTGGGGAAGCCGATGAGCTGCAAATCGAGCAGCTTCCAGAACATGCCGCCGTGCGGCGAGGGCTGCGCGTCATCGGCGATGTAGTCGGCTGCGGCGCACGCCGCGTCGAGATAGCGCGCATCGCCGGTCGCTTGGTACGTCAAAACGAAATAGAACACGAAGCCGCCATCGGCCACGATGTCTTCCTCGTGGCTCCAGTGCAAGCCGCGCTCGTCGCGCTTGGCTGCGGCAATAAGATCGTCGGCGACCTTCGCGGCGTAGTCGCGATATTTGACCTCGTTGGTAACGGCAAACAGGTCGAGTGCCAGCAGGCCCTCACCCACAGGGCCGTTCGAATAGCCGATGGCCCAACCGGGCACGGGGATTACGCCGCCCACGTCGCTGTTCAGCGTGGCGTCGTACCATTCGGGGCCGGTAGCGGTGGCGATAAGCTCGTCGGCCGCGGCGCGCGCATCGGCCAGGTAGCTTTCGTCGCCAGTCGCTTCGTACATGCGCAGGAAGAACGTGCCAATGCCGGCGGCGCCCGAATACAGACAGCGATGGCCGAAAATCATCACGTCGGGGCCGAAGCCGTTTTGGCCTTCGGGGAACACATCCCACAGCTTGCCGTTGGCGGTGGGGCGCTCGTGTGCGCGAATCCACGTGGCGGTCTCCTTCGCGGCGGCAAGGTAGTCGGTCGTCTGCGTTGCGCGAAAGACACTGGGCATGCGTCGAGCCTGCGGATCGCTCGGCGTGAACAAATGCGTGTGGTTGCAAGACTCGCACATGGTTGCTCCCTTTCATAAACCTTATAAACATACAGGGATAATAGGTATTACGAGAAGGAATTATAGACCTAACAACCAAGCATTCAAGTAGGAAATAGGGGAATTTTGAAAGAATGAAGCAGCGCTCAGGCCCTGTGTTGCATCAGGCCGCATCGCCGCGATTTGAATATAAGCGTCTTGCCTTTAACTATTCGAGAGTAAGCAATTCCAGATATGAGGCCCTATACGATCTGCGTAGTCTTGGCTTTGATGGAGGATATGTGCAATGTAAACGTTGTCGCGCAAATGCTCGCGGTTTTCCAGCAGCGCTTCTGGATGCAGCCGATATCGAGGACGCGTCGGTCGATGAACTGCTTGAGGCAGCCGAACGCCTGGGCGTCGACCCGAATGGCTACGTTGAGGCGCTAATTCTTCGAGCTGTAGACGAGCTCAAGATAGCTGCTGAGAGGTGAATTGTTGCTTGAACAGCACCAGTATTCTGTTTAGAATTAAAGTTGTTTTAAACATAGATTAATTCGAAAGAAATTCTAAATATGAAATACGAGCTCAGTGAAAAGAAAGCGGCAGCCCTGCTCGGGGTAAGCGTTGGCAGAATCTCGCAGCTTGTAGGAGCCAAGCAGCTCGATGTCATTACCGTTAACGGCAAGGTTCGTATTTCGCGCCAATCGGTTGAGGAGTATCGGGCAGGCGAAAAGAAGCCCGGGCGCCCTTCTGGCGCTTCGTATGCCACTGCTGCGCGGTATGCGTTGATGAACGCCGACTACGAGGTTGCTCGGGTTATATACGATACCGCTTTGGATGACCCTCTTTCCGTTGAGCGTGTGATTGATGCGCAGCGCGCTCCCCTTGGAGTGCTTACGTCGGGCGGCAAGCCTAAGAAGCGCGAGCTCAATGAGTGGTGGCGACATCGGTCCATTCCGAATTCGCGGCCAGGCTTTGAATCGAAGCTTGTGGGGCTGGGCATTGACGTTTCGAGCAACCTTGCCGTGAAGAATTTGGGCCTTTCGCTTTCCGATTGCTACTGGTTGTGTCCCGCCGATAGTGGGGGTCTTTTGTGGCACGATTTAAATTATTTCGAGAACGATTTTGCAGAGTCGGCCATGATCGGTTGGGACAGTTGGCTTTCGGGGGTGGGCCTCAGCTCGCCCGACAATACGTCAGAGGGCGAGCTTCCTAAAAAATGGGTTATTGACGGGTCGGGCGCTCGTTTGCTGTTGAAAGGAGGCGGCGTCGACGATCAGCGTCCATATAACGAGGCGGTTGCGACGGCACTTCATCGACGTTTGCTCGATGAGACCGATTATGTTGCGTACGACATAGTTTCGACCGTAGATGGCCCTGCCTGCTGCTGTGGGAATTTCCTCAATGGTCGCGAGGAGTATGTTCCGGCTGCGTATGTGAAAGACCTGGGCGGTCGTATTCGTGCGTCGAACGTGTACGATCGTTTCTGTCGCACGGCGTCTACGCTTGGCGTAGATGAACTTGAGCTGCGCACGGCCATGTCCAAGATGATTGTCTGCGACTTGATTCTGGCGAACTTCGATAGACACTGGCGCAATTTCGGCTTCGTTCGCGATATCGATACTCTCGAGTTGCGTGCCGCACCAATTTTCGATTCTGGTAATTGCCTCTGGTTCAACAAAACCGATAGGGAGGTTGCGGCCGGCGATTATGCCTTCCTGCCGCGACCTTTTTCGCACGATATTGTTGGCGCGCTAGCCTGCGTCGACAATCTTGATTGGTTTGACCCGACGGCATTGGATGGTTTCGCCGATGAGACTTGCGAGATATTGCGAGCGAGCAAGCACGCATCAAAACCAGGAAGGATTGACTTTGTCCATAAGGGGCTAGAGCGAAATATTGAAACCGTTTGCAATGCCGCCAAACTGCTTACGCCGCGTATTGCGCGAGGCGTCTAGTTTTGATATCGCTGGGCTCTGCCCTTTTGACGTGTTAAACGCTCAGAGCATTTAACGCGTCGGGACGTTGTCCTTTGAAGCAAGGCAAACCAAGAAGGCCCCTATCCTATTTCCTGAACGCCTGGAACGTTGTGAGGGAAATAGGATAGGGGCCTTCGAGCAGGTCAAACGATCCGGCAGCAGGTTCGCGTGTCGATTTGCTACTCAACCTCGGCAAGCGTGGGGATGGACTGCTGCGCGCCAACCTTCGTGGTGGCCATCGCGCTCGCCTTTGTGGCCAGCGCCACCGAATCGGTCAGTGACAGGCCGCGTGCATGGCCGGCCACCATTGCGCCGATGTAGGTGTCGCCCGCGCAGGTGGTGTCGATTGCGCGCGTCTTCGGCGGCACCGACTCAATCGTCTCTTCGCCGCAGAACACCATTGATCCGCGCGCGCCCAGCGTAATGGCCACGCAGCCCACACCCTTGGCCTTCAACACGTTGGCCGCGCGTCTGGCGTCTTCGGCGTCGGCGGGGTAGATGCCCGTCATCATCTCGCATTCGCCTTCGTTCACCACCACCAAATCCAGGCACGGCAGCACTTCTTCGGGAATCTCGTGCGCCGGCGCGGGGTTGATGGCGACGTACAGCCCTCGCTTGCAGGCCTCCTGCAGCGCCGCCCACGTGGTTTCGTAGTCGCATTCCAGCTGCACCAGGAAGACGTCGCCCGGCTCGGCCACCTGGTCAAGCGCGTGGCGCACCGTGGCGATGCGCGTGCTGACGTTCGCGCCCGCGTCGATGGTGATGAAGTTGTCGCCGTTCACGCGGGTGATGATGGCCACGCCCGTGGGGCAGCTCTCGCTGCGCGCGATATATTCGCAGCTCACGCCATGCTCGGCCAGCCCCGCGATCATCTGGTCGCCGAACGCATCGGCACCCACCGCGCCCAGCATGCATACCTCGGCGCCCATCTTCGCGGCGGCCACGGCCTGGTTGGCGCCCTTGCCGCCCGGGTTCGTGATGAATCCGCGGCCGATGATGGTCTCGCCCAAGTTGGGCATGTGGTCGCTTTCGATCGACAGGTCCATGTTCAGGCTGCCGAACACGATGACTTTGCTCATGATGGTCCTCCGCATTACGTGGAATAGGATGATGACTGGGTAGGTTGTGTTCGTTGGCGAACGCATCGGGGTGAACCGGAGATGCGCTCGCCAACGAACGCCATTGCGGTTTGCTTCTGGCAGGAATCGCCGCGAGTAAGTCTTTTTGCTTAGAAGCGGGGCTTTCCTGGCAGAAAACGCGACGATTCAGTCTTTTGAAACCCGCGAATCTTGGAGCACGGCGCCCTAACGCTGCCGCAAAGGGCGATTCTCGGCCGAAATGCCCTCGAATGGCGAATCCGTTATCGACAAAAGTACTGAATCGCGGCGATTCCTGCCAGGAAAAGCACGGCTTCGTGCAGAAGCACCGGCTGCGCGACCGTACGCGCAGCCGGCTGAAGCAAAACTAGCTGTTGTCGGCCTCTTCGGCCTTCGGAATGAGGAACGACGTGGCCAATGCCAGCACCAGAAGCACGGCGCCCGCGATCATGGCCGCGCCATAGCCGGCGGCAGCCCCGCTCGTGGCGGCAACCGCGTCCATAGCGGCATACAGCACGGCGTAGGAAAGGCCGGCGCCCAGGTTGAACGCGCCCGCGTTCATGCCAGGCAGGTAGCCCGTGTTGTCTTTCGGCGAAAGCACGATGCCCAGGCCGTTCAGCATGATGTTCGCGGTGCCCGCGTAAGAAATGCCCAGCACGACGGAGATCACAACCAACACAGCGATGCTGGTGTTGTTCGCGACGAAGATGCCGAACAGCGCGCCCAGGATGGATACCACCAGGCCGGCGCGCAGCACGGCGTGGTAGCCGAACTTGCTGGCCAGAACGCCTGCGATGGGGCCGAAGCACAGGCCAAGCAGCGCGTACGGGGTCAGCGTGGCGAAGCTCACCACGTCGGCGCCCATGGCAACGCCGCACGCCTCGTCCTGCGCGATGGCGGGCACGACGCCGTTCATGATGGCGAACACGCCGGTCATGGTAAGCAGCGTGGTAAGCAGCAGGCCCCAGGTGCGGCGCTGCTTCAGGTAGCGCGTCGAAACCATGGGAACGTCCTTTTTCTTCTCGACGTTCCAGAACACGACGAAGAACACGGCGGCGATAATCACCAGCACGACGATCATCATGATGTTGGCCTCGGCCAGCTTCTGAATTTCGTTGATGGCCAGGTACGCCGACAAAAACGCGATGCCCAGCGTAACCACGCCAGCCCAGTCCATCTTCGGCGAGCCTTCGGCTTTGCTTTCTTTAGAGCACGTCCACACCAGCACCACGGCCAGCGCGGCCACCACGGCCATGCAGATGAACACCGAACGGAAGCCGAAGTTGCCGGCAAGCCAGCCGCCCAAGATGGCGTCGACGCCTGCGATGCCGCCGTTGACCGAGGTCAGAACGGCCATCAGCTTGGTATAGCGCGCCTCTTCGGTCACCTGGGTGTGCAGCATGATGAGGCACATGGGCACAACCGGGCCGGCGACGCCCTGCATGATGCGGCCGATCATAAGCATGGTGACGTTTTGCGCGGCCGCGCTCACCACGCAGCCAATGCCGGTGATAAGCAGCATGCCGCACAGCACCTTCTTGCGGCCCGCGATGTCGGCCAGGCGGGGAAGGAACAGGCTGAACAGCGCGGCGGCCGTAAAGAACACGGTTTGCGTGGTGCCGATTTCAGTGGCGGGGGGGTTTATATCG
>ERZ808240.4202-NODE-4202-length-13012-cov-43.382650_pt1 | contig 13012 bp, 8 predicted proteins | sample MGYA00521084_ERZ808240 | MGnify/ENA primary metagenome ERZ808240 (study PRJEB31516, sample SAMN03275571) | gut metagenome | biome: mammalia-associated habitat; material: feces | host: Papio cynocephalus | place: Kenya | collected 2012-08-06 ... | reverse complement strand
AGCGATTGCGATGCAGTTCCTGTTTGTTTTGAATCGTCTCCGTACCCAAGATGGCAGTCACACTGTGCACGTCGCAGAAAGTCTTGTCAAAGTTCAGCTGTTGGCGGAAGTTATAGGCAGAGGTGTACTGGTCGGAGCGAGTAAGAATGTCGCCGTAAGGAATCACATAGTTCACGGTGTTGTCGCCCGTAGCCTCAGCATAGCCGTTCACGGTGCTACGCACGCTGGCAGAAGCTTTATCCTGCAAGCCCTCGCCGCGATAAGAGGCACGTTCATACTGGAAGCTAACCGCATATTTCAAACAAGGAAGAATCTGGATGTTCAAGCGAGCGAAAGTGCGCAGAGCCAACTCCTTGTTGGTAGTAATTTGTCTGTCGAGCTCCTCCATCGGAGTAATGTCCATGTTGTAGAGGCCATACTGCTTGTAAATGGCCAAGGTACTGGCGTTGTAACGCTCGCTCATAGGCTTGGTGTAATAGGATCCATCGGCATTCACCAAATCATCGTATGGAAGGACGGAATAGCCTGGGCTCAACGCACTATAGTCTTGGGTCTTGTCCTCGCCTACTTTCAGGTAAGCACCCAAGTCGAGCGAGAGCCACTTGGTGAAATTGCTGCTGTTGGTCAGGTTCAAGCCCAAAGACTGATTGTTGGAATATTTATCCTCCAAGGTATCGTGCTTGTAAGTGACGGATGCCTTAAAGAGATTGTTCACGGAATTGTTCACCAAGTTCATGTTGTACTGCTGGTACAGTGGATCACGCTTGGCGTATTTCTTCACTTGGTCGTAGTAGTTGTAGCCACGGCTTGCCAAATGAGACAAGGTGGCATTCATCTCGCTTTCGGAGATGTTGCCTGCATAATAGTTCAGGATAGAACGAATGCCAGAACTTGGATAAATGTTCTCACCCAACATGTTTTTGGCGTATTCACGTGCGCCATCGCCCACGAGATTGGGATTCTGCGCAGCCCACTCCTTCTCCAAGTCCACCACAAGGGCAGAGTTGGCAAGGTTATCGGTATAATAAGAGTAAGGATGCCAAGTGAGCGAGGCATTGAAAGAAACGTTGGTTTTGCCCTTGGCTGCAGATTTCTTAGTTGTGATGACGATGACACCGTTGGCAGCACGAGCACCATAAATGGAGGCAGCGGCAGCATCCTTCAGCACGGTAATGCTCTCAATATCGTCCATATTGAGGTCTGGCAAGTCTTCCTCTATGCCGTTTCCATTGCCTGTCAACTTGGTTTTTTCTACAGGAAAGCCATCTATTACATAAAGCGGAGAGGTAGAGGCATTCATAGTGGTCACGCCACGAATCATGCCATCGTTGTAACCAGCCACCTCGCCAGCCAACACGGTAGAGAGGTCGCTCAGGCGCTTGTTTTTCAGTTCGTCGGCAGTCACCTTGGTAAACGAACCTGTAACACGCTCCTTGGACAATGTCTGATAACCAGTCACCACTACATCATTGAGCAAGGTCTTGCTCTCAGACATTACTATCTTGACATTTTCCTTGCCGCTCACCTTCACGTTCTGTGAGTCCATGCCCACATAGGAAACCATCACTTGGTTGCACTCTGCAGGAATATAAAAAGAAAAATTGCCATCCACATCGGTAACAGTTCCGTAAGGCGAGCCTGGAACGCTCACGGTAGCACCAATCATCGGCTCGCCTTCCTCATCAACAATGTTGCCCGCCAAATAGCGAACTTTCGACTTGATGGTTCCACCTTTCTGATAGGTAGACAGAGACTGAGCCACTTTCTTCACGGTGATAAACTTGCCGCTCACAGAATAAGCGAAAGGCTTGCCACTCAAGATTTGCTTCACGGCACCTACCGCCGAAGCATTCTTCAACTGTACCGTGGTGGTGTAAGACTTCACGTCTTCCACAACGAAACTCACCTTGTAGTCGGATTTCTGCTGTACTTTGCGCAGAGCAGAGGCCAAAGGCTCATTGTGGAGCGACAAGTTGATGCCACCCTTTGCATTCTGTGCTTGCATTGGCAAAAACATCCACAAAGCGAGGACCACAAATACGAATACGGTCTTTACTTCTTTCATAATTCTCTCTTTTTTATCGTTTCTGTTATAAATTAACACTATAATTACGTTTTTGAAAGCAAAGTAGTAACATCTACTTTCAAAAAATTACGAAAAAAGTTGTTTTGCTATTATTTTGCATACAAATAAGGCTTCTTGTTCAGAAGCCTTATACCTATATATATTCTATGATAAAAAGATTGTCTTTTTATTCTATGACAAGAAGATTACCTTTCACCGAAACCTTGACAATGCCGAGATTGTTGAGCAATTGCACTGCATCAGCCAAAGAGCCCTTGCGGTCGGCTGAGAAATCGAGATGCATTGCCTTGGCTGTCTGGTTGCGGAAGTCGACATTCACCTGATAGCGATCCGCCAAATCGGCCACGATATGTTCCAAGGTCTGGTCGTGATAATAATACACACCATCTGCCCAAGCTGTGACCTCATCAGTATCCACATTATTAATCTGAGGCTTCACAACTTCAGAACTCGTTGCATATTCCTGTCCTGGAGTCAGAACCACGGGCTTAGTCTTGTTGCCCTTGGCAATCACAGCCACGCTTCCCTCCACCAAAGTAACCTTGCAATCGGTGGCAGAATAAGCCTTCACGTTGAAGGTTGTGCCAAGATCCAGGGTCAAGATACCCCCTGCATCTACAACGAAAGGACTCTTGCTGTCTTGTTTCACGCGAAAGAATGCCTCACCTTGCAGATACACCTTGCGTTCCTGTCCCTTCAGGAATTGGTGGGAGTAAGTTAGCCTACTATTACTATTGAGCTTTACCTCTGTACCGTCGGCAAGGGTCAGCGTAATCATTTCGCCTTCTGCGGTCTGGATGACAGCCTCATCGTTTTGTTCCGAGGTTGTTTCGGAAGCATTCATGGTCAAAGGATTGTCCTTGCCCATAGCTTCATCCGTCTTCAGCCATTGCCAAGCGAAGATGACAGCCAGCATCGCCGCAGCACCTATCAAGGCACTCACCATGGAGCGGAGCATCGCCGGATGGTGTTTTTCCACGGAAGCCTCGTCTTGGAGTTCAGCCATAGTAGGCACTCCATCCTTGCCGATTATCTTCTCCAACTCTGCATCAAGATTGGGGAGAGGGCAATGGGCACGAAGCACACCTTGCTCGATGGCAGCCAAGTCTTGGATGTCATTCTGTAAGCTCTCATCATTAAAAATATCTGTTTCTTTCATCAAGTTTCTATTTCTTTACCTAAAATAATACGTTCAACCATTCAAAACGGTAACACTCTTTTAGGTTTTCTTTTTCTTATAATGTTCTCTTAACAACTTCAAGGCCTTCATAATGTGCCTTTTTACAGTTCCCTGACAGACATTCATTTCTCCTGCCACCTCTCTGTATTTTTTGTGGTTAAGATAACATTCTTCCAAAACATGACGCGTGGTTTCGGGTAAAAGGTCTAACATCTCTGCCACCAGTTTTTGTTGCTCCACATTCTCCTCGCCATTCATGTAGCACTCGTCTACTGCGTGGAGGTAATAGTCTGCATACTGGGCATGCACGGCATTGTGGCGCAGGTGGTCGAGGCACTTGTTGCGCACGGTTTTCAGCAGGAAGGCGGGGAGCGTTTGCAGTTCGTAGGAGTCAAAGTCGCCCCATACGCGAGTGAACACCTCACTCACGATGTCGCGGCTCGCCTCAGCATCCTTCAGGAGCTGGAGCGCATAGTAATACAAAATGGGGTACTGGGCCTTGAAGATTCGCTCGAACTCCTCTCTCTTATCCTTTTCGTTCATTCCTCATTCATAATTCCCATGTATTCATCGTAAGAAATATACCTGCCGCCCATAGACTTCAGATGCGGAGTTTCCAACTGGCAATCTATCATCCTACCTCCGTGCTCTCGCATATAGCGAGCCAGAAAGACGAGGGCGAGCTTGGAGGCGGAAGGAACGAGCGAGAACATACTCTCGCCGATGAACACTTTGCCTATCGTCACGCCATAGAGACCACCCACCAGCTCATTGGTTTCATTGTCCCAAACCTCCACGCTGGCAGCAAAGCCTTGGTTGTGGAGGGCGGTATAAGCCTTTATGATGTTGTCGCCAAGCCAGGCTCCATCCTCCTCGTCGCGATGGTTGCACTTGCCACAGGCTCTTATTACCTCGTCGAAAGCCTCGTTGATGCCCACCGAATACCTGTGTTTGTTCATGAGCGTGCGCATCGAATGGCTCACGTGGATTTCATCGGGGAAAATGACGAAGCGCTTCATCGGACAGAACCACAAAGGCTTCTTCTGGTCACGGAAGCTGTACCAAGGGAAGATGCCGTTACTGTAAGCCAGCAGCAAGCGGTCGATGCTCAAGTCGCCACCCATGGCAAAACACCCGTCCTCATCGCCAAGATGAGGATCGGGAAAGTAAAGTTCGTCAGCTGTATCGTCTATCTCGAAAACCATTGTCTTTTCAAGAGTTAAGAAGTTAAAGGGGGTAAGGAGTTAAGGAGCTTAGACGTATGCTTTTTCGCTTAAAGCTACTTAACGAGGAATAAAGACTATTGTCTTAACTCCTTCAATTCCTAAATATTAATAATCAATTCCTTGCCATCAAAGTCGACCGTAGCCTTGCCACCCTTCTTCAGTTTTCCGAAGAGCAGTGCATTCATCAGGACAGGCTTCAAGCGATTGCCTATGACACGATCCATCTCACGGGCACCATATTCCTTGGTGAAGCCCCACTTCAAGAGTTGCGCTCTCGCCGCATCGGTCAAATTGATGGCTACGCCCTTTGTTGCCAACTTATCATCGAGCTGACGAAGTTTCTTATCAAGAATGAGCGAAGCCATGTGGCGATCCATGTCGTTGAACACCACAGTATCCGAGAGACGGTTGATAAACTCAGGCTTGAAGGTCTTCTTCACCTGGGCGAGCATCGCCTCGCCACGGCTCACGCCACCGCCGAAGCCAACGCTTGCCTGCGAAGCATACTGCGCACCAGCATTCGAGGTCATGATGAGGATGACGTTGCGGAAGTCGGCTTTCTGCCCCTTGTTGTCGGTCAGTCGGGCATAGTCCATCACCTGCAAGAGGATGTTGTAGATGTCGCTGTGCGCCTTCTCTATCTCGTCGAGCAGGAGCACGCAGTTTGGTGTTTTGCGGATGGCATCGGTCAAGAGACCGCCGTCCTCATACCCCACGTAGCCCGCAGGCGAGCCAATAAGTTTCGCCACGGTATGCTTCTCTGTGTATTCGCTCATGTCGAAGCGAACGAGCTCAATGCCGAGTTCCTTGGCAAGGACACGAGCCACCTCGGTCTTGCCCACGCCCGTGGGTCCTACGAAGAGGAGCGAAGCCATCGGCTTGTTGTCGTCCACAAGACCAGCCTTCGCCATCATCACAGCCTCAACCACCTTGTCCACCGCCTTGTCCTGACCGTAAATTTTGTCGAGCATGCGCTGGCGGAGCGTAGCCAAGACAACGTTGTTGTCGTCCTTGATGGCGGCGGCATCTATCTTGCACACCTTGGTGAGAATTTGCTGTACAACAGCCTTGGTCACGTAAGAGCGCTGGCGATTGGCAGGATGCACCTCCAGAAAAGCACCAGCCTCGTCGATAAGGTCGATGGCTTTGTCGGGTAGACAACGGTTGCTGATGTACTTGGCACTGGCATGTACGGCATACTCCAAGGCATCTTTGCGGTATGTCACGCCATGAAACTTGTTGTACTTATACTGCAAGCCCTCCAATATCTTGACGGTCTCCTCCTCGGTAGGCTCCTTGATGTCAATCTGCTGGAATCGGCGCACGATGCCCTTGCTCTGGGCGATGTAGCGGTTGTACTCCTCGTAGGTAGTGGAGCCTATGAATCGGATGTCGCCTGCCTCCAAGTATTGCTTGAGCATATTCGAAGCATCCGGTCCGCCATCCGAGCCACGGCCAGCTCCTATCACATTGTGAATCTCGTCGATGTAGATGATGCAGTTGCCTTCCTTGGTGGCACCCTCCATCACCATCTTGATACGCTTCTCGAAGTCACCACGATACTGGGCGCCAGCGAGCATCTGGGCGATGTCCATACTGTAGATGCGAGCACCCTTCAAGCGCTCTGGCACCAGCCCCTCGTTGATGAGCTTGGCGAGACCATACACGAGGGCTGTCTTGCCCACACCCGGCTCGCCGATGTGCAACGGATTGTTCTTCTCGGCACGGCAAAGCACCTGGATGGTCCTATCCAACTCCTGTTCGCGCCCGATGAGCGGATTGTGCTGCTCCACCCTGTCGGAGATGCAGGTTACGAGCTGATGCCAGTCCTGAGGTTGTTGACCTCTGCTCTCCTCGTCGTCATCGTAATCGTCGTCATAATCATCGTCATAATCACCACCAACGCCAAAGCTTCCATCTCCACTCTCGTTGCCTATCGGATAAAAGCTATCCACGCTGGCCAGGAATTCACCCTGCCTGTCTCCCACGTTCTTGCAGAGCAAGTAAGCAGCCTCTGAATTCTGCAAGCCCAACATCGCCTGCACGAAATGAGGCACATTAACCAGCTTTCTGTCTGCGGCAGCGGCAAGGGCGCAAGCCGTGCCAAACATGGTCTTGAAGAGCGAGGAAGGCTCTGGCAGATATTTCACAGTAGAAGGCACACGTTCCTGCTTGGCGAGCCATCCCACCAAGTCTTCGTGCATCTTCAAGCTGTCCACCCCCTCCTCTTGGAGTGCCTGACAGAAGGCATACTGGCGAAGCAACGACAAGAGCATGTGCTCGGGCATGACAAACTCATGGTTGAAGAACCGCGCCTGCTTCATCGCATCGTCCATCAAGACACTCATATATCGGGTTAATCCCATACTATCCATTTCTTATTCTTTCCTTTCTTTAATCATACAGAATGCGTTAGCCATCAGTTATACCTAAGCCGAGGCACAAGTTAAGTCTACTCGGGCATAAAAGTGAGCTTGAGCGGATATTTCCGCGAGCGAGCTTGCTCCATCGCCTTCTCCACCTTGCTCTTGGCTATGTCGTAACTATAGATGCCCACCACGGCCCTCTCCTCCTTATGAACCTTCATCATGATAGTCTCTGCCTCTCCTTGCGATTTGAAGAAGACGGTCTCGAGGATGTCCACCACGAAGTCCATGGGGGTGAAGTCATCGTTGAACATCATCACGACGTAACGTCCCGGTTCCTTGAGCCGAGTTTTTTGGCGTTCACGAATCGCTGTTTGTTCTTGAGCCATATTATTGTTTTGGAGTTAAAGGAGTTAAAGGAGTTAAAGGGGTTAAGACGTATGCCTTAGTTCCCATGATTCTCCTTGTCCTCCATGTTTTTACTTCTTGTAGGCATTGGTGATCTCCACGACATAGACATCGTGGAATCCACCCTTCTCGCCGTACCATTGCAGGAGGCCCTTGTCGAGGAACTTCTCCGCAGTCATGGTATCCTTGAAGAGTTTGCGGCACTCGAAGGTCATACGAGCCTGTTCAAAAGCTATGCTTCCGTTGTCGGTCTCCACAGGAGTCAAGCCCGTCTCCTTCGCCTTGTCGAAGTCGCGACCGCTCTTCGAGCCGCAGAAGTTGTAAATCTTGCGAGCCTCCTCGCTCTTGCCGAGGAAAGAGAGGGTCATGTATTCATTCTCCTCTATCAGTACGTGGGTGTAACGCTCTGGACGGATAAAGACCACAGCCACAGGCTTGTTCCACAGCCAGCCGAGGCATCCCCAGGATGCGGTCATCATGTTGAACTTGTCCTTGTTGCCAGCAGCCACAAGAATCCATTCCTTACCTATCATCTCGAAGACATTATCATTGAGCGATTTAACATCAAACTTTTCCATTGTATTTTTACTTTGTTATACCTTAAATTATATAATACTATAGGGAAAATGATAGCAATATGCATGCCATTTCCTATAGAAGACGATGCAAAGATAGCATTTTATCTGAAAACAAAGTACTTTCTTGGGAATATTTTTCCATAATCATCAGCAAGCTAAAATTTTTCGACTTATTTCGCAGGTTATCGGCTATAAAATGCCCAGGTTTCGCTCGACACGCTTGCCAAGACGAAGACCTGGGGATATTTTGAGAGAGATTTTACTATTTTCTATTTATTCTTTTCTATGTATTTTGGCTATTAATTGCCGCCATTGCCGCCACCCTTCACATCGTCATTCTCGATGGTGCGCTCCGCCTTCTTCACTTTAGCCTTGAGCGAACCGAGACGATAGCTGACTGAGAAGGAGATCATGCTGGAGCGATATTTGCCCCAAGAGGTCTGGCGGAAAGATGCACTCTCGGTAACATCCTCACTCTCACGATACTTGCGGAAGAAATTATTGGCGCTCAGCGCAAAGGTCAAACGCTTGTCGAAGAACGACTTGTTTACGCTCAGACTATAGCTGGAATAAGAACTGCCCTTGCTCTGCAAACCAATGTCTGGAGTCATCCCGAAGTAATTCAAGGTGATTCGCCAATCCTTTGGCAAGGTCTGGTCCAAGCCAGAAGAAGTGTAGCCATACCATCCATGGTTTCTCAACTCCATTCCATCAGAGAAGTCGCTATAAGAGCCGTAGAGATTGCTGTAGATACGAGTACTCTTAAAGACATTCCAGCTCACGTAGGCACTCAAGCCCGCTATCTTTTGCTTGCCGATATTCTGGTAAGTGGTGTAGAGCACGTTCTTGCCCGTAGGGTTCTGCAAACCTACGATGGTACGGTCATCGACTAACGAGGTAACGTTCTCTATACTATTATTAGTGAACGAGGCTACCGCATTCATGTTCAAGCTAAACTTGCTGGTATTCAGATTGAAGCCGAGGGAGAAGCGATGGTTCTTCTCGCTCACCAAGTCGGAGTTGCCCTGGCTGATGCTTGCAGGATTGCTATCATCCAAATAAGGATTAAGATACCAGATGCCAGGACGATAGATGCGCATGTTGTACCCCAAGCGGAAGTTGACTTCATCCGACACCCGAAAACCTACACTTGCCGAAGGCACGATGTCATCGAAGTTCTTGCGAAAGTCGTCACCCCTGCCCAAGAGGTACTTCACGTCTTGAAGCGTATGCTCGTAGCGCAAACCCAGTCGCCCGGACAGCCAGTTCCACTTCAATCCATAGCCAAGATAACCTGCCAAAATGTCGTTGCTATGCTTGTAATGCGAACTGTTCTCCTCATCGAAGGCATACGCAGCCCCATCCCGAGTTTCCTGCGTGTATCGGTCGTCATCGCTTCGGTTGTTACGGATGATGTATTTGGCACCGGCCTCCATGGTATGCAACTTTCCGATAGGTGTGGTGTAATCTATCTGGAATGTCTGTTCGGTGGTGCTGGCATCCTGGTTGTGACGCTGGTTCTTCAAGCGGCGCAAGTAATCCTGCCAAGCATCCACCGCCTCCATGTCCGAATACACATTGTCATCATCACGAGTGTTCGGCTCGGCGTTAATCTTATAAGAGAAGGTGAGCAAGCGGTCTTTCTTGTGGAAGGAGCGCTGATAGTCGATGCTTCCATCGATGGACGACCAACCTTGCTTGGTCTTCAAAAAGTCGGAATAGCGATAGAGTTGGCTACCGTCCATAGGATAAGAGCCTATTGCTGAACCATCCACGTGCCCCCTGCCACTTGCGCCCCAAAGCCCAAACGACGCCGTAACCAAACGAAGCGAATCTATCTCGTAGCTTGCCTCCAAGCTACCCGTCTGGAAATTGGAATGAGCGGTCGTAGAACTCTCGTTTACCACATTGGCTGAGGATTCACTCACATCGCCCAACGCTTCCTGGGTATTACGGCTCCAAGAGCGAGGTTGGTCGCGATAGTTGTAGTTGAATCTTCCGCTCACGGTGAGCTTGCCTTTCTGCACAGTTCCGAAAAGGTTGCCACCCACTCCGCCACTGGTATTCACATTGGTGCCAACGGTCAGCGTGTAGCCTTCCATGCCCCTGCCAACGGTGATGATGTTGAGGATGCCACCCACACCCTCCGCATCATACTTCGGCCCCGGGTTGGTGATGACCTCAATCTTCTTGATGGTATTGGCAGGCATGCTCTTGAGCACCTCGCTCGGATTATTGCTCATCATATTGTTGGGCTTGCCATTGACGTATACCTTGAACGACGAACTATTGTTCACCTTGATGTTGTCCTGCCCATCCACCGTTACCATCGGCACCTTGCGAAGCATCTCCAGGATATTGTTGGTCTTCGACTCTGGATCCGACTCCACATCATAGGTCAGCTTGTCGATGTCGGTCTTCACCAAGGGTTTCTTTGCCACTACCGTCACGGCATCGAGCTCTTTCGACCATGCCGCAGAGTCCAAAGCTATGGTGTCGTTCACCAGCGTATTGTTCGAAGCTGCAGATGCCAACGGCCAGGCAAGCAACAAGCTGAAATTGATTAGAGTTCTCCTCATATCGTTCTCTTCTATGTTGATTAATATTTTTATTCTTTCCTATACGAAATAGGGTCTATTTTCAGAACTATTACATGCGAAATAGATTCTACTCTTATATACGCAAAATAAGACGGAAACATAACACAAGCGGTTGCACTTTTAACGTTCTTTATCACTCAACATGCCTAAAAGCAATCATTTTGCCGTACCTTTGCACCACGAAAACCATCGATAAAGCGTATCGAGGGGATTCATTTATTAATCATTTTTATAAACATTCAATTAATGTACAAAACAATTTTCAACAAGCGCAACAGCCTGAAGTTCAACCGCTTCTCCAACAAGGGCTACTCGCTCTTCTCTGTTTTGGGAAGAGAGGTGCTCGTGGGTGCATTGAGCGTAGCCACTTTGAGCCACGCCAAGGCAGAGGGCATCAGCACCGAGGGAATGAAAGTTGACTCCACCCTCTACAAGGGCGGAAAGGCTTATGAGCTGGATGCGGTGAGCGTAACTGGCTCTCGTGCGCCGATGACTGTTGAACAGTCACCTAAGATTGTGTCTGTCATTACCCGCGACGACATTCATCGTGCGGCGGCGCAGACCATCAACGATGTATTGAAATTAGCCACTGGCGTGGATGTCCGTCAGCGTGGTGGCTTTGGTGTTCAGACGGATATCTCCATCAACGGTGGAACCTTCGACCAGATTACCATTCTCTTGAATGGGGTCAACATCTCCAACCCTCAGACAGGTCACAATGCTTCCGACTTTCCTGTTGCTCTCGCCGATATCGACCACATCGAAGTGCTCGAAGGGGCAGCTTCACGCTTGTATGGTACCTCGGCTTTCAACGGTGCCATCAACATCGTAACCAAGAAAGCGCAAGATGACAGGATTCAAGCCAGCGTGGAAGGCGGTTCTTTCGGTAGTTTCGGAGCGCAAGGACGCATCCAGAGTGCCTTCGAGACTGGCAAATGGAGCCACAGCTATTCGGCAAGCGGTGGCTACAAGCGTTCGGATGGAGGTACGGAAAACAGCGATTTCGAGAAGGGACAGGGTTATGCGAACGTATTATTGAGCTACGACCATCGATTCGACATCGGGGCACAAGTGGGAATCGCCACCCAAAACTACGGTGCAAACACGTTCTATTCCGCCAAATACAACAACCAATACGAGAAGACCGACCACACCTTGGCTTCGCTCAACCTGAGCTTGCACAACCAAGCCAAGACGGAAGCCGAGAAAATCTGGGAGGTCTCCCCTACCTTATATTATAACAAGTTCAAAGACCACTACCAGTTGATTCGTGGACAGGAAGGAGCCAAGGCTGGCGAGAACTACCACGACCTCGATATTTTGGGAGGTGGATTGAACGCCAATCTCTCTTGGTTCTTAGGCAAGACTGCCGTAGGCTTCGACATCAGCAAGGAGCGCATCTACTCCACTGCCTTGGGTTCCGCTCTTGCAGAAAATGACTATAAGGATATTTCGGGTTCCGACCGAAAGTACGACCACAAGGGAGAGCGCACCAACACCAACATCATGTTGGAGCACAATTTCATCTTTGGAGGTTTCACCTTGTCGGCTGGCGTGCTTGCCAACAAGAACACGGGTCTTGACAACGACTTCCGCTTTTATCCAGGCGTGGATATGAGTTATCGTCCTAACGACAACTGGAAGTTTTACGCCTCTTGGAACAAGGCGCTCCGCATGCCTACCTACACCGACCTCTATATCAGTAATGTAGTGCAGCAAGGCGACATCAGCCTGAATCCCGAGAAGAACTCCACCTTCAAGGTGGGTGCTCGCTATCGCCAGACCGGTCTTTCCGCCGTATTGAGTGGCTTCTATGCCCACGGCACGGATATGATAGACTGGGTTCAGACTTCGGAGACGGAGCAGAAGGACAGCAAGTATCACGTGATGAACATCGGTAAGCTCAACAACATGGGCTACAATCTCGATGCCACCATCTACATGCAGGAGCTGATACCGCACAGTTTCATCACCCGCATCAAGCTCGGCTACGCCTACATTTACCAAGACCACAAGACGGATGCCACCATATTGAAGTCGCTCTACGCCCTCGAATACCTGCGTCACAAGGCTGTCTTCGGCTTAGACCACCAGATATGGAAAAAACTCTCCGCCTCTTGGAGCGTGAGATGGCAGCAGCGCATGAACGGCTACCATCCTTACACCAAGGTGGATTGCAAGTTGATGTGGGACGACAAAAAATACAGCATCTATGTGAAGGCCGACAACCTCACCTGCCACAGATACTACGACCTCGCCGCCATCAAGCAGCCTGGATTGTGGATCATGGCAGGAGCCAGCATCAATCTGGGTTGGTAAATATTGGACTCTTTGGTTAACAGCATCAACCAGCGAGATATCCTACAAGATTTAAAAGTAGGCATTGATTGCGATCAACAGCCCAAACGACACATAAAAGTAGCTGTTGATTGTAATCAATGCCTTCAAGCGACACGGAAAGTAGAAATATTTTCTAATCAACGCCCCCAAGCGACACGGAAAGTAGAAATATTTTCTAATCAACGCCCCAAGCGACACGGAAAGTAGAAATATTTTCTAATCAATGCC
>ERZ808240.4201-NODE-4201-length-13016-cov-5.483065_pt1 | contig 13016 bp, 12 predicted proteins | sample MGYA00521084_ERZ808240 | MGnify/ENA primary metagenome ERZ808240 (study PRJEB31516, sample SAMN03275571) | gut metagenome | biome: mammalia-associated habitat; material: feces | host: Papio cynocephalus | place: Kenya | collected 2012-08-06 ... | reverse complement strand
GGTCATGCGAAGCAGGACGAAAGAGTGCGTAAGCACGGGTTCGTGAGTGTAGGAGTGAAAAAGAGAAAATTATGATATAATGAGCGCAAAAGAAAAGGAAGCGGCTGCGAAGCAGACATTTACTTTTCTTGCGCCATTAACGAACGAACGGTCATGCGAAGCAGGACGAAAGAGTGCGTAAGCACGGGTTCGTGAGTGCATGGATGTTAAAAAATAAATTATGATATAATGAGCGCAAAAGAAAAGGAAGATATGGAGGACATATGAGCAGGTTTTATGGCGGCTGTGATGCCGGAAGTACATATACGAAATGCGTAATATTAGATGAAGATGGAAAGATAGTGGCAGATGTTACTAAAAGAAGCAGAATCAATCCAGTATTAAGTGCTAAGGATGCCCTCGATGTGGCAATAAGCCAGGTAGACGGACTTGACAGCACAGAGGAACTTGCATATCTTATTGGAACAGGATATGGACGTAATAAGGTACCTTTTGCAGATGAGAATATATCAGAGATAAGCTGCCATGCCATGGGAGTACATGTGACAGACCCATCGGTCAAAGCTATCATAGATATAGGTGGGCAGGATGTTAAGGGAATTGCCATAGATACAGATGGAACAGTACTTAACTTTGCTATGAATGATAAATGTGCAGCAGGAACTGGAAGGTTTTTCGAGTCCATGGCAAGAGCCTTTGAGATGAGCCTTGATGAATTCTCAAAGCTCTCACTGTCAGCTAAGAATGTTATACCGATAACAGCGCAGTGTGCAGTGTTTGCTGAAAGTGAAGTTATATCGCTTGTAGGTGAAGGAAAGCCGATGGATGAGATAGCGGCCGGCATAGAACTTTCTGTAGCCAAAAGATGTTTTGTTATGGCAAAAAAAGCCGGAGTTGTTGATTCTGTTACTCTTACTGGCGGATGTGCCAAGAATGAAGGGTTGAAGCAGGCGATAGAGAAGGTGCTTAAGGTAAAAGTTGTAGAGCTGCCTATAGACCCACAGCTTATGGGAGCACTAGGAGCAGCAGAGTACGCAAGGCTGCACGCATCTAAAAACTAGCCTTTAATAATCAAAAAGAGGAAAATAAAGTGATTATATTTAAAATATTAGGAATAGTAATAGTAGTATTTATCGTGTTGTTCATACTTTCGCTTATTATATACTTCTTTAATCTTGATATGAAGTTTGCTGCAGCGCTTATAAAGCCTTTAACAGCATATTATAACTGGTCAAGGGACAGAAGAAACAGGAAAAGTGGAAAGGCCTAACTAATAAACATGGATAACACATACAGAATAAGTATTTATGATAAAGATATATCAGAATTAAAAGAATATTTCCAGTCAGGGCAATGCGGAGATATAAAAGAGCTTTCACCAGATGAATCATGGGAAGTTACCAGTCAGGAAAGCCTTGTGCTAAGAAGTGATATGGCATATGAGCTTGGAGGTGGTATGAATGAGGCAGTCAGTTCAATAGCATTTACTACGTCAGATAAGTATGTTGATAGTGATGGAGTGTATCTTATAGGAGATGATCTTTCAGATATAACGGAAGATATATCATATGCAAGATTTACACTGATAAGGCTTAATGAGTCATATATAAGAACAATACAGGAAAAAAATAAGGAAGCGTTGTATTCAGTGCTCCGGGCTGTTGACTATGTAAGATATCATAATTATCCGAAGGGGTATATGATGAGAATATCATCCGTTAAGGAGAGAGAACCAGTAAGAGTATCAAGAGAGGCATTAGAAAAAGGAATGACATTTTCACATATAGGTTCCGAGATGATAAATGCGTATAAAAAGCGTAAAGAGGTGGAGGCTGTACAGATATATTTCGTGACAAGTAAGACAGCAGATTATGGATTGCTGCGTAGTGTGGCGCACAGGCTGGAACAGATTACAGACTCACTTAATCACATATTTAATGGACTTGTGATGGATTGTTCTACGTGTTCCAGCAGGGAATTGTGTGATGAGATAGATGGTATGAAAGACTTACATAAAAAACTTTATTTTTAAAAACGTATTTTTAGTTTATATTTCTGCTTTTTATATATCTTTGTTTGTATATATAATCACTGTGTTCTGCGGCTCTTTTTACTTTTAATTTTATTAGCATACATAATAGAATCTACGACTTTGAAACAGTTATCTATTCCGCTTTCATCAATTGCACCATAGCCTGTGGCTACAGAATATGGGTAGCTTGTTGTATCAGCAATATCTTTAACAGCCTGATGAAAGGTTTTTAGGCATTCATTAATGATATCTTTGTTGGCATCACTGGCTATAACGCAGAATTCGTCACCACCTATGCGGTAACATTTGCCTATTTCATTGAAACTTTCATGTATAAGTCTTGCGGTGTTTTTAATGGCTTCATCGCCGTAACGGTGTCCATATGTATCATTGACATGTTTAAGGTTGTTAAGGTCCGCAATAAGTATATATCCATGTGAATCCGAGTTGTTTCTTTCCTTTTCCATGGCAAGTTCAAAGGCTGAGCGGTTATTTATATGTGTCATTGCATCTGTGAAAGCAAGTTCTTTGTATATTTCGTTACGTGTACTTTGTACAAAATTCTCTTTGATAACATGAAATATAGAAAAACTGAAATATATAAGCAGTAATACAACACCATATACGGAGAATCTTATGCGTCCGAAAGCAGAGCTGTTTGAGTAATAACGTATGATATCAAGAATAAGAAAGAATGATATTATTATAATTGCTATGAATACATCAAGCTCTTTAGTTGTAATTGTTTTCCAGTTTTTAATATATGTAATAACAACAGATAATGTAATGCCCAACACCTCAATATGGACAATCCACAAAAGATTAGAAATGATTACAAGTCCCATAAGTTGCATGGCAAATATGGCAACAAGTATGATTGTCTGGCACCAGTAGGTGGCATACATATAAGTTTCTTCTTTAAATCTGTCAAATGTGAGTAAAAAACCTGTTACTGTAATTGGAAATACAAAATAACAGCAATATCCTATATACGATGTAAATGTTCCTTTGCTGAAAAATATCTGAAGAACAGTGGAATTACATATGGTCCATACGCCGGCAAGTATAGATATAAGTCCGAGCCAGCGGAGTCTTTTGTTCAAATCAGCCTTTATTATCAATGATGTTATTAAAAGCATAATTCCACATATGCAGGCAAGAGCACCAGTTATCATCTGGAATGCATGGCTGCCTAATATATTATATATAAGTGCGCTTTTGGTTCCAGTTGAAATATCTAAAAGGTTTTTTATATCCAGTCTTGAATCCATAGTGATAGTAAGATTAAAACCACGCTGTGGAACCTTTATGAAATACCAGTGGGATGGTCTTGCAAAGCCTGAAAAATCGGTTATATCAGACTCACTATATACCTCATTCTGGTCAACGTATACATTGACTGCTGAATTATATGCAAAAAAAGAGATATAATCCCCAGCCAGCTCATCAGCATGAATAAAACGTGTAAGAGTTATAGAATTCGTATCTTCATTAATCCTGGCAGGAAGATTAATTGATGAATGATGGTTATTATAACTTATATTATAATTATCAGATATTGTGCGGATTGCCTCATTATTAAGACATAATCCATTTATTCTTGTATTAAAATATATAGCCATGCCTAAGAATAAAAAAGCAGTAAGGATAAAACATATACTTATATTGACAGCGGATGATTTTGTAATTATATTAAACTTGTTGTTAAAACGCTGCTTTTTATTATTGAAAAATATATTCTGCATGATTGTTTATTATCCTTTCTGATAATATTAAGTTGATTATTATATGCTTATTGTTTTCAACTTGAGCTTTTAATTATGGCACTATATATAATATTTTAGTCGATTGACTATAATAGTCAAGGTTATGACAATATATTTATAGAATATACAAGTGCTCCTCTGGTACTATACAATAGTACTTATTACCTATAATATAAAGTATTGTAGCATAGGAGTATAATTTAATTCAAGTACCAGAATATATTAATTTATAATAAAATTCAGGCATTGTGAAATGGAGGATTTATTGTGTATAGAGAAGATTATAATGTGGTTATTCCAGAGTTTAAGGATGTAAGAGTATCAATAGATGAGCTTGGTGCAGTGAGCGGAAAGCTTGATGTTAAGACAGGACATGACAATGCAGTAATTATTAACAATGCAATAAAAAGTTTATCTGAAAATGGTGGCGGAACTATAGTAGTGCCAGCAGGCATATGGGCATGTGCTCCTATACGTATATTGTCAGGAATTAATCTTCATCTTGAAAGTCAGGCTATGCTTAAGTTTATAAAGTCTAAAGAAGACTATCATTTAGTGATAACTAACTATGAAGGCCAGCAGTGCATACGTACAGTTTCACCAGTAACAGCAGAGAATGCAGAAAATATTGCTATAACAGGAGAAGGAATCATAGATGGAAGTGGTGATGAATGGCGCCCAGTCAAGAGATTCAAGGTGACAGACAAGCAGTGGGAGGCACTTCTTAAAAAGAGCAATAATGTGTTTGCTACTAAAGAAACAGAGGTATGGATGCCATCTAAGTCAAGTCTTATAGGCAATGAGAAGAATATCCAGGGAGACACAGAGGATGTACTTGATAAGGCAGCAGATTATTATGATTTCTACAGACCAGTTATGATAAGCTTAAGATATTGCAGAAATGTGCTGTTACAGGGAGTTACATTTATGAATTCACCAGCCTGGAATATACATCCGTTTTTCTGTAAAAGTCTTACAGTTGACCATGTAAATGTACGTAATCCATATTACGCACAGAATGGTGATGGCATAGATGTTGAATCATGCACAGATGTGCATATTCATCACAGTGTATTTGAAACAGGTGATGATGCTATATGTATAAAGTCAGGAAAGAATGCAGTTGCAAGAACGATAGAAGGTCCATGCAGTAACATATATGTACACGACTGCCTTGTTAATGAAGGTCATGGTGGCTTTGTAATAGGAAGCGAAATGTCAAGAGGTGTTAAAGATATACTTGTTGAGAATTGTACATTTACAGGAACTGATGTCGGTGTAAGGATGAAGAGTGCATTAGGACGTGGAGGCGTTGTAGAGAATATAACAATCCGTAATATTAACATGATTAATATAAAGGGTGAGGGAATCATACTCACTATGTCATATGTCCTGAATCTTCTTAACAGAAATGAAACTATAGCCATGGATAACGAAGATGATATTCCATATTTTAAGAATATGAATATGGAAGATGTGACATGCTTAGGTTGTAAGGAATTCGTTAAGATAGAACCTTTACAGGGACATCCTGAAACAATAGAGAATATTGTGGTGAATGGAAAGAAATATTGCTAATTGTATAAATCAGACATATGCATATATCTGAATTGATAATGTATGATGTAAGTGTCAAAAGGATAAAAAGTTATTTCTGCCTTAAGAAAAAGACTTTTTAAAAATACAAAGCAGGCTTTAAATATATGTTGCGGGGATATATGATACATAAATATAAAACATGATTTTTGCAGCATATGAATGGAGATAAAAATGAAAAATAATAAGTATGAAATAGATATGTGTAATGGCACTATTATGGATAAGCTCATATCATTTGCATTGCCGCTTATGTTATCAGGCATGCTGCAGCTTATGTTTAATGCTGTTGATATAATAGTTGTAGGTCGTTTTACAGGAAGTCAGGCACTGGCGGCTGTAGGCTCAACAACAGCACTTATAAGCACATTTACCAATCTGTTTATAGGTGTATCACTTGGTGCTAATGTACTTGCAGCCAGATTCTATGCATCTGGAAAAACGAAGGAAATGTCAGATACGGTACATACAGCCATATTGCTTGCTTTAATAAGTGGTATAGCCATGAGTATTATAGGAATATTGTGTGCAAGGGAATCACTTGCTCTCATTGCAACACCAGATGATGTCATAGGACAGGCAGCATTGTATCTTAGAATATATTTTTCAGGTATGCCATTTTTTATGTTATATAACTATGGTGCAGCAATACTAAGAGCAGTTGGTGATACCAAGAGACCTCTTATGTACCTGATAGTTGCAGGATCTACGAATGCAGTACTAGATCTTCTTCTTGTTATAGTGTTTAAAATGGGAGTTGCAGGTGTAGCCATAGGAACAATAACATCACAGTTTATTTCATGTGTACTTGTTATAAGATGTCTGTGTAAGACAGATGCCATATATAAGTTATACATATCAAAGCTTAAGATAAAGAAATATTATCTTATCCAGATACTTCAGGTTGGACTTCCAGCAGGTATCCAGAGTACAGTTATTAACTTCTCAAATGTTTTATTACAGTCATCTGTTAATTCTTTTGGCGAAATAGCTATGGCTGGATACACAGCGGCCAACAATATACTCGGCTTCCTATATGTATCAGTTAATTCAGTTACACAGGCATGCATGAGCTTTACAAGCCAGAATTATGGTGTGCGTAAGTTTAAAAGAATGGATAAGGTGCTTGTTGATTGTGCTATATTATCAATTATAATATCTGTAGTTATAGGTGGAGGTTCATATCTTCTTGGACACCAGATACTAGGTATATATACAAGGCAGGAAGATGTAATACAGTGTGGTATGGAGATTCTTTCCATATCGACTATTCCGTATTTCTTATGTGGCCTTATGGATATGATTCCTGGTTCTATGAGAGGTGTGGGATATTCAGCAGTACCTATGATACTTTCAATAATAGGAACAGTTGGAACAAGACTTGTATGGATATATGGAATATTCCCTAATCACAGGTCATTGTATGTGCTGTTTATGTCATATCCGGTTTCATGGGGATTGACGATTATCATGCAGGCGATATGTCTCGTGTTTGTAAGAAGGAAAATAAGAAAGTGAATAAGAAAGTAATATATGTTAAAGCAGTATACGTTAATAATAAAAATATACAAAAGATAATAGATGGATGTATAATAAATAAGACATAATAGTGTGTAAGTAGAAAGAGAAATTATTATATGGCAGACTATGATGAAGCTATATAATAATTTCTCTTTTATTAGTATTTTACTTTAGAATCCAACACAATTACCCTTAAGAGTTGCGCCTGTTATATTAACCTTACCAAATGTTACCTTGTAACCGAGTGCAGATGGCTTTCCGGTTAATGACCAGTGATAATTGTTACCTTTATTAGAATCTGATACTTAAAGCTGGAATTCTTGAAATTCCAAGATGTGTTAGTTGCGGCATTGACAGGTACACTGGCAGCTGCTGTAAAGCATACAAGAGCTAAAGTAAGAATGGCCGTTAATACCTTTTTCACTTTTTTAAACATTATGAAAAACCTCCCAAAATAAGATTCAACAGACAACAAATGTTTATACAACTTACTGTGCAAAATACACATAAAGTATAGTTGAAACAATAGCAAAATTGTTAAATATAATGAAAAATATGTTACAATAATCCAATGAGAAAATAAGCAAATAGGAGAAAAGGATGTCTGATAAAATATATAGAAAAGAAGATTTAATAAAACAGCTTGAAGACATGGGGCTTGCAGGAGATGAAACAATACTCATACATTCATCTATGAAATCTATAGGAGAGGTAGAGAGAAGAGCTGATACAGTGCTTGATGCATGGATGGAATATTTTCATAATGGCCTTTTACTACTTCCAACGCATACATGGAAGAATGTCAATTCTGATAATCCGGTATATAATCCGGTTGAGACACCTTCATGCGTAGGAATACTAACTAATCTGTTTATGAAAAGAGAGGGTGTGATACGTTCACTGCATCCAACCCATAGTATGGCAGGATATGGTAAGAACGCTTCAGAATATCTTACAGGAGAAGAAGATAATAATACACCATGTACACCAGGTGGTTGTTATGACAGGCTTAGGTATGTAGATGGAAAGATACTGCTTGTCGGTGTAGGACATGAAAGAAATACATATATACACAGTGTGGAAGAGGTACTTAATGTTCCTAACAGATTATCGGATATGCCTGTTAAACTAAAGATAGCCATTCCGCAAAATTGTAATAAAATCCCACCATATAAAGCAGAGTCTGCATTCAGTAATATTTTAAAAAAGGAGTCTGCCTCATATAATAATGGTGATATAGATAAAAATGCCGCTTCAGGAAAAAATGTTATATATAAAAATGTATATGTAAGAAAACACTATAATGCACAGCAGCCTCATATATCTGAGGATTTCGTCAAGCTTAACAAGATATTTATAGATTGCGGGGTAGTTAAGAAAGTGAAGTTTGGCGCAGCAGACAGCCTTTTATGTGATGCCAGAGGAATATTTAATATTGTAAGACAGGTGCTTGCACCAGATCCGGAGTGTATTGTAACAAAGGATATATTATCGATGCCAGAATATTAAGTTGGATATATCATTTACTTAAATACTTAAAATTATCAAATAACTTGTATGGCAGCTTGCTGTTCACAAAACGCAAGAAGTCATAAATTAGAATTAGTATAACTGGTTAATTTGGTTATAGCGAAAAACTATAACTACATATATTTTATTAGGATTATGCAAAATACTAAGTCTGTTCTATAATAGCCACATAAACATACAAGAAATATAGGAATAAAGAGAGCTTTGTTATATGTAGCTGTATAGTGAAAGGTGGTTATGTTTTATGAAACAGATATTATGCTTTGGAGATTCTAATACATGGGGACTTATCCCCAAAACTAATAAAAGATATGAATGGGGTGTAAGGTGGACAAGCCTTCTTAATGAAAGCTTGAATAAAAGTAATGGTACAGTTAAAGGTGCTGAAGGGATTAACCAGGGACAGAAACAAAAAGAAGAATACCGGGTTATAGAAGAAGGCTTGTGCGGCAGGACAACCATATTTAATGATCCATTAAGAGATGGACGAAACGGCGTTAAAATTCTGCCAACCATATTGGAAACCCACAATCCGGTTGACATAGTGATAATTATGCTTGGAACTAATGACTGCAAGACTGTCTACAATGCATCAGCAGAGTTTATAGGTCAGGGCGTAAAAAGGCTTATCGGACAGGTGAAGAGTCACATACCAGACAGTAAAATACTTGTAATATCGCCTATACATCTTGGCGAGGGAGTTTGGGAGTCAGACTACGACCCTGAATTCTCAAGGGCTTCAGTGAGTCTGTCAAAAGAGCTTTCAGATGTATATAAAAAGATTGCAGCACAGGAAAATGTTGGTTTTATAGCAGCATCAGAAGTTGCATCTCCAAGCACTGCCGATAGAGAGCATCTTAATGAGGAGGGGCATAAGAGGCTTGCAAGAAAGGTAGAGGAGTGGGTTAAAAATGTGGCGTAATTGTGCACCACCACCATTTACTTGGATGCGTGTCTGTATGTAAAGTAAGCAATAATAGCAGTTATTACCTCAGTTATCCAGAAAGCATGCCATACGCCGGCAGCGCCATATATACGGCTTAGTATAAAGCAGCAGGTATGATGATAACCACATATCTGAATACAGATATTATAAGTGAAGGAAAGCCTTTACCAAGTCCTTCAAGAGCACCGGAGGCTGTGACAGATACAGATGATACAATAAAACCGGCGCTTATTATTTTTAAAGCTGATACACCAGCTGTTATAGTGTTTTCATTATTAGTGAATAAGCCTATAAGCGTGCCTGGTATACATAAACATATAATGGTGCCTATGCACATGATTATAATGACTATAGTAGTGGCAGTTGTATATATTTTTCTTACACGCTTATATTCCCTGGCTCCGTAGTTATATCCTATAAGTGGGCGCATTCCTTGCACAACGCCATTAGCGGTAAGATATAAAAACGTCTGCAGCTTGTAATACACACCAAGCACGAACACATATACCTGGGAATATGTTGCGAGTATAACGTTTAATGCGGATATAAGAAGTGAAGGAAGTGCCATATTAAGTGTTGCCGGTATACATATTGAGTACATTTTAAGGCACAGCTTTTTGTCTGGTTTCATGTATTTTATTGAAAAACTAACGGGAAGAGGTCTGACAAAATATATAATAATATATACGATAAGACTTATAGTTTGTCCTATTCCAGTTGCAAGCGCAGCTCCTCTGATTCCCATAGCAGGGAAGATACCTATACCGAATATGAGCATAGGGTCAAGCACGATATTTGATATACATCCTGCAAGCATAGCTGTCATTGAAACGGTCATTCTTCCAACTGCCTGAAAGGTTTTTTCAAATACAAGCTCCCATGCAAGCATAAGGGAAAATGCAAATGCAATAACTGAATACTGGACTCCAAGCTCTATTACAGTTTTGTTATCTGTAAACATATTAAGGAATGGTCTTATAAGAATAATACATCCTGTCATAAGAATAATTGCATGTAGAGTGCTTAATAATAATCCATGGCTTGCAGCTTTATGTGCAGTTTTTTTATCCTGTGCACCCAGATAGAATGCAATAACTGCATTAAGTCCGATACCGAAACCAATCATAACAGAGTTGATAAAGTTCTGCATGGGGAATACAAGTGAGATGGCAGTCATAGCATCTTCGCTTATTTTTGCTACGAAAAAGCTGTCTACAATGTTGTAGAGTGAATTGACAAGCATAGATATGACCATGGGAAGAGCCATAGTTAACAGCAGCTTCAATACGTTGTCCTTTTTCATATAAGTCTGATCCATAATAATCCTCATTTCTTTAATATTTTTATGGTGAAAAATTCTAAAAAATCACATAATCTTATCTTAATTAATGCTTATAAAATAGCATAATAACAGTATTATAAGCACAAAAAAACCACATAGCCCGTAAGCTATGTGGCGAAAAATAGAAACATCTAGAAAAATCCACATGTGTTTTATAAATAAATTGTAGTAAAACCTACATTGTGTAAAAACAATGTATGCGGATTATATCATTGATATAATCACTTGTCAATCAATAATCTGATTAGATATAATCTGACACATACGGTACCGCATGGAAAAGTATGTCATCAAGCTTTTCCACAGCCTCTTTCGTAGTTTCAATCCGTTCCATATTATAAAGCTTTTTGGCACTTTTATAGCCAAGCAGCATAGTTGTAAGTGTTGCTATTGACATTTTCATAGTATAATCGGGAGTGCCACTTGTGATTCTGCATTGACCATCTTTAAACAGAACTATGAATCTTCCATTATTCCAGGAAAGGAGTTCATCTTCGATGTCAAAAGCAAATATGCATGCCGGTTCATCCGGGTCTATGGCATATTTTCCCAAAAACTGTTTTATGTCAATAATTCTTCCCATAGCATAAGGTCTGATAGTTTCCTTTATATCGCTGTCATCAAGCTCAAAGGCTATCGGTTCGCTGTAATAGTTGTTACCACGGACTTCATCAATCATAGAATCGTGTGCATGTATATATTCCCACAATCCAAGCTGGGCTTCACGGTTAAGATATATCATTTCCTTAACGTGCATAATGTCAGAGCTTATCATATAAACCATATATCCATAAGGAATATCATCTCTTGAATAGTATATGGCAACCATAGTGTCGTCCTCATCCCAGCGCCAGTATTCTTCCCACGCAAGATTATTGCGGTACAGGCAGCCGTGGGTTTTTTCGGCGAATTTGGAATGAAGCTTGTGAAACTCCTCATCATCCCACGATACCCTTCGTACATATCCAGGTTCATGTAATTTTTCTGGAATCTGCCGGTCTTTAACAATGTATGTCATTTTGTTTGATATGATTTCCCATCCGAGATTGCGGTAAAGAGGGATGGAGTAAGGGTATAAGAGTGCAAAAGACTTATGTCCCTCACGCATACGTGTAAGGCATTGTATCATAAGCTTCTTCATAATGCCATGGCCGGTGTATTCAGGATATGTGCATACACTTGTTACAAAGCCTACATTGTAGCGTATACCATATATGTTCATATCAAGTGGATATACGGCAAACTGTGCGATGAGTTCATCCTTATCAAAGCATCCAAGAACATCTGCTCGTTGAAGAACCGGGAACTTAGACTGTTTTATCTCGTCATCCTTCCATCCAGTTTCAGCAAGCTCAGCTTCTGTGACCTGGAAAGCATATCTTAAAAGTGCATTATATTGTTCTGCATCATCTGTAGTAAGAGGTCTTATTATATATTCATCATCATTTGGAAAATTCATAGTGATTTTTTCTCCTGTAAATATCAAGTTTAAATCGTTGTTAGCATGTATCATAGCAGGTGACCCTGATATAAGTTTATACTTCTATATAATATGGGCATATATCTTCATAATGTCCATCATCCATAAGAAAGCCTCCAGGGATAGTCCCAAGCTGCTTAAATCCGATTCGTTCATACAGATGTCTTGCATGTGTGTTAGTTGCAACAACTGCATTGAACTGAAGAATTTTAAAGCCATGTGTATGTGCATTGCTTATACAGTCACGTACAAGTTTTTCACCGATATGCAGCCCACGGATACTGGAATCCACAGCATAGCTTGCATTACAGATATGACCACATCTGCCTATATTATTAGGATGAAGAATATACATGCCAAGAGTCTCATTGGTCTTAGTGTTGCAGGCTACCGCACAATATGTTTGTTCAGCGAAGAAAGCAGCCCCTGTTTTACTGTTAAGCTCATCAAGTTGTGGAAATGCGATACCCTCATTCACAACTTCATTCCATATATTAACCATACGGCTCACATCATCGCCCGTATACTCTCTTATAATAATGTCATCTTGAATGTTCATATTAACCATTTAACTCCATTTTTGTGTGTTTTGTGCTGATTCGTATAACAGAATAGTGTTATATATGCATAAAAATATTTTAGATAATCAGAAGTATTTGTCAAGGTGTAATCTTAAGTAAGAAAAATTGAGTATAGAAACAAAAGCATATTACAGAACATAAATAATATTGAGGCAAAAAATGTATAATTAATCCTGAATTATTCACGAAGCAGTATCTAAATTAAGAACTGCCTCTTTAACA
>ERZ808240.4199-NODE-4199-length-13019-cov-16.440142_pt1 | contig 13019 bp, 15 predicted proteins | sample MGYA00521084_ERZ808240 | MGnify/ENA primary metagenome ERZ808240 (study PRJEB31516, sample SAMN03275571) | gut metagenome | biome: mammalia-associated habitat; material: feces | host: Papio cynocephalus | place: Kenya | collected 2012-08-06 ... | reverse complement strand
TAGAAACTCCAAAAGAGAAAGTACAACCAACTGAAACTGAAAAAACCTCAGAAGAGGTAAATCCATTTCTAAATGTAGAAACTCCAAAAGAGAAAGTACAATCAACTGAAACTGAAAAAACCTCAGAAGAAGCAAATCCATTTTTTGCTAATAAAACTATTGCAGAGCAATCTATAGATAACATAAATCCATTTTTTCAAAATAATATTGAATTAAACGAAAAAAATATACATCAGGCTAGTAAAGGATTAAATCTAGAAAACGTACCACACTATAATGTAAAAATAGAAAAAAAGAAACCAAAGAAAATGAAAGTATTACTAGGAATATTGTCATATGCAATTTTCATTTGGTTACTATTAATTGGAATTGCATTATTAATTTATGTAGGAAATATTAAACTAAAAGAAATGAAAGGTGATTACACACCACCAAAATATAATGCATATGTTGTACTTACAGGTAGTATGTTACCAAAAATAAAAGTAGAAGATGTAGTGGTAACAAAAAAAACTGATGCAAAAGACTTAAAAGAAGGAGACATAATAACATTTGCGTCATCAGACTCAAGATATGCTGGAACAATAATAACCCACAGAATAATAAAAACATATTATGATCCTACAACCAAAAAATACACCTTTGAATCTAAAGGAGATAACAACAATGTCGCAGATAATGCCTTAGTAGAAGAACAAAACATTTATGGTAAAGTAATTTTAAAAATACCAAAATTAGGATACCTACAACTATTTTTAGCATCCAAAGGAGGCTGGATTTTAGTAATATTAATTCCTTGTGCTGTAGTAGTATCATTTGATATAGTTAAATTATTCAAAGTAGCAACACAAAAAAGGAAATTTAAAATTGTAAAGTAGGATTGATAAAATGAAAACAAATCTATTTAAAGTAAGAGAGTTAAAAAAAGATAAAATAATTGTAGAAGAAGAGCAACTAAAACATCCAATTCTCTTCTTTTTCAAGAAACACAAACAATTATTTACAATATTATTATCAATATTAGGAGTATCAATTATCGCAGCGGGTTTAGGAATAACAATAAGCTTAGTAGGCAATACAAGTGACTTTGACATTACCTATATAAGTGGCGATGACAAAATAAGTTCCAATGATGCCAAAGATGACGACGTAGAAAAAGAACTTCTAGGAGATATAGCAATAAAAGATGGAGTAGTTTTAATAACCAAAAAGTTCATGACCGAAAAAAAAGATGTAATAACGTACTATTCAGACGGTACCGCACTAATAATAACAAGCAAAGGTGAAATAAAAAGAGTAGTAGCAAAAGCAGATGGAAGCTATGGCGTAGATGAAAATGGAAAAATAGATCCAAACACAGTAGTAAAAAAAGTAACAAAAACGACCAATAAGTTAGATGACGGAACCGAAATAACATATTATTCAGACGGTTCTGCAGAGTTAACCAAAGGAAATTTAACAATATTTATAAGAGATAGTAAAAATATTAGTTTCAACATTAATACTACTAATCAATTATTTGATAGAGTATTACCTAGTGGAGTATCAGTACCTAAAAGTAATAAAACAATGTCAGGATACAAGTACACAGAATTTCAAGACGGTACAGTGTTAATTGAAAAAGGAAATGAAACCTATGTAGTTCATAATAAAGAAGACGTTATCCTAGACGATGACAGTCCTAAATTTCCAAATAATAATTTTCAAACAATCAAGACTACAAGAAAACTATCAGATGGTAACACCGTAGATTACTATAATGATGGTTCGGCAATAATAACAGATAAAAATGGTAATAAAATATCAGTAAGAAAAAGTGGGGACATAATAATAAAAAATGATGCAATATTTGAAATATATCCTAGTAAAGTGGCATATGCAACAAGTAAAGTAACTACACCAGATGGTAAAACTATAACTTACTATGATAATGCCGCAGCAGTAATTACCAAAAAAGATGGAACTAAAGAATATATAGAAGATAATAGCCAAATCAAATATGATAATAACAAAAATATTAAAAGTATACCCCAAGACAAATCCGATCAAACAATTCAAAAAAAATTACCAGATGGAACAAATATAACAAAGTTTGATAATGATAAAGTTCAAATAATCGAACCAAATGGCGCAGATTATATAATTGATGGAGCAGACTTAAAATATGACCTAACAGGAAATGTAGAGAAACCAAATATAACTAGTAAAACAAAGCCATCTAGAAAATCAGAAACAAAACAAGATTCTCAAACAGGTTCCTCTACTTCTGGAGAATCTTCAACATCAGGCAGTGGAGGTAAAAAATCTTATACTCTAGCAGATGGTGAATTAGATATGGACGAAGCCAAAAATGAGTGGAATTACAGTAAATCATATGAAGAAAGTTCATTCCTAATAAAAAACAACGGAAAACATGCTAGAAAATTTCAAATTGTAATTGAAGAAGTAGAAAATTATTCAAAATTTAATGCTGTTTCAATAAAAACCAGAGAACATGAAGCAGCATATTATGTAAAATATAGAGCAACATTTGGAAATGATATGATACCAGCGGGTAGATTATCAGATACTAAAGATAATACCATAAAAAATAAGAATGTTTATGTAGTTTATGAAGGGGTGCTAGGAGCGCATCAAAGTCTATCAACAAGTATTATTTTGTATATTGACTATGAGCCACTAGACAATAGTTTTCAGAACAAAGCATTTATTGGTACCATAAAACTATATTACTTAGAAGATGTTGAATAGAATTACTAACAAGTAGTTCTTTTTTTCTTTATGTGTGTTACAATACATCCAAACAAAAAATACATCCCAAATAAAGGATGTATTTCTAAATATATAAAATCAACTAAGCAGCATTCTTTAAAGCTCTTGCTTCTCTAGCGCTAGTTCTATATTTCTTACCATCTATTGTTATAGTTTGTAAATTAACTTTTTGAGTTCTCTTTGTAACTTTTAAACAATTAGGTCTATTGTTAGCAGATCTAGTTTTTTTACTTGTTATTTTCTTTGCCATAATTATTCCCTCCTCAAAACATCGCATATTAACTTTATCATAAAATTTGCGTTAAGTCAAATATTTTGGATATTTTTTCTAAAAATCATTCAATGTAGTTCTTATTTTTAATAAATTCTCTAAGTAATTTTGTAGTAGCGCGCTTTTCTATTCTAGAAACATAACTCCTTGATATTCCCATATCTTTAGCAATTTCTTTTTGAGTTTTTTCATCATTATTATCAAGTCCATATCTATAAGTTATTATTTCTCTTTCTCTTGGAGTTAAAATATTCAAATATTTTTTTAATAAAACTATATTATCCTTAAGATAAATATCCTCAAGAAAATCTGGATCCGGTGTTTTTAAAACATCTAAAATTGTAACCTCATTTCCTTCTTTATCATAACTAATTCCATCATATATACTAACATTCTTACTATTCTTCTTATCACCTCTGAAATACATTAATATTTCGTTTTCAGCGCATTTAGCAATGTAAGTAGTAAGCTTAACATTTTTATTAGTTGAATAAGTATCTATTCCCTTAATTAATCCAACAGTGCCTATCCCAATAAGATCATCAACATCATTAACGTTAGATTCGAATTTTTTAACTATATGCGCTACTAATCTTAAATTATGTAATATTAATTTATCCCTAGCATCTTTATCTCCAACTTTCATTTTTTTCAAGCATTCTTCCTCTTCTTTATTACTCATAGGATCAGGAAACACATTATTAGAATAACTTCCACATAAAAATAGATTATTAATAATTATATTTAAAATACTTCCAAACAAAATATTCACCTCACTACATTATATAAAAAATAATACCATTTATAACTGTCATAATGGTAATTTATATGCATATATATTTCTATAAAATAGATTGATTTGTAAATCCATTTATGATAAAATTAATTAGTAATTAAATTGTCAAAAGGGGAGATAAGATGAAAAAACTAATACCAGATATGTATTGTAAAAGTATCTATGATATAGATTATACAAAATTAAAAGAGAAGAAAATAAAATGCTTACTATTTGACTTAGATAATACATGCGTTCCTTATCCAATTAAAAAACCAACAGAAGAACTATTAAAATTATTTAGCAAATTAGAAAGCATGGACTTTAAAGTAATAATATTTTCAAATACCCCAACTAAAAGATTAGAATATTTTAAAAATAAAAATATAGAAGCAAGAGGATTTTCTAAAAAGCCTAGTAAAAAGAATTTTATTTTATTAATGAAGCAATATTTTTATCAAAAAAAAGAAGTGTGTATAATAGGAGATCAATTATTTACAGATATCTATGGAGGAAATAAAGTAGGAATTCATACTCTTTTAGTAGAGCCACTTGGTAATAAAGATTTTGTTTTCACAAAAATATTTAGAGGTATAGAAAAAATAGTATTTAAAAAGATGGAAAAAAAGCAAATCCTAACAAAAGGAGTATATTACTATGAAAGATAAAAAATGTATAGGTTGTGGAATAACATTACAAGATAAAGACGAAAAATCTTTAGGATATGTAAATGATTTATCTAAAGATTATTGTATGAGATGTTTTAAACTAATGCACTATGGAGAATATGAAAAAAAATCAATGACAGAAGAATATTATAAAAAAATAATATCATCTATTCCCAAAGATTCCATAGTACTATATATATGTGATATATTATTTATGAATTTAGAACCATTAAAAGATTTAAAAAATGTAATTCTAGTTCTTACCAAAAGAGATACATTACCTAAATCTGTTAAAGATGAAAAAATTAAAAATTACATCAAAAAAAGATATCCTAATGTAATAGATATAGAAATTGTATCTAGTATAAATAATTATAATATAGATAATTTATATAACAAGATAATATCTTATAATAAAAAAGTTTATTTTATAGGATATACAAATTCTGGTAAAAGTACATTACTTAATAAAATAATAAAAAATTATTCAAATATAAATACTAAAATAACTACTAGTATGTATCCAGAAACAACTTTAGATAAAATAGAAATAAAATTAGACAATGTAGTAATAGTAGATACTCCAGGACTATTAAATAATAATAGTTACTTAAATAATTTAGAAGTAAATAGAATAAAAAGGTTTAATATTAAAAAAGAAGTTAAACCTAGAACATTTCAGATTAATAATAAAGGAAGTATTATAATAGATGATATGATAAGAATAGATTATAATACTAAATCATCAAATAGTGTTACTATATATATAAATAATGGAGTAAAAGTAGCAAAAATAAGTGACAAAAATAATATGCTAAAACAAGATAATAAGATAAGTTTAAAATTATCTAAAGATAAAGATATAGTAATAGATGATATATGCTTCTTAAAGTTTGTAAATAATATTGATATAGATTTATACACTAAAGATAAATTAAATGTAAGAGTAAGAGATAACTTAATATAATAAAAATTTTGTTATAATTTATATTTTTTTAAATTCTCATAAATTAATCAAAAAAAACAGATTTCTTAATCAAAGACTATTGACTTATCAATTAAAATAGTGTAAATTTAATATAATTTTATTTGGAGGTATAGTATGAAGTACAATAAGAATTATGTTAATTGCATCAAATCATATTTAAATGTTAGTAAAAAAAATTTATCTAACATTGCTTGTTCATGCTTCTACAATGTTTCAAATATAAATAATAAAATAAAAAACGGTGATAAAAATTAATAAATAATTTTTGTTGCCGTTTTTTCTTAGGAGGTGTTATAATTGAGTAAAAAGATAATTATAGCAATTGGTGGCGGTGAAAATGGAAGGATTTTAGATGATGGGACAAGAACCAAATACGAAACAGAAAAAATAGATGAAGAAATTGTAAAGATAGCAAACAAAAAAAATCCTAGATTTTTATTTATATGTCACGCAATGAGTTTTTCTGAAGAAGTGCAAGATAATTATTATAAAACAATGAAAAATATATATGAAAAAAAATATAATTGTGTATGTAAAATTTTAAAAAGCAGTGAATTGGAAAATAAAAATTATGTAGAAAGTATTGTAGAGTGGGCAGATATTATTTATGAAGGTGGTGGTGATACTTTTTCAATGTTAAAATTATGGGAAAAAACAGGCTTTGATAATATATTATATAATGCTTGGAATAAAGGGAAAATAATTTGTGGTATCTCTGCAGGTGCTGTTTGTTGGTTTAAATCTTGTATTTCTGAAATATCGCATGATGAAATGAAAAGTTTAAAGTGCCTTAATTGGATTGGGCTGCATGTTACACCACATTGTAATGAAATAAAAAGACGTCAATCGACGAAAGCATATTTGAAAAAAAGCAATGATGTAGGAATTATGTTATCAAATGGTGCCGCAATTGAAATAATTAATAATAAATATAAAATATTAATTTCAACTGAGGATGGTTATTGTATAAAATGTTATTGGTTAAATGGCAAATACATCCAAAAACAAGTGAATAATAAAAAAATCTATAAAAATATTAATAATTTATTAAGTAAAAGTTATTGAACTTCTTTTTGAATGAAAGAAGAATATTGTAGAAGATAGTAATAGATTAGTGATTATTTGGATTTTGTTAAAGAAAAAATTTAACATTTTGATAGTAAATAGTATGTTATAGATAAAATAGTATCAATAACATATCAAATAGATAATTAATTTTATTGATAAAAAAACATTCATTAAAAAATTATATGAAATTGCATCTTCTAGCCTAGTTAAAAAAATAAAGAAATTTAGAAAAGGAAATTAGTATGAATAAGGGAACAATAAATTTAGAATCAAAAAGATTAATATTAAGAAAAATTAAATTATCAGATTATACTGATATATTTAATTGTTGGACGAGTGATTTTAATGTAAGTAAATACGTTACATGGAATTCACATAAAAACCCAGAAGAAACAAAGAAATTAACTAATTACTGGGTAAGTGATTATGCTAATGATTATTGTTATAGATGGTTAGTTGTATTAAAAGATACAAATGAGACTATTGGTATGATAGATGTTATTGCAAAAAATTTACAGTATATGACAGCTGAAGTTGGATATTGTTATGGTTCAAAATTTTGGGGACATGGCTATGCAACAGAAGCTCTAAAAATAGTTATAAATTACTTACACAGCGAAGGCTTTGCTGTGGTATACGCCCAACATTTTGCATCTAACATAGCAAGTGGTAAAGTGATGAAAAATGCTGGAATGGAATACGAAGGCTTATTAAGATCTAGAGTTATTAACAAAAATGGTGAAAGAGAAGACGTCTACATTTATTCATCAGTAGTATAGTAACATGAAAACTAATATAAAATATTTATCAAATGAAGTAGAATACATTAATGTTGCTATTTCTTAAAAAAATTTGGAAGAAGTAAAGAAGAATTATAAAAAAATAATTTAAATGGAGGAAGTGTTAAAGATGAATTTAAAAGAATATATAGAAAAAGAAAATTTATTATTACCAGATTATAATAATCTAAATATTGTTGATTTGGTTAAGTTTTTATACGGTAAATATGGTGTTAAATATGATAAAAATAAAAATACCAAAAAATTGGAGAAAATAATACCGGATAATACTCATACTGTGTTTATACTAGTAGATGGAATGGGTTCTAATTTGGTAAGTTTATTAGATGATAAATCATTATTAAAGAAAAATAAAGTTGATAATATGTTAACTGTTAGTCCAAGTTCTACAGGATGTGTTTTGACATCAGTAGTAACTGCTACCTATCCAAGCGAGCATGGAATAATTGGATGGTATAACTATAACAGAGAGTATGATATTGATTATTATCCTTTGACATTTAATGATAGGAAACAAAATAAATCTTTAAAAGAATATAATATAACTGCTAAAGACATATTTAAGGTTAAATCAAAAATTAATGAATTAAATGTTAAAACTAATGTTTTATATCCACATTATATATTTGATAGCGTGTATTCTAATTATGTTGCAAATAATAATATTAGAAACTCTTATAGTGACTTAGAAGATGCTTTTAATCAAATAGAAAAAATAATATCATTAAATGAAAAAACTTTTACATATTTATATATACCAGACATCGATAACTTAGAACATGAAAATGGTGTAGATAGTAAAATTGTAGTAGATAAAATAAAGGAAATAGAAAAATATCTGTATAAATTACTTAAAAATGATACTATAATAGTTATTACAGCAGATCATGGTCAAACTAATGTATCTGATGATATAATAATGGATTTTTCAAAATACAACAAATACTTTTATGCTTATCCAGGAATAGATTTTGGTATGGCAACTTATTATGTAAAAAAAGATCAAGAAGCTGAATTTGTTAAACAGTTTAATAATGACTATAAAAATAAAATGTACTTATTTAAAACAAAGGAATTTATTGATAATAATGTATTTGGTCCGAATATAAACAATGATTATCTTATAAGTAATTTAGGAGAATATATTAGTCTATGCAATAAAAATGCTCAATTTATTAATTCATTAGAAATTGATGAATACTATGGTAAAACAAAAGGAAATCATTCTGGTTTGAGTAATGATGAAATGATTATTCCTTTAATTATAATAGATGCAAATAATCTAAGGTAATATAAAAATAGTAAAAAATTTACAAAAATACAAAAAATTAAATAGGACTAAATTAAGTCCTTTTTTCATATGCTTAAACTAGGTGAGACTATGAAGAAATTTATACTTATAATAGCAGTAACATTAGTTGGTATATTAAAAGTAGAAGCAAGTGTCAGTTCAGCCTATGAATATGTACTAATGGACATGACAACAGGAAGAGTATTAGCAGGTAAAAATTACAATACACCAAAATTAATTGCGTCTATTACTAAAATAATGACTTCTACTATAGCAATAGAGTCTGGAAAATTAGATGATATAGTAACAGTAGATGATACAATAAAAGAATCTTATGGATCAGGAATATATATAGAAGTAGGAGAGCAATTAACATTAAGAGATTTATTATATGGCTTAATGCTAAGAAGTGGCAACGATGCTGCTTTAATGATAGCAAAATATGTATCTGGAAGTGTCCCTGACTTTGTAGATAAGATGAATGAAAAAGCCAAAGAAATAGGAATGAATAATACAAATTTTGTAAATCCATCAGGACTAGATAACGAAGATGATGGAAATTATTCAACAGCATATGATATGGCTTTATTAACAAGATACGCAATGAAATATGAAGAATATAGAAAAATAGTATCAACTAAAAGTTATAAACTAAAGACGAATAAAAAAACCTATATTTGGAAAAATAAAAATAAATTATTAAATACGGAATATATAACAGGAGGAAAAACCGGATATACAGAAAAAGCAAAAAGAACTTTAGTTACAACTGCATCTAAAAATAACATAGACCTAATAGTAGTAACAATTAAAGATTCAGATGATTGGAATACCCATAAATCATTATATGAAACTGCCTTTAGCGAATATTTATCATACAAAATATTAAATAAAAATACATTTTCAGTAATTAAAGATACATATTATAATAATAACTTATACATAAAAAATAATGTTTATATCCCTCTAAAAAAAGAAGAAACAAATAAATTAGTCAGTCATATTAAACTAGAAAAAAAGAAAAAATATAAATCAGGAGATGTTGTAGGAGTAGATGAAATATATTTAAATGATAATCTTATCTATACAGAAAATATTTATGTAAAGAGTAAAAACATAAAAGCTAAAAAAAATATACTTACTAAAATAAAGGAAATATTCTCTTGATTAATTACATATGGGGATTATTTCTATTAATAGGAATAGTTTATAGTTTTTTTACTAATAATACTCTAAATATTAATCAAGAATTACTAACATCAGGCAGTAGTGCTATAGATATGATTATCAAATTAATACCTCTAATGTGTTTATGGTTAGGAGTTATGAATATAGCAAGTCATAGCGGATTATTAGATAAAATGGCTAAAAAAATATCAAAAGTAGTAAATATAATATTTCCAGAAATACAAGATAATGAAGCCATATCATTAATATCATCTAATATAATTATGAATATGTTAGGCTTAGGAAATGCTGCAACTCCCTTTGGATTAAAAGCTATGAAAAGAATGCAAGAATTAAATAATAAAAAAGATACTGCTACTAGAAGTATGATAACATTCTTAGTAATAAATACAGCCTCAGTAACAATAATACCAACAACAGTAATAAGTTTAAGAATATTAAATAAATCATCAAATCCAACAGAAATTCTTTCTGCCTCCTTGATATCATCTTTTTCTTCTTGTTTCATAGGACTATTATTAGATAGATTGTTCTATTTCATTTGGAGGAAAAAATATGATTAATTATTTAATTCCTACAATAGTATTATTAATAATAATTTATGGCTTATATAAAAAAGTAAATATATATGAAGTATTTTTAAATGGTGTAGAAGAAGGACTAAACTTAACTTTAAAAATTTTTCCTACAATATTTGCAATGATAATATCTATAAATGTATTATTAAAAAGTAATATCATTACAGATTTAACCTCATTTTTATCTCCAATATTTTCTTATTTACATTTTCCCAAAGAATTATTAACGCTATCTTTATTAAAACCAATTTCTGGTAGTTCTTCTTTAGTAGTATGTAATAGCATTTTAAAAAATAATGGTCCAGATAGTTTAATAGGAAGAATAGCCTCAGTAATTCAAGGAAGTACTGACACTACTATTTATATAATAAGTCTTTATTTTTCATCAGTTGGAATAAAAAAAACTAAATATGCACTTTTAGTAGGACTATTAACAGATTTAATATGTATAATAATATCTACTATAACAGTTAAAATTATATTTACATAAAAAAAACGCTTCACGCGTTTTTTCTAATTAAGAGTGTTTTTACAAGAATTGTTTTCATTCATGTTAATAGAGCTATCGTTCATACTTTTAGAACCACTCATATTGTTGTTGCATTTTGAATTCTTGTTTTTAGAATTTTTTTTCTTTCCCATTTTAATCACCCACTATTAATATCTACTATTAAAATATTTTTATTCAAGATATAAAAAATATATCTTGGTAGTTTTTTACTAACAAAAAAATTTAAAAAATTTGCATAATATAAATAAGAATCATTTAAAAAACATATAATTACTAGGAGGTTTTTTAAATGAATAAAACTATATCACTAATATCTTTAATATTATGTGAAGAAAATATAAATATATTAGAAAAAAATAAAATTTTATCTTATTTATCTAATAATACATCTTATAGAGTTAATCTAAGTGGAAATAGATTATTATCTATAAATGCATCTAATCAAAAATTTATATACATACCTTGTGATAATTTATTAATAAAAGAAAATGATAATGGTATACATATTATATATTTCGATAGCGCTAATAGTATGATTTTATTAAATCTAGATTATAATAATAAAAAATATAAATTATATAATATATCTAAAAAGAATGAAACATATTTTGTTGTAGATAAAGATAAAATGCTATTATTCAAAAAAAACGAAAAAACAAAGCAAAGACAATTATATCTAAGAAAAAATTATAAAGATGAAGATTTTAACTTATTAGAAAGATTAATATCATCTACAATAAATAAAGATAATTTAGAAAATAAAGTATTATCTTATATAGAAACTATAAGTCCTAGATTAAAAGAAGAAATATCTGAGATAATTAAATATACTGAAAATTATTCTGAAAATAATGGAAAATCATTTACAAAATTAAAATAAATGTGATATACTCTATATAGAGTAGGTGAGATAAGATGAGTAATAAAAAAGAAAATAACAGTGACTTAAAGAAAATAATATATATTGTAGTAGGAATATTAGTATTTTTCGCTGTAGTAATAGGAGCAACATTTGCATATTATGCTTTTTCTGCTACTAATAATACCACAGTAACAGGAGATGTTGGAAAAGTAAACTTAAGTTTAACAGTAACCAAAGCATTACCTAATAAAAGTGGAACTGATAATATATTAGTAACACCTTTTAGTGAACTTGCTAGTAATCTAAATGCAAAGTGTGCAAGTGATGAATATGCTACTTGTCAATTGTATAAAATAACTTTACAAAATAATTCTACAGGAGTAAATACAAAAGTTAAAGGTAGTGTATCATTTAATAACACCACAGCACCTAATTTATCTTGGGTATATTTAGATACATATGATTCTTCTAAGACATATGCAGCAAGCGATTTAGGTACTATGAATACTGCTAGTAGTGAATTTGCAACATTTAAAAGTGATGTACTAATTAATAGTGGAAATAGTAGAGATTTCTACTTACTAGTATGGGTAAATGAAAGTGAAGAAGAACAAACAGACGAAGGTTCTTATAGTGGTACTATCAAATTTGAAGATAGTAATGGCAATGGAGTAACATCTACATTTATAAACTAATAATAAAGGAAGTGTTATTTATGATAACTAATCAAACAATTGTTCGTATGGGGGGGGGGTCAAAATCTAGTTTAATAGGTTTTACAATACATCCCAAGATATATAAATATACTAATAGTTTAGTGAGTACTAAACTATTTTGTCATCTCCTAATAAAGAAGGTGCCAAGATGAAAATTAAGTTAAAAACTACAATAATTATAGGAATACTAGTATTTATATTATCTATGGCATCTACTTATGCTTATTTAAGTTATAGTGTTACTAATGATGTAGTAATTAAGGGTAATATTGTTAATATTAATGCTACATTAAATGTAGAATTAGTAAGTGGAACAAATACTAATATGGTACCTATGATGGATAATGCTTTAAATAATGCAATAAATGGTACAGGTGGTACTGATAAATGTGTAGATAGTAAAGGTAATTTATCTTGTCAAGTATATAAGATTACTTTAACTAATCAAGGTTCTACTTTAAAGAATTTAAAGGGTACTATAGAATTATATGCAACAAATGGAGGAGTATATAATAATTTAAAATGGCAAGA
>ERZ808240.4198-NODE-4198-length-13020-cov-3.617663_pt1 | contig 13020 bp, 19 predicted proteins | sample MGYA00521084_ERZ808240 | MGnify/ENA primary metagenome ERZ808240 (study PRJEB31516, sample SAMN03275571) | gut metagenome | biome: mammalia-associated habitat; material: feces | host: Papio cynocephalus | place: Kenya | collected 2012-08-06 ... | reverse complement strand
ACAGTTATGGTAAACTTCCTCGCGGAATCTGGACTTGTAGACGGCTTTGTTATACCATCTCATAGCCCCCGTCGTGCCTTTGAAAGTGAACTCCTGTGAATAGTTCCACGGGGTCGATGCGGCGTCTTCTGCAGCGAACCCGATACCCAAATCGACCATGATTTGAGCAATTCTTTCAATCTCAGCCATAATGGTATCCTTGTCCGTGAACTCTACGTTCTTGTCCAGCCGATAGATGAAGTGGTCTACGTCGTCATCGATGGTGAAAATCACGTCCTCCGGTGAATTATCAACAATGTAGTTGCTGACCTTGCACAGATTGTCTATCTCCCTGTCTTCAACGGCCCAGATGTCCTTAATTCCTCGCTGTCTGTACTGCTGTTCTTCAGACTTTCGTACAACATACGTGCAGCGTTGCAGGAGCTCAAACGTCTTCGTCGTAGCTGCTCTTCCATAGCTGGGTACGTAGATGCCTAATGTCTTTTCTTTCATTTTCTGAACACCTCCGGCAAATTATACCCGCAGTTGAACACGTAATCGATGACAGACAGGTTTTCGATGAAATTCCATTTTTGCTGTCTGTAGACTAGCGGCTTGTAATCGCTGTAGAGGATGTGGATACCATGGTCATTGAACATCTTCTCATCGTTGTAGTTCCTTCCGCCTTCACCTGAGTAGTAGATATCTGCTCCCACCTGTAAGCACTGCCAGACATTCCTGGCATTATTTTTCAACTTCGTCGGCAGGTCACGGCTGGCAATAAAGATTCTTGTCTTTATCCCAAACCGCTTAGCAAGGTCCTTTATGACGGCTATATTCAAGCCAGACAGCGTTTCATGGTGCTGCCCGAGATGGCCTGCTACCATCTCCATGCCTTCATCAAAAAAAAGTGCCTTGCTGTAGTTCATTTCAAGTGTCCTGAGCAGTTTCTTCTCCCAGTCCCTGGCATAGCAAATCTTAACCTCATTAATCAGCTGTCCAAAATCAAAGGTAACTGGTACCGTAATCTTGTGCTTCTTCCTGCCAACTTTGATATAGTTGAAGTTCTGAAATCCATCGCTGGAAAATTGGACATCATCATCCAGAACGAATACGTCCGATTTCGCCATCTTGTAGAAGAATCCCATGTACGGGAAAAAGTTTGGCTGATGCCCAGAAAAAACGATATCATTCATCTTGCATACCTTCTTATGAGCGTAAATGCTTCAGCTGCCTTGAATCCTGATTGAGTGCCTCTGTAGGCTGCCAACGACTCGATGGCCTTTTGGCTCCTGCCGCACGGGTATTTCTCCATCTGCGACTCATGCATGGCAAGTGCTTTTATCTTGCCTTCAATCGTCAAAGAAATATCCTGATACACATTCGGGTTAAAACAGTTAAGCGGGTCCTGATAGTTTAGCCCTGTCTCCGACAAGGTTTCATAGGTATAGACGTATTCAGGAGAATAGTCATACTTCGGTCTGGTACTCACCAATATGGCTTCAGTAAGGGTCTTATGGTCCGGGTGCAGGTCTCCAAGGTGTGAAGTGTATACTTCATCCGGTCTGTATGTCCTAAGGACTTCGCGTATGGCATCCGTGAATTTTTCTTGCGGTACGGATTCAAGGCCAAGATCCGGGAAATCAAGAAAAATGGATTCCGATACTCCCATGTACTTGTGAGCTTCCACGGCTTCCTTCTTCCTTACGTCGAATATGCTTCCCTTCGTCGCAATGCAGACGATGACCAATTCTCCGTTCTTCGCTTTCTTGATGATTGTTCCTCCTGCTCCAAGTACTTCATCATCAGGATGCGGTGCGAACACCGCGATGGTATGCTTATTCTCTATATCAATCATCTCATTCTCCCTTGTCATTCTTCTTCAGCCTTGCAAGCTCGTCATTCGGCACAATGGTGGCATTCATCTTATCATACCAAATAGCCCTGGCATTGATTTTACGTTTCTTTGCAATCTTCACTTTCGCGCCTTCTATTCCAAGTCGTCTTACAAGGTCATTGTAGTCAAGTTCACTCCGGCAGGCTATCAGCACATAATCGTACTTTTCATAGTGGATGAGCTCCATCTCCGGGATTTTCCTTTCGTTCGGGTCTTCGTCTTTCTTCTCGATGCCTAGATCCATATCGAGGTCTGCCGTCCAGTCGGCCAGTAAATCGAGGTCCCATTCACCGCTGTGAGTGTTCGCCTTGATGTTGATGGCTTTCAACTCAGACTTTGTGTATCCGGTGAGCCGCTTGCATGTGACTACCGTGTCAGGATTTATTTCATTGAGTACTGCAAGCCTCTGGTTGCCAGCGATGATATTGTCATCTTCATCAATCAAGAAAATTCCGAAATTGCCGAACGTCTCCAAACTCTTCTGTAATTCTTCCTTGTTCTTTTTGCTTATTTTACGAGGGTTGCCGAACCCGGTCTTGATGTCCGACACCTTCATTTCACATACTTCGATTTTCTTCATGCGTATTCTCCTTATCAATAAAAGAAGCACACACCGACTGACGATGTGTGCTTCCTGTTGCGGTATGTTGTTTGAAGTTGATGTTTGAATTCGTATAAGGAGCGTTTACATACCGACATGGTGGAATCCGCGGGGAATTGCGCATGACCGTCGCAGCCATTTCGTTTCCCTGTCCGTTTTTCCACACTATCATTATATCAGCATGTTTCACCAAAAACACGAACTCTATGCGAACAAAATGCGAACTCAATAAAAAGTTATCCACAATTTATCTACATTCTATCTACATTTTTTAGGTGTTTCCGAAACCGTTGACCCCTTTTTTGCGTTTCTTTGAGGATGGTAATTTCTTCAAATTGCTTTTTAATCTTCATTCATGATTTCAAATCCTTTCGAATCTCCATTTCTTCGTTACTTCAGGATATTTTTTATGGTCCACTTCGCTGATGAATATCCACAGCGAACGCGTCCAGTAGTTCATGTCTTTCACGTCCTGGTAGACAACTACCGGGTTCAGATTTTCAGTGTCTTCTGCAATGCATACGATTCGATACACATTGCCCTTGAAATGCTTCCACAGTTGTCCTGGCTCCGGCATTTCTCTCTTATAGCAGTTCATATTCTTTCCTCCTAATCATTAATCAATCAGGATAGTTGCCCCTGATGCGTTCTTAAAGCTCTGGTTCAGTAGTGCGTAATCGGTTTGATAACAGCTTTATCGGCAGCGTCATGAATCTTACGGATTTCTTCATCGCCGCACAAGTGGGAATACACGTATTCGATTGCATCGGCACATGCGATGGCTTCATCAATAGGAACAGGCACTCTGTTCCCGTAATATCCATCACGTATTTTTCTGACATTCAAATAGGCTTTGAAAAGTGTGTCTTTCATAAAATCTTTTTCTTTGCGATTCATCTAATCATATCCTCTGTTATTCATAAAATGTGCAGACAAACACTGCACGGACAGTGTCAAACGGACATTCAGCAGCACCGTATTCGTCTATAATTCTTGCATGGCATTGCTGGCAATTATTTCCAAACTGCAAGCGTGTATTTTGTGCAGCGTGTCCATGGTTCGAGCATATCATCCATACAATATGCATGTATTCTTTACTCGTCATGTCCTGCCTCATACGCCAGTTCCATTTGTGCTCGTTTACCATTTACAAATAGTTCCGCTTCTTTCAACGCTCTTGAAATGCTATTGGTTAGCTCTCGATCGCAGGCCGCACTTACTTTTTCTGCAGTAAATTTAAACCACATTCCGTCTTTCCCGTTCATTGTCCCAGAGATGGTAAACGTTGAAGGACAATTACCCGGCGTAAATTTTATGCTCAAATGAGTTACTTCTCCTTCGCATTCATTCGCTACATTCCATTGTATTGCAGATAACACATCAAAGATATGCCCCATTGCTTCATAAAACTCCGGCCGTGCATATTCCAAGCTTTTTATCGTGCAAGCCTGTGGGCATTCTTTTTCATTCTTGATATATCCGATTCGAATACTCTTATCGCTTACACGTATATCATGTACAATCATGCTTTCCCCTCCTTATACTTTACGAATCACACTGCCAAATAACTTGGCCGCAAAAATATAACTGGCTGCAATCGGCCCTTCTCTGCCGCAATTCGGGCAATATGCCTGTGTATATATTTCCCCATCTTTCTTTCACAGCCGCATCTTTGCTTTGACGCCGCATCGCGGGCAGTTTCCCAAATACAGCGTTGCCTGGCGTTTTTCCATGGGTTCCTCCTCTTTACAATACATCAATCAACACGGCTATCAATACTACCCAAAATACTAAGCATCCCATAATAGCAACTCGATATGCTGCCGCTTTTGTCTTATCTATCATCGTGTTTCTTCCTTTCTCCTAATCTCTTCGGTTCATAATAGCTGCTGCCATGTTGGGTGCCAGCTGGCTGACTTCGATAGTATCCGGCAACAGGTCGCAATTACTAAACGCCAGGTCGCAGCTATCATCGCAAAACATCGCTATCGTGCACCATACGCAATGTTCATGTTCTTTACAATATCGAATCAGTGTATTAGCTGCTTTCCGTGCTTCATTATCTGTAATCATCTGCTTTCTCCTTTCTTATGCGTTAACATGCGTTACTGTGCATTGCCGTGTGTTAAACATCTCCATGTAAGCTGTCGGGTGTATTCACATTTAGTACTATAACTTTTTTCCATGGCAAATATCTGACGAACTTTTCTAACTTCTTTTCATCTTCTTGTGCTACCGTGTCCGGCACTTTTTCCGGAAATTCCCATTCAAGAAAATACAATACATCGTCTAAAGCTTCATCTAACGACCACGTCTTTTCTTTCCCAGCCCACAGGGTATCAACGTAACACGATTCTTCAACATCTCCGCACCAATACGCGTATCCATCGTCTGCGACCACTTCTGAATACACGTTGGCAATAATTGGTAAATCAGGATATGCCGTGAGCATATTTATTAATTTCTTGTGTGCTTGTCTTATTTCCGTCATTTTATTCACTCCTTACACTTCTATTCATACATCGCTTGACTAGGCCACAATGGCAACCCGTCTTCCTGATAGACCTTGCCGAATTTTTTGATCCAGTCATCGAGGGCTCCAAATTCCTGAGCTGACGTTTCATGCAACATATTCATGAACTCGATGATTTTCACACGGCCTTCAATCACGCACCACATGTCTTTCTTCACGTATTCCTGCAAGTCGTTCAGGCGCTTCTTGCCAAAATGCAGGAACTTCGTCAGTACGAGCATCGCGATTTTGTAAGCAACCTCAGCAGCTTCGTTGTATTCTTCTCTTTCGGCTTTGTTGCGGATAAGCTGTCTTCCGAGTATCCGTGAATACGTGTCATCTGTTTCGACCATTCTCCAAGCACGCTGTATGTAATCACGGTAGAGTTTTTCATCAAGCCCTCTTTCGTAAACGAACTTGTCTACTTCGACCTGAGTGAGTTTCCATTCTTTTTTTTCGATGGCGGCAAACTGGTCCATGATGTAGAGGAACCGTTTCCTGCCAAATCCGTAGTGGTCTTTTAGGTTCTTATAGAAAATCACAAGCGTGATGACCGCGCCGACATTCTGCGGACGGTGGTACTGCCTGTCCATCTTCTCTTGTCTCAATCTGTCGAAATCAATCGTCCACATTTCTTTTCTCATCTCCAATGGCTTCTTGAATCAGCCGTCTAATGCATTCCCTGTTCTTTCTCGAACATACCGTAATTTCCATCCTCGGATTGTTGCTATATCGCTTCTCCGAAAAAATTGTGGTCACGGCGCTGTCGTCTCTGAACAACAGCTTGTTCAAGGCATCGAGTGCTATCTTGATGTAGTTGTCAGTATCAGGCTTCGTCACCGGAAGCTCATTGCCTTTCTCTGCATCTTCTCGTCGGCTCTTTCTGAACTCCTTAGGGATGTGCCTGTACGAGATGATACAGGCGAAAAGCGGGTGCTCCTTGGGGAACTGTTTCGTCTTCTTTGCCGTGAGCTGTGCAAGCAGTTCCGTGTAGATAAGCCGCTTGTACGACTTCGACTTTTCAGGGTCACGCACCGATACAAATTCTCCGTGCCTAGAGAATCTCGGTCTCCCCTGTGCGACGGGTTCTCCCCTGATGACGATTTCAACTACATTGTTCACAGCTTCATCTTCATCCTTCTTTGTCTTGTCCTTAATCACTTTTTCAAGTGCCTTCTTCGGCGTTGGGTCATTGTAATGCTCATGGTTATACTTGTTCATTTTGCCTCCTTTCGATAAACACGAAGTCCAGACGGAGCTGTTCTGCTTTATGGCCGAACATGATAGCCGTCACGTCTTTCACTGCTTTCGACAGTATCTTCTGAAAATTGCGTTCGCAGTAATGGATATCAGTACTGGTTTCGAGGATGGCTATGACGCTTTTCCACTGTCGCCCTTCGATTAGCTTCAGCTGTATCACTTTCTCAGATACTTCGTCTAGGGATTCGAGTGCATTGTCGATACATTCCAACAGTGTCTCTACACGGCGCTTGTCCGTTTCCATATCTGCCAGCTCGTGTTTCATCTCCAGCATTTTATTCGCATTGCGTTCCGTCTCATTCAGTTCAGACCATGAGCATCCGCACGAGAGACCGTAGCTGGCAGACTTCGCCCCGCCAAATGTTTCTATCTCAGCTTTCTTGTCCTCAATCTCAAGGTTCATGTTTTTGAGGCGTGTCTGGAACTTCGTGTAATTCTTCAGATAACCAAATACAGCATTTTCATAATCGTTGTACGACCGCATAACTCCCTCCCGTTATATTAATGAGCATCATGTTCCTCTTACTGCTTCGTTTCAGATTACCGCATTTATTTCAGCTTCACCATAGTTTTGAGCTGCTTGCCAGCTTTGAATACAGGGGCCTTGTAGCCTTCAATCGTAATTTTTTCACCCGTTCTCGGGTTCATACCTTCACGGGCCTTGCGTTCTTTCACTTCGAACGTGCCGAAACCAATGATGGAGACCTTGTCCCCAGCCGCCAGTGCTTCGGTAATTGAGCCGACCAATGCGTTGATAACCATTTCCGTTGCTTTCTTGGTAATGCATGCCTTTTCTGCTACTTCGTTGATGAGTTCTGTCTTGTTCATAGTTCATTCTCCTTTTTTTTGAATGTGATGTATCCCTAGAATGGAATAGGTTCATTCGAATCTATGCCCATATCGCTGAAGCCGTTGTTTTTCTGCCTGTTGTCTCCGTTTGCAAGCTGGTATACGCTGACGCCGATATACCGGGCGGTAACGCAGCTGTAGTAGTTCTTGCTGCCATCCTTTCCTTCATACGAGCTGGTTGTATAGCGGCCGTTCAGGATTACCGGCGTGCCTTTGAAAAGGGTATCGCTCACGCATTCCGCAAGTTTGCCCCAGGCGACTACGTTGATATAGTCCGTCGTTTCCTTCTTTTCTCCGTTGCTGGCGGTGTAGCTTTCATTGCTGGCGACCGTGAATTTCACTTTCGCCATTCCAGATTTCGTGAATGTGACTTCCGGGTCACGAGTTACATTTCCGATTACAGTTACAAGATTCATGTTCAGTTCTCCTTATACGTATTCAAAATTATGTCCATTTTCGCCTGTACGTCGTTTTGTATCCGTACGTAATAAAATTTATGTGGAATAGATTAAAACGTCATACAGGCGAATACAGGACAATTTCAAAGTGATTCAAACTTATACAGTGTGTCGCAGGCTTTTCCCGGCAAAAGTGATAAGCTTGCTCGTGCTTTTCAGCCGGTCGAAAATCCTCATCTGATACCTGTCCCTGATTTCGTCGCGCCTCAGGTTGCTGGTGACGATGGTGCTCTTCATACGGTTGTATCGTTCCGTGATGATGGCATCTATCTTCGCAGCTACCCAGGCGTGGTCGTATTCAGCACCGAGGTCATCAAGCACCAGGAGCCGTGTGTGGCGTATCCTTTCTTCGAGGATATGGCTCCTGCTGTCGCGTTCTTCGTTTAGCTGGTCGAGAAGGCTGACCATCGGGATGAAATACCCCTGATTCGGTTCCTTCTCGATCAATTCACGCAGGGCCGCGACGGCCATTGTCGTCTTCCCGGTCCCTACCGGGCCGATAAGCATCAGCCCACGACCCGTATGTAAGTTCTCATCCATGTTTCGGATGTAGTCCTTGACAGCTTCCCATTGCGGTCGCTGTCCGTCCTGGCAGTAGCGGTCGACCATCGCCGGTGTGACATTCCAGAAACGCCGGTATATTCCTCGGAGTTCGAGTTTATCCGTGCCTACCTGGAGTGGACTAGTCGTCCCAGCCTTTTCCTGCTTCGGCATCCCAATCCGTTTCTGTGCCATCCGTAACTTTTCGAGCTTTTCTTTGAATCGTTTTCTTTCGCTTGCTGTTACTGCATTTTTCATGGCCTTCCACCTCCCAGTTCTTCAAAATACCTTCAATGTAAGCAATGTTGCGCTTACCTTTGCCTACAGCCGTTTCGATGGCTTCCTTAGTCCATACCGGGCCATAATGGTCTATGCAGTCAAGCAGTCGTTCGAGTTCAATTTCGGCCATCATCGGGCTGCAGTTCGTTCGGTACAGATTGACGATTTCATTCTTCACGGCATCGCCTTCTCTAAGAGGAGAGAGAGAAGATATAAGAGATATATCTTTCTCTTTCTCTAGCGTGACGTTTGTTGTGACATTGTCCGTGACATTGTCACAAGTTAAGACATTTATGCCAGTTTTTGTAACATTGTCGTGACTTTGTGGGTGACAATTTTGTGACGATGTATGTGACAATGTCACGCTATCACTATTGCAATGATTTGTGTCACAATATTGTTGTGACAATGTCACGCCGTCAGAATTGTTTTTGTTGCCAGAACTTTCAAGTCCAAGCATCTTTTCTTTTCTTTTGGCTCTACTTCTACGTTGTCTTTCAGCGGCATCTGTTTCGCTTCCAACCAAGTCGGGCACGGCAGGCAGTACCAGTGAGCCGTCCGAATCGTAGAACATGAGGCCTAGTTTCCTGAACAATCCAAATGCAACAACAATAGTATCGACAGAGAAACCGGTCTTTTCTGCAATCTTCTTCTCATCGTAGGGAATCATGATTTCTCCAATGTTCCTAATGAGCCGACCGTTGTTGTTTGCTGACATTAAGCACAGTTTCAGGTACAGCACGATGTACTCGCACCCATTTTTTTGTTCCTGGAGCCAGTCTATTTTGTCTTGTTCAAAGAAGTCGTCTTTCAGCTTAATCCAATAGAATTTCTTGCTCTTGCTTATTTCAACCACCTTCTTTCGGCAACGTGTGTCGGCACCCCGGTCCGGCTCATGACCGTTTCGGCAAAGCCTTTGACATCTCCGTTGTCATCGCTCATGTGCAAGAGCCATATTTCTTTGCACTTCCATAAATCGCAGCTTTGCAGCCAATCAGCAACATTTTCAAGAGCGAAATGACTATGCGCAATACGGTCAGCCATCGTCTTATCAAGTTCCCCGTCTGCCACCCGCTTTTTCAAGATTGCGTAGCTGTGATTACATTCAACAGCGGCTATATCGATTCGCTTAAAACTTTCATCCAAGTAGTATGTATCGATGGCAAAAACGAGGACTTCGCTTTCAGGTGACACAACCATAAAGCCTGCCGGTTCAGCTGCATCATGATGAGTCTGAATTGGAATGACATTCAGACCATTATTCAGTGTGACCCATTCGTAGTACGACACCGTCTTGTATTCATAGTTCTTCATACCGAATGCCTTTGCTGTCCCACCTGTCATGTATACATCAATTCCATGCCTTGCAATTTTCTTTGCTGACATGGCATGATCATGATGCTCGTGGCTTACGAAACACGCACTAATGTCACTCAAGCGGAACGGCAGCTTTTCAATCTGAGACATCGGCAGTCCGCATTCAAGCATAATTTTGATAGGATGTTCAGCACCAGCAGTGACAACGTACAAGTTGCCGCTGCTGCCGCTAGCATACGATTCAAAGCGAATCATGCTTGAAACATCCAATCAGGGACGTCTTCTTCTACTGGCATGGGGGCTTCCTTGTCCGTCCGTTCAGGTGCCGGCTGTTCTTTCTTGGTGTTCGCTTTCTGCTGGCTAGTTGTCGCTGGCTTACGCTTGCTGACAGTATCTGTTGCTTTGCTGTCGTCGGCGTCCTTCACTTCTACATGCTCTACATTGACGTCGATGGTCTTCTTGTTCGCGTGCTGCTTGATTTCATCCGCGGGGATATTGATCTGCTTTTCTTCATTAATATCTTCGACTTCGTCCTTCGTGAGGCCCATGCTGATTTCAGGGGCCGTCGTGCGGATGAGAAACGTCGCAGACCGATATCGAAGCATTAAGTCGGGCATCGTCTGCCATTTGCTTCCTTTCTTTTGATACCAGCCTTCTTCCTTGGCCATTTGGATATCGACGACCGGGCCTTCCAGAACAACGCCCGTCTTGATGTCCGCAGATACTGCCTTCATGCCGTAGCTGTCAGAACCTTTCTTACCTACCGTAACGTAATGGATAGGCTCAAAGCGGCCACAGCTATTGAACGCGGCAATCATGAACTGGGACGACCAGGCAGGCCGGCCGTACACGATGTACATATTCTGCATCACCATAATAGGCGACATATTGAGGCGGTGCGCCATTTCCACAGCAATTGCACAGTTGCCAAGGTTCCCGGCAAAGGCTTGCTGAGGCACGAGAGAGGATTGTGCAAAGAGCTTTGCGATACGCTGCAGGGTTTCAAAGCCATTCATCGTATCAAATCCCACCTGTTCATTGTTAGGCTGCTGTACCATCGGTACATTCTGTATTACTTCATTCATTGTTTATGCTCCTTCCTTTTCTTCGAGATGGATACTGAGACCATCTTCATCAGATACTTTCAGCTTTATCATCTGCATCCCGATGTCAGGGATGTCGTTGATGCTTTCTGCATTGTCGACGAATACTGGGCAGTTTACACCTGCGTGTTCGGCAATCGCTCTTGCGATGTCCAGATTTGTGACGACGCGGCTTGCAGTATTCGCCGCTGTCATCGGCACGTCGTCATTGTCGAGTACTTCACAGCATTGGCTGATGCCGCCGTTTATCTGCTTCTTGTACATGCAGAACTTGGCATAGCGGAACACGTCAGCAATCTTTTGCTCCGTTTCATCAACAAGTCGTTTAACGGTGGCTTCCAATTCCTTCTTGATTTCGATGAGGTCATCGTACTTGGCGGCCGTTTCCTTCTGCTGTTTCTTCAGTTCGTCGACGCGCTTCAGGGCGTTTTCTCTCAGCGTTGCCCCGGCCGCTTTGGCACTTAGGCAACTGATTTCTTCGTTCAGGGCGGCAAGGTCACTGCGCATCTTTTCTACGAGCTCCTTATCGCCGCTCTTTGCCTTGTCAATCGCTTCCTGGGTCCGGGCGATGTCATCGTTAACGGCTTTCAGTTCGGGGCTGTCTCCGGCTGTCTTGAGCTTTGCCTCAAGGTTGCTGATGTTGTCTATGATAGCGTTCATTTCACCAAGGGTTTCCTTCAGCTGTGACCGGGTGAGGTCGAGCTTGCTAGTGAGCTGTTTCAGCTCTTTTGCTGACTTCTTGCCTCCGGCCGAGATTTTATCGAGGCGTTCTGCTTTTTCAAGGTTGAACTTTTCAAGTCCCTTGTCTTTCAGCTCCTGCTGTAACGGCCGTCCGCAGTACGGGCATGTTTCAATAGGCTTATAAACACTCTTCTTAGTTTCGAGCCATTGCGAAACGAACCGTTCGTTGTCCGACTTTGTTGTCTTGATTCTGCCGGACAGCGACGAGATTTCTGATTCGTACTGGTCTTTCTTGGCTTTCTGAGTACTGCGAATACGGTACATTTCTTCCAGCTCCGTCTTCACACTCATCACTGATTCACGTTCGAGCTGGCTCCGCTTTTCTTTCAACGCGAGCAACTTTTCACGAAGTTCCGATGCTGTGTCGCCGCCTTTTTCTGCATTCGCAATCTTCGCCAGGAGGTCTGCTTTTTCGTGTTCCAGGCTTTCAAGCTTGGCACTGAAACCGTCGGTATCTACTGCTTCCGGGACGTTCTTGACGGCTTCGTCGATTCGTACCGGGTATTCGTCCAGAAGCTTATTCGTAGAGCTGATTTCATGTGCCACAGCGTCGAGTGCTCCGTTGACGCCTCCGTAGTTCGTGATATATCCGGCTGATTTCCCGCTGTCCACAGCGAGCGACCTTTCGCCGCCAATCAAGTTCATCAGTATTTCCCGGCGCTTCTTTGTTTCCATTTCCGTGAACGTCTGGGGCCGTGCTGCCATAGCCAGTGCTGTTCCTCCAAGATTCTCTATGTTGCGGTCATACACGCTGGTACTTGCGGCCATGCCGTCAATGAAGCATTTCGTCCGATGCCCGCTCATTTCTTTGTTCTCGGCACCGCGTTTTCTCTTCCATTCTTCATAGAAGACTTTCTTCAAGGTTTCCAGCTTGCCGTCGATGTCAAGCGTGACTTCTACGCTGTGTTCGATACCGCCGTCGACGGTCTGATTCCCGTTTTCATCCATCATCTTGATGGAGTCTTCGATTCTTCTGCCGCCTTCATAGGAGATACCATTGATGACCCACAGATAAGCATCAGCCAACGTCGTCTTGCCGCAGGCATTCGGCCCGGATACCGTTGCGTTCTTTCCGTCGAATCTTACGTCGAGTTCCTTGATGCCCTTAAAGTTCTGCAGTTTCATTTTTACGATTTTAATCACAATATTCACTGCCTTTCATGAGTTTCATAAATCAATGCTGATGATTTGCTAAATCGTTGTTTTCCTTCGTTAAAATATCATCAATACTTTTCAAGATAGATTTGATGGATAAAAAAATCCTCGACTTTTCAGACACGTGATGATAACGTGCTTCAACGAATTCGCTGTGTGCCATATTCACGGCCGCTTTTTCGATAATACTTTTAGCCAAATTGACCTGTTCAGGAATAGACATGAGCAATGTGCCAATAATCTTCCCGCCTGTATTTTCAGGTTCATAAATGAATGAGCAGAACGAGATGTTATTGTTCATGGCCAATTCGGCAAAGTCCTCATGCATG
>ERZ808240.4195-NODE-4195-length-13022-cov-14.150844_pt1 | contig 13022 bp, 12 predicted proteins | sample MGYA00521084_ERZ808240 | MGnify/ENA primary metagenome ERZ808240 (study PRJEB31516, sample SAMN03275571) | gut metagenome | biome: mammalia-associated habitat; material: feces | host: Papio cynocephalus | place: Kenya | collected 2012-08-06 ... | reverse complement strand
TATATAGTGTTCAATTTTTGTCGCCCCGGCCGTTCCTTCCGCAAAAGCCCGAAACCATACTATTGTAAAGAAAGAGGTATCCCCACCATGAGCAACACCGTAGTTGGCATTCTCGGCCTGATCACCATCATCGCCGTGGTCGTGACGCTCTTCAGGAGCAAGACCCAGCCCGCCATCGCCTTCATCACCTACCCCTTCCTCCTGGGTCTGATCCTGGTCGCCGGCGGCCGGATCGGCTTCACCGAGCTGACTGCCATGATTAAGGCAGGCTTCAACTCCACCGCTCCCACCGCCGCTCTGTTCGTATTCTCCGTTCTGTACTTCGGCATCATGACCGATGCCGGTATGTTTGACGTGATCATCGGCAGGCTGATGAAGCTCATCGGCAACAACGTCATCGGCGTGTGCGTCATGACCTGCATCATCGCCCTGATCGGCCACCTGGACGGCGGCGGTGCCTCTACCTTCTGCATTGTGGTGCCCGCCATGCTGCCCATCTACAAGAAGATGAACATGCGTCCCACCAGCATGCTGCGGATCGCCGTGCTGGCCATGGGCGTGCTGAACCTGATGCCCTGGGCCGGCCCCACCATGCGCGCCGCCACCGTGCTGGGCATGGAAGCCGGTTCCCTGTGGGCCACCATCATCCCCATCCAGATCTTCGGCATCGTGCTGTCCCTGGTTCACGCCGTGCTCACCGGCTTCCAGGAGAAGCAGCGGGGGGCGGGTCTGCCTGCGGGCGCAACCCTGGATCTGGCCGAGAGCAAATCTGCCGAGGAGCAGGAGCTGGCTCGTCCCAAGCTGTTCTGGTTCAACCTGCTGCTGACCGTGGCCGTCATCGCGCTGCTGATCTGGGACGAGTTCCCCAGCTACGTTCCCTTCATGCTGGGCGTGTCCGTGGCTCTGTTCGTCAACTACGGTGCCACCGCCAAGATGCACAAGAAGATCATCAACCTCCACGCCGGCCCCGCCCTGATGATGTGCTCCACCCTGATGGGTGCCGCAGTGCTCATGGGTATTCTGACCACCTCCTTCGTTCTGAAGGACGGCAAGCTGGTGGCCGCCAGCGCCAAGGTCATGGAAGTTGATCTGCCCAGCGTCGTCCGGTGCCTTGCCGGTATCATCGAGTCCATCCTGCCCGCCGCCATCGGTCAGCATCTGCCTCTCGTCATCGGCATTCTGTCCGTGCCTCTGGCTCTGGCCTTCGACACCGACTCCTACTTCTTCGGTATGCTGCCTGTCATCATCGCCATCGGCCAGGGCTTCGGTGTGGAGGCTCTGCCCATCGCCGTGGCCATGGTGGTCTGCCGGAACTGCGCCACCTTCATCAGCCCCATGGTTCCCGCCACCCTGCTGGGCACCGGTCTGGCGGATGTGGACATCAAGGATCACATCAAGGCCAGCTTCGGCTATGTGTGGGTATTCTCCATCCTGTGCATGATCTTCGCGGTCATTATGGGTATCATGCCCCTGTAAATTCGCTTCCACTCCTCCTTACTTTTACCCCGGTGCTCAAAGCCCATGAGTGCCGGGGGTTTTCTAACAGGTGAAGTGAGAGTAGTGAATGGTGTGCGCTGAAATAGGCTCACCCATAGCAAGCCGAAAGATTCTGATGCAGTTCGATAGGGCGGCCGGGGGGTACTTAGGGGGGCGGCTTTTCGGCAGCGCCCCCTAAGCCGGCTTCTTATCAATGTTCTTGCCGGGACAAGAACATTGCCCCCGGAGGGACCGGCACCGAAAGCTTCTAGGAAGCTTGGAATATAAGGGTAGCCTTGCAATTCACGGGCCAATGTGGGCATTGACCCCTACGGATTCTTACGAAGCTTTTCTAAACTGGGAAGTATTCTCTGCCCTCATCCGCCCGCTGCGGCGGGCACCTTTACATTATGGAGCAATTGCCACTGGCAATTGTTGGATTTTGATTCGCTGCGCGGAGTACCACCCCAAGGGAAGGCTTGGGGAACGGATTGCCACACCAGCGTTGCGACGCTGGTTCGCAATGACAACCTTCCTTGGAGCAAGGGACTTGAAAAATTGAAAAAAATATGGTACTTTATAGCTGGACTATAATCTTTGAAGGTGATAAATACGAACAACAAACGAAACCCCTTTGCCCTCTTTCTGGAATTTACCCGGTTCGGCTGCTTTACCTTTGGCGGCGGCTGGAGCATCATTGCCCAGATGCAGCAATATTACGGCGACCAGCGCAAGGAGATCACCTCCCAGGAGCTTCTTGACCTGACCAGCGTGGCCAAAAGCCTGCCCGGCACCATGATCGCCAACGTGGCCATGCTCTACGGCTATCGGGCGGGTGGCCTTCCCGGCGGCTTTGCCGCGGTGTTTGGCATGATTCTGCCGCCTATGGTGGTCATTGTGGCCATCAGCTATTTCTACGCCGCCTTCCGGAGCAATCCCTGGGTCAGCGCGGCCATGTCCGGGATGCAGGCGGCGGTGGTGCCCATTATTTTCTCCGCCGCCATCAACCTGGTCAATGGCAGTATGCCCTATCCGCCCTGCGTGGTGCTGATGGTTCTGTCCGTCGCGGCCTACCTGTTCACGGACATCAACCCCATCCTGCTCGTGATCCTCGGCGTGTTCGCCGGACTGATCCTGGGAAGCTGCTACGAAAGGAGGGGCGGCAAGCATGGTTCTGCTTAAGCTCTTCTGGAGCTTCCTGCTCATCGGCTTCGGCAGCTTCGGCGGCCTGAGCATGATCCCCCAGATTTCCAACGAGGTGCTCTCCAACGGCTGGATGACCGCCGAACAGGTCACGGACATTGTGGCCATCGCGGAAATGACTCCGGGGCCTCTGGGGCTGAACTGCGCCTCCTTCGCCGGGATGCAGGCGGCGGGGATTCCCGGCGCCATCGCCGCCAACTTCGGTGTGCTCACCCCCAGCCTTACCCTCTGCGCTGTGGCCGCCATTTTCTTCACCCGGTTCCGTGAAAGCAGGGTCATGCAGCACATTCTGCTGGGTGTCCGCCCCATCTGCCTGGGGATGGTGGCCGGCGTGGTGATTTCCCTGAGCATCAGCAACTACTGGTCCGGGGAGAGCCTGGAATGGGTCAGCATCGCCCTGGGCGCGGTGGACACGGTGCTTCTGATGAAGTTTAGGGTGGGGATTCCCCAGATTCTGATTTTCAGCGCGGTGACGGGTCTGGTGCTCTTCGGCGTGCTGGGGCTGCCCCTATGAAAGGCGGATGTTTATGACAGAACAGGAAATGATCGACCTGGCTCTTTCTGAGGGCGTTTCCGCCGCGGTGATGGTAGACACCCGGGACATCGTATTTGACCCCATGTTCCGACCCTTCTGCGCGGAGAATCTGTGCGGCCAGTACGGGGTCAACTACTGCTGCCCCCCGGACTGCGGCACCCCGGAGGAAATGAAGCAGCGGATTCTCGCCCACAAGCGTGGATTGGTTTTGCAGACCATCTGGGAAATCCCGGATATTTCCGACAACGCCGCCATCAAGCCCGCCAAGAAGGGACACAACGCCATCCAGCTCCGGCTTCAGAAGAAGTTTCATGAGGCGGGAGTACCCGGCTTTCTGGTGGGTGCCAGCGGGTGCAGCCTGTGCGTACCCTGCCATCTGAAAAGCGGGGAGCCTTGCCCCCATCCGGAGGAGCGGTACAGCTGCATGTCCGCCTACTGCATCTTCGTGCGCAAGCTGGCTGAGCACTGCGGCATCGACTACGACTGCGGGGAGGGGCTGCTGGCCTTCTTCGGGATGTATGTGTTTGACTGAACAAAACCTCCCGGCAGCCACGCCGGGAGGTTGACAAAACAAAATAGTGGCCCCGCTTGCCAGATTGTACTATCCAGCAAGCGGGGCCATTTGTTGATATACCCCGCTTTTTTCTTGCAATTTGTCACATTCTGTGATACGCTGTAAGCGGTGCTGCCAGCACCCCGGCAGGCGGTTCCCCCGACTTTTTTCGGGGGTCATAGTCTTCTTCTGCCCCCAATCCAGCGTGAGAGGGGGTGATAGCGTGGTTACATGGGAAGGATTGTTTCAATTCTGCATGGTCATTACGGCTGTCATTGCCCTGGTTCTCCAGGCCAACAATAATAAGAAGAGATAACCGCCCACTCCTACCAAAAGTAACGGTTATCTCTTAACCTAATTCTTGGGGGAGCCGACCTGCTGGCAGCACCCTCCTTGGCTATACTATACCCCAGCTCGGAGCATTTGTCAACTGTTCCATTCCCATGAAAATACGCCAAAAAGGAGAGGACAGTTCCTCTCCTTTTTGATTTTCTCTTGCAATGGACACCGAAATTTGCTATACTTGCTACAGGATTACAAGCCAAAAAACGGAAAGGATGTATGATTTATGGGTCTTATTCGCGCGAGTCTGAATGCCGCCGGCGGCGTGCTGGCAGATCAGTGGAAGGAATTTTTCCGCTGTGAGGCCATTCCCGCGGACGTTCTGGCAAGGAAGGGGCAGAAGGCCGGCGGCCGCCGCTCTGTCAACAGCAAGGGAAGCGACAATGTGATCACCAGCGGCTCCGTGATTCTGGTAGCCGACGGCCAGTGCATGATGATCGTCGATCAGGGAAAAATCGTGGAGTTCGCCGCCGAGCCTGGCGAATATACTTACGACGCCTCCACCCAGCCCACCATCTTCTGCGGCGACTTCGGCGAGGGGGTCAAAAAGTCCTTCGTGGAATTCGGCCGCCGGGTGGCCTTCGGCGGGGAGGCGGCCAAGGATCAGCGGATCTACTACTTCAATACCAAGGAGCTTACCGGCAACAAGTACGGCACCCCCAGTCCCGTGCCCTTCCGGGTGGTGGACAGCGGCATCGGCCTGGATATGGACATAGGCCTGCGGTGCTTCGGCGTATTTTCCTATCGGATCTGCGATCCCATGCTCTTCTATAAGAACGTCTGCGGCAACATTTCCGCCGACTACACCCGGGAGGAGCTGGACGGCCAGCTGAGAAGCGAGCTGCTTTCCGCTCTGGGCATGGCCTTCGGCAAAATTTCCGAAATGGGCATCCGCTACAGTGCCCTGCAAATGCACACCCTGGAGCTGGCGGACACCCTGAACGATATCCTCAGCAAGAAATGGCGGGAAAAGCGGGGTCTGGAGATCGTCAGCATCGGCATTTCCAGCCTGACCCCCGTGGAGGAGGACATGAAGCGGATCCAGGAGCTTCAGGCGGCCTCCGCCTACGCCACCCCCCAGCACGCCGCCGCCCAGCTGTTCAAGGCTCAGGCCGAGGCCATGAAGACCGCCGCCGGGAATCCCGGCGGGGCTATGGTGGGCATGTTCGGCATGAACGCCGTCCAGCAGACCGGCGGCACCGCCGCCCAGCTGTTCCGGATGGGTGCTCAGGCCGCCTCCGCCGCTCCTGCCGCTGCCAATACCTGGAAGTGCCCCAGCTGCGGCGCCGCCGCCACCGGCAAGTTCTGCACCGAGTGCGGTGCCAGAAAGCCGGAGGAAACCGGCTGGGTCTGCGCCTGCGGCGCGGTGAACAAGGGCAAATTCTGCACCGAGTGCGGCGCCAGAAAGCCCGCCGGGGTGCCCCAGTACCGCTGCGACAAGTGCGGCTGGGAGCCGCCCAAGGGTACCAAGCCCCCCAAGTTCTGCCCGGAATGCGGCGATCCCTTTGACGACGGGGACATTGTGAAGTAAAAAGCCTGGGAGGGGAATATGGAACTGGTCAACTATAAATGCCCGGCCTGTACCGCGCCCCTGCGGTTTGACGAGAAGACCGGGAAGCTGGTCTGCGACTTCTGCGGAAGCACCTACACCATCAAGGAGGCCGAAGCCGACAATGCCGAGAAGGAAGCTGCCGCCGCCAAGGCCGAGAAGCCGGACATTCCGGAGGTTCCGCAATCGGAAGACCCGAATTTGCACGCTTACTTATGCCCCAGCTGCGGCGCGGAGCTGATCTGCGAGAAAACCACCGCCGCCACCTCCTGCCCCTACTGCGGCAATGTGAACATTGTCCCCGGACAGCTGTCCGGGGAGCTGAAGCCCGACTTCGTGATCCCCTTCCAGGTGGAGAAGCAGGCGGTGGTGGAGGCTCTGCACAAGCACTACGGCAAGCACAATTTCTACCTGCCCAAGCTCTTCCGGACGGAAAACCACATTCAGAAGGTTCAGGGGGTTTACGTCCCCTTCTGGCTCTACGATGTCCGCCTTTCCGGTCAGGGTCTCTACGAGGGCATGGACAGCGTCACCCACCGGGAGGGGGACTACGAGGTCACCCGCACCATGCACTATGACGTGGAGCGTGCCGGCTCGGCGGATTTCGAGAAGGTGCCGGTGGACGCTTCCAAGAAAATGCCCGATAACTACATGGACTCCCTGGAGCCCTTCGACTACGGCAAGCTTGCGCCCTTCTCCACCGCCTACCTGCCGGGCTTCCTGGCCGACCGGTACGACGAAAGTGCCGAGGACTGCGCCCCCAGAATGCAGACCCGGTGCGAAAACGCGTTGTCCGCCAAGCTGCGCAGCGACGTGAATCACACCACCGTCACCCAGAAAAGCTTCCAGGCTCACATTGACCGGAAGGAAGCCCACTACGCCCTGCTTCCCGTGTGGATGCTGACGACGAAGTGGAAGGACAAGCATTATCTCTTTGCCATGAACGGCCAGACCGGGAAAATGGTGGGGGAGCTTCCGACGGATCCCGTCCTGTTCTGGCGGAATCTGATGGTGCTGGCTCTGCTTCTGACCCTCTTCTTCCGATTCTCCGGCATCCTGAAGCTGCTGATTCTTTGGGTTCGCTATTTGTAAGGGGGGCAGGAATATGAAGCGACTTTTCTCTGTATTCCTGGCGGCTGTGCTGCTGATGGCTCTGGCAGTGCCCGCCTGCGCCGCGGAAAATTACATCTATGACGAGGCTGGCCTTCTGACCGAGGAGGGCCGGGCGAAGCTGAACGACACCGCCCGGGAGATTTCCCAGCGCACCGGCTGCGGCGTGTATTTCCTGAGCATTCCCGACTACACCGTTTCCGGCAAAGGCTCCATCTACGACACCGCCGTGTGGCTTTTCGAGCAGATGGGTCTTGGCACCGGCGAAAACAAGGACGGCGTGCTGCTGGTGCTGTCCATGGCGAACCGGGACTACAGCCTGATTGCCCACAGCTTCGGCGACACCGCCCTGACCGACTCCGGCAAGGACTATATTACCGAGGCCTGCCTGGATGAATTTGGCGAGGACGAGTGGTATTACGGCGTTTATGACTATCTGAACGCCACGGACAGCCTGCTGACCCGTGCCCGGAAGGGAGATATTTACGACCGGGACGTTGTTTCCTCCGAAAGCCAGTGGATCTGGAGTCTGGTGGTGGGGCTTGTCCTGGCTCTGATCGTGTGCCTGACCCAGAATGCCATGCAGAAGAAGAAGGTTCGGGTGCAGACCCAGGCGCTGGGCTACCTGAAGGGCGGCAGCGTCAACATCACCCACCGCTCGGAATGCTACACCCACACCACGGAGACCCGAGTCAAAATCAATACCGACAAGGACAATTCCTCCGGCGGCGGCAGCTACTCCCATTCCTCCGGGGGCTACTCCGGCAAGAGCGGAAAGTTCTAAAGGTGCTGCCGACAGCCTTCTGTTGGTGCCTGCCCAGTCATACGATTGCCGTCATCGGCGGTGCCGACGGGTCAACGGCGATTTTTATTACCAGAAAACCCTGACACAATCAAAGAAAATCTCCCTGTGGGCATCGTCCACAGGGAGATTTTTCCCATTATTCCTTCTTTTCCGCGTTCAGCGCGTCCACCACGATGTCCGGGTAAGGATTGGCGATGACGGTTTTGTAGGTGTGGTAAATGACCATGCCGGGCTTGCCCCCGGGAACCTTCTTCACCTGCCGTACCTGGGTCATGTCCACAGGCACATTCTGGCCGTCCCCGGTTTCGGAATAGTAGGCGGCCAGCTGGGCGGCCTGGGTGAGCGTGTCGTCCGGCGGGGTAGTGCCGCCGCAGGAAATGATGACATGAGAGCCGTGAACCTTGCTGGCGTGGCACCAGATGTCGTCCTTCCTGGCCAGCCGGAAGGTCAGCTCCTCATTCTGCCGGTTGTTCCGTCCCACATAAATGGGGTAGCCGTCGGTGGATTCAAAACGCATGGGGGAGAGCTTGCTCTGCTTCGGCCGCTTCCGGTTTCCTTCCTGGCGCAGATAGCCCTGCTCCTGAAGCTCCTGGCGGATTTCCTCCAGCTCCGCATCGGTCTGCGCCCGGTTCAGCTCCTCCAGGACGCTTTGCAGATAGCTCAGCTCCTCCCGACCCAGGGTCAGCTGATGGGTCAGCTCCTTCTGGGCGTTCTTCATCCGGGTGTAATCCTTGTAGCATTTCGCCGCGTTCTGCTGGGGGGAGAGGGTAGGACTCAGGGGAATTTCCACGGGAGCCATGTTCTCATCGTAAAAGTCCTCGCAGATGATTTTCGTCTGACCCTTTGTGATCCGGTGCAGATTCGCCGTGAGAATGTCCCCCAGCTGGCGCAGCCGCTCCCGGTCGTAGGTGGCCGCCAGCTCCTTTTCCTGAAGCGCCATCTTCCGGGTAAGCCGGGTACACAGATTCTGCACGGTTTTGCGCACCGCCTGACCCTTCTGGCGCATGGCGTCCTTCCGATCCCGGAGGGTATAAAAGCCGTCCAGCAGCGCGGCGAAGGATTCCATTTCCTGGCAGCTTCCGTACTGCCGCAGGGGGCAGAAGGCGTACTGCTTGGGGGTGCCGTCGGGCTGGATGTAGACGTAGGGCTTGGGGTGGTTCAGATGCTCCCGGAAGAAAAGCAGCAGCTTTTCCGCCGTATCGTCCACGTTCAGCGCACTGATTCTGGCATCCGTGCTTCCTGCGGCGAACAACGCCGCCTCCCGGCAAACCAGGGGGGACAGGCCGCCCAGGGTGTCCATGAGCCGGTCGGAGAGCAAATCCGCTCCGGGTCTGGCAAGGAGGTTACCATAATCCTCAAAATACAGGGGATTTTCCTTGGCCACCGGCTCCGGCTTCTGATAATTCAGCCCCGGCAGAGCAGGTCGGCGGCTGGTTTCGTCCAGGCCGATCCGCCGCAGGCAGTCCAGTATCCGCCCGTCCGACCCCAGAAGGTACAGGTTGCAGGTCCTGCCCATCAGCTCGGCGGCCAGGGTCTTCCGGACGGGAAAGCCCATTTCGTCGGTGCAGTCGAAGGCAAAATAGGCCGCCCGCTCCATGGGAATCTGGGTGATCTCCGCCAGCCTGGCTCCCAGAAGGTGCTTGCGCAGGAGCATACAGAACATGGGCGGCTCCGCCGGGTTTTCCGGAGAAGCGGCGGTCAGATGGAGCCGGGGGGCGGTGGGGTTGGCGGCGAAGAGCAGCTTTTCCCGGCTGTCCCGACCCCGCAGGTGCAAAATCAGGGTGTCCCGGCTGGGCTGGTGAATTTTGTCCACCCTTGCCCCCAGGCACTTTCCCCGGACCTCCGCCAGCACGGCGGAAAGAAAAAACGCGTCAAATGCCATTTACGCATCCTCCATGACCAGGTGGAACAGCTCGTTCAGCCGGTCGGTCTGCCCCGCCAGATACAGCGCGCCAAAGAGAGCCTCCAGGCCGGTGGCCTTGGCGTACTGGGCGGGGGTAGCCGACTTGGGCACCGCGTGAACGTGGGCGTTTTTCCCCCGACGGTAATAGGCGGTCTCCTCCTCGGTCAGGTGCGGCAGAAGCTTATCCACAAATTTTGCCTGAGCCGTGGCCTTCACCAGGGCGATGGTGTCCCGGTGGAGCCGGTCAACGGTGGTCTCCCCCTTGGCGCACAGATAGCCCCGGCAGAGGATTTCAAAGACGCAGTCTCCCATGTGGGCAAGACCCAGGTTGGAGATGGCGTCGATCTCCTGCTTGGTCAGATTCATTTGGAAATAGTTTTCCATAATTTCCCTCGATTTACCAGTAATTGGGCGCAAAGCCCGGTAAAGCAGCCGGTCACGATGCTCACGGCGATCATCACCGGCAGGTAAACCAGCAGTCCCGGAGTGCCCGTCACCAGCACCGCCATGGCCATCTGGCCGATGCTGTGGGCAACGGCTCCCAGAGTCCCCGCCACCCAGAGCTGATTCTGCTTCAAAATTTTCCGCAGGCCGATGGTCACGGCAATGGCCAAGGCGCCCCCGGCGGCGGAATAGAGGATGGTGCTGAAATTCCCGGCGAACACCGCCCCCAGAAAAATCCGGGCGGCCAGAACCAGGCAGCCGTCCTTGGCTCCCAGGGCGTAGACCGTGAACACCGTGACGATGTTGGCAAGCCCCAGCTTGATGCCGGGAATGGGAACCAACGCCGGGATCTGCGCCTCCACCAGGAAGATGGTCAGGGCAATGGCCGTCAGCAGCGCCAGCCGGGTGATTCTCTTTGTTTCCACAGTGTCGCCGCCTTTCATGCGCTTTTCAACGGTTATAAAATAACAGATTTTGCTGGAAAAGTAAAGGGAAAGCTTGCATTGCCCGGTGCCAGCTGGTATACTGATACTGTTTTCTGATTAAAATCTTGATTTTAATCAGAAAGGCACCGCCTAACGGCGTTGCCTGTTTTGTGATTGATAAGGAAAGAAATCACAAAACAAGTCTCATAGGAACTCCATGCCCTTCGGGCAATGAAAATCTTTTTGAGAGATTTTCATTGGAGTTCCGTATAAAGAGAAATTGACGAAATTTCCCGAAAGGCGTACCCAACGTGAAGAAAAAATGGATTCTCGCCGCAGTGCTTCTGTGCCTGCTTTCCTCGCTTTTTGGCTTTGGCCTGAGCTTCCGCGCTGCCCCTGTGGAGGCGGCGGCGGAGACGACGGCTGAAACCGCCGCCACGGAGCCGGAGACCGTCCCGGAGACCACCCAGGCGGAGACGGAGCCGCCCCGGCAGACCATCGATGCCGTGCCCCAATACTACCAGACGGACTACCCCTATCTGAAATTCGGAAGCTCCGGCGGCACCATCGCCACCTCCGGATGCAGCCTGACGAGCCTTGCCATGGTGGCAAGCTACATGACCGACCACGAGTACACCCCGGATCAGCTGGTGTACCACTTTGACAAGGACGGCCTGAACAACGTGGAGAAGCTGGAGCAGGCGGCGGAGGCTCTCCACCTGCCCTACGAAAAGAACTTCGACTTTTCCGTCACCCGGAAAGCCCTGGAGGAGGGGAAGGTGGTCATCGTCCTGGAGAACGAAAAGTCGGATTTCACCACCGGCCAGCACTTCATCGTCCTGACCGGGCTGAATGAAAATGGGAAAATTCTCATCAACGACCCCTTCCGACCCAACTATTATAAGGAGGAATTGCAGCCCGGCTGGGAAAACGGCTTTACGGACTACGCCATCACCAAGGGCTACGCCGGTGCCTGGGTCTTCGACAAATCCGCCATGCCCCAGGATATCGAGCTGTACGATGCTTCCAAGCCGGAGACTCCCCAGACCCGGTATACCGGCTACGAGCTGGACGACGAGGACGTCCGGCTTCTGGCCGCCTACGTCTGGGCGCAGGCTCGGAACAAGTCGGAAAAGGTGCAGCAGGCGGTGGCGGAGGTGGCTCTGAACCGGCTAACCAGTCCCTATTGGGGCAACACGATCCGGGATATCGTCTACGGCATGAAGGGCATCCACCGGAACTTTTCCAGTGCCCAGCCCACCATGGCTCAGTACCGGGCCATTCACGCCGCCATGTACGGCTCCTACATTCTGCCGAAGGAAGTCTACTACTTCCGACCCTGGGAATACAACGGGGACGATATGTGGGGCTCCATCGACGGGTTCTACTTCTCCTATTGGTTCCCGGTGGAGGAATAAAGCTGAGGCGGCCACGGAAAGCCTTGGATTCTCAAAAAGCAGAGACTTTCGCATTGCTTTTCGTCTCCCGGAGACTTTTGGTACTGTTCCCTCCGGGGGCAATTTTCTTGTCCCGGCAAGAAAATTGATAAGAAGCCGGTTCAAGGGGCGCTGCCGAAAAGCCGCCCCCTTGAGAATCCCCCGGCCGCACCGCCGAGAGTGCGTCAGAATATTTCAGCCCACTGTCAGCGCGTTTATCGGAAGTGCTCATATAAGCTACAGATTCTTTAATAAGCGAAACAAGGCGGCCGCAACAGCGGCCGCCTTGTTGTTACACGCTCAGCTCCCAGATGTTGCGGATCTGAGGCTCCAGCTCCTCATACGTCCACAGCCGTTCCGAACGGACGCGGCTGTTGGGGTCGTTGACCCGGAAGGCCTCCCCGTCCCAGCCGGTGAGCACGATGTAATGACCGGAGGAGGTGAAGTCCCCCTGACCCAGAGCCAGGATCACCGGGTGTCCGGCCTCCACCGCCTTGGTCATTTTCCCCTTGACCAGGGGCAGCTCCTGAACCTTCAGCCCCAGCTTCACCCCACCCTCGCTGATGAGCGTCCAGGAGGAGCCGTAGCCGGAGGCGTAATAGCCGTTTTGGGCGGAAAACGCCGCCACGTCCTTGGGATTGAAGCGTTCCTCGCCGGTGAGATAGTACCCGGCCATGGCAAGGCAGGTAGGGCCGCATCCGGTCTGGCCGATGCAGCCGCTGCCGTAGGGTTCATAGCCCCACATGGGATCCCACTGCAAAAACAGCGGCACACTTTCCCGACTGTAGCCGGACAAATCCACCGGAATTTCCTGCCGGGTGGGGTAATTCAGTACAAAATCCCGGGTTTCCGGGTTGATTTCCAGAAGTGCGATCAAATCCTTGGGGTAGCTGCCGTAGGGAATCTTGTGTTTCTCGGCGTAGGCGTGGACTTCCCGCTCCGCCGCCGTGGGAGTGCCCTGCTGATACTCAATTTCCCGGTAAAGGTTGTAGATGGGTTGTCTTCCCACCGTACCCGCGAGGATGGCCAGCATCCCCATGATCGCCAGCACCCACAGCCCCTTTTTCACCTTCGTCATACAAATTCCCTCCTTTTGTGACATTGTACCACAAAAGGAGGGAAAAGTCTTTAGGTTATTTTTAAGATTAGGATACGGATTGCCACACCAGTGTTGCGCTACATTATGGTATGACTGCCACCGGCAGTCATTATAATTCTGATTCGCTGCGCGGAGCACCACT
>ERZ808240.4193-NODE-4193-length-13026-cov-54.892607_pt1 | contig 13026 bp, 10 predicted proteins | sample MGYA00521084_ERZ808240 | MGnify/ENA primary metagenome ERZ808240 (study PRJEB31516, sample SAMN03275571) | gut metagenome | biome: mammalia-associated habitat; material: feces | host: Papio cynocephalus | place: Kenya | collected 2012-08-06 ... | reverse complement strand
GGTAGGCCTGCGCGGCGAAAAATCCTTCCCGTGCGCCCGGGTCGAGAAGGAAAGGACCAAAAACGAGCGCGGACGAAACGAGTCCGCCCAGACCGAACCAGAAGAACGCCCACTTTTGCCCACGGAAAGAAAACAAAAGTCCCACGGAGACGACGACCAAAAGACTGCCGAGACTTATCCGCGTCCCCGCGGCGAAAAGAAGCGAAACTCCCGACAAGAACATCAGGATGTTCTTGCCAAATGAAAAGTCTTTCTTGAGCCCGAGAACCAGGAAAAGGTAGCCGATCAGGACGAAAAGCCCGGCGAGAGCATAGGTCTTCGGAAGAACCGTGTAATAGACATGATAGAGGTTAGAACCGAGCAGAAACGCGACAATAAGCCCCGAAACGCCGCGTTTTTCGCGTGGAACAAGCTCCTGCACAAGGCGAACGGACGTCAGAATGCCCAGAAGCCCGAATGCCGCGGTAAGCAGGCGGCCGCCCAGAATGCCCTTGAACAGACCCGTGAAAGCCGAATAGACGATCGGCAGAAGCGGAGCTTGCGTAAAGAAGAAGTCGCGGTAGGGCATCTCCCCTTCCCGCACCAAGCGCGCGGCATAGAGATACCACCCCTCGTCCTGGTTGAGTGCCCCCATCCACAGGGCTGCGCCCGCCAGGGCGAGATAGGCGAACAAGGCGGCTAACGCGAACTTCCTCATATTTTGGCGTCTTTTCTCCTTAAATGCGTTCGGCGTTGCGCAACTCGAGTTCCGCCTTGTATTCCGCGAGGTCCACTTTCTTGCGGGCCACGCCGGACTTCACCGCCGCTTCGGCAACCGCATACGATACGGCGACAAACAGACGGCGGTCGAACGGTTTCGGGATGATGTAATCCTTGCCGAATTCCAGGTTTTCGCCCGGATACAACGCCTTGACTTCCTCCGGAACCGGCTTTTGGGCGAGTTGGGCGAGCGCATGCGCCGCGGCGACCTTCATTTCCTTGTTGATCGTCGTCGCCTGCACGTCCAAAGCGCCGCGGAAGAGGTAAGGAAAGCCCAAAACGTTGTTGATCTGGTTCGGATAATCGCTCCGCCCCGTCACCATGACATAGGGCTTGTCGCCAAACGCCCGGGCGACTTCCTCCGGACGGATCTCCGGGTCGGGGTTCGCCATGGCGAAAATGGCCGGGAAGTCCGCCATCTTCTTCACGTCCTCGCCCGCCAGCACATTCGCCGCGGATACGCCGATAAAGACATCCGCCCCGACGAGCGCCTCTTTCAGGGTTTTGGGTCCGGGCGCAATGGCATGGACGCGTTTATAGGGGTTCAGATCGGCGCGGTCGGTCGAAATGACGCCCTTCGAGTCGCACATCGTCACGTTTTTCACGCCGGCGGCCTTGCACATCTCGCAGATCCGGATGCCCGCGGCGCCCGCGCCGTTCATCACGACCTTGAGATCGGCGAGTTCCTTGCCCTTCAACGCGGCATAGTTCATGACGCCGGCGAGCGAAATGACCGCCGTGCCCCACTGGTCGTCATGGAAGACGGGAATGTCCAACTCGGCGTCCAGGCGGTTCTCAATCTCGAAACACGCCGGCGCGGCAATATCCTCGAGGTTGATGCCGCCATATTGCGGCGCAATCGCCTTGACGGCGGCAATCACGCGCTCGGGATCGGTCTTCCCGGTATCCGCACCGCCCTGCCGGCAATGCGCGACCGGCACCGGCCAGGCGTCCACATCGCCGAAACTCTTGAAAAGGACGGCTTTTCCTTCCATTACCGGAATCGACGCGGCCGCGCCGAGGTCGCCCAGCCCCAAAATCGCCGTGCCGTCCGAAACGACGGCCACGAGATTCGGTTTGGCCGTGACGGAATAGACCGCTTCCGGATTCGCCGCGATTTCCTTTACCGCGAGGGCCACCCCCGGGGTGTAGGCGAGGCACAAATCCTCTTTCGTCTTCAAGGGACGCGGCAGACGCACGCCCACTTTGCCGCCTTTGTGATAGGCGAGGACATCTTCTTTCGTAAAGTCGCTCATTTCTTGCTTCCTTTCATGAATTCTGTTTCAGTAAACGCAAAGTATGTCACCGGAATCCCCGTGGGCGACAGGATCTCCCGCACGATCTTCTCCCATTCCGGCGACATCCGGCAGGTGATGACCACGGCGTCCGCCTTTGTCTCGGCAATGATCCGCGGCGCCTCGTTGAGGGTGCCGAAAACCTTCAGTCCGCCGATGTACTTTCCGCGCAAATAGACATTATCGTCGATAAAGCCGACCACATAGCGGTTTTCCGTCAGATATTGCCTGACCAGTTCGCGTCGGAACGACCGGTAGCGGAGTCCCGCGCCATACACGAGAATGCGCGTGGCGCCGGGACGCGTCTTCATGCGCGAAAAGTTGACGGAATAGAAGACGTCGCGCGCAAGTCCCCTCAAGAAACGCACCAGCACCATGCCGCTGAAGGTCAGGACAAAGAAGAACAGACTGAAGGCCAGACCGTTCGCGGGCGGATGCGCAAAGCACGTCAACAGGCTCGCCCCCGTCGCCACGCCCAAAAGGCACACGCCCATCAACACGACATAGTTGATGATCATCGCGCGCGCCCAAACCGTGCGATAGACGCCGAAAACGATCAGCGCGAACAAAATGCAGACAAGCCGCGTGGGCAGGTCGCAGGAGAACATTTCCCGGGTCATCGGCAGGCGAAGCGCCCAGCAGCAGAAGACGAAGCTCCCGATGATGGACAACACATCGCAAATCAGATAGAACGGCACGGCAAACCGCGTCCACTTCCGCTTCTTGGCCGTTCCGCGCGCATGCACGACTTCGTTCAAGAGCCGCCCCGCGTCGTAGAGTTCGATTTGGGACATCTCCCGGACGGCGACGGCCCCCACGACCACGACCGCCACGACCCAGATGAACGCGTTTTGCGCCTCGAAAAGAAGGTTCAACAGCCCGACGACCACGAGAAAGAGCGCAATCAGATACAGAATCCAAGCCGCCTTGCGCTGGTTGGACCCGACCATGCGCAAGATCCGGTGGTGCAAGTGGTCCGCATCCGCCGTCATCATCTTCCCGTTGCCCACGTTCGTCGCATCCCGCCGGTTGATCATGCCGCGAATCGTCCGGCGCACAATCGCCAAAAGCGTGTCGAAGACCGGCACGCCCATCGCCAGAAGCGGCACGCCGATCGAGACGAGAAAGGAGTCTCCCGTCTGCGAGACGAGCGGCAAGACGGACAGGATGAACCCGACGAACATCGACCCGCAATCCCCCAGGAACACGCTCGCCGGATTGTAGTTGTAGCGCAAAAAGCCCAGCAATCCGCCGGCGAACGCGAGATGGAAGAGGATGGCCTGCGGATTGTGCACGATCGCCGTCGCCGCCCCCATGCCCAACGTCGCGATAAGGGCGATGCCCGAAGCGAGTCCGTCCAGTCCGTCGATGAGGTTGAACGCATTGATCGCCCCGGTGATCCAAAAGACCGTCAGCGCGCAATCGATCCACGCCGGCAGGTGCGGCCAAAGGCGCCGAAAACCCAAATCTCCCCATGCCCAGACGAGCGCGGCGATGAGGATCTGTCCGGCCAGCTTGACTTTCGGCGGCAGGGAAAACTTGTCGTCCATGTATCCGATCGCCGCGAGCGCGCTGCCGAGGACGACGATTTTCCAGTAAAGCGCGTCCGAAGCCGTGGCGACCGTCTGCAACGCCGGACGTCCCGTGAAAAGGACGAAGAGCGAATAGGAGACGAACACGCCCAAGACGACGGCGAGCCCTCCGCCGCGCGGAATCGGCACCTTGTTGATCCGCCGCGGGTCGGGCTTGTCCACCATGCCCAGGCGGCGGTTCATCTCGCGCACCAAGGGCGTGAGGACCAACGTCAAGGCAAACGCCCCCCCGAACGCGACCAGAAAGGGTTGGAGTTTGAGTGCGAGCGCAACCATGTGTGGCCTTACTCCTTCATCAGTTCGGCAAGGAACGCTTGCCAGCGTGTTTCGTTTTTGCAGTCTCCGAACACCGTAATCATGACCCAGCGGTCGATGCGATTAAGGATGGAGCGATCCCAGATGTCGCGCCAGATGCGCGAAACGTGGGAAGATGTCCGGTAGCCCTCCTGATTGTAGAAGGTGTAGGAAAAGCGCCGCGCGATGGTGCCCTGCGTCTCCAGGAAAATCTCGCGCCACGCCGTCCCGTCGACCGTGATCGTGTGGGGGGACATCATCTGGAAGCCCTGCGAGGGCAAGCAGAGTTCCGGACGGTGGATGGAGCTCTTGCTGGCCCCGCCGATGACCCACGAAACCGCGAAACTCTCGCCCAGCGGCGAAACGTACAGGCGCTTCACGAACTGCGTATCCTTCGGGAGGACCGTCAATTCCGCCTCGCTCACCTCAAGCGGCAGAATCCGGTAGCCCGCCAGCGCGGGCGGCACGACGGCCGGCGCCTCTTCCAGCCGCGGACGCGGCGTTTGGGCCTGCCAAACGAACGCCGGCACGAGAACGGCAAGCGCCGCGCCGAGGACAAGGTAGCCGAAAAGCGCTTTCCGTCCGGTCGGGACGGCGGGGCGGGATTCCGCCGCGGCAGGTCCTGGCTCCGTAGCCTGCTCCGGCGCGTCCGCCTTCGCCCCCTTCTTGCGCCCGACACGGGCGATGAGTTCGCTCAGGAGCGGAATGCACAAAAGCGGCACCGCGTACACCGGTATCCACGAGAAGTCGTGGTAGTAGCCCGTCGCGAATTCGCTCGAGGCGATGTGCGCGACGAAACAAATGGAAAATATCCGCATCACGTTGCCGAAGATCGCGAGCGGAATCGAGAAGAGGAAGAGTATGCCGCGGCGGATCCATGTCTTCTGCACGAAATACGCGTACCCGGCCGTGATCGCCATCAGTGCGAAGATGGACCGCAATCCCCCGCACGGATCGGCCACGTCGATCGCGAACGACCCGTCTTCCGCCGCGAGCATCGTGCCCGTGCGGACGATGTCCGCGCCGAAACCGTGCATGATGCCATAGGCGACCGCTGTCGCCAACAGGCGCAAATGCACCGTTATGACGTCCAGGAACGTCGCGAGCGGAATGCAGAAGCAAAGGAAAAGCGCCGGGAAGACGAACCGCTTGGCCGCCCGGGCCCCGTACACCGTCCAGGGAATGGCGATGAGCAGCCCGACGAAACCGAGAATCTCGAAGCGAACCTGCAGACCGCGCGCACCGAAGAACCCGAGCGCCAGGCACGGCAGCGCGAGCACAAGCCCCCACAGGCTCGGTCGGCCCGCATCCAGTTCCGTGCGCGTCCGCTCACGTTCCCGCCAGAGGACATACAGCGAGTAGACCGGTACGAACCAGGCGAAGGACATATCCTCTTCCTTCGCGCGGAAGACATCCGGGGCATGGTGCAGCAGCAACTCCTGAAAGCCCCACAAAAGGCCCGCCAAGAGAAGAATCCAAACGCCAAATTGAATTCGCTTAAAATGGTCCGTCATAATGGTGTATAGTATATCATATTTTGCCCTAAAAGACCATACGTTTCCTGTTCGCGTAATTACGCGGAAAGTGTATCCTATCGCGAGACATCCGAACAGGACGTTCCGACGCGTGGAGAGCGAAAGCGAAAAGAAGAAGGTTCGGTTGTGGAAGCGAAAGGAAAGGATGCGCAAGCCCCCCCAGGAGGATGCCGCGCCGGCCCCATCCCCCTCCATCATCCTTCCAACTGCCCACCCCCTCTCTCTTCTTATGTATAGCAAATTCAAGTCCGGCAGTGGGTCGCCTTCTTTCTGCACCGCACGGCCGTTCCGGCGCAACGGGGTGGCCGTTCCGGCGCAACGGCATCGCCGTTCCGGCGCAACGGTATCACCGTTCCGGCGCAACGGCATCACCGTTCCGGCGCAACGGGGTGGCCGTTCCGGCGCAACGGCATCGCCGTTCCGGCGAGACAGGATGCCCGTTCCCATTCTCGACACGATTAATAAACTCCGAGGGACGACAAAGGCTTCCCTAACGTTCCGCCACTCGCTTCGCACGCCCCCCCCCCCCAAAGGTAGGGACCGCAGTCCCCTGCGGTCCGCCCCCCCCCTCCAACCCAATGGCAAGGGCGGCAGTCCCCTGCCGCCCGTCGCAAACCAACCAATGGTAGGGACCGCAGTCCTCTGCGGTCCGCCCCCCCCCTCCAACCCAATGGCAAGGGCGGCAGTCCCCTGCCGCCCGTCGCAAACCAACCAATGGTAGGGACCGCAGTCCTCTGCGGTCCGCCCCGCCTCCACCCAATGGTAGGGGCGGCAGTCCCCTGCCGCCCGTCGCGCCTCTCAGACCGCGAAGCGGTCTATCAAAAAGCTGTTCGGCCTTATTCGTGAGCGGTACCTGCGGAAGCACCTGGCGAAGCGTTAGCGAAGTCTTTGTTGCTCCTCGGAGTTTCTTCCCCATTTTCTACATTCTCTACACGGTTAATTATCCCGTGCGGGGCGCAAGGGACTGCGCCCCCTACCATTGGATGGTCCGCCCCCTCTCCTTTCTCTACTCCGAAATAGCGAGTTTTCTATATATCCTATGGGGCTGTTTTCCGCCCGCGAACACACCCCCCTCATGCGGCTGAGAATTCGCCGCGGCTAACATTTGCGCTAATTGGACATTCTGGCGTCCAAACGCGCTAAAACTGCACGTTATCGCCCCAAAACCGGGTCGCGCCGAAAAAGGCCTCCCGCATGAGGTCCAAAAACATGCGCATGTTAGGGGGTCTCACATGCGCATGTTAGACCCCGTCACATGCGCATGTTAGATACCGTCACATGCGGGGGGTATGGACCGGGGGTTCCGCGGGGGTAAATAGCCCTCTTGCTCCAGGTAAGAGCGGTTAGAGTAGCGAGGGAAGGAAGACGCGCGGGCAGACGGGACACCCGTCCCGTCCGTCTCCGTTGTCGCGGATGTCCCGCCCCACCCCCCTTCGGCCCCCCATTTCGTTTTCCCCACGGGGACGGAGACAAAACCTCTCGGGTTTTGGTGCGGGGATCGTGGTCTCTTGTCTGTGCCCCCGAGGGGGGGGGCGTCCGAATGAAGGGAAAAGTGCCGCGGACGGATCGAATCCGCCTCAGCAGTTGGTGGAGGTGAGGGGAGTCGAACCCCTGTCCGAAACAGCTCCAATCTGACGTCTACGCGTGTATCCGACCATTAATCTCGACTGCCGTACGCGGACCGGCGCGCTTATCGGCAATCATCCATTCGGTTCGGCTCCCCGCAGCGCGCGAATGGAGCGTCCTGCGGCGAGACCTGCTAAATTATGCCTTACCGCTCAGCAGATATCGGCGGCTCGACATCGCGGCCATTACTTAGGCGGCGAGAGCGTAATCGTTGTTCGCAATTACAGTTTGTTCTCGTTTTTTACGTGGCCAACGAGAATCCACGACGCGCAATCAAACCTCGGCATATTCCGTCGAAACCGGATCACCCCCATAGGTCGATCACGCCCCCTATTATACCAAAGTTCGCGCATCCATATCAAGTGCAACTTTCAACTCTTTTGGCGCGGGGCGGACCTCCCGCAGCCAGCGCCAGGCCTTGCAGATGATTCCGGGATGGACCGCGCGCAGGATGATCTGCCAGCGATACCACTCGTCCGCCTTCTCGAGGGCGGACGGCACCGCCTCGCCCGCCGTCAAGCCGGACACTTTCGCGAGACTCTGCGCATACATCGTCGCCCAGGCGGAAACGAGCGCCGCGTCTTTGCAGCGCAGGTTCAGTGCAGCCAGATGGCAGTACGGCGGGAAAAACCCCTCTTTCCGCGCCGCCAGCTCCTGTTCGGCGAAGGCGGCATAATCGCCGCGCGCGGCGAAAACAAGGGCGGGCTCCTCCGGCGAATAGGTCTGTATGAACGCGTCGCCCGGCAACGCGGCGCGGCCGGCGCGGCCCGAGACCTGGGCGAGCAGCTGATAGGTGCGTTCCGCGGCGCGGAAGTCCGGCATGTTGAGGGAGCTGTCCGCGTTCAACACGCCCACGAGCGTCACGTTCGGGAAGTCCAGCCCTTTCGCGATCATCTGCGTGCCGACGAGGATATCCGCCTCGTGCCGGCGAAACGCCCCCAGAATGTCGTCGTGGGAATGCTTGCGCGAGGTGGAGTCCGCGTCCATGCGCAATATGCGCGCCCGCTTGAAGCACGCCTGGAGCGCGGCTTCCGCGCGCTGCGTGCCGATGCCCTTGTAGGTCAGCGCTTTCGCGTGGCACTGGGGGCAGACGGCCGGGACCGGTATCCAGCGTCCGCAAATGTGGCAGCGCAGGCAATTGTCCGCCCGATGGTAGGTATAGGGGAGGTCGCACGCCTCGCAACTGAGCGTATAGCCGCAGTTCTCGCACGTCACGCTGCGCGAATAGCCGCGGCGATTGAGGAAAAGAATCGTTTGCTCGCCATTGTCGAGACGGCGCTGTATGGCTTGAAGAAGGTCCTGGGAGAATATCTTGCCGCGGTCCTGGGGCGTGTTCATATCCACGATTTGCACGCGCGGGAGCGTGGCGTTCCCGGCGCGGCGGGACATCGTGGCGAGAACGTACTTGCCCTTCTTGGCGTTCACCCAGCTTTCCAGCGAAGGCGTCGCCGAACCGAGCACGACGCGCGCACCTTCCAGGCGACCGCGCAGAACGGCAACGTCCCGGGCGTGATAGCGCGGCGATTCTTCCTGCTTGTAGCTCGTCTCGTGCTCCTCGTCCACGACGATAAGCCCGAGATTGCGCACGGGCGCGAAGACGGCGCTACGCGGACCCACCGCCACGCGCGCCTCGCCGCTGCGGATGCGATGCCACTCGTCGTAGCGTTCGCCGTCCGAAAGCGCCGAATGCAGAACGGCTATCCGGTCGCCGAAACGGGACACGAAGCGCTGGACGGTTTGGGGCGTAAGGGAGATTTCGGGCACCATGACTATCGCGCCGCGTCCACGGTCCAATTCCGCCGCGATGGCCTGCAGGTACACTTCCGTCTTGCCCGAGCCCGTGATACCGTGCAACAGGACGGGTCGGGGATCGTCCGAAAGGATCGTACGGAGTGCCGCGGCCTGTTCGGCGTTCAGGGCGAGGGCGTGCGAGGGAAGGATGCGTCCGCAACGGAGCGGGTCGCGGCGTTGTTGCCGCGGGGCTATCGTCGCGAAGCCGGCCGCGGCCAGGTTCCGCAGACTCGCGGTCGTCGTCTTGAGTTCCGTGCAGAGCGGTCCTAGCCAGCCGCCGTCCAGACGCAGGAGCTGGGCGTAAAGCCACTGTTGGCGCGCCGTGAGCGCGGCGGGGTCCTTGTCCGGCACGGGGTCGACGTAGATGCGCTCGCGCGGTCGCGCATTCGGCTTCACGACGGCGGCCGGAATCGCCGCCTTCAAGACGCTTTCGAGCGGCGAGACCGTGTAGGCTGCAATTTCTTTTGCGAGCTGCAGAAGCGCCGTGCTGAAGAACGGGGATTTGTCCACGATCGCCAAAATCGGCTTCAGCTTGAGGTTCTGCTCCTCTTGCCGCGCCTCCTCGCCCGTCAGGATCGAAAACGCATAGCCGCGCGCCGTGCGCCACCCGAAAGGCACAGAAAGGAGCTGGCCAACCGCCAACTCCTTTTCCAGCTCGACCGGCACCGCATAGATGAACAACCGGTCGAGCGCGAGATCTATCGCGACTTTTACGAGCACTTATTCCTTCCCGTCGGGGGTGAGATACTCAATCTGCACGCCCTCGGGAACCGAGACCCTCTGCTTGTTGTAGATCAAATATAGCTTCGCGTAGCGCGCCTTCACGACATTCGACGCGCCGCCTTTGTGGATAACGATGCACGCCTTGTTGCCGAACGGCGCGGCATATTTCTTGCCAAGCTCGACGGAGTCCCTCTGTGTCGACATGTCACGCGACGCCCTCGGGAACTGTGAGGTGTCAGCATTGCGCGAAACGAGAACTGGGATGACATCCTCCATTTCGTCCGTGATGCCGCTCACAATCTTCCAGCCCACGTTATTCGCAGTCAACTTGGTGCCGGTGAGCGCCGGAACGCCCGAACCCGACAACACGCTGATGTCGACGCCACTCACATACGGCGACCATTGGTCGCTTCCACGATTTTCGGCGTCGAAGAGCTTATTGAAGTAATCCGTCGCGGAGCTGTAGGCCGTTCCCGCAATATCTTCCGTATCATCGCTCAGACCATCCGTCGTGTTCTTGTGGGGCCACACACTCGACAGACCCTGCGCCTCGCGTTCCGTATTCGCCTGGGTGATGCCCACGAAGAGGTTGCGTCCGCGCATGGCCATCGCCGTCGTGTTGGCCGACAGCATCGCCGACGAAATCGCCGGGAAGAGTGCGCCCATCAAGATGCCGAGAATGCCGATTACCACGAGCAGTTCGACAAGTGTAAATCCATTAGTCAGCTTTTTCATTTCAGATGTTCCTTTGATTTCCATTTTATATATATATATTATCTCACAAATCTCAGTTTCTTTCAAGGGCCTTTTTCACATAGGGCCAATAAGCGCGCGTATAGGTCGCGAAACTCACGAGATTCAGCACGATCATGAACGCCTCTATCGCATAGCAAACCGTCAATCCGGTTTCCTTCAAGGTCGCGGAGAGGCAAGTCTGCCCGGCAAGATAAAGATAAATAAACCCTGCCGCCGGAAACGAGAGCGCCGTGCGCACCTTCCCCAGCATCATCGCCGCCACGTTCGCGCCGAACATCGTCCCGACCGACCGCAGGAACGTCACCCACAAGTCGCGCAGGATGTAGAGGATCGTGAACACCAGCATCACGAGCGCGTGCGTGGTGTCGCCCTGGTGCATGATGAGCCAGGTCAAGGCCGGGAACGTGACCACGTAAAAGACCTTGTCCATCAGCGGATCCGCCATCTTGCCGAGCGTGCTGACGACATTCCAGCGGCGCGCCAGGGCACCGTCGAAGAAGTCCGTCAAGCCCGCCAGTGCCAGCGCGCAAAGCGCCCACGCGCCGAAAGCGACCGAGCCCGAGAATTCGTGCAAAACCGCCAGGACCAACCAGGCGAAGATGAACGGCACGCGCGAGAACGTCAGCACGTTCACAAAAACAGATGGAGATCTCACGCCTTCGCCAAGCCTTCCGAAACAACGTCCTGCATCGCCGCAAGCGCATCCTGAATCTGCGCGAGGCGCGCCCTCAAAGACTGGATTTCAAGTTCGGCCTTCTGGAAGTTCCGCCGCGTCGCGAAAAGCTGCTTGAGGATCTCGCCCGGGTCGAGATCCAGATCCTCAAGCTGCATCCCGTCCGGAATCGGCACCAGAACCGTCTTGCCGCAATTGGAACAGGTTATCTGCAAACCCGCGCCGCGGTAGTCTATCACGAGACTCTTCCCGCAATACGGACAATCAAACACAATATCCGTATCGCGAATTTCGGCGCTGTCCGCCGCGGCGGCCTCCGGCTTCTCCTTTTCTGTCGTAACTTCTTCTTGCATTTGATCGATTCTCCTTTTCTCTAGGACGTATTATACCATATCAATGGGCTTTTAGGGAAGAGGGGAAAATACTTGATCTTGCTCGAGAACGGCAAGCTTGACGGAAAGCAGATTTCGGGCCGTCAGCGCCTGCGAAATGGCGGCATAGGCCAAATGTGCCGCATTGCATTCCTGTGAGAGGTGCGCCAGATGCAGATACTTGAGCCGCGGCGTGGCGAAGTGCGCAACGAGTTCCGCAGCCTCTTCGTTCGAGAGATGGCCGCGGGGTCCACGGATGCGGTTCTTCAGGCAGGGCGGCCGCGCACTCTTCGCCAACAATTGCGGATCGTGATTCGCCTCCAATGTCGCCATGTCGGCTTCGGCCAGATACGCGCCAATCGAGTCCAGCGGCGCACCGGCGTCCGTCGCATGGAAATATGTCAGTTCCCCGCAGTGAACCGAAAAGCCGACGGGGTCGGGCACATCGTGCGGAACGGAAAATGCCTGGACGACAAAAGGTCCGGCTTCAAAGGATTGACCATTTTCAAACAGGCAGAATAGCTCGGGCGAATCCAGCCCCTCCTGCCGGCAAATCGCCTCGGCCGTAAGGGAGTTGGCGAAAAGAGGCAACTGGGGAAATTTCTTGTGGAGGGCCGCAAGCCCCTTCACATGGTCCGTATGGTTGTGCGTGAAAAGAACGCCGCACAGGCGTTCGGGGTCAAAGGACGCCGCACGGCAACGCGACAGGAAAGTCCGTCCAGAAAGCCCGCAATCAATCAACAACGCGCCCTGCGGCGCATCCAGGACGTACGCATTGCCCCGGCTGCCGCTCGCTAGAGAAATAAATCTCACAAGCTCACGCTTTCAGCAAATCAAACCACTTCGGCGTGCGTGATTTCGATCGTCTCTTCAGGCACGTTCTGGTGCGGTCCGTGGTAGCCCGTCTTGACTTTCGCTATCGCATCCACGACGTCCATCCCGTCCGTGACCTTGCCGAACACGGCGTAGCCATAGCCCTGGGTCGTAGGCGCGGTAAAGTCCAGAAAGTCATTGTCCACGAGATTGATGAAGAACTGACTCGTCGCCGAATCGACGACCATCGTCCGCGCCATGGCGATCGTTCCGCGCTTGTTCCGGAGACCGTTCGCGGCCTCGTTGCGAATGGGCGCGCGCGTTTCCTTCTGGTTCATGTCCTTCGTGAAGCCGCCGCCCTGGATCATGAATCCGTCGATGACGCGATGGAAGATGGTTCCGTCATAATGGCCGCTTTTCACGTAATCGATGAAATTCTGCACGGTTTCAGGCGCTTTTTCATCATCCAACTCAAGGACAATCGTACCTTTCGTCGTTTGCAATTTGACTTTTTTCATGGTTGTTGGCCTCTTTATTTCATAAGGATTTCGAACGCGTGCGCCACGCGCAGAAGGCGCGCCTCTTCGAACGCCCCGCAAATGAACTGCACGCCGACCGGCAAGCCGGACGCCGTGAAGCCGGCCGGCACGCTCGCCGCGCACACGCCCGCCAAGGCGCTCGGAATCGTGTACAGGTCGTTGAGGTACATCGTCAGCGGATCCTGCACCTCCCCGATCTTGAACGCCGGCGTCGGCGCGCACGGCGTCAACAGGACGTCCACCTTCTCGAAAGCCTGCG
>ERZ808240.4191-NODE-4191-length-13031-cov-3.151973_pt1 | contig 13031 bp, 10 predicted proteins | sample MGYA00521084_ERZ808240 | MGnify/ENA primary metagenome ERZ808240 (study PRJEB31516, sample SAMN03275571) | gut metagenome | biome: mammalia-associated habitat; material: feces | host: Papio cynocephalus | place: Kenya | collected 2012-08-06 ... | reverse complement strand
GCCGCTATGATGGCTGTGACGGCTAATGTGTGCGGCTTTGCCCAACCGGTTGACACTGCGACCGACTCCGTTTCCAGCACTTTTGCCGAGGCCAAGCCAGTCAGGCCTAAGTTTCACGGTCCCGGCTTCAGGTGCTTCATTGGTGTGAAAAATGAAGTGGGAATTGATTCGTGGGACTTTTCCCACGGCACGATCTTCGCGGTTGCCGGCAGTCAGGTGAGCCCTTATTTGTTTGTGGGAGCGGGTGCCGGGCTGAGCAGTTGGCTTTTTCACGACTTCGTAAGTGCTCCGCTGTTTGTTGATTTGCGCACAGAGGTGCATAAGGCCACGCACTGCCGCACGTCGCCTTATGCCGAATTGCAGATAGGCTACAGCGTGGGCGATGTCAAGGGACTCTACGTGTCGCCGCAAGTGGGCTGCCATTTCAGCTTTGGGCGCCGCCCATTAGGCATCAGCGTGGCCCTGAGCTACAGTGTGCAGCGTGCCGATGTGTATGATTGGATTACCAAGCAGACCTCACGGGAGAACCTGGACGGTCTTGGATTGTCAGTCAGCTTTGACTTTTAAGCGGCAATCTGGCGCGCACCCTTGCTGCCACTCCATGGCGGTGTGCAAAACGACCGACTGCGCCGCTTAAGTGATCAAAATGCAACACCCAAATCGTAATAATTCTCTATCAGATAATTTATGTCAAAGTCAACCATAAAGAAGCTCCTGCAGTCGATGACCAAGGACGAAATCATAGCGATGGTGCTTGAATTGTATTCAGCCCGAAAAGAAGCCAAGGATTACCTGGAGTTTTATGCCGAGCCAGATGAGCAAGGCAAACTTGAAGAATATAAAGACACTATCAGAGAGGAGTTTTACCCCCCCCGAAGAAATCGTGAGCCGAAGTGTGCCGAAAGGCTGTGTCTGATTTCAAGAAGCTAAAGCCATCGGTTGACGCTCTTACTGAACTAATGGTATCGTATATGGAGTGGGCAATCCATATCACATATGACTATGGCGACCTATGGGAGCAGTATTACGATTCAGTGGAAGGCAACTAATCCGGCCGTTAATTTCCTCGTGACTGCCTGCGCATTCATTCGCTAACACGCAGTATGCCTCACTGTTATGGCATCAGCAGGGAATGTGGCTTTCGCTGCAGTAAGCCAAAATCTCGTCTTGAGAGGAAAATCCTTTATCACAGAATTTACGCAAGCCACCTTTCACGTCATCAAGCACCTCTGTAGGGGCATTGATTACTTTTGTGACTTTGGTGATGAAGTTTTTGAAATCAGGATTAATTCTGCAAAGCTTGTCGATTGTGTAGTAATCAAGTTCGTTCCTCTTGGCGGGGAAAAGCTCTTTCGTGTCGTCGCTGTATGGCGACAACTTGATTACACCAATGCCGAAGGCTCTGTTCAGGCGCGCCATTTCCTCCATCACGTCTTCGCTTATTTCAAAGGCCACAAGATAGCCATAGTTTGCCCAACTGCTATTGGACAGCGCTTGAAAATAATACTCCTTTAGCTGATGGTCGCTACTTATTACGCGCTTCAACTCATAGGAGTACAGTGCAATATATTCTTTCGTTTCGGCCGCTTTTAGCAGTGAGCGCGTTGCCGCCTCTTGAAACTCATTGTATTCCACCCCCACCATGTCGGGGTGTACCCACTTTTGCGCCTGATCGGCACGGTTAGAGCTCTCGTGAAAAATGGTTTTTGACTGGATGTTATGCTCCAGCAGGTAGTTTGCAAGCAAGCGGTGAAGGCTGCGCTCCCTATATGGCTCCTGCCTTGACGGTTTTGCCGGCTTCTCCTGTTCCATAGCCGCTGTTGCTGTTGTAGCAGCAGAAGAAGTCTCAGTGGTGGCAATCAGATGTTGCAATTCATCGGCATACTTGGTCACGTTGCAGCAAGTGCCTATTGAACCCGTGGAATTTTTCAGTTTTTGCGACATGGCGCTTCTTGGTATGACCACATTCAGCCACTTTACTTCCCGCCTGTGCGGTAAAGCATGGTTGGGAGCGTAATAATAGTCTCCCAATATCTCGGCCACGCAATACCCCCCTTCTCCATTTGAGGCGAGAACGACATCGCCACGCTTTAACCCATAACATATGGTCCAAAGAAAACCAATCGAATTGCGGGCGGTGACTGCTGATTTATCGGAGTTTACCTCCAGGAACTTTGCAATAAGTTTTTGGCGCCACTCATGCTCATCATCATAGGGTATGCTTGAAAGATCATAGTCCTTTAAGAATCCAATTCCTATGTAATTGTTTTTAAGACAGTCGCTAATGTACTTACTGCCCTCGCCCAACATAATTCGGTTATATTGCTTCATTGCATTTTCGTTTTTATTGCTCACTAATGGTTTATCGCTTCACAAAGATACGATTTGTGAAGCGAGTGCCCAAAAAACGGTCTTCGTTTTTTTGGCGTGCCGGTGCAATTCTCATAAAAGTGGCGGGGTTAGTGGTGGCGGTGAAGGAGGCGGGCAAGCTCGCCTATGAGCAGAACGGGCGATGTGCCCACCACTATTATCACCCAGTCGAGCAGCTTGAGCGGCTGCAGGTTGAACATCTCGCCGCCGAAACTCACTATCAGTATCTGGCCGAGGAATATGAGCAGCGCTATCATCAAGAAGCCGCGGCAGCCCTTGAGGCGCAGTGCTGAGTGGCCTGTGGCAAAGGCACGGGCGTTGAACATGTTCCAAAACTGCATCATCACAAATGTGGTGAAGAATATGCTCGACTCGTAGGGCTTGATGCTGTGCCAGTTGCATACACCGCAGTGCCACAAGTTCACAAAGTATGACTTGTCTATGCTGCTCACGTCCATATCCTTGATGAGCCAAAACAGCGCCACCAGCAGCACCGAGAAAAGTCCGCCCACCGCCACAATGAATCGGCTCATGCTGCGGTTGATGATAAACTTGCGACGGTCGCGCGGGGGCTGGCGCATCACATTGTGGTCGGGAGGCAGCGAGGCCAAGGCCATTGCGGCAAACGTGTCCATTATAAGGTTGACCCACAGCATCTGCGTCACATTCAGCGGAGCATCGATGCCCATCACCGAACCGGCCAGCACCACTATGCATGCGGCCACGTTCACCGTCATCTGGAACAGAATGAAGCGCTGAATGTTCTGGTATAGCGAGCGGCCCCACATCACGGCGCGGCCAATGCTTGAAAACGAGTTGTCGATGATGGTGATGTCGCTGGCCTCCTTGGCCACCGAGGTGCCGTCGCCCATCGACAGGCCCACATGGGCAGCCTTCAGGGCCGGAGCGTCGTTGGTGCCGTCGCCCGTCACTGCCACCACCTGCCCCTGGCGCTGCAGTGCCTCCACCAGGCGCTTTTTGTCCATAGGGCGCGCGCGGGCAATGATTTTTATGTCGGCCACGCGCTCGTCGAGCTGGTCGTCGGTGAGGGCGGCAAACTCGGGGCCCGTGATGAGGTTGCGCCCATCGGTGTCGGCGCTCGTCCACAGCCCTATCTGACGGCCAATTTCACGGGCCGTGCCGGGTGTGTCGCCCGTAACTATCTTCACTGCAATGCCCGCGTCGCGGCACTCGGCCACAGCGGCAGGCACCTCGGGCCGAACGGGGTCGCTGATGGCCACAATGCCCATGAAGGTGAGGTTGCAGACCACAATGCGGCCGTCGGCCATGGGCTGCTCGCCGTCGTCGAGCACACGGTAGGCAAAGCCAAGCGTGCGCATGGCTTGCCCCTGGTAGGCCAGCAGCTGCGCATCGGTGACGCTGCGCTCCACATTGCCGCACACGCTGCTGCACAGCGGGTGAATGATTTCGGTGGCCCCCTTCACATACAGCACGCGGCGGCCGTCGATGGCGCTGCGCACAATGGTGGCCATATATTTGCGCTCGGTGTTGAACGGAATCTGTTCAAGCTCTACCGCTGCATCTTTCACGTCATGGTAGTTGATGCCGTTGCCGTTGAGCCACAGCAGCAGCGCGCCTTCGGTGGGATTGCCTATCACCTGCGGTGCCTCTGGATTAGAAAAGTCGAGTTGGGCGGTCGAGTTCACTGCTATTCCCTCGGCAATGTGGCGGCTCATGTCGTCGCTGCCCAGACGCTGCCCGGCGTCAAGGCCATAGAAGTTGGTGTGGCTCACGCGCATTTGGTTTTGAGTGAGCGTGCCAGTCTTGTCGGTGCATATCACCGTGGTTGCGCCCATCGTCTCGCAAGCGTGCATGCGGCGCACGAGGTTGCTCGTCTTAAGCATGCGGCGCATGCTGTAGGCCAGGCTCAGCGTCACCGCCATGGGCAGACCTTCGGGCACTGCCACCACAATCAGCGTGACGGCAATCATTATCGTCTGCAGGAAAAACGTAAGGAAATCGACCCACTGGAACGGGCTTGACTGACGGCTGAATGCAAAGTAATACACCACGCGGCCAAGCACCACCAGCGAGGCCACCGCATAGCTGGCCCAGGTGATGAAGCGGCTGAGACCGTCGAGCTGCTCGTTGAGCGGTGTCTTCACACTGTCGTCGATTTGCGCGGCCTCATACACCTTGCCGTTTTCGGTGGCATCGCCCACAGCCGTGACGCGGCACACACCATGGCCCTCCATCACCTTGGTGCCACGCATCACATGATTGGATGGGAAAGTGGCGTCGGGGTCGAAATCGGCCTCAACGGTGGTCTTGGCGCACACCGGTTCGCCAGTGAGCGACGACTCGTCGACCTGCAGGGCCGTGGCCTCAAGCAGCACTGCATCGGCCGGCACCTCCTCGCCCGTGTTGAGAATCACCACATCGCCCACCACCACATCGCGCTTGGGCACGCGCTTCACATTGCCGTCGCGCACCACCTCCACGGGTTCGTCGTCGTTCACCTTGTTGAGCACGGCAAACTCGCGGTCGGCCTTCCACTCAAACACAAAGGCCATGCCCGTGGCCAGCAATATGGCTATGAAAATGCCCACCGGCTCGAAAAACACCGAGCCGCTTTCGCCAAGTCCGAAATACTCATAAAACGATATGCCCACCGACAGCACTCCAGCCACCAGCAGCACTATTATCAGCGGGTCTCTGAACTTTTCAAGCAGTTTGATCCACCAAGGTGTCTTAACGGGCGGAGTGAGCACGTTGGCGCCATGGCTGGCGCGGCTCTGGGCCACTTCGGCCTGGCTCAGACCGATGTATTTTCTGATTTTTGCCATATTCGCACTTTTGTTAACAGGTTTTGCAAAGTTACCACATAATTCACCAACACAATTACAAAAACCATGCCAATAACGCACAAACCGGGTCTTGCAAGCTAAGACAAGACCCGGTTTGAGGTTTCATTTGTTTGCAAAGAGGGCTAAATTATGAGCCGCGCCACCTGATAGAACAGAGCCGACACCACCCAAGCCAGCGCTGTGGTGTAGAGGGCCGTGAAAATGGCCCACTTCCAGCTGCCGCTCTCATTCTTGATGGCTGCTATCGTGGCCAGGCACGGGAAGTAGAGCAGCACAAACAGCAAGTAGCTGTAGGCAACCAGCGGTGTAATTCCGTCGGCTGTCATCTGGGCGCGCACCGCATCGTATTTGTGTCCGTCGTCGGGGGCGGAGTCGTCGGCCACAGTCTCATCGCCGCTATAAAGTTCGCCCATGGTGGAGGCAACAATCTCCTTTGCCCCCACACCGGCCACAAGGCTAACATCGAGTTTCCAGCTAAAGCCCTGCGGAGTGAACACGGGCGCTATGGCCTTGCCTATGCGGCCTATGTAGCTTTGCTCCTGCTGCTGTTGCGGGGTGAGCTGGCTGTTGTGCGGGAAGTAGCCCAGCGCCCACACAATGATGCTGGCGGTGAGGATTATGCTACCCATCTTCTTCAAATACTGCTTGCCCTTTTCCCAGGTGTGGCGCGCTATGGCCTTGCTGGTGGGGAAGCGGTAGGGCGGCAGCTCCATCACAAACGGGGTGTCTTCCTTGCCCACCACATAGCGGCTGAACACACGGCTCATGATTACGGCCACCACTATGCCCACCACATACAGCGATATCATCACCATTGAGCGGTATTTTAAGGCGAAGAATGTGCCGGTTATCATTATGTAGATGGGCAGGCGCGCCGAGCAACTCATGAACGGCAGTATTAGCATAGTCACAAGACGGCTGTGGCGGCTCTCGATGGTGCGCGTGGCCATCACGGCGGGCACATTGCAGCCAAAGCCCATGATTAGCGGGATAAACGACTTGCCGTGCAGGCCCATCTTGTGCATCAGCTTGTCCATGATGAAGGCCGCGCGGGCCATGTAGCCGCTGTCTTCCATAAACGATATGAAGGCGTACAGGATGAGGATTTGCGGCAGGAACACTATCACGGCTCCCACGCCGTCGATGATGCCGCCCGAAATCATGTCTTTAAGCGGGCCGGCAGCCATGTGGCTGTCGACCAGGCCGCCAATCCACGACACTGCCGAGTCGATCCAATCCATAGGATACTGGCCAAGCACGAATGTGGCCTCAAACATCACAAACAGCAGCAGGAAGAATATGGGGAAGCCCAGAATGCGGTTGGTGAGAATCTTGTCGATGACATGGGTCAGGCGGTAGGTGTCCTTCTTGTCGCCCTCCATATAGCCGGCCTCCTTGAGCGCGCCGTGAATGAAGCCGTATTTGGCGTCCATCACGGCCGTTTCACTGTCTTCCTGCGTCTCGTCCTTGATTTCGGCCGCAGCCCGGTCGCGGGTGGACAGAATCTGCTCGCCGTCCGACAGGGTGCGCACCAGCTTCTCGGTCTCGCTGTCGTTTTCCAGCAGTTTTATCGACAGGTAGCGGGTGGAATAGCGCGAGCGCAGCTCCTTGTGGTTTTTGAGCATTGGCTGCAGCATGGCTATGCCGTGCTCCAAAGGCTCACCCATGTTGATGTGCAGGTGGCGGAACACATTTTTGTGCGGCTTGTCGTCTTGCGTGGCAAAGTCCTCCTCATGGTCGCCCATGGGCGCGCTGTAGTCCTTGTGCCACTCGCGTATGTCGCGTGCCACCTCGGGATTGATTCGGCCGTCGGCATCGATGAAGTCGACGCCCTCATACATGTTGATCACGATGTGGAAGAGCAAGTCGAGCCCCATACCGGTCTTAAACGAAGTGGGCACCATGGGCACGCCCAGCAGCTGCGACAGACGGTCGCGGTCGAGCTGGTCGCCGCGCTGCTCAAACTCGTCGTACATGTTTAGGGCGCACACCATGCGCAGGTGCATGTCGATGAGTTGAGTGGTGAGATACAGGTTGCGTTCAAGATTGCTCGAGTCTATCACGTTGATAATCACATCGGGGGTCTTGTCCACAATCTGGCGGCGCACATACAGCTCCTCAGGGCTGTAGGCGCTCAGCGAATATGTGCCGGGCAGGTCCACGATGTTGAACTCATAGCCCTCGAATGTGGCGTGGCCCTCCTTTGCGTCGACGGTCACACCCGAGTAGTTGCCCACACGCTCGTGTGCCCCGGAGGCGAAGTTGAACAGCGACGTCTTGCCACAGTTGGGATTACCCACAAGGGCCACATTTATGGTGCGGCGCTTCTTCATGGCCGCGTCGCGCAACTGCTGCTCGGTGATTTCGGGCTCGTCGCTGGCAGTGAGCAACTCTGTTGAAGTCACGTCGATGCTGGCCTTCTCGAGCTGCTTGGCCTCTTCAATCGAGATTATCTCTATCATATCGGCCTCGTCGTGCCTCAGCGACACCTCATAGCCCATCAGCTTGTATTTCACGGGGTCCTTCAAAGGGGCGTTGAGCAGCACCTCAACCGTTTTTCCTTTTATGAAACCCATCTCCACAATGCGCTTGCGGAATCCGCCGTGCCCGAGGACTTTGACGATTACGCCTTTTTCTCCTGTCTTTAATTCCGATAGTTTCATTTTATGTGCGAATTACTTTTTCTGTTGCAAAATTAATAAATCTTTGGTGCAACACAGTTGCATTGCGGCCATAATCGCTAATTTTGCATTCACTATGATTCAGACAGCCACAATCGGTAGCAGCCGCAACGCGCTGTATGCGCCAGTCAGGCGGCTGTATGAAAGCAGTTTCCCACTACACGAGCAGCGCACACCCGAGCAGCAAGACGCGGCTTTTGCCAGCCGACTTCTACCGCCGTCTGTGCCGCACTGTGATGCGCATGCCGTAGTACTCTGCCTGCCGCTTGCTCATTAGTGGCAAACTCACTATCTTTGTATGTATGCAAAACTGTGCAGAACATAAAGCACTGCAAATCGACGTAGGCTCGCTGCTGCGGCAGCGGCTGCCGCGCTTGTATGGCTGGCTGCCGCGCGTGGCCGTGCGGTGGGTTGAGCGCACCATTCACCAGGACGAGCTCAACGAGCTGCTGCGCGCCGTGGGCAACCGCACCGGCGTGGCCGCCGCCGATGCGGCCCTGAGCCACATGGGCATAAAGCTTAATGTGAGCGGCCTCGAGCACCTGCCCCAAGGCAGGCGGCTGGCACTGGTCAGCAACCACCCGCTGGGCGGCCTCGACGGTCTTGCGCTGATTTCAATCATGGGCCGCTACTTTGGCCCCGACAGCATACGTTTTATGGTCAACGACCTACTGATGGCCGTGGAGCCGCTGCGGTGCCTGTTTCTGCCCGTCAACAAGTATGGCCGCCAGTCGCGCACGGGCGCCGGCATGATTGAGAGCGAATGGGCTGGCGGGCGGCAGATGCTCACATTCCCTGCCGGGCTGTGCTCGCGCATGAGGCCCGACGGATCGATTCACGACCTGCCATGGCGAAAGTCATTTGTGACGCATGCGGTGGCCAGCCACCGCGATGTGGTGCCCATCTACTTCAACGCCCGCAACTCCGGTTTTTTCTACCGCATGGCAAAATTCAGAGAGAGAATAGGGCTGAAATTCAACGTGGAAATGATATATTTGCCCAGCGAAATGCTGAAGTTGCGCGGCGCCACGCTAAACATAAGCATTGGCAAGCCTGTGGCGTGGAGCAGCCTCGATGCCGCCCATCCGGCCCAGGAGGCGCAGCGGCTGTGCGACATGGCATATGCGCTGGGCACTACAATTTAAGGAACAGAACGACTATACTATCAAGCAATGGAACAAATCATCGACCCCATCGACCCGAGGCTCATCGAGCAGGAACTGACCCCCGAGCGGTTTCTGCGGCACACCAACAAAGCCGACAACGAGATTTATGTGACCGACGCCCACAGCGCCCCCAACACCATGCGCGAGATAGGGCGGCTGCGCGAAATCGCATTCCGCGCCTCGGGCGGCGGCACGGGCAAGAGCTGCGACATCGATGAGTTCGACCTGATGGATCCGCCATGCAGGCAACTGTTTGTGTGGAACCCCGCCAAGCGCGAAATCATAGGAGTCTACCGCTACATTTTGGGCAGCGACGTGAAGGTCGACCCCGCTACACTCTCGCCGCGCATTGCCACAGGCCACATGTTCAGATTCTCCAAGCGGTTCATCACCGAGTGCCTGCCCGTGACCATCGAGCTCGGACGCTCGTTTGTGAGGCCTGAGTACCAGTCGTCGCAGGCCGGAGCCAAGGGGCTGTTTGCGCTCGACAACCTGTGGGACGGGCTGGGCGCGCTCACCGTGGTGCATCCGCAAGTGCAATACCTGTTTGGCAAGATGACCATGTATCCCAGCTATCCGCGCGAGTGCCGCAACCTGCTGCTGCTGTTCCTGCGGATGCACTTTCCCGACCCCGACCGCCTGGTGGTGCCCATCGAGCCACTCGACACCAGCGGCAACGAGGCCGAATTCAGCCACTTCTTCACAGGCACCGACTTTGCCGAAGACTACCGCCGGCTCAAGCACTTTATTCGCGACCACGGCTACAACATTCCGCCGCTGGTGAACAGCTACATGAGCCTGTCGCCGCGCATGCACGTGTTTGGCACGGCCGTGAACCACGAGTTCGGCGAGGTAGAGGAAACGGGCATCTTCATAAAGATAAACGAGATTGCCGAGCAAAAGAAAAGCCGGCACATCGACACCTACCATTCCGACCGACAGCCGTGAGTGCGGCCTGCCACAAAAGCAATCACAAAATGAAAAACATTGATATGATGGGAAAAATAGCACTGCTCACAATGGCATTGTGCCTGCTGTGTGCCCGGCAGGCCGCGGCGCAGCAGCCTGCCGGCGAAATCTACTACCAAACCGCCATCACCGCCAACACGGGCAACAGCGGCATTGCGCCCTACTACATCACTTCGGGCCGCAGCGGCACCGTCACCCAGCGCCACTCAGCCCTGGCAAGCGCAGCCATCGGGCAACTCACCGACACCACGCGGCGGCTGTCGTGGGGATTTGGCGGCGAGGTGTGGGCCGGCTACAGCTCGAGTGCCGACTACAGCCGCTACAGTGCGGCCAGCGGCCAGTTTCTGCCCAACACCCAGCACCCGGCACGGGTGTGGCTGCAACAACTGTATGCCGAGGGCAAATACCGCGGCGTGTTTGTCACCGTCGGGGCCAAGCAGCACGCATCACCGCTGCTCAACGGCAGCCTCTCGAGCGGCGACATGGTGATGAGCGGCAACGCCCGGCCGGGTGCCGGCGCGGCAGCCGGATTTGTCAATTTCCAAAACATCCCCTTCACCCGAGGCTGGGTGCAGATATGCGGCGAAATCGGCTACTACCGCCTGAGCGACGGCGACTGGCTAAAAAACCATTACAACTATTATAACTACAAACTCACCACCGGCTATTGGCTTAACTACAAAAACGCCTACTTCCGCACCAAGCCCACCGAGCGCGTGGTGTTCACCATAGGCATGCAGGCCGCATGCCAGTTTGGCGGCGACTACAGCCTGTATGAAGGCGGCCAGCAGCAAAGCCAAATGAAGATGAGCAGCAACGCCAAGGCGTTTTTCCACGCCTTGATTCCTGGAGCGGGAGGCGGTGGCAACAAGGGCGATGACGACTATTTTGAGGGCAACCACATAGGCTCGTGGGACGTGATGCTGGAATGCAAGCTGCCTCACGGCCACCTGCTGCGCGGCTACTACCAGTCGCCGTGGGAAGACGGCTCGGGCATAGGCAAGCTCAACGGCTTCGACGGCCTGTGGGGGCTGGAGTGGCGCAACGCCGACCCCATGGCGCCCGTGAGCGGTGTGGTGGTGGAGTATGTAGACCTGACCAACCAGAGCGGCCCCATCCACTACCGCCCCAGCGACTACACCGAGCCAGGGCATGAGGGCGGCCTGCTCACCCGCGGCCAGGCTACAGGCAGCGACGACTACTACAACAACTACGCCTACTGCGGCTACCAGTCGCACGGCATGTCGATAGGGTCGCCGTTTGTGAAGTCGCCCATCTACAACACCGACGGCTACATGGGATTCACCGACAATCTGCTGCGCGGCTTCCATCTGGGCGTCAGCGGCCACATAGGCACACAGCTCGACTACCACGCGCTGGCCAGCTACAGGCGCTCGTGGGGCACGCCGTTTGTGCCGCGCACGCAGCCGGCCTCGGCCACTTCGCTGATGATAGAGGCCGCCTACAGACCACGGCGCATAGCAGGGCTGAAACTCACAGCTCAGCTGGCCGTTGACCGCGGCAGCCTGTATGGCAACAACGCAGGCGCGCTGCTAAGCATCTCCTACAGCGGTATCATCCGCCACAACTCAAATCACTCTCACCGATGAAGGCAAAGGCATCAACAATCATAGCGGTGCTGCTGGCAATTGTCGCAGCGGCCTGCACACACAACAACGGCGACATTGGCCCGTGGTTCGGGGCTTGGAAGGTGGAGGCAATCACGGTCGACGGCGAACCCAAAGCCGACTATGGCGGCAACCTGTTTTTTGAGTTCCAGTCAACAGTGGTTAAAATGTGCCTTGTGGGCGACCACCACTCCACCGTCAACGTGATTGGCAACTGGGACGAAGACAGTGGCGGCGTGCTGCACCTCAACTTTCCCGACCCGCGCCACCAGCCCATTGCGGTCACCGGCCTGCCGGCAGACTGCCGCCTGAGCGTGAAGTGGAACGGCAGCCGGCACATGACCCTGGAGTGGGTTAACCCCGACACGGGACAGACAACAGTTTTCAGCCTTAAAAAGTGGAAATGATCACACTAAAATCGCATCAATGAACAAGAAGAAACGCAATCGAACTATATTGTGGTGCATTGCGGCTGCCGTGGTGGCCGCATGCGCAGCCATTGCTGTGCAGCACCCTGGCTTGGTGCGCCGGGCCTACTGCAAGGTGGCCGGCAATGGCGAGCCCAAGCAACTGTTCACCCCGTCGGCCGGCGACTCGACCCGCGGCCAGTATGAGTTTGGCAAGCCAGTTGAGAGCCTTGTGAATGAGGCAGGAGTCGACACCGACTCCACCCGGCAAGGCGCGCAAGGTGGCAAGGGCGGCGGCATGAGCCGGCAAAGCGTGAAGCAGAAGGTGCGCGCAGTGCGCTCCAAGTATCACACGCTGCAAGACGTGTACGCCCGCTATCAGCAGTCGCCCACGGCGCAACTGGCCGCACAGGGCAAGAAACTTAAGGACGAGGTGAACAGCGGCATCGACGAACTGATGCCCATAGCGCGGCAGTATGACTACCAAAAGGGCATAGATGAGGCCAACAACATGCGCCGCAACATGCAAAAAATGAATTTCGACTGACACACACAGGTATGCAAGACGTTTTCACACAAGTGGCCGCGCTGTTTGCACTGGTAGTGCTGGGCTACATCGCCGCAAGGCTGCGCATCATTGGGCCTGAGTTCAACCGGCAGATGTCATCGTTTGTGATTCTGATTTCAAGCCCGTGCCTGATTTTGGGCTCGGTGATGGGCGACAAAGTGCCCAGCAGCCAGCTCATAGTACCGCTGATGGCGGCAGGAATGCTCTCGTACGCAGCGATGACGGCAGTGGCCCTGCTGCTGTCGCGCCTGTTCACTCACAACCGCGACGACCGCGGCATCTACGCCTTTATGCTCACCTTTGGCAACGTGGGCTTCATCGGCTACCCTGTGGTGGCATCGCTGTTTGGGCCGCAAGCCATATTCTATGCCTGCATCATCAACTTTGCCTTCACGGTGTTTGCCTTCACACTTG
>ERZ808240.4190-NODE-4190-length-13032-cov-2.672729_pt1 | contig 13032 bp, 3 predicted proteins | sample MGYA00521084_ERZ808240 | MGnify/ENA primary metagenome ERZ808240 (study PRJEB31516, sample SAMN03275571) | gut metagenome | biome: mammalia-associated habitat; material: feces | host: Papio cynocephalus | place: Kenya | collected 2012-08-06 ... | reverse complement strand
GCGCCAGTTGTCACAGCCTCCCATTTAATCAGCGCGCCGCCGTTGGCCCTGGCGGCTGAAGCTGTTGCCACGGCAGCAGGCACATCAGTTCCGAAATATCGCTTTGCCACATATTCAGGACCGCTACCCGCCTCATTCTTGGCGCGGACCGACACAGAGTGCTCTCCCCGCACCACGCTAAGGCCAACAGTCACGGCAGCGCCTGCGGCTGCTTTGCCTGCGGCGGCCACATGGCCGTCCACAAGCACTTCATAGCCTAAATCGCCCGAAATGGCAGTTCCCGCATAAGTGGCCGACGGCATAGTGAACGTAGCCTTTCCGCTGAGCGATGCGCCAGTGAAGTCAACCGCAAGACTTGTAGGAATATCGGGCACACCAGCTGCAAAGACTGGTGTTTTTGAAAACACACCCACAAACTCTTTGCCACCCGTTGCCCATACCGACACGCGCGTAGCCTTGCCAGTGGCCAAATCCACAGTGTAGATTCCACTCTGGCTGTCATCATCGTTGAACGCGCACCAATAAAACTGCTTAGTGCCATAGTCAAACGTGGCGTCTTGCAAATATTTGGGTTTGAAACCAGTCGGGCCTATTATTGTAATTGAGCCGTCGGCAGCACTGATTTTGCCGAAATTCCCCTCGTCGTTGACAAAATACATTGTGCCCGATGCATCACTTGCCAAAGCATTAAACGAGTGGTCGAGGAATGTTATCGTATCGCAATTGGCCGTAGTTGTGTTAAGCGTGCCGAAATAGAATTTCTCGCGTTCCTCGCTATAGAAGCTGCCGTAGATTTTCTTGTCGGCAGGATTGTAGGTGAGCGATGTGGCCACCGAGGAATGCGGGGCCTCTACTTGATTGGTCAGTTTCCATGTCACAGGGTCATATGAATTCAAGTAACAGGCATTAATGTTGCCATACTTGGTGGTATATTCAATTGCAAAATAGGCCGTATCGGCAAGGCACGCTCCACCATTGGCCTTTGTAACGCTTGAACTGACCTTAGACACCGTCGCACTGGGGACGACATCGGTCGAATAAATACCCGTGGGAGCAACTCCATTCAATGAAGCGTCATATATCAGGTTGCCATACAGCGTCACGCTGCTACCCGATGCATTTGTCCCGGCAAATGCCGACGGCCAAAAAGCCGCCGCTGCAATTAATGTGTAAATTTTTTTCATTAAAATTGTTTATTTGTTACTATTATCTGCGTCTTTTCGCACTTTTTGTCGCTTAAATAATGCAAAGTTAGTCATTTTTACATTAAAACGGCGATTTCAACAATCAAAATCTAAATCAGGATGGCGCGACACCTTTCATGCCCTATATCAACACATTGCTGCTATTATATTGGGTTAAATCACTGATTTGTGAGGCGTTTTACAATTTATTGTGTAATTTTGCACCCGTGCTTAATTGCACAAACATTTTTAAAATAAAATAATAACTGCTTACAATATAAACTATTGTAAGCAGTTATTAGAGTACATACATAAAGCATTGACAGACTTTTGACGTGTCTTATCCGAAATCGCCAATTTCAACACTCACGACACACTACCCACTATGTCAATGGCGTCGGTGCTCGCGCCCCTTAAGAGGCGCGGGTTTCTCGGCTTGATTAGTGGGTTAAGGTGTTTGGCGATACCTGGATAGACGAATCAAAGTCACGTGGCCCGCGCTTTTTTAGTGCCCACACTCCAAGCAGAATGCGCCGGCATCAGGCATCAGGCCACACAGACAGCAAAAAACATATGTTCAACATGTATGAATAAATGTGGCCTGGTACCATAACAACACTAATCGAGCACCCCGATGCAGACTCTCGCCCGCACCGGGGTGCCTTTAATTTATTTGCCCCCTCAAAGGGAACTATAATTCAGAGACCTTGTCAGCGAACCACCACTTTGGCCTTGACAGTGCCGCACACCACTATGTAGAGGCCAGAGGGCACTTGCACTGTGGTGCGCTCGCCCACCACAGCTGTGGTGATAAGCTGGCCGGCCACATTGCAGACAGCCGCCGGCTGGGCACTGAAGCCAGTAAACTCAATGCCTCCGGCCACTGCCTTGATGGCTGCACCGGCAGCAATGGCGCCGTTGACGCCCGTCGTCACCACCGACACGGGACCAGCGGCAAGCGACTCGCCGCGGTCGTAGACGGCCGACACACTGTAGTGGCTACCCGAAGCCATGGCGGCTGCATCGGCATCGGTGAATGCTGTGGTCTCGGCATCGGTCGAGCCCACAGCCTCGCCATCGCGATACACGTTGTAGCCCTGCAGCTGCAAAGGCTTGCTTCCCTTCACAAAGGTGAAGTCGTCGAAGAGGATGGCAGCATCGCCAATCTTGGTCACATGGATTGCAAAGCGGGCAGCGTCCACGGGCAGCACAATGCTGTCGGCAGTCCAGTTCTTCGTCTTGATGGTGGCGGCGCGCAGCTCCACAAAGTCGGCGGGCTCGGTGCCGCCGGTGGAGTAGCACAGCGAGTAGTTGTTGTCGCTGTACACGTAGCCATACGATGAATATCCGGCCACAAAGAAGCGCACGGTCTGTCCGCCAGTCACCTCAGGAGAGATAATCCAGTCGTCGTTGGTGTCGCGGTAGCTGTAGGGGCCGGTCACAGCCAGCACGTTGGTGCCGGTGTGCGCGGTGTTGTAGGTGCCGTTGGCGGCCACCATGGCGGCCATTGTGGCCTTCTCGTTCTGGCCGTTCATGCCGCGCTTCTCCTTGCCGTCGGCGTCCACAAACTTCCAGTCGTTGGCAGCCTCGGTCGAGCCGGCAGTCCAGCTTTCAAAACTTTCGTTCACGTCCTCAGTCGAGCCCTCTGTTGAAATCTCGGGGCGGGTCCAAGTCACATTCACATCAGCGCCGTTGAGCGTTGCGCTCAGCTGCTGCGGCACAGGATAGTCGTTGGTGGCCACTACTGACGTGGCCTCAATGGTGTCGTTGCTGTGGTTCTCATCGGCGGCATAGGCCGCTGTGGCGGCAAAAGTCACAGTGTCGCCGGCAATGGCGGGAGTCACCTTGAAGGGCAGTTCAATCACAGCCATCGAGTCGGCGGCAAGCGCAGTGCGGCTCACAGCTGCCAGCTGCTTGCCGTTGAGGCTGAACGCCACGGTGTAGGCGTCGGCCGCCTTGGCACCCTTGTTGTGCACGGTGGCCTTGAGACTCACGCTCTCGCCCACGTGCAGATTGGCCGGCACTTCGAGCGAAGCCACGGCAATGTCGTTGTCGAGGATGTCCTTGATGGTGATGTTGTCGATGCACACTGCGGCATAGCTGCCGGGAATGCCGGTGAACACCAGCTGGAAGTCGCAGTCGCGGGCCTCGGCGGGCACATAGTAGGAGTAGCGGTTCCAGCCCTTTGCGCCGCCATTGACGGCTATGGTGTCGCCAAATGCCTTGTCAACACCATTGACGCGCACACCGGGCACCACGGCGTTTTTATACGAGAGCGAGTTGTCTTGATACACATAGAAGTCGATGCGCGGGTTCTTGAGGCTCTTCACATTCAGCTTTGGCGAGGCAATCCAGCATGGCGAACCGCTTGAAGCCTGATATTTGAGCATGCCGTTGTCGCCGTCTTGGGGCGAGCACGAGGGGGTGTAGTTGCTCGATGTGGGACCCCACACCGAGTTGGCCTCTACCGTCCATGTGCGAGTGTTGTAGCTGTAGTTGGCAAACGATTCGCTCCATTCGTCCTGATAGGCGTCGCCCACAAGCACCGAACCGCTGACGGCGGCGGCGCTGCTGCGCGTGAACGAGTAGGCCACCACGCTATATGACACGGCGTCTTGCCCTGTCTCGGGCAGCGGGCAAGTGTCAACAAATGTGGTGTCGGCCTGCTTGTCGGCCACAATCACCTTGGCAGTGCCATTGCGCTGCACGGTGTAGCGCACGTTTTGCGGAATGAATATGCCATCGGTGCTGGCCGTGGTCACGGGCTTCCAGCTAATGGCGATTTTACCGCCGGCCTGCTGCTCAACCTTAAGTCCAGTGGCGGCGTGGGGTGTGGCAAAGCGTGGCGAACAGTCGGCCACGGCTGCGGGACTCGAGCCGAGGCTGTTGACGGCCACAAACGAGTAGGCGGTGGCATCGGTGAGCGGGTCGCTGTCGGTGGCTGTAAACTCGCTGCCGGGCGCAAGGCCCTGCTTAGAGAAGACCACAGTGCTGTCGGCACGCACCACCTTCACATCCACTGTGCCGGTCAGTTCACTGCCCGAGAAGTCGAGGGCGGGAGCCTTGCCCGACAGTTTCACCACAAACTTGTCGGCCTCCACGGTGGGTTCGGCACTTGCCTCGGTCACAGCTGCAGGAGCCTTGGCGGCCACACCGGCTGCAACGGTGAAGTTGTCGAAATACACCGTGCCCATGCCGGCCTCGCTGCAAATTTGCACGCCCAGCTTATAGCTGCCGGAGGCAGTGGGCGTGAAGCGGCCGCTCACCTTGGTCCATGTCGAGGCCGAAGCATCGATCACATCGGTGAAGTCGGTGTAGTTGCCAGCGGCATCCTGCGCCACCAGTTTGATTTTGTTGGCCTTCGAGTTGCCCTTGTACTCCACGCCCACAGCATACACCTTGCCGGCCTCAAGCGCAAGCGAGGGACTCAGCAGGTAGTCGTTGGCTGCATAGCTGGCGCTGCCAATGTACTGCGCGCCGCCACCCCAGTCCTTACCATAATACGACGTGTGGGTGAATGTGGGGGAGCCGTCCTCCACGTTCACCACCGTCATGTCGCCCAGGCTGCTTGCAAACCCCTGGTTGTAGGGGAGCGCGGTGCCTTGGGCCACGGCCGTGGCACTGCCCAGCAGCGCGGCAACGGCCATCAACGATAGTCCTTTGTTCATGTTGAATTAATATAATATTGATTGTAGAAATATTCCTTTTCAATTAAAAAACTCGCGGTGTGCATCCGCTTGACGGGGCGCACACCGCGAGAATAATGTTTATTGTTACTTCACCAGCACCTTGACGGCTGTGGCACCCACCTTAACAAGGTAGACGCCGCCAGGCACCGCCACATCGTGGCGGGCCTCGCCGCTGGACCGGTAGAGTTGCTGTCCGGCCACGCTATACACGGCCACCGGACGGCCCTGAGCGTTGCGCACGTGAATTGCACCTGCCGCAGCCCACACGGTGGGCAGGTCGGCATCGAGAGCGTCAACGCCCGAGCAAAGCACCTGCACTGTGTTGCTGTAGGCACTCTCGCCACGGTCGTAGAGTGCGGTCACGTTGTAGCGGTAGGTCTTGCCCTCCTCAACGGCCGCATCAGTGTAGGCGCTTTCTTCAACCACTGCGGAGTTGAGCTTGCTGCCGTCGCGGTACACGTTGAAGCCCTGCAGCTGCAAAGGCGCGGGATTGGCACCCTCATACTGGATTTCGTCGACAAGCAGCGCATACACGTCGGCCGACACGCAATGGATGGCAAAATACTTGGCATCGGCAGGCAGAGTGAACTCATATTTAGTCCACTTGGCCGGCACTACATTCACGTTGCCAATGGTCTTGAATGTGGCCGAATCGGTGCTCTCGGTAGAGTATGCAAACTCGAAGCGCTCGAGGCCATAGAGGCTGGTGACGCTGCGGGCCATGAGGCTCACCTTGGTGCCGCCCTTCACCTCGGGCGAAATCAGCCAGTCGTTGTTCTGCGAGCCTGCAGCGTCGAAGCACACTGCCATCTGGTTGCCCAGGTAGGGCTGCCACAGCTGCGAAGTGATGCCAGCCTTCGAGGGGTTGAACACCTGGAAGGCCATGAGCGAGCCGGCATTGGGATAGTCGTAGCTGCCGCTCTCGCTGCTGCTGTTCTTTATGTCGTAGGTAGCGCACTGGTCGCCGTCATAGAGCGTCCAGTTGCCAAAGTTCTTGATGGTGAACGCCTCATAGGTCTCAAATCCCTCGGTGGTGGCGGTAGAGGCCTGGCTGTCGTCAGGCTCGCTCCACGAGAGTTTCACCCAGCCGGCAGTGGCCTGCGCGGTGAGGTCGGCCACGGCGGGAACATCATTGGCCGGGATCTCAACCTTCACCTCCTTGCTCACATTGTTGGTGGGATCGTCGTCGGCATCGGCCACCACGCGCACGGCGTAGGTGTAGGTGTTGCCGGCGTCGGCAATGGTGGGAGCCACGGTGAACGAGAACGTCTTCTCGGCACCAAATGCATGCGCCTCCGCGGCCTCCTGGGTGGCAGCCACCTCGCCGTTGCGCAGCAGCTGCACCTTGTAGCCGCTGGCGGTGGTGGCGCCGCCATTGAACACAGTGGCGGTGATTTGGCGCTCAGAGCCCACTGCTATCTTCTCGGGCGCGCTGATTTCGCTCACCGAGAGATCGTTGTCCTTAACATCCTTAATGGTGATGTTGTCGATGTGCATATCATAGCTCAGGTAGTTGTGCGTCTTGAATGCCACTTGGAAGTCGCTGGCGCCCACATAGTCCTTGAGCAGCACATCGTAGCGATACCAGCCGTTGCCGTTGATGAGGTGGATGGGCTTGGTCACATCGGTGTATTTGCCGTCGACCAGCACCTGGGCGGTCATCGTCTCGTTGTAGTGCGAGTAGCCGTTTTCGGTGTCGGGGTTGTAATACTGGTAGAACCAGAACGAGAGCACAGGATTTTTGAGGCCCTTAACGTTGATTTTAGGCGAAATCATGCGCGACTCCACATCGATGTAGTCGGTGTAGGCAATCAGGTAGCCGCCGTCGCTGTCCTGTGCCGACGGGCGCGGGCCGCGATCCCACTTGTCGTGGGTGAAGCCCCAGTAGCGGCCATAGAATGCGTTGCTGAAGGGGCTGGGGTTGATCACCTCGGCTATCCAAGCCTGAGTGTTAAACTTGCCACCGGCAAACGACTCGCTGAAGCCGTCCTGATAGGGCTTGCCGAAGTTGTACACGTTGGAGCGGGCAAGCTCGCTGTTGCCGTTCTCGCTGAGCGCGGCCACATAGTAGTATGCGTTCACCTGGCCGCCCACGGTGTCGATGGTGGCGTCGGTGAATATGGTGGCAGTGATTGCGCTTGCCACCTTCACATTTTTGCTGTTATACACATTGTAAGTGAGCTTAGAGGCGTCGATGGTGCCGCCGTTCACGCCATACTGCGGCGCACTCCATGTGAGCACGGCAGTCTTGCCATCGGTGGACGTGAGCTTAACGTTGAGCGGAGCGGTTGGCTCGTCGGCGCCCGACCAGCCAACCACCTCCACGGGGTTGCTCTCGCCGCTGGCGTTGACGGCCACAATGCGGTAGGTGTTGCGTCCGGTGGCCGGAGTGGCGTCGGTGAAACTGAGCTCAGCACCCACTGCGGGGTTGGCAAACTCCTTAACGAGTGCCGAGTTGCGATACACATTCACGGCTGTGAGCGAACTGAGGGCATTGCCCGAGAAGTCGAGCGTGGGGGCAGTGAACGACACGGTGATGGCCTTGCCGCCGTTGGCCTCCTGCGTGGCGCGTGCGTTGCGCACGGTGTCGGGGGCTGTGGTGGCCGGGCCGTTTTCCACGCGCACGTCGTCCACATACAGGTCATAGAGGCCGCGGTCGCTGAGCGCGTGGAAGCCCACAAAGTAGTTGCCGTCGGCAGGCACGGTGACCACAGCCTCATATTCGCGCATATCCTGATGCACGAGCTTGGTTTCAGGGATGAGGGTGGTGGTGAAGTTCTCCACATTGGTGCCGTTGCCCAGTTTCACTTCCAAAGCCTCGGGATACATCCAGCTGGTGCTGGCGGCCTGAAACTTGAGCTTGTAGCTGCGGCCGGCGCTCATGCGCAGGCCGGGGGTTATCAGCCAGTCGTCGGCCTTGTTGAAGGTGTCGTAGCTGTAGTCGGCGCACTTCTTGTCGCTGTTCCACTGCCACACGCCCTTGTCGCCGTTGGCGTTGATGGTGAGGTAGGTGTCGAATGCGCTCTGGGTGTCGAACGTCTCGGTGTAGGGGATTTCGTTGGGCTCGCCGAAGGCCACCTCGTTGCTGGTGGTGCTTGCGCCCTTCACGCCCTTATAGTAGCCCACCAGAGTGTAGCTGTAGTTGCGCAGCTGCTTGCTGGTGATGTGGTCGGTGTATTCGGTGCCTGTGGTGCCGTCGCTCAGCAGCACGTTGCCTGGCTGGCGATACACCTCATAGTACACCAGGTTGGGGTTGATGGCGCTGCCGTGCTCGCCTTCGCTGGGCTGCTCCCAAGTGAGGTGGGCGGTGTAGTCGCCGGTCTTGGTGAGGGTGAGGTTGCGCACTGCGGCGGGGCCGTCGGTGCCCACATAGAACTTCACCTGCTTGCGCTCGCTCTTGCCCACGCCGGCCTGCGTGGCCACAGCCTCGGCTGTGTGGTTGCCCTGGGCCAGGGTCAATGCGTGCGAAGCCGACTCACCGGGCTTCACCTCGTCGGTGAACGTGAGGTTGCCGTCAATGTAGGTGCTGATGGTCACATTGCCGCTCAGCGCAGTGCCCTGCGCGTTGGTGGTGGGGGCGGTGACCACCACATTTCCGGTGGTGTTGGCGCCCACAAAGTTCACATTCAGCTCGGGTGCGTTGAGGCTGTAGATTTCATCGCTCTGCGGAATGTAGAGCGATGTGATTTGCTCATCGTTGGGGAAGAGCGATATGAGCGAGGCCTTGCCGGTGGCGAGGTCGATCTCATAGAGGCCGCTCTTGTCGGTGGTGCGCTCATATGTGGTCCAGTAGAGTTTGCCCGTCTTGTAGTCGAACGTGCTGCTGCCGTTATACATGGGGTTCACACCCGTGGAGCCGATGGGGGTTACGCGGGCATTGCTCTTGTCGATTTTGCAGAACATGCCGTCGCTGTAGCGCACGCCATACATTTGGCCGGCAATGTCGCACGCGATGGTCGACATGCGGTCCATCTCGGCCACTGGGGTCGAGCGTCCCGACTCGACGTCCATGGTCGAGAGGGTGTAGGTGTTTTGGGTCACGTTGTCGTTGGCCACATCGTCGGTGTAGGCCTGCATATACAGCTTGTCGCCCACGGGGTCGTAGGTCATGTCGAGGCCTATCGATGTATAGGTGTCGGCTGGCAGTGCCTTGGTGTCGAGTGTCCAGCTGTTCACGTCGAGCGTGCAGAAGTAGAGGTATGACAGACCCGCCACGCCCTCATAATAGCTGGTGAAGTGCAGCTTGCCCTTGCGGTAGGCACCGCCGCCATTGGCACAGATTGAAGTGTGCAGGAATTTCTGCGTAACCTTCATGTCGGCCTGGGCCGGAAACGAATACACACCCCAGCTGAGGGTGGTCTCGTTCATGAGGTTGCTGTAGGCCACCTCGCCATACAGGGTGGTGCCGTCGCCTGCCTTCAGAGGCACGCTCTGGCGCGCCTTGGCACGGCTGGCGCCGGCAAACGCCACCGCGCCGCCGGCTGCCTGACGCCTCACTCCCGTAAGGCTAAGCGCCTTTTGCGCCTGCTGGGCGGCTGTGTGGCCGCCAAAGGCGCGCACTGATTCTTGTGCCTGGGCCGGACTGCACAGCAGCAACGACACAAGCGCAAGGCATGTGTAGAGTAATTTGTTCATAAATCAGGTTTTATTGATGAAATATTATATGTTTTGCAAAATTAGATAAAATTCTAAGCATTTCTTGCATTATGCTAATATTTTTTATCTAATTTTGCACATTCGTTTTTCAATGGGGCACAAAACGCCTCCATATTGCATAAAATATTAACTACAATTTATGATTAAAAAAATCTTTACAGGCTGCCTGCTGATGGCTTGCGCCGCCTCGTGCGCACTGCATTCGTGGGCCATGCCTGCCAAGCCCGGCATCATGCACTACACTATGCCCGACGGCACCACAGTGGCCGTGCGCCTGCATGGCGATGAGCGTGCCCACTACTTCACCTCGGCCGACGGCTATGTGCTGCTGCGCGACGCAGCCGGCACATTCACCTACGCCCGCATCGATGGCGGCCGCCTGGTGTCGAGCGGCATTCAGGCCGCCAATGCCGACAGCCGCAGCGCCGCGGCCAAGAGTTTCCTTGCCACGGTCGACCGCGACCAGTCGCTACAAGTGCTGCAGCGCCAGCAGCAATCAGTGGCAGCACACCGCATGCCCCGCAAGGTGGCGCAGGAGTCGAAGCTCACCACTTTTCCCACCAAGGGATCGCCACGCGCGCTGGTGATTCTGGTTGAATTTGCCGACAAGAAGTTCACCCTGGCCAACCCCAACCAGGCTTTCAGCGACTACCTGTCGAAGATAGGCTACAGCGAGTATGGCGCCACCGGCTCGGTGAAAGACTTCTTCACCGCCAGCTCTAACGCGCAATTCACGCCGCAGTTCGACGTGTACGGCCCGGTGACCCTCGACAACAACATGAGCCACTACGGAGGCAACGACAGCGACGGCAACGACATTGCTCCGCAAGACATCGTGTGGGAGGCTTGCCAAAAACTCGACAGCCAAATCGACTTCACGAAATATGACACCGACAACGATGGTGTGATCGACAACGTGTATCTGTTCTACGCCGGCTACGGCGAGGCCGACGGCGGCCCTGCCAGCTCGATATGGCCCCACTCTTGGGATCTGGGCGACAAGGGATACTACTTCGACGGCAAAAAGCTTAACCACTACGCCTGCTCCAACGAACTGGCCAACGGCGTGGGACAGACCATGGCCGGCATAGGCGTGTTCTGCCACGAGTTCTCGCACGTGCTGGGACTGCCCGACCTCTACTCCACCACCTACTCGGGCGCCTTCACCCCCGGCAACTGGAGCCTTATGGACAACGGCAGCTATAACAACGACACGCGCACGCCGCCCACACACACCGCCTACGAGCGCTACTGTCTGGGCTGGATTGAGCCGCACGAGCTCAAGGACCCGGCCAACATCACCATGGGCGCCATGTGCCAAAGCGGCCACTACAACGACGCCTACATACTCAACACCAGCGACTCGAGCGAATACTACATATTTGAAAACCGCCAGCAGCAGGGCTGGGACAAATACATCCCCTACCACGGCATGCTGGTGTGGCACATCAACTTCAACCCCGAGGTTTGGAACATGAACATCTGCAACGTGAGCAAGCAGTATGTCGACATCGTTGAGGCCGACGGCAAGGCATCGAGCTACAACATCGAGGGCGACCCGTTCCCTGGCAGCAAGGGCGTGTCGGAATTCACCGACGACACCGACCCCTCAATGATCACCTGGAAGGGCGAGCGCCTGCACGCGCCCATAACGCAAATACGCGAGAGCGCCGACGGCACAATCAGCTTCATGTTCAAGGGCGGCGAGGACATATTCGACAAGGTGGTGGCCGGCGACGCCACCAATGTGCGCGCAGGCTCGTTTGTGGCCAACTGGCACAAGGTGGACAAGGCCACCGGCTATCTGCTGAGCGTCTACACCAAGGACGCCACTGGAGCACGCACCTATGTGGACGGATATAACAAGGCCGAGCTGCCCGACACCGCCAGCCACCGCGTGACCGGACTGCAGCCGCTCACCACCTACTACTATGAGGTGTGCGCCACCAACGGCCAGTTTTATTCGGCCGCGAGCAACGAGGTGACAGTGAGCACCACCGAGCCCACCATCGACTTCAAGCAGGTGACGGCCATAGCGGCCACCGAGGTCACCGACACCTCGTTTGTAGCCAACTGGGAGCCGCTGCCCGAGGCCGAACGCTACACAGTGAACGTATTCACCAAGCAGCTGGGCGAGCCCTACAAGCAGACGGCCGACTTCCAGGCCAACATGCTGCCATCAGGCTGGGAAAGCAACAGCCAGCAGTTTGACTCGCGCCTGGCCTATGCAGCCACACCGCCATCGCTGCGCCTCACCGCCGACGGCAAGTATCTGCTCACATGCGTCTATCCGCAGGCCATCCGCGAAATGTCGCTGTGGTACCGCGGCAACAGTTCGAGCGCCGACAACTCGATTGTGATTCAAGGCCTCGTGGACGGCACTTGGGTGGACGTGGCCACCATTGCGCCGCTCGACAACACCGCCGGCGGACAGCGCGTGGCCGTCACCAACTTCCCCGACGGAGTGATGCAGGCAAAAATCACGCTGCGCCGCCCCGGCACGGGCAGCGCCGTTATCGACGATGTGACGGTGGGCTACGGCGGCGAGTATGCCGAGCTGCCGCTCAAGGAGTGGAAAGACGTGGACGCCGGGCTGGCCACCTCGCTGCATGTGACAGGTCTGAAACCATCCACCGTCTACAGCTACTCGGTGGTGGGCCACAATGCCGACCTTGAGTCGCGCGAGAGCAACCGCGTGCAAGTGACCCTCAAAAGTTCGGGAGTGGAGCGCAACCTGGCCCAAGGCTACGCCTGCACCGTGACCGGACGCACACTGCGCCTCACGGTGCCCGCCGATGCGCAAGTGGCAGTAGTCGACGTGGCGGGCCGCACAGTGGCCTCACGCCGCCAAAGCGCAGGCACGGCAGCCTACCAGCTGCCCGCAGCCGGCATCTACATAGTGCGCGCAGCGCAAGCCACATTTAAAGTGGCTGTGCGGTAAGCACACACAATATAGCGCAAGCGCGCCACAGAGCATAAGCTCCGTGGCGCGCTTGATGTTTTCTCCCAAAGTCGCCGCTCAGGGTCAGTTGGCTGCCGCAGAGTCGGCCGGGGCGTCGATGGCGGTGACTATGCGGTTAGTCTCGCCGCGCCACAGCACGGTGCCCTTGTATTCCTCGTAGTGCACCGTCACAAGGCGGCCGGTGCCGGCAAGGCGCGCTGCCTGGGCGGCCACCGAATCGTCGGTCACGCTAAACGGGAAATCGATTTGGTAGATGTGGGTGGCATCGATGAGACGCTCACTCATCATCTGCCCCTCGAAAGTCTTCACCACGCCCTTACTGCTCATTTCCATTATCACGCCGCGCTCCTGGCTTATTTTGTAGGGGTGGAAGTAGCGCAGCCACAGCATCACTGCCACTGATATCACCGCCAGGGCCACAAGGCCCACCAGCAAGGCGCGCACCTTGCCGTGGTGGCGTTCAATCACAGTTTCCTTAAGTTCCTTCTCTTCGCGCTGGCGGCGCAGCTCCTCGGGGCTGGGGGCAGCGGGTTGCGGGCGT
>ERZ808240.4189-NODE-4189-length-13036-cov-3.051537_pt1 | contig 13036 bp, 10 predicted proteins | sample MGYA00521084_ERZ808240 | MGnify/ENA primary metagenome ERZ808240 (study PRJEB31516, sample SAMN03275571) | gut metagenome | biome: mammalia-associated habitat; material: feces | host: Papio cynocephalus | place: Kenya | collected 2012-08-06 ... | reverse complement strand
GACCGGGAACGCGCGCCCCGCGCCGCGGGTGCAGATCTCGTCCGCGCCCGCGCTCAAGAGCGTCACGGTGCAGTCGCCCTCCGCGCGGCACTGACAGGCAAGGCGCAGCCCTTCGCGTACCGCATCCGCTTCCGCGTCCCCCGGCGCGCTCACCGCGCCCGAAACGCGCACGCGGCAGCGGCCGCACGTTCCGCGCCCGCCGCACGGCGCATCCGGCGCTGATCCCGCGCTGCGCAGAATGTCCAAGATCGTCTGTTCCGGCTCGGCCGGGAGGAATACGGGCGCGCCCGCGCCCTGAACCGTGACCGTCATGCCCGTCACCCCAGCAGAATGCACGACGAGTACGTGATCGTGCCCGGCCCGTAATAATACTTCACGCCCGAGTCGCGGCAGACGTCCGATACGATGAGGCCATACGCCTCCATGGACGGGAACGCGAGGTCCGGGAAGCGGCACGGCGCGTCGGGGTAGCTGCACGGGCGGCAGCGCTCGCACCCGCCCGCGCTCATGGGCAGACAGTCCGGGTACAGCGCACGGGCGCGCATCACAAGCGCATCAAAGCGCTCGGCCTGCAATTTTCCGGTCTCGAGCATGGTCTCAACGTCGAAATTATCCTCGAGCTCGCCCGTCGACTGGACGATGACGCCGCAGGAGTAGCGCGCGGCGCGCGCAGTGATCTCCTCGAGCGTCCCGCAGCCGGGCGGGCACGTCCACGTCCTCCCGTAATGCCCGCAGCGGTTTTCCGCGCACATGTCGCGTACCTCCGTCCGGAACGCCAGCGCGCCCGTGTTCAGCTCGCCCCAGTGGGAAAATCCAAGCTCCTCGGCCATGGCCAGCACGGCCCGCAGTCCATCCATGAAAAACGCCTCCTTTTGTCTTTCCTCAGTTTAGCAAGCGGAAATGCAATGCGCAAGTCCGAATTTCTCAGTTTTTACTCCGTGAAATTAAGTTGGATTACGGAATTTAACTTCTAACCATTCCGTCAAAAGTACCAAAAATCGCGACCTTTTAACTTTTTAAGTTGAAAAAAGAAGAAGAAAACGGTAAAATAATACCAGACTGAAAAAATGCAATCCGATTTCATTTTTCAATCATTCTATGACATCAAGGAGAGACTGTCCATGTATCAGGTACTGATCGTTGAAGACGATCCGATGGTCGCCAACATTGATAAGCTCTGGGTCGAGCGCAGCGGTGATCTGCACGTCGTCGCCGTCTGCCGCGACGGAGCCGAGGCGCTTGCCGCGCTCGAGCAGACGCCGGTCGAGCTTATGATCCTCGCGCTGAAGCTGCCCGACATGAACGGTCTGGAGCTGCTTTCCGCCATCCGCAGCCGGGATGTGCCCATCGACGTCATTGTCGTGAGCGCCATGAATTCGCCCGCGACGTTCCACCGCGCCCGTCTGCTCGGCGCGCTGGACTATCTCGTCAAGCCGTTTGACGAGGCGCGCCTGCGTCAGGCCGCTGCGCTGTTCCTGCGCCAGCGCAAGCTGCTCGAGTCGGACGGCCCGCTTTCGCAGACCGAGATCGACACCGTCCTGCCCACAACGAACGCGCAGGCGGCCGTTATCTCCGCCAAGGGCATTCAGGCGCCGACGCTGCGCCTCATCCGCGAGTTCATCAACCGCTCGCGCGGTCAGCAGCGCCTGACGAACGAGACGATCTCCAAGGGCACTGGCCTGTCCGTTGTGTCCGTCCGGCGGTATATGAACCATCTGACGACGCTCGGCGAGGTCACGGTCGACATGGAATACAACACCGGCGGCCGCCCGGTCACGATCTACCACGTCCTGTAATTTTGCAGGACAAGCGCACGATTTTTTCATTTTGCGCGTCCGCGCTCTTGCCGCGGACGCGCTTTTTCGCTATAATGAAGAAAAAAACACCGGCGCGCCGCGGCGTGCCGTCGGGAGGATGATCAGCATGGATCTCAAGGGAAGAAGCTTTTTGACGCTGCGCGATTTCACGCCGGATGAGATCACGGGCCTCATCGACCTGGCCGCCGACCTGAAGGCGAAGAAAAAGGCCGGCATCCCCGTCGACCACTGGCGCGGGAAGAACATCGCGCTCATTTTTGAAAAGACGAGCACGCGCACGCGCTGCGCGTTCGAGGTCGCCGCGCACGACATGGGCATGCAGGTGACGTATCTCGAGCCGGCCGGCTCGCAGATCGGCAAGAAGGAATCCATCCGCGACACCGCGCGCGTCCTCGGCCGCATGTTCGACGGCATCGAGTACCGCGGCTTCGGCCAGCAGATCGTCGAGGAGCTGGCACAGTACGCCGGCGTCCCGGTCTGGAACGGCCTGACGAACGAGTTCCACCCGACGCAGATGCTCGCAGACCTGCTCACGATCCGCGAGCACCTCGGCAGGCTCCGCGGCGTGAAGCTCTGCTACCTCGGCGATGCGCGCTACAACACGGGCAATTCGCTCATGGTCGCCTGCTCAAAGCTCGGCCTTGACTTCGCCGCGTGCGCGCCGAAGCGCTACCAGCCGAACGCCGAGCTCGTGCGTGAGTGCAATGGCTACGCCCTCGCCTCCGGCGGCTCCATCCTGCTCACGGACGACATCGCCGCGGCCGCGGCGGGCGCGGACGTCATCTACACGGACGTCTGGGTCTCCATGGGCGAGGCCCCCGAGGTCTGGGCCGAGCGCATCGCCGACCTGCTGCCGTATCAGGTCAACCGCGCCGTCATGGAAAAGGCCCGGCCCGGCGCCATTTTCATGCACTGCCTGCCCGCCTTCCACGATCAGGGCACAGGCATCGGCCGCGAGATCTACGCCAAATACGGCCTGACGGAGCTCGAGGTCACCGACGAGGTGTTCGAGAGCGCGCAGTCCGTCGTCTTTGACGAGGCGGAAAACCGTATGCACACCATTAAGGCTGTTATGGCGGCGACGCTGTGACAGCATCCATAAAAAAGACGCGGCGCCGCGAAGCGGTACCGCGTCTTTGCTCTTTTTCAGCGCACCTGTCCCGTGCCGCGCACGATGAATTTCGTGCTCGTGAGCTGCTCGAGGCCCATCGGGCCGCGGGCGTGCAGCTTCTGGGTGGAGATGCCGAGCTCGGCGCCGAGGCCGAACTCACCGCCGTCGGTGAAGCGGGTGGAGGCGTTGACGTAGACGGCTGCGGCGTCGACCTCGTTCAAAAAGCGCTCGGCGGCGAAGTAGTCGCGTGTCACGATGCACTCCGAGTGGCCGGACGAGTGGGCGGCGATGTGCGCCATGGCCTCATCCTGGCCGGAGACGACCTTCACGCTCAAAATATAGTCGCCGTACTCCGTGTCCCAGTCTTCATCCGTCGCGGGGACCGCGTCCGGTAAAATCGCGCACGTCTCGGGGCAGCCGCGGAGCTCGCACTTGTATTCGTCCAGCAGATTTTTCGCCAGCGGCAGGAACTCCGCCGCGACGGCGCGGTCGACGAGCAGCGTCTCGGCCGCGTTGCACACGCTCGGGCGGGAGCATTTTGCGTTGGCGATGATGGCCGCCGCCATGGGCAGGTCGGCCGTCTTTTCGACGTAGACGTGGCAGTTGCCCCAGCCTGTGCGGATGACGGGCACGCGGGCGGAGGCGACGGTGCGCTCGATGAGCGCCTTGCCGCCGCGCGGGATGAGCACGTCGACGTACTCGGTCATGGTCATGAGCGCCTCGGCCGACGCGTGCGACGTGTCCGTGACGAGCCCGATGCACGCGCGCGGCAGACCCGCGCGCTCCGCGGCGTCCTGCATAAGCGCGGCGAGGGCGCAGTTCGTCCGGAACGCCTCTTTGCCGCCGCGCAGAATGACGGCGTTGCCCGATTTGAGGCAGAGCGCTGCGGCGTCGACCGTCACGTTCGGCCGCGCCTCGTAGATGATGGCCACGACGCCGAGCGGGACGGTCTTGCGGCCGATGACGAGGCCATTCGGGCGCGTCGAGACGTCCGTCATGCGGCCGATGGGGTCGGCCTGCGCCGCGACCTCGCGCACGCCGGACGCGACGGAGGCGATGCGCTCGCGCGTCAGGCGCAGCCGGTCGAGCAGGCTTGCGCGCATCCCGGCGCGCTCGGCGGCGGCCAGATCCTCGGCGTTGGCCGAGAGAATTTCGTCCGCGCGCGCGTCCAGCGCGTCCGCGATGGCGTGGAGCGCCGCGTTTTTCTCGTTCGTCCCGCAGATGGCGAGGCGGCGGGCTGCGGCCTTCGCGGCCGCGCCCAGAGCTTGCAGTTCGGTCATAGGGGCCTCCTTAAACAAAGCGGCGGATGAGCGCCGCGCCGATGAGCCCCGCGTCGTTGCCGAGGGCGGCGATGGAGAGCTCGGTCCTTTTTTTGTGATGGCGCGCGTAGTCCTCGCGGTCCAGCACGGCCCGGATGGGGCCGAGCAGCGCGTCGCCCTGACCGGAGATGCCGCCGCCGAGGACGATGCGCTCCGGCTGGAAAATCTGCACGAGGTTCACAAGGCCGCAGGCGACGTCGGAAAGGTACTCGTCCACGACGGCCTGCGCGGCCGCGTCACCGCTTCGCGCCGCGTCGAACGCCGTCCGCCCGGTCACGCCGTCCGGCCCGCCGGAAAGGCGCCAGAGCGCGGAGCCGGGCGCGAAGTCCATGGCCTCGCGCGTGCGCTCGATGAGTGCCGTGGCCGAGGCGTAGCGCTCATAGCAGCCGCGCCGCCCGCAGGCGCACGGCTTTCCGCCCGCGCGGATGACCATGTGCCCGAGCTCGCCCGCTGCGCCGTTGCAGCCCGTGAGCAGCCGCCCGTCCACAATGATGCCGCCGCCGATGCCCGTGCCGAACGTCACGGCGATGAGACTTTTCACGCCGCGCCCCGCGCCGCAGAGCATCTCGCCGCACGCGGCCGCGTCCGCGTCGTTGACCAGACGCACGGGAAGCCCCAGCCGCCGCGCGGCCTCCGGCCCGAGCGGCGCGTCCACCAGCGAAAACGTGCTGCAATACACGACCGTGCCGCTCCCGGCCTCGACCGCGCCCGGCGTCCCGAGCCCCGCGTCCGCGATTGCCTCCATCGCGCACCCGGCGCGCTCTGCCGCTGCGCGCCCGGCCTCCGCCACGGCGTCGGCGAGCGCAGGAAGCCCCGCGCCCCGCGGCGTCGGACGCACGGCGCGGCCAACGATCGCCCCGTCGTCGTCTGTGACTGCCGCGGCCACATTCGTCCCGCCGAGGTCGATCCCCAGATGCAGCATATGCGCACCTCCAATCCTTCTTTCCCTTACTATAACGGTAAAGTGCCGCGCCGTCAATGAAAAACCCGCCGGACGAGCGGCCGGCGGGGGGAACGCTTTTTCGGTTCAGATCACCGGCAGCGGACCGGCCGCGGCCGCGATCCCCATCCGCTCGCCGCGGCAGGCGGCGTTGGAGCAGAAGACGCTGCTTTTTCGCGCGATGGGCAGCGGGCTGCCGTCCAGGGCGGTGGCGGCGCCGCCGGCTTCTTCGACGATGAGGGCGCCCGCGGCGAAGTCCCACGGACTGAGCAGACACTCGCAGAACAGCTCCGCGCGGCCCGCGGCGATGTCGCAGAAGTCGAGCACGGCCGCGCCGAAGCGGCGGACGTCGAGCGAGCGGTCAAAGAGCGCGCGGGCGAGGCGGAACGTCGCATCGGCAAATTCGCGGTCATACGCCGCCGTGCCGAAGATGGCGATACCCTCGGACGCCGGGCGGGGCGAGACGCGGATGGGCGCGCCGTTCAAAGCCGCGCCGCGGCCGCGCTCGGCCGAATAGAGCTGGTCGGTGTACGGGTCATAGATGACGCCGAGCTGCCGCGCGCCGCCTTCGCACAGGCAGATGGAGACGGCGCTGCGCGAAAAGGCGCGGATGAAGTTCGTTGTGCCGTCGATGGGGTCGACGATCCAGAGCGGGGATGCCTCGTCCACGGCGTGGGCGCTCTCCTCGCCGAGAAACTGCGCGTCCGGGCGCAGCGCGGCGAGCTTTTCGCGCAGGAACTGCTCGACTTTTCCGTCGTACTGCGTCACAAAATCGGCCGGGCCGGATTTGTTGCGCGCTTCGATGTGGTCGGCCGAGCGGATGATGGCCCCGGCCTCGCGCGCGAGCTCAATAACCTTCGAGATCATCGGATTGCCTCCATTCCATGATGCGGCAGATGACGGCGCACGACTGCGCGCGCGTGATGGTGCTGTCCGGCGCGAAATAGAGCCCGCCCGCGCCGTCGGGCGCGCCGGTGAAGATCCCGGCGGCGTAGAGCGCGGCGGCCGCGCCGGAGTCCGTGTCCGTGAACGGGCTGACGGAGCCGTGGCGGTCGAGCCCGAGCGCCGCGCAGGCGAGCTCGGCGATGTCCAGCCGCGTCGCGGGCGCGGAGAGGTCGGGCCACTGGTCCTCGGCCAGAAATCCGTGCGCGACGGCCGCGGCGTAATACCCCGCGGCCCAGCCCGCGCCGCTATCTGCCGAAAGCGGCTCGATGCCCGCGGCGAGCAGGACGAGCTTGAGCGCCTGCGCGCGGTTGACTGTCCCGCGCGGGCGGAACGTGCCGTCGGAGTACCCGCTCACGACGCCCGCGGCGACGAGCTTGTCCATGTACTGCCCGTACCACGCGTCCGCCGGGACGTCCGAAAAGCGCCCGGCCGGGCTCTCCGGCTCGCTCGCGGCCCAGCGGGCCGTGACGGTCATGCTGGATGCGGCAATGTCCGTCGCCGAAATTTTTTCGCCGGAGGACGTGTACCACCCGTCAAAATAGCCGCTGCCCGTCGGGATCTCCAGCGTGCCGTAGGGCTCTCCGACCGCGTAGAAGCGGATGTCCGTGTCGACGGAGCCGCCGGACGCGCTGAAAATGAGGTAGCAGAACCGGTCGCCCGTGCCGGAATAGTCGCCGTAGAGGAAGATGGCCGCCTCGGCCGCGCGGTGGCGGGCGAGGGCGGGGTCGACGCTGGTACCGACGTGACACCAGACGCCGAGCGCGCTGGCCAGCTCGTTGTCCGAGTACCCGCCCGCGACGATCGTGCGCACGAGGCGGTACGAATCGCGCAGCCAGCCGGTGCCGGTGTTGTAGCTCAGGCTTGCGAGCGCGGCAAGCTGCTGCTGCGAAAGGCAGACGCCGCGCGCGGAGAAGAATGCGGTGATCTGCTCGCACAGCGAGCGCAGCGTCTGCCGCAAAAGCGCGTCGGCTTCCGATTCCGTGATGCCGTTCGGGTACGCGTCCGCGCTCACGGCCGTGCCGTAGCCGATGTAGCCGCCCGTGCGGCGGGCCGTGAAGCCCTCCCAGCTCTTGATGAGCGAGACGAGCTCGTCCGGGACAGCGCTCTCGTCCGTTTCCGCCGCCGAGGCCGGCGCGGCGAGCAGACCCGCCGCCAGACAAACACACAGCGCAAGCGGCAGGAATTTTTTCCAAAACCAAGTCATAAGATCTCTCCGGAGTTTTTAAGGATTTCCAACTTTCTTTGTCGGGAAACGGCACGATTATACCATATCGGCGGCAGTATTGCAACTTTCATCTCCCCGCCGCGCGGTCGCTATGAAATTTGAAACGGTTGCATCCGGGGCGGGTGTGTGCTATAATATTGCGGCTTTAATGTCCGGAACAGAACATTCCGCATTCTGAGAAAAGAGGAACCCCATGAACAGCAAAACCACCATGATCAACGACCTGACCGAGGGCAACCTGACCCGGCAGCTCATTGTGTTCTCCATCCCGTTCATGCTGTCGAACCTGCTGCAGTCGCTCTACTCCATCATTGACATGGTCGTCGTCGGGCAGTTCGTCGGCTCCGTCGGCCTGTCGAGCGTCTCCGTCGGCAGCCAGATCATCAGCTTTTTCACCTGGCTCGGCATCGGCTATGCCACGGCCGGGCAGGTCATGATCGGCCAGTACGTCGGCACGCATGACCTAAAGGGCGTCGAGCGCACGATCGGCACGCTCTTCACACTCATGCTCAGCGCCGCCGTCGTCCTCGGCGCGATCGGCATCGCGCTGGCCGGCCCGGTGCTTCGCGTCATGAACACGCCGGACGAGGCGTTCGCGGGCGCGCGGTCTTACATGTGCACGTGCTGCGCGGGCATGATCTTCACGTTCGGGTACAACATCGTCAGCTCCATCCTGCGCGGCATGGGCGAGAGCACGCGGCCGTTCGTCTTTATCGCCATCGCGGCCGTGACGAACCTCGTGCTCGATCTGCTGTTCGTCGCCGTGCTGCACTGGAGCGTGTTCGGCGCGGCGCTCGCAACGATCATCGGCCAGGCCGTGTCGTTCATCGTGTCCATCATCTATCTCTACATCCGCCGCGAGCAGTTCGGCTTTGACTTCCGCCCCGCGAGCTTCCGCCCGCACGGCCCCACGGCCGCGAACCTGACGCGCCTCGGCGCGCCGATGGCGCTCCAGTCGGCCGCCATCAGCCTGTCGTGTATGTTCACGAGCGCGTGCGTCAACGCCTATGGCGTCGCCGCCTCGGCCATCACGGGCGTCGGCACGAAGCTCATGGATCTGTCGAACGTCGTCACCCGCGCCATCTCCAACGCCGGCGCGACGGTCGTCGCCCAGAACATGGGCGCGAAAAAATATGACCGCGTGAAAAAATACGTGCGCGTGTCGTTCGTGCTGTGCGTTGTGACGATGGGCGCGTTCGGCCTCGTGTGCGGGCTGTTCCCGGAGTGGGTCATCGGCCTGTTCGACTCCGACCCGGCCACGCTCGCGCTCGTGCCGCGCTATATGGTCACGCTGCTCGTCGGCTTCGGCGCGAACGCGCTCATGACGCCGTACTACGCCGTCATCAACGGCATCGGCTACGCGAGCTTGTCGTTCGTCATCGGCATCCTCGACGGCGTCGTTGGCCGCATCGGCATCGCGCTGCTGCTCGGCCGCGCGCTCGGCATGGGCCTCGACGGCTACTGGTACGGCCAGCAGCTCGCCGGCTATGTCACGGCCATCTGCTCGGCCGCGTACTACTACACCGGAAGGTGGAAAACGCACGAGCTGCTCATCAACAAGTGAAAAAACGAGTTCCACCCCGCGCCCGGCTGGGCGCGGGGTATTTTTTACGTTCGGATGCTGGAACGGCAGCGGGGTGGACGCGCGACCGGCGGCGCGCCGATAAAAAACGCCCCGCGCCAACCGGCGCGGGGCGGAGCGGAATGCGATAGATTTCTCAGATCTGCATGGCCGCGTCGAACGCGGTGCGGTTGCAGATGCGGACGTTTTTGGCCTGGAAGCAGTCGCCGAGCTTGAAGAAGATCGGGGCGCAGTCGCGGAAGGACTCGGCCAGGGCGGTGCGGGAGCGCATGCCGGCGGAGAAGACGACGGTGTCGCAGTCGACGAACTGCTCGTCGCCGTTCGGGTCCTTGTAGCCGACGTGCGTGCCCTTGTCGTCCTGGACGATCTTCGTGACGGCGCAGGACGTGTGGACGGTGCAGGCCTTCGGCACGCGGTCCATGAGGGCGAGCTGCGGGGCGTAGGCGGACGCCATGGCGAGCTCCGGCAGCATCTCGATGACGGTGACGTCCTTGCCGCTCTCGGCGAGGTACAGGGCCGTCTCGCAGCCGACTTCGCCGCCGCCGATGACGACGACGCGCTTTCCGACCTCGTCCGTATGGCCGAAGCAGGGCTCGGCCGTCGTGACGCAGGGCAGGTCGTGGCCGGGGATCGGGATGATGACCGGGTCGGAGCCGACGGCCGCGAAGACGACGTCGTAATTCTCGGCCGCGATCATCTCCGGCGTGGCCTCGACGCCGAGCTTGACCTTGACGCCGAGCTTTTCGACCATGTGCTTGTCATACTCGAGCGTGTCGTTGAGGGCGTACTTGAACGAGCAGTGGCGCGCGAAGACGATCTTGCCGCCGAGCTCGTCGGCCTTTTCGTAGATCGTGACGTCGTGGCCGCGCTTGGCCGCGTAGATGGCGCCGGCCATGCCGGCCGGGCCGCCGCCGATGATGCCGACGCGCTTGGGCGTCGTCGTGGCGGGGATGAACTGATTGAGAATGTACTCGCGGCCGACCTTCGGGTTGGCCGAGCAGCCGAACTCCATCTCCATGTCGTAGCTCAGGCAGAAGAAGCACTTCAGGCAGGGGATGATCTCGTCCTCGCGGCCGTCGCGCGCCTTGTTGACGCAGTCGGCGTCGGCGATGGTGCCGCGGGCCATGGCGACGAGGTCGGCCTTGCCGGAGGCGAGCGTCTCCTCGATGAGCTCCGGGCGCTGGAACGCGCCGAGCGTGAGCACCGGGATCTTGATGCCGGACTTCTTGACGGCCTCGGCGAACTCGACGTTGCAGCCGGGCTGATAGAACTCGACCGGGTGCATACGGGTCTGGGTGATGTCCTCCATGACGGTGCCGCAGGAGACGTGGGCGATGTCGATCTTATCCTCGACGCGGCGCAGGAAGTCGACGCAGTCGGCCACATGGCCGCCCTGCGGGACGAGCTCGTCGCCCGAGACGCGCACCTCGATCGGCACCTTCGGGCCGATGGCCTCGCGGATGGCGTCGATGATCATCATCGGGAAGCGCGCGCGGTTCTCCGGCGAGCCGCCGAATTCGTCCGTGCGCTGATTCGACCACGGGGAGAGGAACTGGCCGAGGAACGTGCCGTGGCCGAAGTGCAGCATGATCATGTCAAAGCCGACCTTCACGGCGAGCTTGGCGGCCTCGGCGTAGTCGTTGGCCATCTTCTGCATGGCCCAGAACGGTATGGCCGGCAGCTCCTCGCCGGTCTCCTCGTCGGTCTCGCCGCTGACGGACCAGAAGTACTCCTTACCGTCCTCGTCGCGGTCCTCGCGGAAGAAGCACAGAAGCTCGATGGAGATCTTCGCGTCGAAGAAGTGGACGGCGCTCGTCAGGCGGTACCAGTAGTTGAGGTAGCGCGTCTCGAAGATGTTCGGGTCGGAGTGGATGGGATCGGGATGCTCAAAGCCGAGCAGGTTCATGTTCTGCGCGGAGAACGTGATGCAGGCGGCGCCGCCGCGGGCCTTTTCGCGGTAGTGCGCGATGATGGCGTCGTTCGGGTACGGCTCGCCGGCGGCGAGCAGGTGGACGCCGGTCGGGGCGGTCCAGATGCGGTTCTTGAAGACCACATTGCCCTTGCCGATGGTGATCGGGCTGAACATCGTCGGGTATTTCTTGTTCATAGTCGGCTCCTTTTTGCTTGGCCGTCAGAGTATCCGCGCCGATCCGGTTTTGCCGGGCATATTCGGCGGCGGGCTGCGTTATCCTCGCTCGACGGGCACAAAGCCCGCCTTCGCTCGTCTGCCTTGCCCGCCACCAAATCTGCTCCGGCAAAACACCGGAAGCTGTCTGCGCCGTTTTCGGCGCGTGGCGTGCGGATCGTCACGGATACTCTGAAGGCTGATTTTTTCGATTTTATTACAGCTTGATTATAAGAAAAGATTTAGGGGGTTGCAAGACATTTTTCGTATCGGCGCTCCATGCGGATATGGGGGATGGTGAGGGGCGGAGCGGCCGGGGAAAGCGCGCGGAGGCGCGGGTTTTCGGCGCGGTGCGCGGGCGGGGGAGAGCAAAAGCCTGACGCGGGCGCTCCGTTCCGGCGCGGACGGAATCCGGAAAAACGCCGCCGTGGTGCACACGACGGCGTGATTCCGATTTTTCATGAATTCAAGGCGCGGTCATTAGAGATCGTTGATCTCACGCACATAGTGGCAGGCTACGAAGTGGTTCGGCAGGATCTCCTCGAGCTTCGGCTGCTCCTTGTGGCAAAGCGTCTTTGCATACGGGCAGCGGTTGGCGAAGCGGCAGCCGGGCTTCGGGTTGACCGGGCTGGTCAGCTCGCCCTGCATGATGACGCGCTTCTTCTCCAGATGGATGTTCGGGATCGGAATGGCGCTCATGAGGCCCTTGGTGTACGGGTGCAGCTGACGCTCGAAGAGCGTATCGGCCGGGCACTTTTCGACCATGGAGCCGACGTACATGACGAGGATGTCGTCGGAGATGTGCTTGACCACGGACAGGTCGTGCGTGACGAAGATGTACGTCAGGCCCTGCTCCTCCTGAAGGTCCTGAAGCAGGTTGAGGATCTGCGCCTGGATGGAGACGTCGAGCGCGGAGACCGGCTCGTCGCAGACGATGAACTTCGGGTTGAGCGCGAGGGCGCGCGCGACGCCGATACGCTGACGGCGGCCGCCGTCGAGCTCGTGCGGGTAGGCGTAGGCCAGACGCTGGGCCAGGCCGACGGTGTCCATGAGCTGCTCGACGCGCTTGTCGAGGTCGGCCTTGTTCTTGAAGACGTGGTACGTCTCGAGCGGGTCGGCGATGAGCTCCTTGACGCAGTAGCGCGGGTTGAGCGAGGAGAACGGATCCTGGAAGATGATCTGCATATCCTTGCGCAGCTCCTTGCGCTCCTTGCCCTTGGCCTGCGTGATGTCCTCACCGCGGAAGAAGATCTTGCCGTCCGTCGCGTCGAGCAGGCCAAGGACGGTGCGGCCGAGCGTGGACTTGCCGCAGCCGGACTCGCCGACGACGCCGAGGGTCTTGCCCTCGTCGATGGTGAACGAGACGTCGTCGACCGCGTGCAGGAAGCCTGCCGGGGTCTTGAAGTATTTTTTCAGGTGTTCAACTCTAATCAGTTCGCTCATTCTTCAGCGCCTCCCTTTCCGCCATATTTGAGGCAGCGCACGAAGTGACCCGGCGTCAGCTCGACGGTCTCGGGATGGTACTTGGCGCAGTCCTCGGTCGCCTGCTTGCATCTGGGATGGAATTTGCATCCCTTCGGCAGATTGGCGGGGTCAGGCATGAGGCCCTCGATGGGCTGGAGACGGTGAACGTCCTTGTCAAGGCTCGGCAGCGAGCCGAACAGACCCTCGGTGTACGGATGGGCCGTGTGGTCGAAGATGTCCTCGAGCGAGCCGTACTCGACGATCTCGCCGGCGTACATGATGGCGACCTTGTCGCACGTCTCGGCGACGACGCCGAGGTCATGCGTGATGAGCAGCATGGCCGAGTCGAACTCCTTTTTCAGGTCGTTCATCATCTCAAGCACCTGCGCCTGGATGGTGACGTCGAGCGCGGTCGTCGGCTCGTCGGCCAGCAGGAGCTTCGGCGAGCAGGCGAGCGCCATGGCGATGACGACGCGCTGCTTCATGCCGCCGGAGAACTGGTGCGGAT
>ERZ808240.4188-NODE-4188-length-13036-cov-37.934212_pt1 | contig 13036 bp, 10 predicted proteins | sample MGYA00521084_ERZ808240 | MGnify/ENA primary metagenome ERZ808240 (study PRJEB31516, sample SAMN03275571) | gut metagenome | biome: mammalia-associated habitat; material: feces | host: Papio cynocephalus | place: Kenya | collected 2012-08-06 ... | reverse complement strand
CTTTATTTATATCCGAAATACAGTCTGCCAATTTGTATCTATAACGCTGGATTTCAGATAAAAATTATGATAGAATAAATCGAATATGCAAAGAATGGAGTCTTGGTATGCCAAAAAGTGAAGAGGAAAAGAGACGCAGCCGGATTTCTTCCATGAAAAGGCTGATAGTAACGTATTTACTTTTAGGAATTCTGATTCCGATCCTGTTATGCATTTTGTTGTTCATCAAAGTGGACAGGCTGCAGAAAGAGCTGGATCAGATGCGGCGGCAGATTACATCGCAACAGAGTGAAAGTACTGCCGGGGCTGAACAAACTGCTTCCACAGCGGCGATTGCAGAAGCGGGGCAGCAGACAGGCGGGGTACAGGCAGATAACAGCCTTGCAAAATGGCAGACAGAAGAAACGGAACCGGACGATGGACAGAAGAGAAAGGTTTATCTGACTTTTGATGATGGACCAAGCAGTAACACGAATGCCATACTGGATATTTTAAAGCAGTACGATGTAAAAGCCACTTTTTTTGTGACCGGAAAGCCGCAGGAACAGTACCAGGCAATGTATCAGCGCATTGTAGCGGAAGGACATACACTGGGTATGCATTCCTACAGCCACAAATATAATGAGATCTATGCTTCGGAGGAAGCCTTTGAAGAGGATCTGACCAGGCTGCAGGATTTTCTGTATGATACAACAGGCGTGTGGTCACATTTCTACAGATTTCCGGGCGGAAGCTCCAACCAGGTCAGTACGGTGGATATGCGTGAGCTTGCTGCATATATGCAGCAGCAGGATATCTATTATCTGGACTGGAATGTGTCAAGCGGAGATGCAACCAACAAAAAGGTAAAAGCGCAGACACTGGTGGATAATGTGCTGGCAGGCGCAGGCAAACATCAGACAGCGGTTGTCCTTCTGCATGATGCGGCAAATAAAAATGCGACAGTAGAAGCGCTTCCGGCGATCATTGAGGGAATACAGGCGATGGAAGATACCGTCCTTTTGCCGGTCAGTGATGACATGGAACTGGTACAGCATCTGAAAATACAACAATAAGCTGCACAGCAGTAATAATAAACGGAGGAGAAAAAATGGGATTTTTTCAGGAACTGAAAGAAGATCTGTCTCAGGCAGTCAATGAACTTCTGCCGGAAGAAGAGACGGGACAGGAAAGTAAAAAAGAAGACGAAGATAAGGCACTGGATGATGCACTGAAGGAGGTGCAGGAAGCACTGGCGGCAGAAGTCGGAAGCCCTGATACGGAAGAAGCCGGAAAGCAGGATGAGGCAGTAGAAGAAACAAAAGGTGCAGAACCTGCGGATGAGGAAAAGCAGGAAGTAAAACAGGATGACCGGACTGCTGAAGAAGAACCGGAAGCGGAATCTGCAGTACCGGAAGACGAAGCCGGAGAACAGGCTGCCGAGGCAGAAGAAGTGCAGGAGAATGAAACAGAAGCTGTGGAAGAAACTTCAGAGAAGGCGGCAGAAGAACCGGAGGCGGTTACGCTGCAGAAAGCTGCTGCAGAACAGATGCAGAATATTGCAGGTATCGTAAAGCCGGATGCAGATGCGGAAGAAGACGAAGACGATTTCGCAGAGAGACAGATGCAGACACCGGAAGAAATGCTCATGCATATGGATCTGGGACAGCATACAGAAAAAGAAGAATCAGAATTGGAAAAAGAGGTAGGAAAAGCGATGGAAGAACAGAAAATGAGCCTGGAAGATACAGAAGTGTTAGATGAAACAGCGATCATCACAGCAGGCATGACATTAAACGGTGATATCAGTGCAAAAGGCAATGTGGATATTCTCGGTAAAGTAAAGGGAAAAGTCGAGCTGCTCGGCAAGTTAAATGTTTCCGGTACGATCGAAGGCGATTCCAAAGCCGCAGAGGTATTTGCGGACGGTGCACACATCACGGGCATGATCGTAGCGGAAGGCACAGTCAAGATCGGACAGAATTCCGTTGTGATCGGTAACGTGGCAGCTTCCAGTGCAGTCATCGCAGGTGCTGTCAAGGGTGATATCGATGTCAAGGGACCGGTTATCTTAGATGCATCAGCCATTGTGATGGGTAACATCAAATCAAAATCTGTCCAGATCAACAATGGTGCAGTGATCGAAGGTATGTGCAGCCAGTGCTATGCAGAAGTAAATCCGACAGATTTCTTTAATGATCTGATCGCAAAATAAACCAAGGAAAAGGGATAGGAGAAGGACAATGAAAAGAGTAATGCTGAAGCTGAGCGGTGAAGCGCTTGCAGGAGAAAAAAAGACCGGTTTTGATGAAGAAACAGTACGTGGTGTGGCACTGCAGGTAAAGCAGCTGGTTGATGACGGCGTACAGGTCGGTATTGTGATCGGCGGCGGTAATTTCTGGCGCGGACGTTCCAGTGAGAACATTGACAGAACAAAGGCAGATCAGATCGGAATGCTGGCAACTGTCATGAACTGTATTTATGTATCAGAGATCTTCAGAAGTGTCGGTATGATGACAGCGATTTTGACCCCATTTGAATGTGGTTCCTTTACAAAGCTGTTTTCCAAGGATCGTGCCAACAAATATTTTTCCAAGAATATGGTAGTATTTTTCGCAGGTGGTACGGGACATCCTTATTTCTCAACAGATACAGGTGTTGTACTGCGTGCCATTGAAGTAGAAGCAGATGTGATCCTGCTGGCAAAAGCAATCGATGGTGTATACGATGACGATCCGCATAAAAATCCAAATGCAAAGAAATACGATGAGGTTTCCATCGATGATGTGGTTGCGCAGAATCTGCAGGTTGTTGACATGACAGCTTCTATTCTGGCAAGAGATAACAAAATGCCGATGTGGGTATTCGGTCTGAACGAAGAAAACAGCATTGTGAATACTATGAACGGTAAATTCAACGGAACAAAGGTAACGGTATAGAATAAGGGAGGATATATAGAATGGATGCAAGAGTAAAAACATTTGAAGAAAAAATGCAGAAGACAGTTGACTTTTTAGGAGAAGATTTTGTCACGATCCGTGCAGGAAGAGCCAATCCGCATGTACTGGATAAGATCAAAGTAGATTATTACGGAACACCGACACCACTGCAGCAGGTTGGTAACATCACTGTTCCGGAACCTAGAATGATCCAGATCGCACCATGGGAAAAGTCCCTGATCAAAGAGATCGAAAAAGCAATTTTATGTTCGGATGTCGGTATTACACCATCCAATGATGGTTCAGTGATCCGCCTGGTATTTCCGGAGCTTACCGAGGAACGTCGTAAGGATCTGGTAAAAGAAGTGAAGAAAAAAGGCGAGGAAAGCAAAGTTGCAGTCCGTAATTCCAGAAGAGACGGAAATGATTCTTTCAAGAAACTTGCAAAGGAAGATGTTTCCGAAGATGAGATCAAGATGTTAGAAGAGCAGTTACAGAAAGTAACCGATAAATTCATCAAAGAAATTGATGGCATGGTAGAAGAAAAGTCAAAGGAGATCATGACTGTATAATGAGTGTACCAAAGCATATCGCCATTATATTGGATGGAAACGGCAGATGGGCAAAGAGCAAGGGAATGCCACGTAATTACGGGCATGTGCAGGGCAGCAAAAATGTGGAAACGGTCTGTGCTGTAGCATATGACCTTGGCGTGAAATATCTGACGGTCTATGCATTTTCCACAGAAAACTGGAACAGACCAAAGGAAGAAGTGGATGCGCTGATGAAGCTTCTGCATAATTATATGAAAAACTGTCTGAAAACAGCAGCAAAAAATAATATGCGTGTCCGTGTGCTGGGAGATAAGACAGGGCTTGCACCGGATATCCAGAAACGGATCGCGGAACTTGAAGAAGCAACGAAAGACTATGACGGTCTGAACTTCCAGATCGCTTTAAATTACGGCGGACAGGATGAGATCGTGCGTGCGGTCCGCAAAGTGATGGCAGATACCCAGAAAGGTCTTAAGCCGGAAGAAATGACGATCGAAAAGTTTGCAGACTATCTGGATACCAAAGGGATCCCGGAACCGGATCTTATGATCCGTACAAGCGGAGAACAGCGGATTTCCAATTTCCTGATCTGGCAGCTTGCCTATACGGAGCTTTATTTTACACCGGTTCCGTGGCCGGCTTTCGGCAAAAAGGAACTGGAGGAAGCAATTACAGCCTACAATCAGCGTGATCGCAGATTTGGGCTTGTAAAGGAGGAGTAATATGCTGACAAGACTGATCAGTGGAATACTGCTTCTGATCATTCTGGCATTTGCAATGAGTAATGGAGGCATCATTTTGTATGCCCTGACTCTTTTTATTTCACTTGTCGGATTTTCAGAGCTTGTGAAAGCAACGAATGTACGAAAAGAGGAGAAAAAACCGTCCGGGATCGAGATTGTCGGATATCTTGGCATTGTGGCGTATTATATTGTGCGCTATTTCTCGGATTCGGATACTTATGCCCTGCTTGCGATCATTCTGACGATCATGGGCATGATGCTTGTGTATGTCCTGACATTTCCGAAGTTTCATGCACAGCAGGTCATGTCAGCGGGCTTTTCTTTCCTGTATTGTCCGGTCCTGCTGTCTTATATTTATATGACCAGAAATCTGACACACGGCATTTTCCTGGTATGGCTGATCTTTTCCGCATCCTGGGGCTGCGATACGTGTGCGTATGCGGTCGGAAAGCTTTTGGGAAGACATAAGCTTGCACCGGTGCTGAGTCCGAAAAAATCGGTAGAAGGTGCGGTCGGTGGCGTGGCAGGTGCTGCACTGATCGGTTTTTTATATGCGTGGGGACTGCAGAAGGCTGGTGTAACGGCTGTTTCGGGTGATGCGATCTGGGCATTTCCGCTGATCTCCGGCGTTGGAGCTGTTTTGAGCCAGCTTGGTGATCTGGCAGCTTCCGGTATCAAGCGTGATCATAATATCAAGGATTACGGAAAGCTGATCCCGGGACACGGCGGTATTATGGATCGTTTTGACAGCGTGATCGTAACAGCACCGCTGATCTATTACTTATGTATCATTCTTCTGGAGCTGTAGGCATGATCCGGAGGAAGATGGTAAAAGGAGCAGAAAGATGAAAAATATCGTTTTGCTGGGTTCCACAGGTTCGATCGGAACACAGACACTTGATGTGGTTCGCAGCTATAAAGAGGATCTGCATGTGGTTGCACTGGCAGCAGGCAGCAGCGTGGAAAAGATGGAGCAGCAGATCCGTGAATTTTCGCCGTCTTATGCGGTCATGTGGTCGGAAGAGGCGGCAAAAGATTTAAAACAGCGTGTCAGTGATCTGCAGGTGGAGGTGCTGACGGGCATGGACGGTCTGCTTGCGATTTCGGTTCTGCCTGAGGCGGATGTCGTACTGACAGCGATCGTGGGAATGATCGGAATCCGCCCGACGATCGCAGCGATCGAGGCAGGCAAGGATATTGCACTTGCCAATAAAGAAACGCTTGTGACGGCAGGACATATCATTATGCCGCTTGCAAAGAAGCATGGCGTAAAGATCTTACCGGTCGACAGCGAACACAGTGCCATTTTCCAGTCCTTAAACGGAGAACCGAAGGATAAGATCAGACAGATCCTTCTGACTGCATCGGGAGGTCCGTTCCGTGGATTCACAAAAGAACAGCTTACCAATGTAAAGGCAGCCGATGCCTTAAAGCATCCGAACTGGACAATGGGACGTAAGATCACGATCGATTCCGCGACAATGGTCAACAAAGGACTGGAAGTCATGGAAGCCGGCTGGTTATTCCATGTACCGCCGGAAAAAATAACTGTAGTAGTACAACCACAGAGTATCATACATTCTATGGTAGAGTATGTAGACGGTGCAGTGATCGCACAGCTTGGCGTACCGGACATGAAACTGCCGATCCAGTATGCACTTTTTTATCCCGACAGAAGACCGATGCAGGAAAACAACATAGATTTCTTCAAGTTGGGCAGAATTACATTTGAAGAGCCTGATATGGAAGTGTTTACGGGACTGAAGCTTGCGTATGAAGCATTCCGGAAAGGTGGCAGCATGCCAACGGTATTTAATGCTGCAAATGAAAAAGCAGTCAGTCTCTTCTTACAGGATAAGATCGGTTTCCTGGATATTCCGGAACTGATCGGAGCATGTATGCAGAAGCATCAGGTGATCACAGATCCAACGGTAGAGCAGATCTTAGAGGTGGAAGCTGCATGCTATGACTATATTGAAAGCAGGTGTTAAAGATTGGGCATTGTCCTGTTTTTTGTCATTTTCGGCGTAGTTGTCATTGCGCATGAATTCGGACATTTTATCGTTGCAAAAGCAAATGGAATTTCTGTTGTGGAATTTACGGTCGGTATGGGACCGTGCCTCTTTTCTGTGAAAAAGGGCGGAACCAAATATGCGATCCGTTTACTGCCGATTGGAGGAGCCTGTATCTTTGAGGGCGAGGATGGCATCGAACGCGATACCGAGAAGAAAGAAGCGGAAAATGCAGAGGCAGATCCGCTGCAGGATGTGCAGCAGGCGGTAGCCAATACGGAGCTGGGCAGCAAAAAGAAGCCGGGCGCATTCCCGGATGCACCGGTGTTTGCAAGAATCGCGACTGTTCTGGCAGGGCCGGTATTTAACTTTATTCTGGCATTTCTGATGTCTACGATCATTGTTGGCAGCTACGGAACAGATCTGCCGGTCGTGCAGCAGGTTTCGGATGGCGGCGCAGCACAGCTTGCAGGTATGCAGGATGGTGACAGGATCCTTTCCATGAATGGCAAAAAGATCCATCTGTATCGTGAGATCAGTCTTGCTTCCATGCTGAATAAAGGGGAAGATATCGCAGTTACCTATGAAAGAGACGGCAGGCAGTATGATACGGTGATAAAACCGATTTATGATGAGACTGCAAAACGTTATTATATGGGATTATACGGTGTCGGATCGTATCAGAAATTCGGTATTTTCGGTACTGTAAAATACAGTCTGTACGAAGTGGGCTACTGGATCAATACGACGGTCAAGAGCCTTGAGCTTCTGATCCAGGGGCAGGTTTCAAAGGATGATGTATCCGGGCCTGTCGGTATGGCGCAGACCGTGACTCAGATTTATGACCAGTCAAAGCCGGACGGCATTTATTATATCTGGCTGAATATGCTGAATTTTGCGATTCTGCTGAGCGCGAATCTGGGCGTGCTGAATCTGTTACCGTTCCCGGCGCTGGATGGCGGCAGACTGGTATTCCTTTTAGTAGAGGCAGTCAGAGGAAAACCGGTTCCACCGGAAAAAGAAGGTCTGGTGCATATGATCGGTATGGCATGCCTGATGCTTTTAATGGTATTTGTACTGTACAATGATCTGACAAAGATTTTTTAAATTATCATATAGGTAACAATGAAAAGAGGATAAATATGTATCGTGATCATACAAAAGTAGTGCATATTGGTGACAGAGTGATCGGTGGCGGTAATCCGGTGCTGATCCAGTCCATGACGAATACACATACAGAGGACGTGGCAGCGACGGTTGCACAGATCCACAGACTGGAAAAAGCAGGCTGCGAGATCATCCGCTGTACGGTTCCGACCGAGGAAGCCGCAAAGGCGATCGGTGAGATCAAAAAACAGATCCATATCCCGCTTGTTGCAGATATTCATTTTGATTACAGGATGGCGATCGCAGCCATGGAAAACGGAGCAGATAAGATCCGCATCAATCCGGGCAATATCGGAAGCATTGACAGAGTGAAGGCTGTTGTGGAAGTGGCAAAGGAACGGAATATCCCGATCCGTGTCGGTGTAAACAGCGGTTCTCTGGAAAAGGATCTGGTTGAAAAATACCATGGTGTAACAGCAGAAGGCATTGTGGAAAGTGCTCTGGATAAGGTGCATATCATAGAAGATCTCGGATATGACAATCTGGTGATCAGTATCAAATCTTCGGATGTCCTGATGTGTGTAGCGGCGCATGAAAAGCTCGTAAAAGAGACCAATTATCCGCTGCATGTCGGTATCACGGAGTCCGGTACGGTCATGAGCGGCAATATCAAATCTTCAATCGGACTTGGTATTTTGCTGCATGAAGGCATCGGCGATACGATACGCGTTTCCCTGACGGGAGATCCGGTGGAGGAAGTAAAATCCGCCAGGCTGATCTTACGGACACTGGGACTGAGAAAGGGCGGTATTGAAGTGGTATCCTGCCCGACCTGTGGCAGAACGAATATTGATCTGATCGGACTTGCGAACGCAGTGGAACAGATGGTGGCAGATATCCCGCTGGATCTGAAGGTGGCCGTTATGGGCTGCGTCGTAAACGGACCGGGAGAAGCAAAAGAAGCGGATATCGGAATTGCCGGCGGTAAAGGGGAAGGACTTCTGATCAAAAAAGGCGAAGTGATCAGAAAAGTACCGGAAGACCAGTTATTAAATACACTCAGGGAAGAATTATTGAATTGGGGAAATGCGTAATGAGTCATTCATTTATGGAAGTTTTTCCGACACTGCATCTGGAAGGAGACTGCAAAGTCTACATGGAAGATGTCAGTGTCGACCGAGTTGTGACAACCAGGGCAAGAGATTTGCTCAAGGTTTACATAAGTTGCGACAATATTATAGAAAAAGAATATATTTATAAAGTGGAAAAAGAGCTGCATAAGCAGCTTTTTTCTTCCTTAGAAGCCGGAAAAGAGGGACCTGCGGTCAAGCTGTATGAGACTTTTCATCTGTCAGCACAGTATGATGCGCCGGCCGTATTCGGGGCATATAAAAACAGTATGCTGCTGGAACTGAAGGAATACAGTCCGATGCTGCACAGTATGTTAAAGTCCGCAGAGTTGTCTTTTGAAGCAGATGATAAAGTCGTTCTGACGCTGGAAGATATTCCGCTGTATCATCAGAAAAGCGGGGAACTTCTGCAGATTCTGGACAAGATCGTCTGTGAAAGATGCGGCGTACGGGCTTTCTTTGAAGTGGCATATGAAGAGCCGAAGGAAAGCAGATACCGGGAAGAGGACGACATTAAGATCGCACGCCGGATCGCGGAAATTGCAGGAAACCGTGCGGCTGTTTCCCAGACGAGTGACAGTGAGTATGTGGATATGAGCGGTGTGGACGGAAATGAATTTGAGCATACTGCAGCGCCTGTGCAGGGAGCAGATGCAAAGATCGCTGAACAATCGCAGAAACAGCCGGTGCAGAAGGCAGAACCTGCACAGCCACCGAAAAAGGAATTTAAAAAAGAAGGCAAAAAAGACTTTAAGAGCTTCCGCAGACAGGGCAAGCGTTCGGACAACCCGGATGTATTGTATGGCTATGATGTGGAAGGTGAGATCGTTCCGATGGATCAGATTCTGGATGAAATGGGAGAGATCACGATCCGCGGTAAGGTACTGAGCGTAGAAGAACGTGAGATCCGTAACGAAAAGACGATCGTCAGCTTCTTCATTACAGACTTTACGGATACGATGAAATGTAAGATGTTCTGTCCGAATGAAGAACTCCCGAATATCCGGGAAGGTGTCAAAAAGGGTGCCTTTCTGCTTGTCAGGGGACTTTGCGCAATGGACAGTTTTGATAAAGATCTTACAATCTCTATCAAGAGTCTGCAAAAGACAAAAGATTTTACCGTGACCAGAATGGATCACAGTGCAAAAAAACGTGTAGAACTGCACTGCCATACCAAAATGAGCGATATGGACGGTGTTTCCGATGTTATCGATATTGTAAAGCGGGCATATAAATGGGGACATCCGGCGATCGCGATCACAGATCACGGTGTGGTACAGGCACTTGCGGATGTATTTCATACCTGGCAGGATCTGTACAAAGGTGCGAAGGCAGAGGCGGAAAAGGAAGGAAAGCAGCTTGACAGACAGGATTTCTTCAAGGTGATCTGTGGCTGTGAGATCTATCTGGTAGATGATCTGAAAAATATCGTGGTCAATCCAAAGGGACAATCCCTGATGGATCCTTTTGTCGTATTTGATATTGAAACAACCGGTTTTTCAAGTGTGACAAACCATATTATAGAGATTGGTGCGGTAAAGGTGGAGAATGGAAAGATCGTAGACCGTTTTTCAACTTATGTAAACCCACAGGAGCCAATCCCGTACCGGATCACCAAGCTGACAACGATCACAGATGCAGATGTTATGGATGCACCGACGATCGATCAGGTGTTACCGGAGTTTTTTGCCTTTTGCGAAGGCTGCGTACTGGTGGCACACAATGCTTCTTTTGATACGGGCTTTATTAAGGAAAATGCGAGAAGACTGGAGCTGCCCTATGAATATACACATGTGGATACGCTTGCCATGGCACGTGTACTGCTGCCGCAGCTTGCAAAATTTACATTGGATCATGTGGCAAAGACAGTCGGTGTATCTCTGGAAAATCATCACCGTGCGGTAGATGATGCAGAGGCAACGGCAGAAATTTTTGAGAAATTTATTCCGATGCTGTTGGAAAAGGGCGCACATGATCTGGATGAGGTCAATGAGCTTGGCAGGACAAGCGCCGATTATGTCCGGAAAACACCGTCTTATCATGCCATTGTACTGGCGAAAAATGATGTGGGGCGTGTCAATTTATACAAGCTGATCTCAGCCTCCCATCTGCAGTATTTTAACAGACGACCAAAAGTACCGAAGAGCCTGATCCTCGAAAACAGGGAGGGACTGATCCTCGGAAGTGCCTGTGAAGCGGGAGAACTGTACAGGGCACTGCTGCGCGGGGCACCGCAGGCGGAGATCGCCGATATCGTGAATTTCTATGATTATCTGGAGATCCAGCCGAACGGCAATAATGCATTTATGATCGATTCCGATAAGTCAGATCATGAAAACATTCATTCTATAGAAGACATTCAGGAGATCAATAAGAAGATCTGCGATCTGGGAGAAGAGTTCAATAAGCCGGTCTGTGCAACATGTGATGTACATTTTCTGGATCCGGAAGATGAGGTCTACCGCCGCATCATCATGGCAGGAAACGGTTTCAAAGATGCGGATTCCCAGGCTCCGTTATATCTGCGTACCACGGAGGAAATGCTGGCGGAGTTTGAATATTTGGGAAGTGATAAGGCACGGGAGGTAGTCATTGATAACACAAACCTGATCGCGGATATGGTAGATTCCATCGATCCGGTCAGACCGGATAAGTGTCCGCCTGTCATTGAAAACAGTGACCAGACACTGACGGATATCTGCTACCGGAGAGCGCATGAGATCTATGGTGAGGTATTGCCGGATATTGTGGAAAAACGACTGGAAAAGGAACTGCATTCCATTATTTCCAACGGATTTGCCGTTATGTATATCATTGCGCAGAAGCTGGTATGGAAATCAGTGGAGGATGGATATCTGGTTGGTTCCCGTGGTTCCGTAGGTTCTTCCTTCGTTGCCAATATGGCGGGAATTACAGAGGTTAATTCTTTAAGCCCGCATTATTATTGTAAGAAATGTCACTATTATGATTTTGATTCGCCGGAGGTTAAAGCATATGCCGGTAAGGCAGGATGTGATATGCCGGATAAGATCTGTCCGAACTGCGGCGAAAAGCTGGTTAAGGACGGTTTTGATATTCCGTTTGAAACATTCCTTGGATTTAAGGGAGATAAGGAGCCGGATATCGACCTGAACTTCTCAGGGGAATATCAGAGTAAGGCACATAAATATACAGAAGTTATTTTCGGTTACGGGCAGACATTCCGCGCCGGAACGATCGGTACGCTGGCAGAAAAGACAGCGTATGGATATGTGATGAAATATTATGAGGAGCGTGGCATTCATAAGCGCCGCTGTGAAATTGAACGAATCGCAGAAGGCTGTACCGGTGTCAGACGTTCAACCGGACAGCATCCGGGCGGTATCGTTGTACTGCCGCTGGGCGAGGAGATCAACTCCTTTACACCCGTACAGCATCCGGCAAATGATATGACAACGGATATCGTAACCACACATTTTGATTACCATAAGATCGACCACAACCTGTTAAAGCTTGATATTCTCGGGCACGATGATCCTACCATGATCCGTATGCTGCAGGACCTGACCGGAATCGATCCGACAAAGATCCCGCTGGACGATAAGCAGGTTATGAGTCTGTTCCAGAATACAGATGCACTTGGTGTCAAGCCGGAGGATATTTTAGGCTGTAAACTGGGATCGCTCGGTATTCCTGAGTTTGGTACGGATTTTGCCATGCAGATGTTAATTGATACGCAGCCGACTTCATTTTCCGACCTTGTCCGCATCGCGGGGCTTTCCCATGGTACGGACGTATGGCTGGGCAATGCACAGACGCTGATCGAGGAAGGCAAAGCGACCATTTCTACCGCGATCTGTACACGTGATGATATCATGATCTATCTGATGCAGATGGGTGTTGAGGCAGGACTTTCCTTTACGATCATGGAAAGTGTCCGAAAAGGAAAAGGTCTGAAGGATGAATGGATCGCGACCATGAAGGAGCATAATGTACCGGACTGGTATATCTGGTCATGTAAGAAGATTAAGTACATGTTCCCAAAGGCGCATGCTGCTGCCTATGTTATGATGGCATGGCGTATTGCTTATTGTAAGGTAAATTATCCGCTTGCTTATTATGCGGCGTTTTACAGTATCAGGGCAGACTGCTTCTCCTATGAGCTGATGTGTCAGGGCAAGGAGCATTTGGAAGCCGTACTGGCGGATTACAACAGAAGGAAGGATGAGCTTTCCAAGAAGGAACAGGATTCCATCCGTGATCTGCGTATCGTGCAGGAAATGTATGCAAGAGGCTTTGAGTTTATGCCAATCGATATTTACAAAGCACATTCGCGGCTGTTCCAGATCATCGACGGTAAGATCATGCCATCCCTCGGCAGTATCGACGGTATGGGAGATAAAGCCGCGGAAGCCATGATGGAAGCGGCAAAGGACGGTCCGTTCTTATCCAGAGACGACCTGCGAAGCCGCAGCAAAGCACCGCAGAACGTTATTGATAAGATGGGCGAGCTGGGGCTTCTTGGCAGCCTGCCCCAGTCAAACCAGTTGAGCTTATTTGACTTCATGTAATACTGCAGAGCCAGGCAGATTT